>Ga0081539_10000127_pt1 | contig 179934 bp, 145 predicted proteins | sample TabmetS4T2R2_FD_71023 | JGI IMG/M metagenome (GOLD analysis project Ga0081539, IMG submission 71023) | Tabebuia heterophylla rhizosphere microbial communities from the University of Puerto Rico - S4T2R2 | ecosystem: Host-associated > Plants > Roots > Rhizosphere ... | reverse complement strand
CCGACCCGTCCCACATGTGCGACTGGAAAAGCGGCAGCCCGCCATTCTTCACCCGCTCGGTCGAGATCGCCAGCAACGGCCGGACATAGGCGTCCAGCTTGTCCTTCGGGCAGTGGTCGGTGTGCAACGCGACATTGATCTTGTAGTTCTTCGCGACCTCGTGCGCATACCCCGCCATCGCCACCGCGCCCGTCACCATGTTCTTGACCGTCGGGCCAGACGCATACTCACTGCCACCAGTCGACAACTGCACGATGCCATCCGAGCCAGCCTCGGCAAACCCCTGCAACGCCGCATTCAGAGTCTGCGACGAACTGACATTGATCGCCGGATAAGCAAACGAGCCCTCCTTGGCCCGATCCAACATCTCGGCATAGACCTCAGGAGTCGCGATGGGCATGGGTGAAGCTTCCTTTCGGCCTGCAAGTGTTGGCGCTGGCACCGCGTGCAGGGGCAGCCGGATCAGTCTGCCAAACAACGCAGGCTGACGGGAAGCAGCGTGCGCTCAGCTCACATCCTGGCCCGGCCGGGTCGGCAGCGTCGTCGCCGACCCCCTCACGTCCAGGCCCGCCGCCCTCACCGTCCAGGCCCGGCGCGTGGGCAGCGCCGCCGCCCTACCCCTCTGACCGTCCCGCACCAGATACGTCCTCCCGCGTCAGCTCCAGATGGTGCGGGAGGACCGCAAAGGGTGCGGCGACGAGAAGCCTGGGGCGGCGCGGGAGCGGCGCACAGGGTGCGGCGACGAGAAGCCTGGGGCGGCGCGGGAGCGGCGCACAGGGTGCGGCGACGAGAAGCCTGGGGCGGCGCGGGAGCGGCGCACAGGACCCAGCCTGGCTGGCGACCAGGCGGCAGTGGCTCAGGTGTCCAGCGCCGAGAGGTCCACTCCGAACCGACCGCCGGAGAAGGCCCGCGCCGTGCTGTCCAGGGTGGCCGGGAACACCGGCAACTGGTCGAAGGGCACGCTCGCTTGCCGCCCGTCGGTGAGGGTCAGCTGCAGCAGCGGACTGCGGCCGAGACCGCCCTTGATCGCGCGGAGTGAGGCAACCTCGTTCCAGCTTGCCGCGAGCCCTGCCACCTGCACTCCGGGCGGACCGATCCGCACGGCCGTGCCGGTTCCGACGGTGCCCAGCTCGCGCCTCGCGAGCACGTAGCCGATCACGTCCACGGCGAGCCAGCCCAGTGACGCCAGCAGAACCACGACATAGAGGGCGAAGAAGCCGGCACCCTGCGACTGGTCGCGCTGCCAAAGGTAGATGACCGCCAGCACCACGACCGTTATGCCGAGGCTCACCAGCCGGGAGCGCACCAGCCGCCGCCGGCGGGCAACCTTCTGCTCCAGCGTGCCGGCGTCGTAAGGCACCACCAGCTCCTGGACGGGCGTGCTCACAGGCCGAATCTCCGCTAGTTCTCGCGGGCGCCGCGCGGCGTGACCGCCATGTGGATCCGATAGCGGTCCGCGCGGTACCACGACGTGGCGAGCTCTATCACCCGATCGCCGGCGTGGGTCACGCGTTCTTGGACCAGCAGCGGCGCGCGCTTGGCGATACCGAGCAGCCGCGCCTGCTCCGCGTCTGCCGACTCGGCCCGTACGGTCTGCTCGCCGCTGGTCACCACCATGCCGTAGTCGTTGGCGAAGATGTCGTAGAGCGAGCCCAGCTCCCGTTGCAACAGGCCGGGAAAGAGCGCGGACGGGTAGTAGCCGACCTCGTACGCCATCGGCGTGCCGTCGGCCGTGCGCAGGCGCTTGACGCAGATCACCGGGTGACCCGGCTTGATCCGCAAGGCGTAGGAGACCTCCTCCGCGGCGGGCTCCTCGGCCGCGGCCAGCACGACCGTCGCCGGGTGCAGCCCGCGGTCGCGCATCTCCCGGGAGAACGAGGTCAGGTGCAACCGGCTGTCCACCTGCGGGCCGGTGACGTAGGTGCCCTTGCCGTGCACCCGCTCCAGCGTGCCCGCCTCGACGAGGTCGGCGATCGCCTGCCGTACGGTCACCCGGCTGACACCCAACCTGCCCACCAGAACGCGCTCGGACGGGATCGCGTCCCCGGCGTTCAGGTCGCCGTCGATGAGCTGCTCGAGGATGGTGCGCACCTGCGCGCGCTTGGTGGCCGGCGCTCCCCCACGATCCGAGCGCGAGCGGGCTCGCCCCCGGTCCTGGACGCGCGCCACCAGTGCATCTCCTCGCTGCTGGAAGACTCCGGCTCAGCGTAGACCAGGGTGCGGGGCTCGTCCCCAGCACGATCACTGCGAAAGGTGCTGCGTCGTCGCCGCATGGTCATTGCGGGGGTGCGGCGTCGTCCCCGGCACGATCACTGCGAAGGTGCTGGGTCGTCCCCGGCACGATCACCTCGGGTGCGGCGTCGTCCCCGCTATCCCGTCTAACCCACCAGCCGCACGCGCCCCGCGGGCCGGCCTCGACTCGTCGCCCTGACGGGAACCCACGTGTACCCGTTCGTCCCCCGCACGCCGCACCGGCTGTGCAACCGGATCAACGCGCAGACAACGAGCGTCCACGTTCGTTCCCGCAGGTCGGTCAGATGGCGCAGGTGGGATCAGGCCGGGTTGGCAGCCCAGCGCAGCGCCCAGTGATATATCGCGATGGCAGCGGCCGCGCCTGCGTTCAGCGACCTCGTCGAGCCGTACTGAGTGATGGCGACCAGGGCCTGACAGGCCGCGACCAGCTCGTCGGTCAGCCCCGGACCTTCCGACCCGAAGACCAGGCAGGCGCGCTCCGGCAGCTCGTAGCTCTCCAGCGGCACGGCTCCCGGCAGGTTGTCGACGCCGATGGCGACGTAGCGCTCGGACTCCAGCCAGGTCGCGAAGTCCTCGACGTCCGCGTGGTGGTGCACGTGCAGGTAGCGGTCGGTGACCATGGCGCCGCGGCGGTTCCAGCGCCGCCGGCCGAGGATGTGCACGCCGGCGACGTTGAACGCGTTCGCGGTCCGCACGATGGAGCCGATGTTGAAGTCGTGCTCCCAGTTCTGGATGGCGACCTGGAGCGGGTGCCTGCTGCGATCGAGGTCGGCGACGATCGCCGCCGTCGTCCAGTAGCGGTAGCGATCGACGACATTGCGCCGGTCACCGTGCTCGAGCAGGTCGGGGTCGAGGCGTGGGTCGGTCGGCCAGGGCCGAGGGTGCGGGCCGACGCCCGGGGAGGCGGCGGTCTCCCCTCGGGAGGACGACCCCCCGGACCCCCCGCTGCGAGACCGACCGCCTTCGCTGCCGGGAAGCTCCGCTTCCCGGCTCGCCCCCGCCGCCAGCTGGTCGTCGCTTAGCGAACTCACAGTCCGCGACGGTACCGTTTCCCGTCGTGACCGCTTCCCGGCGCGAGGGTGGGCGATGCCGCCGTCGCTGATCCTGTTGCTGCTGCCCTCCTGGCTCGACCCCGAGCACCTCATCCGCGCCTCCGGGCCGTACGCGCTGTGGGTTGTGGCGTTCATCGTCTTCGCCGAGTGCGGGCTGTTCGCCATCCTGCCGGGGGACTCGCTGTTGTTCACCGTCGGGCTGTTCGTCGCCGCCAGGATCGTCACGTACCCGCTGTGGCTGGTCCTTGTCGTGCTGACTGTTGCGGCTGTCGCCGGCAATGTGAGCGGCTATTCGATCGGGCGCGCCATCGGCCCGCCGCTGTTCAAGCCGCGCTCCGGCCTCATGGGCAAGATCTTCAAACAGTCCTACGTGGAGCGGACCCACGACTTCTTCGACCGGTACGGGAACCGGGCGCTGATCCTGGCCCGGTTCGTGCCGATCGTGCGTACCTTCGTCACCCTGGTCGCCGGCGTCGGCAGGATGGGCTTCCGCCGCTTCATCGCCTACACCGCGATCGGCGGCGTGATCTGGGCCTGCGGGGTCACGATCGCGGGCTACTTCCTCGGCAACGTCAGCTTCATCAAGAACAACATCGAGCTGGTCCTGGTGTTGATCGTGCTGATGTCCCTGTTGCCGATGGGCATCGAGTTCCTCCGGCACCGACGTCGGGCGGAGAAGGAAGCCGAGAGCAATACGTGATCGACAATCAACCCAGTTGGATGCAGTGGTCACAATCGCATGCGTCTCACGGCGTGTCGGCATGCGAAATTGACCACCGGCCACGGCGGGGTTCGCCGGCACTGGACCGGCCGGCCGGAGTCCGCCCTCAGCCGACCTTGAGGGTCGTGAGCGCCTCCCGGGCGGGTTCCATGAACTGCGGCGACGTGTCGGGTATCGAGGCGTAGAAGAGGCCCGCCTCGCCGTTGCCGGTGTCGACCACGACGACGATCATCGTCTCGCCGGTGGTCTTGATCTTCGCCAGCTGGAAGCTGAGGTGCGCCTCGATCGTCCATGCCTGGTGCCCGTCGACGGTGACGCCGGTGTTGCGGGTGTCCTTGCGGGTCACCTCCGCGTTGTCGTAGAACTTGCCGACCACGCAGGTCGCGACCACCTTGGCGCCCTGTTCCGGCCCATAGAAGCCGTCGCCGGCGAGCAGCCGCGCGATCAGCACGGCGGCCACCCAGGTCGGGGCGCCGTTCGCGTCCGCCTCGACGGTCGCCTGTTGGGACTGCACGTCGCGGCCGAAGGGCACCCGGCGGTCCCAGAAGGGCTCGCTGAACGGTTCGCCGAGTCTCGCGTACGAGAGCCGGCCGGAGGTCACCCGATCACCCGACTGCGCCTCGGGGGTGGCGGTCGGCTCGACGGCGTCGGGACAGACCTCGGTGCTCGGCGACGCGCTCGGTTGTTCCCCTCCGTCGACGATGACCTCGCCCTTGTCGAACTCCCGTACGACCAAGAAGGTCACGATCGCGAGCACCAGGACGACTGCCACCGCGCCGAGGATCCACGGCAGGGCCGAGCGACCCTTGGGCTGGCTGCCGGGCTGGACGTACCGACCCGATCCGATCGGCGCGTAGGGGTTATGGGCGGGCGGCGTGCCCGCGCGGGAAGTCGAGCCAAGCGGGCCGGCGGGCGGCGGAGCCTGCGGGTTCAGGCTGGTCGCTGCCGACCAGCTGCGGCCGTCCCAGTAGCGGAACAGCCCGGGCTGCCCCGCCGGATCGGGATACCAGCCGGGCGCCGCACTCACCCCGGCGAGTTTAGTGATCAGCCGGCTCGGCGGTGGTGATCGTGAGCAGCCCGCCGAGGTCGCGAGCCTATCGATCAGCCGGCTCGGCGGTGGTGATCGTGAGCAGCTCGTCGAGGTCGTCGCCGCTGGGGACCCAGAGTCCGGCGGCTGCGTTCTGCCGTACCTGCTCGGCTGAGGTCGCGCCGGCGATCACCGACGCGACCGTCGGCATCGCCGCCAGGCCACCGATGGCGATCTGGGTCATGGTCAGGTCCCGCTGCTTGGCGAAGTCCTCCAGCGCCTCGATGACGTCGAAGTTGGCCCAGGACAGCGGATCGGGCTGCTTGTTGAGCCGGGTTCCCGGAGGGGCCGATTCGCCGCGCCGGTACTTCCCGGTCAGCAGACCCCTGGCCAGCGGGAAGTAGGGCAGCAGGCCGAGGCCGAGGTGCTCCAGGGCCGGCACCAGCTCGGACTCGGCGGACCGGTCCAGCCAGGAATACTCGTTCTGGGCCGAGACGAAGGCCTCCGAGCCGGTCGTCCTCGCCGTCCAGTCCGCGTCTAGCACCTGCCAGCCGGCCAGGTTGGACGAGCCGATGTAGCGGACCTTGCCCTCCGCGACCAGCTCGGTGAGAGCCGCGAGCGTCTCCTCGATCGGCGTGTTCGGGTCGGGCGTGTGCAATTGGTAGAGGTCTATCCAGTCGGTGCCGAGCCGGCGCAGGCTGGACTCGACGGCGATCCGGATGTAGCGCCGAGACCCGCGGGCACCCCAGTCCGGGCCGTTGACGCCCTGCATGTCGCTGCCGAACTTGGTCGCGATGATCGCCCCCGACCGGCGCGAGCCGAGCGCCGCCCCGAGCAGGGTCTCGGACCCGCCCGCGTGTCCGTAGACATCGGCGGTGTCGAAGAGCGTGACCCCCGCGTCGAGCGCGGCGTTGACGACCTCCGGCACCTTCTCGTCGGGCATCCTGGCGCCGAAGTTGTTGCAGCCGACGCCCACCGTCGACACCGTCAGCCCGGAACCGCCGAGCTGCTGGTAGGTCATCTCACCCGGCATCGTGCGTTCCCCTCGTTCGGATCGAACTGGTGCCCCTGGCCTACCCCGCGTGACTGGGCGCGAAGGCACGCGGTTTTGGCGTGTCGGCGTGCCGTTGCGCGCGCTCACTCGGGGGCTGGCGGGAATGAGCTCACTGCTGTGGGCTGGACCCACCCGCCGGGTAGGCGTCGGGGGGCTGGTAGCCGCCCTGGCCCGACTGCTGCGGCGCCTGGTAGCCGCCGCCCTGCTGCGGCGGCTGGTAGCCACCCGACTGCTGGGGCGCCTGGTATCCGCCAGCCTGCTGCGGGGGCTGATATCCGCCGCCTTGCTGAGGAGCCTGATATCCGCCACCTTGCTGCGGCTGGTAACCACCGCCCGGCTGCTGCCCGTACGACTGCTGTGGCGGCTGGTTGTACGACTGACCGTAGGACTGGGGCTGCGGCTCGTACTGCTGCGGATTGGGCAGCGCATCGCTGGGCTGCCCGTACTGCACCGGCGCGTTGGACTGCTGCTGCGGCAGCTGGCCCTGCGCGCCCGGCCGATCGCCGCGGTAGGCGATCTCGCCGAAGCTGACGTTCGGCGCCTGCCGGACGGTCGGGTCGTTGACCTCGAAGTAGGTCGCCTTCTGGAACTTGAACAGGCCGGCGATGATGTTGGACGGCACCGACTCGACCTTGGTGTTGTAAACCCGCACGTTCGCGTTGTAGAAGCGCCGGCCCGCCGCGATCCGGTCCTCGGTCTCGGTCAGCTGCCGCTGCAGCTCGAGGAAGTTCACGTTGCTCTTCAGGTCCGGGTAGGCCTCGACGCTGACGATCAGGTTGCGGATCGCGCCGGACAGGGCGCCCTCGACGTCCGCCCGCTGCTGGCTCGGCAGCGGCCCCTCGGACTGCGCCAGCTGTTGGGCCTGGCTGCGCAGCCGGGTGATGTCCTCGAGGGTGTTGCGCTCGTGGGCGGCGTAGGCCCGGACCGTCTCGACGAGGTTGGGAATCAGCTCGTAGCGGCGGTTCAGCTCGACGTCGATCTGCCGCCAGGCCTCCTGGATCATGTTGCGCAGCTTGACGAAGCCGTTGTACGAACCCATCGCGACCAGCGCGATGACCCCGACGATCACCAGGATGATGATGATCACGATGATGGCGGTGCCCATGAGCTCTCCTGTTGGTCGGGGTCTGGCCGCCTCAAGGGTAATGCCTGACGGCGTTCACGCCCCCGCGGACCTAGCGACCCAGCGCGGAAACGACGTGCACGTTCGTTGTTGTCACAATGCGCCGGTTGTGCAACGAACGCAGAGCGACAGTAAGCGGCGTGGAGCATCGGGCAGCGTTGCTCGGATCGTCAGCCGAGGCCGAGGTCGCCCAGGCTGACCGCGAAGCGGTAGGGCAGGCCGGCCGCCTCGACGCGCTCCCGGGCGCCGGTGCTCCGGTCGACGATCACCGCGACGCCGATCACCTCGGCGCCGGCTTCGCGCAGTGCCTTGACCGCGGTCAGCACCGAGCCGCCGGTCGTGCTCGTGTCCTCGACCGCAAGCACCCGCCGGCCGGTGACGTCAGGACCTTCGATGCGGCGCTGCAGCCCGTGCGCCTTCTCCGCCTTGCGTACGGTGAACGCGTCCAGCCGCTCCCCGGCGGCGGCCGCGGAGTGCAGCATGGCGGTCGCCACGGGATCGGCACCGAGGGTCAGCCCACCGACCGCGTCGAACCGCCAGTCCGACACCAGGTCGCGCATGACCCGGCCGACCAGCGGCGCGGCCGACCCGTCGAGGGTCACCCGCCGCAGATCGACGTAGTAGTCCGCCTCCCGTCCCGAGGACAACGTGACCCGGCCGTGCACCACCGCGAGCGTCTTGATCAGCTCGACCAGCGCGGCCCGATCGGGCCTCAGGGCTTGTCCTTCGTCGATTCCAGGTGGCCGAAGCCCACCGATCGGTCCGGAGAGTGGAAGAGATCCTGGCATGTGGTGAGGGTAATCATCGCCTGCGTCGGGTTGGCGGCCGGCTTGCCGGGCACCGGATCGAGCACCCAGGTCTCGCTGTCGTCCACGGTCAGATCCCGTGGCGAGGCGTCCAACACGTAGGTGTAGATCGCGTCCCGCGTCTCCACCACGATGCGGTCGCCCTTGTTGAGCTCGAGCAACCGCGCGAACGGCTGGCCGTGTGTCACCCGGTGGCCCGCGATGGCGAAGTTGCCGAGCTGGCCGGGGTCGGCGGTGCCGAGATAGTGCCCGACACCGCGGCTGAGGATGTCCAGGTCGGTGCCGCTGAGGACCGGGATCTCGTACGAGGGCCCGAAGGCGGGGATCCGGAGCAGGGCGATCGCGTCGCCCGGGATCGCCTCGGACTCGACCTTCGGACCTCGGGCCTTCTCGCTGTCCCACTTCTGCCGCAACGTGTCGCGCTCGGTCTGGAACACCTGATTCGAGACCATGTTGGTGCCGAGCAGCTGGTACACCACCCAGCCGAGGCAGGACAAGCCGGTCCCGAGCAGCAGCACACCGATGAAGAGGACGGCCGGGGTCCGCCGCCGACGCCAGCGGGTCCGCGCAGTTCGGTCGGCCCGCGGCGTCGAGTCCGTACCCGAGTCGTCCAGAAGGGAACTGCTCACGCCGACATTGTGCCCCTCTTGTCAGGGGCACCTCGTTCCTTCCTCTGCGGATCCGGCGGCGGGTTCGTGGGTGCCTGGACTGACGCGGTGCCTGCCGCGGCGGGTCGATGCGCCGTGGTCCCCGTCGCAGCCGTCATGCCGGGGCTGTTCTCCACACGACATTCCTGCACAACATTCCTGAGAAACGCGGCACATCACCTGCCGTCGGCGCGAGCCGCCCCGGCGGCATGGACCGCTGATGGTTGAGGGGCGATTTCCTTTTCAGGCATGGGAATCAGGGTGCCGGATGTCCCGGTGCAGCCTCCATAGGGGTGTGGGTGCCGGGCCTTTTGCCAATCTGAGAGAGGCGTTGTTTTTCTTAGGTTGGAAAGAAACCGCCCTCTTCCACTTTTGACCGGTCAAACATAGACTCAGGCCCATCGACGCTCTCCGGCTCGGGGCAAGCGAGTGGCGGCCTCGGGCGACAGGGTTCGACGCTGCCTTACCGGCGCTCGCCCTGATCCTGGTCAAATCCACAGTTGCCGCGGTCGGCATCGTCGTCGGATTCCTGCTCCTGGCAACGCCCTCCCACGCCGACACCGGTGCCCTGACCAGCCTCGGGAAGACGGTCACCAGCCCGACCCGGCTCAGCGACGGATTGGGCACGACCACGAGCCACGTCGTGAAGCGGGTCCGGCACAAGACCGTGAAGATCCCGCCTGCCCGTGCAGCCGCGCGGCACGCCGCCAAGACCGCGACGGTGACCCATCGGGCGACCGGCCGAGCCGTGTCCACGATCAGCCGGCCGGCCGCGTACCACGCCACGGCGAGTGCCCGGCACGCCCTCCGGGCGGTCGGTGTCGCTGTTCGCCCGGGCAAGGCCACGACCCACGGCGCCAAGATCACGAAGCGGGCTTCGGGTCTCACCACAGCAGCACGCAGGACGACCGCCGCTGCTGCCAAAGCCGACACCGCGACGAGCACCGCAGTGACCGGCACCGGCAAGGACGTCCCTGCCACGACAGGCCAGGTCGTCACTACCGCCACGGGCACCGCACTCGACGCAGTCGAGGCGGTACGGACCGGGACGGCCACGACGGCCGTCCGGCTCGTCTCAGACTCGGCCACGAGCCTGACGCTGCTCCTCCAGCCGGTGTCGCGGTCCGTCCTCGGCGCGACCTCCCAGCTGACCGGGCACGCCGCGGCCGCGCTCGGGCACGCGGCTGGGATCCTGTCCCCGGGCGTCGGCACCGTCGGCGATCCGGCCCAGACCGATTCCGGCACGGCTCGTCAGGCTCCGCCTTCCGCGGTCCTCGCGTCCCAGGCGTCCTCGTCAGCTGGTGATGGATGGGCGCACCGAGAAGCCGGAACAGCCCCGCCGACGACTTCCGCCGACTCGGCACCGTCGAGCTGGATCGCCACGCTGGTTGACCTCGTGCGCGACGCGAGCGGCGCTCTGCTCAGGACCGGTGCGCCGGCCGGCGGGACGGTGACGGCGGTTGCGCTGCTCACGCTGACGGCCGGCGTCGTGGCCGCGGGGGCCGGCGGCCTCGGCTCCACCGGGTCCGCGTCGGTCGCGCTGGCGTTGCTCGAGAACAGCCTCGTTCCCAATGCGGCGGGTGCCTCACGGCGGTTCGTGGGTGCCGGCCGTCGGGTCGGCTGGCGACTGCCTGCCCGGCCCAGCTTCTCTCCCGACTGAGGTTTCTCTGCTACCGCCGACGGCACTGATGTGCCGCGGCCGGTCGGCTCCCCCATCCGGTGTGAGCCCCGAGCCATCCGGCTCAGCAAGGAAACATCCGCACGCTTCGAGAGAGAAAAGATCATGAACGCATGGATAACCAGATTGCTCGGGGGAGCAGCCTGTACGGTCGGCGTACTGGCTGTGGGCATGGGCGTCGCCCATGCCGAGGAAACGCAAGCCAAGATCAATGCCACTGTCTCGTCGACGCGACTCCTGCAGCCGAACGCACAGGTCGCGGCGACGACGAAGGTCGGAGGGCTGGCCACTGCCGGCGGCAATGCCTCCGTCAGCGGGGCGACCAGGATCGGTGCCAACGCGGACGCGACGCTGCTCCGGCATCGCCCGAACGTACGAGTCGCCGCGACGCTGGGCAGCGGTAGGACCGGAAGCGGCGCGGCCGCTGCTGCAAGTGCTGGGTCGGGCTCGCACCGGGTCCTCGGTACGGCCGCTCACGTGGGCCGTCGCTCGACGCAGGCCGCCGTCCAGCTGAACGCCCTCGGGCAGCGCGGCACGGCTACGGCCCATCTCGGCTCCGGCAGCACCGCGGCCGCGGCGGCGGGCCGGGTGGGCGGCTCGTCGGATCTGGCGACGGCGAAGACGGCCAATGCGGTCGCGCCCGCCGCCAGCCCGCAGGGCTCCCTCGTCCCAGCGGTCGTGAGCGACACCGACGCGACCGTGTTGGACGTGCCCGCAACGCTGTGCGCACGGATCAATGCCGGAAACTGCGCGAGCGGCACGCCGGGCAGCGGGAGCGGCGATGACCCGAGCGCACTGGTCTCGGGACTCGTCCCGCCAGTGGTCACCGACGCGACCGCGACGGTGCCCAAACTCGCGGCTGCCGGGGCCTGCCTCCGGGTGAACGCCGGCGGCTGCGGCAACAGCACGGGGAGTGGAGACGGGCCCACGACAGTGGGTTCCAACCTCGTCCCGCCGGTGGTCACCGACGCGACCGCGACGGTGCCCAGCCTGGGGGCCGCCGGCGCCTGCCTCCGGGTGAACGCGGGGGACTGCGGCAGCACCGGCTCGGGTAGCGGAAGCGGCAGCCAGGCCATGCTGGCGTCGGCACTCGTCCCGGCGGTGGTCACCGACGCGACCGCGAACCTGTCCGGCCTGGCAGCTGGCGACGCCTGCCTGCGCGTCAACGCGGGCGACTGCGGCGGTTCGGGTGGCGGCAGCACGACGCCGTCGACGGGGCTCGCGGGTCTCGTACCGGCAACCCTCGCGGAAGCGGCAGGAACGTTCGGCGAGACGGCCCAAGGCGCGGTCTGCGTCGGCATCAACGCCGCCTGCAGCACCGGCTCGGGCAGCGGGGGCGGTGGCATCGGGACCGGCTCCGGCGGAACCGGCGGGGGCAGCGGTGGATCGGGCGATGGCTTCGGTTTCGGCGGTTCCGGTGACGGCGACGGCAGCGGCTTGTCGGGTGTCGGTGACTCCGCCGGCGCCAGTGGCGCGGTCGGCGACGGGTCCGGCGGATCGGCGGGCTCGCGCGACGCGGCGTTCGACGCTAGCCTGTTCCGTGTGCCGCTCGGGGGCCCCGGCGTTGGCGGACTCGCCAGCACCGGTGGCAGCGCGGCGATGACCGGCGCGGTGGTAGCCGGCCTGTTGCTGCTGCTGATGGCATTGCCGATGCTGCGTCGTCGCCGTTGCGGCTGACCAGCAACTGATCGCGTATGGTCCCTCCCTTTCCCATCGAGGGAGGGGCCGTACGGCCTCCGGCTGCGACTAGGGTGCAGGCATGTCCTCGGCCTGGAAGGCGGCACGAGTCCGGTCTGCGACGACCACGATCTTCGCGGAGATGTCGGCACTCGCGCTGGCAACCGGCTCGATCAACCTCGGCCAGGGGTTCCCGGACACCGACGGCCCGACTTTCATGCTGGACGAGGCCCGTACGGCGATCGCCTCCGGGCTGAACCAGTACCCGCCGGGGCGCGGCATCCCCGCGCTTCGGCAGGCGATCGCGGAGCACAGTGAGCGGCACTACGGACTGAGGTACGACCCGGACACCGAGGTGCTGGTCACCACGGGGGCGACCGAGGCGCTGGCGGCGGCGATCCTGGCCTTCGTCGACCCGGGCGACGAGGTGATCGCGCTGGAGCCGTTCTACGACTCGTACGCGGCCTCGATCGAGCTCGCCGGCGGCACCCGGGTCGGGGTCGGGCTGTTCGGGCCGGACTTCCGGCTCGATGTTGGCGAGTTCGCGGCGGCGTTCACGCCGCGGACCAAGGCGCTGTTGATCAACTCACCGCACAACCCGACCGGCGTGGTGCTCAGCCGGGACGAGCTGGCCGAGATCGCCCGACTCGCCGTCGCGCACGACGTGTTGGTGATCTGCGACGAGGTCTACGAGCACCTGGTCTTCGACGAGGGCGAACACGTGCCGCTGGCGAGCTTCCCTGGCATGCGCGCGCGCACGGTGCGGATCTCCTCGGCCGGCAAGAGCTACTCCGCGACCGGCTGGAAGATCGGCTGGGCGCTGGCGACGCCGGAGTTGATCTCCGAGCTCACGGCGGTGAAGCAGTTCCTGACCTACGTGTCGGGGGCGCCGTTCCAGCCGGCGGTCGCCCGGGCGCTGATCAGCGGCGACTCCTGGGTCGAGCAGCAACGGGTCCATCTTCAGCACAAGCGGGATCGCCTCGCCGCGGGCTTCCGTGATCTTGGCCTGTCGCCGTTCGTGCCACAGGGCACCTATTTCATGACCACCGACGTCACGCCGCTGGGCTATCCCGACGGCGTGGAGTTCTGCCGCGACCTGCCGACTCGCTGCGGTCTCGTCGCGATCCCCCACCAGGTCTTCTACGACAACGTGGAAGCCGGCCGGCCGTACGTCCGATGGGCCTTCTGCAAACAAGATCACGTCCTCGACGACGCCATCGAGCGCCTGGCCAAGCTCCATCCGTAACGTCAATGAAAGACGCGGCGTTCTCTGTTGGCGTAGGCTGGTCCTGTGGCGGCGTATGTCAAGCGGCTTCGGGAGCTGGCGCGAGAGGACGTTGCCATCGCCGGCGGCAAGGGGGCGAATCTCGGCGAGTTGATCCGGGCCGGGTTCGACGTGCCCGACGGGTTCGTGATCACGACCGAGGCGTACGCGGCCGCCCTGGGCGCGGCCGGGCTGGGCCTGCCGGACGCAGCCGAGGAGGATCCTGCGGCGTTTCGGGCTCGGGTGGCGGAAGTGACCATCCCGGACGACCTGCGCGCGGAGATCGGCGCGGCTTACGCGGAACTGGGCGGTGGGCCCGTCGCCGTACGGTCGAGCGCCACCGCCGAGGACCTGCCGGGCGCGACGTTCGCGGGCCAGCAGGACACCGAGCTGAACGTGCTCGGGGCGGATCGGGTGATCGACGCGGTCCGCCGCTGCTGGGCGTCGCTGTGGAGCGAGCGAGCGGTCGCCTACCGGCGGCGGCGACGGATCGAGCCCGCCGAGGTACGCATCGCCGTGGTCGTGCAGGACCTGGTGCCGGCCGAGATCGGCGGCGTGATGTTCACCGCCAACCCGGTCACAGGAGCCCGGGAACAGGTCGTGGTGGGCGCCAGCACCGGGCTCGGCGAAGCGGTCGTCTCGGGCGCGGTGACGCCGGATCACTACGTGCTCGACGACCACGGCCGGATGGTCGACTTCACCCTCGGGCGTCGGGAGGTCGCGATCCTGGCCAGGCCCGGCGGCGGAGTGGAGCGGCGTATCGGTGAAGCGGTGGGAGGCGCCGGAGCCGCCGGCGAGGCTGAGGACCGGCCCACGAGAACCACCGGACAAGCCGGCACGGTGGGCGGGGCAGTGGAACAGGCCGGCGGCGTCGCACGCGCGCGGGCCGGCGGCACCAAGGAGGCCGACCGTCGTGCGGGCCGACTGCTGACCGACGAGATGCTGCACGATCTGGCCGCGGTGGGTCGGGACGTGATGCGGCACTTCGGTCAGCCGCAGGACATCGAGTGGGCGGTCAGCGGCGACCGGCTGTTCGTCCTGCAGGCGAGGCCGATTACGGCGCTGCCGCCGCCACCGCAGCGGCTGAACCGCTTCCAGCGGACCGAGAGCGCCGTCGTGCTGGAGATGCTGCCGGTGCGCCCGTACCCGATCGACATGACGACCTGGATCCCGTACGGACCTGTCGGCTGGATGGGCAGGCTCACGACCCAATACGGCATCAAAGGGGCGTTCGACGGCCTCCTGGTCGAGGACGAGGACGGCGTCGTGGTGCGCTTCGTGCCGGCGTCGCCGCGGCCGACGCTCGGCCTGTTGCGAGTGCCGTTCCGGTTGCTGTCCAAGGCCGCCCGGTTCGACCCGGCTCGCTGGCGGGACGATCCCCGCTATGCCCGCTTCCTGGAGAACATCGCCACGCTCCACCGCCGTGATGTGGCCGCAATGACATGGCCCGAGCTCGTCCGCAGCCTCTGGCAGGGGCTCGCGCAGATCGACCCAGTCTTCGAGCTTCGGATCGACTACTTGCCCGGGACCGGCTTGGCCGCCGCTCGGCTCCTCGCGGTTCTCAGCCTGCTGCGCCGCCGCGACTTGTTCGCCGAGTTGATGACCGGGGCAGACACCCTGACGGCGCAGGCGAACCGTGCCCTCGAGTCGCTGGCCGATCGGGTCCGCGCCGACGACGCGCTCGAGATCGCATTGACGGAGGGCGGCGTGCCGCGGGTGGCCGAGTTCGGCGACTTCGCCGCCGCGTTCGAGGCCTATCTCACCTCGTACGGGCATCGGGAGACCACCAGCCCCATCTTGGTCAGCCAGCCGACCTGGGGCGAGCGGCCCGACATGGTGCTGGATCTGGTGGTCTCGCTCGCCGCCGGCCCGGCCGCCGGGCCGAGCACCGACACCCACGCGATGCAGCGACTGCTCGACCACCCGCTGTTGCGATTCGCGCGGCCGCGGCGCGCCGTCCAACGCTTTGTGGCCGCGGCTCGAGCCGGGATCGGCTTCCGGGAGGACTCGCACGCCGAGTTCATCCGACCGGTGCCGATCCTGCGTCGCGCGCTGCTGGAGATCGGCCGGCGACTGACCGATGCGGGCGTGCTGGACCAGCCCGAGGACGTCTACCATCTTCGTCTGGCCGAGCTGGAGCGGATCGGCGATCTTGATCAGCTGGGCGCCGACGATCGCGAACGCCTCCGTGACACCATGCGCAAGCGCGCCGCGAGGCGGGAGGAGCTTGCCGGCGTTCCCTTGATCGACCCCAGCCTGGTCTTCCAGGCGCCGTCCGACGAGGCGGCGCTCGTACGGGGGACGCCGGCCGGCGGTGGCCGAGTGACAGGCGCGGTCCGGGTGGTCCACGGGCCGGACGAGTTCGCGACCTTGCGGCCGGGCGAGATCCTGGTCTGCCCCTACACGAACCCGGCATGGACGCCGCTGTTCCAGCGAGCCGCAGCCGTCGTCGTTGACTCGGGTGGTCCGGGCTCGCACGCGGCGATCGTCGCCCGGGAGTACGGCCTGCCGGCGATCATGGGGACGGTCACCGGCACGCACCAGCTCGTCGACGGCCAACGGGTGACCGTTGACGGTGGGTCCGGGCTCGTGATCCGCGCGGACGCCGACTCCGACGCGATGGCAACCTCGGCGAGTCACCACCCGTGACGGCCGCCGATCACCGTACGTTGCCGCGCCGCCGCGGCGAGCAGCTGGAGAAGGCAATCCTGGAGGCGGCGTTCGCGGAGCTTGGCGAGGTCGGCTACGCCAATCTGACCATCGAGCGGGTCGCGGCCCGGGCCCGTACGGGCAAGGCGTCGGTCTACCGACGCTGGCCCAGCCGGGCCGACCTGGTCTCGGACGTCTTCCACAGCCTGTTGCCCGACCCCGAGGCCCCGCCGGACACCGGCACCCTGCGCGGCGACCTGCTCGCGACGTTCCGGCAGACGGCCGCGTTCCTGGCCGGTCCCGCGGGCGAGGCGCTGCGCGGGCTGCTCGCCGACGTGCTGCCGGACGCCGCCCGTACGGCCGAGCTCCGGCGCCGTTCCAACCAAACCAGCGCGCGAACCCTTGAGGTCATCGCTGGTCGCGCAGTCGCTCGTGGGGAGATCCACGAGACAAGCGTGACGCCCTGGCGCCTGCAGGCGGGACCGGCGTTGCTTCGCCAGCAGTTCCTCTTCGAGGGACCACACAGGCTTGACGCGGCGATCCCCGCGATCGTGGACGAGGTCCTCATCCCGCTGTTGAGCGGATAGCTCTACGCCGCTTCGCTGCGCGTTGCGCCGGTTGCAACCGGCGCAACAGTGAGGGTTACGAACGTGCACGTTCGTAACCCTCAGTGTTGGGTCGCTGGCGGGGCGGGCGCGGCCGCGGCGGGCGGGCCGAGCGGAGCGCGGTGGGCCAGTCGCATCGGGGGCGGGCGTGGCCGAGTGGGTCCATCCGAGCGGGCGCGGCGGATCAGACCTCGGCGGGCTGCGGGCTGACGATGACCAGACCGTCGTTGGTGTCGTCGACGTCGAAGGTGACCGTGTCGCCTTCGAGGACCTTGCCGGAGAGCACGTTCTGGGCCAGTTGATCTTCGATCGTGGTCTGGATCAGCCGGCGCAGCGGACGGGCGCCGAACACTGGGTCGAAGCCGGTCAGCGCGAGCCAGTCCTTGGCGCCCTGGGTCGCCTGCACGCTGATCCGGCGGTCGGCCAGCCGCTTGTTCAGCCGGGCCAGGTTGATGTCGACGATCTTGGCCAGCTCCTCCATCCCGAGCGCGTCGAAGAGCACGACCTCGTCCAGCCGGTTCAAGAACTCCGGCTTGAACGAGCTGCGGACCACGCCCATCACGGCCTTCCGTTTGGTCTCCGCGTCCAGCGTCTGGTCGGCCAGGAACTGCGAGCCCAGGTTGGAGGTCAGGATCAAGATCACGTTGCGGAAGTCGACCGTACGGCCCTGGCCGTCGGTCAGCCGGCCGTCGTCGAGCACCTGCAGCAGGATGTCGAAGACCTCGCTGTGCGCCTTCTCCACCTCGTCCAGCAGCACGACCGCGTACGGCCGCCGCCGGACCGCCTCGGTCAGCTGGCCGCCCTCCTCGTAGCCGATGTAGCCGGGCGGCGCGCCGACCAGCCGGGCCACCGAGTGCTTCTCGGAGTACTCGCTCATGTCGATCCGGACCATCGCCCGTTCGTCGTCGAACAGGAACTCCGCCAGCGACTTCGCCAGCTCGGTCTTGCCGACACCGGTCGGGCCGAGGAACAGGAACGACCCCGTGGGCCGGTTCGGGTCGGAGATGCCGGCGCGCGACCGCCGTACGGCATCGGCCACCGCGCGAACCGCCTTCTGCTGCCCGACCAGCCGCTCGCTGAGCCGGGACTCCATCGACAGCAGCTTCTCGGTCTCGCCCTGCAGCAGCCGGCCGACCGGGATGCCGGTCCAGTTGGACACGACCTCGGCGATGTCGTTCGGGCCCACCTGCTCCGAGACCATCGACGGCAGCTGGCTCTCCGCCTTCGCAGCCTCCTCCAGCTCCTTCTCCAGCGCGGGGATCTCGCCGTAGTTGATCTCGCTCGCCTTGACCAGGTCCCCCTCGCGGAGCGCGCGGTCGGACTGCACCCGGAGCTCGTCGATCCGTTTCTTCAGCTCGCCGACCCGGTTGAGGCCGGTCTTCTCCGCCTCCCAGCGGCCCTCCAGCGCCCGGAGCTCCTCCTCGGCGTTGGCCAGCTCCTCCTCGAGCCGGTGCAGCCGGTCGGCGCTGGCCGGATCGGACTCCTTCTCCAGCGCGAACTTCTGCATCTTCATCCGCTCGACCGTACGGCGGAGAGCGTCGATCTCCTCCGGCGAGGAGTCGATCTCCATCCGCAGCCGGGAGGCGGCCTCGTCGACCAGGTCGATGGCCTTGTCCGGCAGCTGCCGGGACGTGATGTAGCGGTGCGACAGGGTGGCCGCGGCCACCAGGGCGGCGTCGGTGATCGCGACCTTGTGGTGCGCCTCGTAGCGTTCGCGCAGGCCGCGCAGGATCGCGATGGTGTCCTCGACGCTCGGCTCGCCGACGAAGACCTGCTGGAAGCGGCGTTCCAGCGCGGGGTCCTTCTCGACCCGCTCCCGATACTCGTCCAGGGTGGTGGCGCCGATCATCCGCAACTCGCCCCGGGCCAGCATCGGCTTCAGCATGTTGCCGGCGTCCATGGCGCCCTCGCCGGTCGCGCCGGCGCCGACGACAGTGTGCAGCTCGTCGATGAAGGTGATGATCTGGCCGGCGGCGTCGCGGATCTCGTTCAGGACGGCCTTCAGCCGCTCCTCGAACTCACCGCGATACTTCGCGCCGGCGAGCATGGATGCCAGGTCGAGGGAGACCAGCCGGCGGTTCTTCAGCGAGTCCGGCACGTCGCCGGCGACCAGGCGCTGAGCCAGTCCCTCGACGACGGCGGTCTTGCCCACGCCCGGCTCGCCGATGAGCACCGGGTTGTTCTTCGTACGGCGGGCAAGGACTTGGATCACCCGGCGGATCTCGGTGTCCCGGCCGATGACGGGGTCGAGCTTGCCGTCGCGCGCCTGCGCGGTGAGGTCGAGGCCGTACTGGTCGAGCGCGGAGGAGGTGCCCTCCGACTCAGCGCTGGTCACCCGCTTGTTGCCGCGGGCAGCGTTGAACGCCCTGGTCAGCGCGTCGTGGGTCACCTTGAGGTCGATGAGGATCTTGCGCGCGTCGGACTGCACGGCGGCGAGCGAGATCAGCAGGTGCTCGGTGGCCACGAAGGCGTCGCCCAGCTGTTCGGCGCGGTTCTCCGCGTCCGCCAGCACTCGGGCGAGCGAGCCGGAGACTGCCGGCTGGCTGACCGAGATCCCACTCGCTGACGGCAGCCGGGCGATAGCGCCCTGGGCGGCTGCGTCGACGACCGCCGGATCGGCCCCGACGGCCGACAGCAGGGGCCCGACCGTGTTGCCCGGGGTCAGCAGCAGCGCGTGCAGCAGGTGCGACGGCTCGGCATTGGGGTTGCCGCTGGTCAGCGCCAGCCGCAGCGCGGTCGAGACCGCGTCCCGGCTCTTCGTGGTGAGTTTGTTGGTGTCCATGGGCTCCCTTGCAGCCTGACGTGCGCCATTGAGTCTACCCGACTCAACTTTGCTTCAGAAGGTCGTATTCCACATTGAGTGTGGTGGACTCAATTCTGGTCCATACCCTTGCCGCCCGGCTGACACGGCACCTGCCGGAATCGAACGTGCACGTTCGTTCCCTGCAGGGTGGCGGGAGGCGTAGGCAGGCGGTGGCAGGCTCAGGCCTCGGCCGGGACGACTTCCGCCGCGCGGCGCAGCCGGCGGCGCTCGCCGTACCGCTCGACGAGGGAGTAGATGGTCGGCACCAGCAGCAGGGTGAGCAGGGTGGAGGTCACAAGGCCGCCGATGACGACCACCGCCAGCGGCCGGGAGATGAACGCGCCGCCGCCGGTCAACCCCAGCCCCATCGGAATCAGGGCGCAGATGGTCGCGGTCGCGGTCATGATGATCGGCCGGAGCCGGAGCCGGGCGCCGTGCACGATGGCGGACTGCAGCCCCTCGCCGCGGGCCCGGTGCTGGTTGATCAGGTCGATCAGCACGATCGCGTTGGTGACCACGATCCCGATCAGCATCAGCAGCCCGACCAGCGCCGGCACGCCGAGCGCGGTGTCGGTGAGCAGCAGCCCGGCGACCGCGCCGGTCGCGGCGAAGGGGATGGAGGTCAGCAGGATCAGCGGCTGCACGACGCTGCGGAACGTCGCCACCATGATCAGGAACACGATCACGATGGCGAGCAGCATGGCCAGCCCCAGCTGCCGGAACGCCTCCGCCTGGTCGTCGCTGGCACCGCCGAGGTCGATGGCGATGCCGGGCGGCACGTCGGGCAGGTCCGCGATCTGCTGCCGTACGGTCGAGGTCAGCGCGCCGAGATCCTTCCCCTCGGGGGTCGCCGTCAACGTCACCGCGCGGGTGCCGTCGATCTGGGTGACGGCACTCGGCGCCAGCTGCTGCTTGACCGCGGCAATGTCGGACACCCGGATCGGCCGGGCCCGGATGTCGGCGATGTCGGCCTGCTCGTCGGCCAGATCGCTCTGCTCTCTCGTCAGGTCCTTCTGCGAGTCGCCGAGGTCGGACTGCTCCTGAGTGAGCGCGTCCTGCTCGGCACTGAACGCGTTCTGCTGCGCCTGCTGGTCGGCACTCTTGGCCGCCTGACTGGCCGCGGCGCTCACCTGGGCGTCGAGCTGCTTGACCTGGGCACTCGCCTGGCTGACCGCCGCGCGCAGCTGGGCGACCTGCTGCTGATAGGCGGCGTAGCGTTGCGCCGCCTGCTGCGCGGCGAGCTGAGCCGCGAGCTGCTCCTGGGTCACCGGGATCGGCGTCTGGCCGGGACCGGGGGTGGGCACGGTGACCGGCCGCGGCGCGGGCGGCGGGTTGCTGGTCAGCTGCCGGAGGCTGCGTTGCGCCGATGCCAGGGCCGAGGTCGCCTTCGTGCGGGCCTTGCACAGCTCCGCCCGCTGGTCTGCGGCCGCCTGCAGGGCCTCGGCCTGCTGCTCCTTGGCGGCGGCCTTCTGTCGGTTGCCGAGGTCCTTCTGCAGGTCGGCGAGCTCGTCGCCGCGCTGGGAGAGCTGGTCGGCCTGGTCTTTGAGCGCGTCCTGCCGGGCCTTCAGCTTCTTGGTGGCCCGGTCGACAGCCTGCTGCTGTTGCAGCTGGCTGACCGGCAGCTCGAGCTTGCCGATCTGCGCCGGCGTCGCCTGCTTCGCGTCCTGCGGCCGGACCACGATGTCGCGGGTCTGGCCCTGCAGCACGATGGTGCCGACCTTCGTGCCGCGCAGAGCGTTGGAGATGGCCTGGCCGACCTCGGCGGAGGTGAAGCCCAGGTCGGCGGCCTTTGTCCGGTTGAGCTGGATCTGCAAGAGCGGCCGGCGGGCCGTCAGGTCGCTGGTGACGTCCACCAAGCCGGACGTGTTCTGCAGCATGGTCTGCACCCGGCCCGCGGTGGCCTCCAGACCGGCGGCGTTGTCGCCGGTGACGGTAACCGTCAGGTCGTTGTTGGTGCCCCGATTGATCGAGCCGACCTTGACCTCGCCGACGCCGCTCAACTCGGCGAAGCTCTGCTTCAGGTCGGCCAGCGTCGAGTCGTACGCGTCCTTGCCGGTCAGGCTGACGAACATCGAGGCCTGGTTGGTGCCGCCCTCGCCGACGGTGGTGAGGTACTGCTTGACGCCGGGGCTGGCGTCGAGCACGGCCTCCACCTGCCGGGCCGCGTCGCTGGTCGCGTCCAGCCGGGTGCCGACCGGCAGCTTCTGGGTGATGTAGAGCGTTGTCTTGTCCTCGAACGACTCCAGGAAGTCGGTCTTCAGCAGCGTGGCCGCGCCCATCGTGCCGGTGAAGATCAGGATCGCGACCAGCACGGTCAGCAGCGGCCGGCGCAGCGCGAGGCGGAGCACCGGAAGGTAGCCGCGCTGCAGCGCGGTCACCTTGTCCTCCTCGCCGGCAGCGGGTGCGGCGGCGACGGCCCGAGCTGGCGGCGCGGTGGCGGGTGCGGCGGTGGCGGCCCGAGTTAGAGGCGCGGCGGCGGCCACGGCTGCGGCAGGTGGCGCGGAGGCCGGGATCACGGTCTCCTCGGCCGGCGCGGCAGTCCCGGGAGCCGCCCGGCGTGCGGACGTACCGCCCATGAACCAGTAGGCCAGCACGGGCACGATCGTCATGGACACCAGCAGCGAGGCGCCGAGCGCCATGGCGACGGTGATCGAGAAGGGCCGGAACAGCTCGCCGGTGATCCCGCTGACGACCGCGACCGGGACGAACACTGCGACCGTTGTCAGCGTGGACGCGGTCACCGCGCCGGCGACCTCCCGGACCGAGCCGACGATCTCGCCCGGCGTCAGCGCGCCGTATCCATCCGGGGGGACGACCCCGCGGACCCCCTGCTGCGGCGCCGACCGCGTTGGAGGACCAGGCTTCTCGGGAAGCTGCCGCTTCCCCAGCTCGGCGCCGCCGCGGCCGGCGTGGTGCCGCTTGATGTTCTCGATCACCACGATCGAGTCGTCGACGACCCGGCCGACGGCGACAGTGAGCGCCGCCAGCGTGAAGATGTTGAGCGAGTAATCGCCGACCTGGAGCCCGATCAGCGCGATCAGTAGCGACAGCGGGATGGAGATCGCCGTGATCAGCGTCGACCGTACGGAGAGCAGGAAGACCAGGATGATCAGCACGGCGAAGGTCAGGCCCATGCCTCCCTCGACCGCCAGGTCGTCGATGGACTGCCGGATGGACGGGGCCTGGTCGAAGACGATGTTGGTGGACGCGTTCGACCCGATGGAGTCGGTGAGTGCGGGCAGCTGCGACCGGATCGCCTGGGAGACCTCGACGGCGTCAGCGTCGGACTCCTTGAGCACGTTCAGGCTCAGCGCCGGACGGCCGTCGGAGCGGGCGAGGGTCGTCGCCTCCACCGAGGAGACCTTGATCGTGGCCAGGCTGCTCAGCCGTACGGCGCCCTTCGGCGCGGGGATCGGCCAGGAGGCCACCTCTTTGGCTGTGAGTGGGGTCGTGCCGACCTGGATGGCCAGCTCCGTGCTGCCCGCATAGCTGTTGCCGGCCGGGATGACCGACGCCTGCGCCTGGATCGCCTGGGTCACCGCGGCGGCCGACAGGTCGTGCTTGCGGAGCTGGTCCGGACGCAGGGTGACCGCCAGCTCGGTGACGTTCTCCCCCGCGAGCTGCACCTGCCGGACACCGGACACCTTGGCCAGCTGGGGCACCACCACGTCGTCGACCCGGCGGGCGAGAGTGCCGACCGGCGCGTCGGACGCCACGGCCAGCACCAGTACGGGGATGTCCGCTGTGCTGCCGACCCGGACGTCGGTCTTGACGGCATCGGCGAGCTGCGGCCGCACGGCGTCGACGGCGGTGCGGATGTCGCTGGCCATCTTGTCGTCGTCCAGACCGTAGGTCCACTCCACGGTCAGGGCCGCGACGCCGTTGGTGGAGACCGCGCGGACCCTGGTCACGCCGGAGATCCCGCTGACCGACTGCTCCAGCGGGGTGGCGACCTCGCGGGCCACCAGGTCGGGCGAGGTGCCGGGGTAGGTTGCGGTGACGATTGCCGTCGGCACCTGGGTCGCAGGGAGCAGCTCCTGCCGCAGCGAGACGGTGGCGATCACGCCGAACACGACGACGGCGAGCCCGACCAGGCCGACGATCAGCCGGTTGGCCAGGCTCAGCCTGGTCAGCAGTGTCATCGCCCATCCGTTCCCGCGCCGTCCGGTCGCAAACGCTGGAGCTCAACGGTAGTCGGACGAACGGATCGCCTCCCGGCCTCCGGCGCCCGGCAACCGCCAACCGCCGTGGCCTCGGCGCGAGACGTTGCTGCGCATTCGCCGGGTGGCAGCCGCTACCGTACGGTGATTGCCCGCGGCACGGCGCGGATGCGGACCCCGCCGAGGTGTACGCCGCCGTGCGGGTCGGCGGTGAAGACCCGGGACGCGGGTGGGGCCAACCGCGCGTCCGCCAGCAGCCTGGTCAGGTCGCCGACCCGGGCGCGCAGCTCGTCGATCTCGTCCTGCATGGCGAGGATGCGCCGGATGCCCTCGAGGTTGATCCCCTCGTCCTGGCTCAGCCGCTGGATCAGCCGCAGCTTGGCGATGTCGCGGGCGGAGTAGCGCCGGCCGCGCTTGGCCGTACGGCGCGGCGAGACCAGCCCCATCCGGTCGTATGCCCGCAGCGTCTGCGGGTGCATCGCCGCCAGCTGAGCCGCCACCGAGATCACGAAGACCGGTGCGTCCTGGTCGATTCGCTGCGGCACGTCCGAGGTCATGAGGTGAAGAGCTTCGCTCTCGGGTCGGCGGAGCCGACCGCCGCCGCGTAGTTGTTCAGCGCCTGCCGGGCCTGCTCGTTGAGCGCGGCCGGGACGAGCACCTCCACGGTCACCAGCATGTCGCCTCTGGAGCCGTCCCGCTTGGCGACGCCCTTGCCGCGCACCCGGAACGTCCGGCCGTTGGGCGTGCCCTGCGGCACCCGCAGCTTCACCGCCGGGCCGCCGAGCGTCGGCACCTCGATCTCGGCGCCGAGAGCGGCCTCGGTGAAGGTGACGGGCGCGTTCAGGGTCAGGTTGTCACCCTTGCGGCCGAAGATCGGGTGCGGCTTGACGTGCACCACGACGTAGAGGTCGCCGGCCGCGCCCCCGTTCTCGCCAGCGCCGCCCTTGCCCTTCAGCCGGATCCGCTGGTTGTCGGTCACGCCGGCCGGGATTCGGACCTGCATGGTTCGAGTGGACTTGCCCCGGCCCGAGCCATGGCACACCGGGCACGGGTCGTCGACGACCATGCCGCGGCCGCGGCACTCGCGGCACGGCTCGGTGACGGCGAACACTCCGCCCGAGGTCGAGGTCTGCATCCCGCTGCCCTCACAGGTCGGGCAGACCCGGGGCACCGTGCCTGCCTTCGCGCCGGTGCCGCGGCAGGCGTCGCAGGCTGCGTCGGACACCATCTGCATGCCGACCGTGACGCCCTCGATCGCCTGGACGAAGTCGACGGTGACCTCGCCCTCGACGTCGCTGCCGCGGCGCGGGCCACGGGCCGTCGAGAACCGCGTCGTACGGGTCGTGCCGCCACCGCCGAAGAGGCCGCCGAAGAGGTCGCCGAAGCCGCCCTCGCCGCTGCCCATGTTGCGGAAGATGTCGTCCATCGGGGCGCCGGTCCGGCTGCCGCTGCCCGGGAACCGGAAGCCGCCTCCGCCGAAGAGCCGGCGCGCCTCGTCGTACTCCTTGCGCTTCGTCTCGTTGGACAGAACGTCGTTCGCCTCGGAGATCTCCTTGAACCGCCGCTCGGCCTCGGGGTTGCCCGGGTTCTGGTCCGGGTGGTTGTCCCGGGCCAGCTTGCGGTAGGCGCGCTTGATCTCGTCCGGCTTGGCGTCCTTGGAGACGCCCAAGACCTTGTAGAAGTCCTTCTCGATCCAGTCCTTGGTGCTCATCGGCGGACTCGTCTCCTGCCGTCAGCGCGCGTCGTCTGAACCGAGGGGCGGAGCGGTTGTGCCGCCCGGAATCGGGCCACCCCCAGCCTCATCCGTGCTCGCCTCCGCGGCCGGGTCGGCCTGTGTTGCCTGCTCTTCGGGCGCGATCGAGCTCTCCGCCGGCTCCGGCAGCTCGGGGACACCAGAGATAGGCTCCGGCTCGGGCTCCGCCACCGCCACCCGGGCGGGCCGCAGGACCCGGTCGCCGATCCGGTAGCCGGGCTGCAGGATCTCCACGCAGGTCGGCCCGTCGATCCCCTCGGCGTGCGCGTGCAGCAGCGCCTCGTGGATGTGCGGGTCGAAGGGGTCGCCCTTCTCCCCGTACGTCTGCAGGCCGTACTTCGTCGTGATCCGCTCGACCTCCTCGGCCACCGCCTTGAAGCCGCCGGTCAGCTCCTCGTGCTCGCGCGCGGAGCGTACGTCGTCCAGCACGGGCAGGAAGTCCTTCAGCACACCCTCGATCGTCACCTTGCGGGCAACATCGCGATCGCGGTCCACCCGGCGCTTGTAGTTCACGTACTCGGCCTGCAACCGCTGCAGGTCCGCGGTCCGCTCGGCGAGCGTCGCGTTCAGCTCGAGCAGCGCCAGCTGTTCGGCCGCGGCCGCAGCTGCCGCGTCGTCGGCGCCGGTCCCCGCTGAGGAGTTGGCGGAGGATGTGTCAGCCCCCGAAGGAGGAGCCGCGGCTTGCCGCGGCTCCCGTACCTCGTAGGTCTCCGGATCTATCCGGCGATTGTCCCGGTAGGTGATCCGGGTCTCGTCAGGCTTTTCGGCCCCTTCTCGTCCAGCGCTGGGCCGTGAGGGGGAACCGCTCACCGGGCATCACTCGTCTTCTCGTCCTCGTCGACGATCTCGGCCTCGACGACGTCGTCGTCATTTGTCGAGCTCTCGCCGTTGGACTCGGCGTGGTCGCTCGGCTGGCCCGCCTCCGACGGCGGCTGCGAAGCGGCCTGGGCGGCGGCGTACATCGCCTGGCCGAGCGTGGACGCGGCGGTGTTCAGCTTCTCCACCGCGCTCTTGACCCGGTCGTCGTCGGTGCCCTCGAGGGCGGTCTTCAGCTCCGAGATGGCCTCCTCGACGGGCTTGCGCACGTCGTCGGTGATCTTGTCGGCGTTCTCGCTGAGCAGCTTCTCGGTCCGGAAGACCAAGTTGTCCGCCTCGTTGCGCAGCTCGACGACCTCCCGCCGCTTCCGGTCCTCCTCGGCGTGCGACTCGGCCTCCTTGACCATCCGGTCGATGTCCTCCTTGGCCAGCGCCGAACCGCCGGTCACGGTCATCGACTGCTCCTTGCTGGTCGCGAGGTCCTTGGCGTGCACGTGCACGATGCCGTTGGCGTCGATGTCGAAGGCGACCTCGATCTGCGGCACGCCGCGCGGCGCCGGCGGCAGGCCGGTCAGCTCGAAGTTGCCGAGCGACTTGTTGTCCTTCGCGAAGTCACGCTCGCCCTGGTAGACCTGGATCATCACCGACGGCTGGTTGTCGTCCGCCGTGGTGAACACCTCGGAGCGCTTGGTCGGGATGGTCGTGTTCCGCTCGATGATCTTGGTGAACACGCCGCCCTTGGTCTCGATGCCCAGGCTCAGCGGGGTCACGTCGAGCAGCAGCACGTCCTTGACCTCGCCCTTGAGCACGCCGGCCTGCAGGCTCGCGCCGAGCGCGACGACCTCGTCCGGGTTCACGCCCTTGTGCGGCTCCTTGCCACCGGTCAGCTCCTTGACCAGGTCGACGACCGCGGGCATCCGGGTCGACCCGCCGACCAGGATCACGTGGTCGATCGCGCTCAGGCTGATCTTGCCGTCCTCGATCACCGCGTTGAACGGCGCGCGGCAGCGGTCGAGCAGGTCGGAGGTCAGCCGCTGGAACTCCGAGCGGGTGAGCTTCTCCTCCAGGTGCAGCGGGCCTGCCTGGCCGAGGGTGATGTAGGGCAGGTTGATCTGGGTCTCGCTCGCCGAGGACAGCTCGATCTTGGCCTTCTCCGCAGCCTCCTGCAGCCGCTGCCGGGCGATCTTGTCCTGCGCGAGGTCGGTGCCGTTCTTGTTCTTGAACTGCTTCACCAGCCAGTCGACGATCCGGGCGTCCCAGTCGTCGCCGCCGAGCCGGTTGTCACCCTTGGTCGCCTTCACCTCGAAGACGCCGTCGCCGATCTCCAGCAATGACACGTCGAAGGTGCCGCCACCGAGGTCGAAGACTAGGATGGTCTGCTCCTTGTCGGCCTTGTCCAGGCCGTACGCGAGCGCGGCCGCGGTCGGCTCGTTGATGATCCGGTCGACGGTCAGGCCGGCGATCTCACCGGCCTCCTTGGTGGCCTGCCGCTCGGCGTCGCCGAAGTAGGCAGGCACGGTGATGACGGCGTTGGTCACCGTCTCGCCCAGGTAGGCCTCGGCGTCCCGCTTCAGCTTCTGCAGCACGAAGGCGCTGATCTGCTGCGGGCGGTAGTTCTTGTCGTCGATCTTGACCTTCCAGTCGGTGCCCATGTGACGCTTGACCGATCGGATGGTGCGCTCGACGTTGGTGACGGCTTGCCGCTTGGCGACCTCGCCGACCAGCACCTCGCCACCCTTGGCGAAGGCGACCACCGACGGGGTGGTCCGGGAACCCTCGGCGTTGGGAATGACGGTGGGTTCGCCACCCTCAAGGACGGCGACGACTGAGTTGGTCGTTCCGAGGTCGATGCCGACTGCACGAGCCATGGTTTGTGTCCTCCGTGTGGAAGTCTGTGTTTCTTGAGTCTGACGCGCTCAAGTTTAGCCTTGAGCGTCATCGACTCAACTATGCACCTCCTGTGATTGTTCCCGCAATGCTCAGCAGAGCGATGAACCGGCGTGGTCTCCCCTCGTACGGGCCGGCACTGCGTAGCGTTGAGGCAGCGCGACCAGGAGGCTCATCGATGTCGAACTTCTTGCAGGTGATCCGCGATATCGGCCTGCTGCTCGCTCGCCTCGGGCTCGGCGGGATCTTGATCCTGCACGGCTGGACGCGGTGGCAGGGGCCGGGCCAAGGCATCCAGCAGCAGGTGGACGTGCTGACTCAGGCTGGCGTGCCGTCCGCCCGGATCATCGCCTGGACCATGACCTTCCTCGAGCTGGCGGGCGGGCTGTTCCTCGTCGTGGGTTTCCTCACCCCGCTGATCGGGCTGCTCATCCTGGTGGAGCAGGCGCTGGTCATCTCCTACACCAACTGGTACAAGGGGCCCGACCTGCTCAAGGCCGACGGGACGTACGCCGGCGGCTACGAGTACAACGTCGCCCTCGGCCTGCTCGCGCTGGTCTTCCTGGTCTTCGGCGCCGGCCGGATCGCGATCGACCGGCTGTTCCGGCGCGCCAAGGCGGAGCCTGCCGAGGACGAGGAGGACGGCACCATGCTGCGCCCGGGAGCCGGGCCCGGTCCCGCGCCGGGTCCCGCACGCCTGCCCTGACCTGCCCATCGAGCGATCAGCCCGCATAGGCTGGCTTTCACAGGAAGCACACAGAGAAGCCACAGCTAACGCTCTGATGGCGATGTGAGGCTTTGGCCCATGATGCGAACCGACAATGCCGGCTCACCCCTCACCCGCCCCGACGGTACGCCCATCCGGGTGCTCGCCGTCGACGACGAACCCAGCTTGACAGAACTGCTCTCGATGGCGATGCGCTACGAGGGCTGGCAGGTCACCACCGCCGGCTCCGGCAGCGAGGCCGTACGGGCCGCGCGCGAGGTGCGTCCCGACGCCATCGTGCTCGACATGATGCTGCCCGACTACGACGGGCTCGAGGTGATGCGCCGGATCCGTACCGAGGACCCGGACGTGCCGGTCATCTTCCTGACCGCCCGGGACTCGGTCGAGGACCGGATCGGCGGGCTCACCGCGGGCGGCGACGACTACGTCACCAAGCCGTTCAGCCTGGAGGAGGTCATCGCCCGGCTGCGCGGCCTGCTGCGCCGCAGCGGCGCCGCCCTGGCCAAGAGCGATTCGACGCTGGTGGTCGGCGACCTCACCCTCGACGAGGACAGCCGGGAGGTCAGCCGCGGCGGCATCTCCATCCAGCTGACCGCGACCGAGTTCGAGCTCCTTCGCTATCTCATGCGCAACCCCCGTCGCGTGCTCAGCAAGGCCCAGATCCTTGACCGCGTCTGGAACTACGACTTCGGCGGCCAGGCGAACGTCGTCGAGCTCTACATCTCCTACCTGCGCAAGAAGATCGACGCCAACCGCTCGCCCATGATCCACACCATGCGCGGCGCCGGGTACGTCCTGCGACCGGCGAGCTGAATGACATCCACCGCCCTCACGCCGCTGCACCCCTTCGGCCGGGGCACCCTCGGCCGCAAGCTGCTGCTGCGTGTCGTGGGGCTGGTCGCCGCGGCGGCCGTTGTGCTGGGCCTGCTCACCACGCTGGCCACGCGCACGCTGCTGATCGGACAGCTCGACCGGCAGCTCGACCTGACCGTGGCCCGGCAGCGCGAGTTCCGCGGTGGCGGTCTGGAGCCGCCACCGGGTGCGGACCGCGGCCCACCGCCCGGCGGTGTGCTGGTCCCCGGCCAGCAGGTCGGCACGCTGGCCGCCGAGTTCACCCCGGGCAGTACGCCGCGGATCGGCGTGCTGCAGGCCAACCGCGCCGACATCGAGCTCTCCGCGGACGAGTTCGGGACGCTGGTCGCGCAGCTGGAGTCGGTGCCGGTGGACGGCGACCGGGTGTCGCTCACGCTCTCCGGGGGGCTGGGCCGCTACCGGCTGGTCGCCCAGTCCCGCGACTTCGGCATGGTCGTGGTCGGCCTGCCGCTGAAGAATGTCGACAGCTTCCTCGTCGAGCTGATCGGCCTGGAGGCCGTGCTGGCGCTGATCGCCGTCGTCGGTACGGCGGTGGCGGCCCGGGCCGTCGTCGCCCGCAGCCTGCGGCCGCTCCACCGGGTCGCGGCCACCGCCCAGCAGGTCTCGCAGCTCGAGCTGCATCGCGGCGAGGTCGCTCTCGGCGTACGGGTGCCGCCGGAGGACGCCGATCCCGCCTCAGAGGTCGGCCAGGTCGGGCAGGCGCTGAACCACATGCTCAACAACGTCGAGGAGGCGCTTGCCGCCCGGCACGCGTCGGAGACCAAGGTGCGGCAGTTCGTCGCCGACGCCTCGCACGAGCTGCGCAACCCGCTGGCCGCGATCCGCGGCTACGCGGAGCTGACCAGGCGCGGCCGCGAAGCCGTGCCCGCCGACACGGCGTACGCGATGTCGCGGGTCGAGTCCGAGGCCGAACGGATGTCCCACCTCGTGGAGGACCTGCTGCTGCTGGCCCGCCTGGACTCGGGCCCGGACCTGGAGATCAAGCCGGTCGACCTGACCGAGATCGTGATCAACGCCGTCAGCGACGCCCGGGCCGCCGGGCCGGACCACAACTGGACGCTGGCGCTGCCCGACGAGCCGGTGAGCGCCATCGGCGACCGGCACCGGCTGCACCAGGTGGTCGCCAACCTGCTGGCCAACGCACGTACGCACACGCCGGCGGGCACTCGAGTCCAGACCGGCATCACCGTACGGGACGGCGAGGTCGTCGTGACGGTCACCGACGACGGACCGGGCATCCCGTTCGCGATCAAGGACCAGGTCTTCGAGCGCTTCACCCGGGCAGAGGCGAGCCGCGCCCGTACGGCCGGGGGCGGGCAGGGGGCCAGCACCGGTCTCGGACTGGCCATCGTTGCGGCGGTCGTCGAGGCTCACCAGGGCAGGGTCAGCGTGGTCAGCCGGCCCGGCCACACCGAGTTCTCGGTGCACCTGCCGCTCGCGGCGAGCACCCACACCGGACCCGGGCCGGACATGCTGGCGCCTGCCTGAGGTGCTGCCGCCGGTCGTCCTCCGCGCCGGCGGACCTTTCCGTCGTCCACTCCAGCGAGTGCGCGCTCCGACACGCTGACGGCCCGGCGCCTTCGCGCGCGGTGGCGGCAGGCGGCCGGTTGCGATCAGCCGGCCGGCCGATGGCCGATGACCACCGTCGCGTCCAGCTCCTCCGAGCGCTCCACTCGGGTGTTCAGGCCCGAGGCTTGGAGCAGCTCGACGGCGGCCGGCAGCTGATCCTCACCGACCTCGATGAGCAGTGTGCCGCCGGGTGCGAGCCAGTCGTTGGCCTCGCCGGCGACGCGCCGGTGAACCTCCAACCCGTCGGTCCCGCCGTCCAGCGCGAGCCCCGGCTCGTACAGCCGCGCCTCGGGCGGCATCAGCGGGATGACCTCTGTAGGCACGTACGGCGCGTTGGCGGCGAGCACGTCGACCCGCCCGCGAATCGACTCTGGCAGCGCCGCGTAGAGATCGCCCTCGAAGACCTCGCCGATGCCGTCGAGGTTGCGCCGCGCGCACCGTACGGCGGCGGGATCCAGGTCTGCGGCACAGAGCGCGATCGGACCAAGCCGGGCCGCGATCGCGGCACCGATCGCGCCGGAGCCGCAGCACAGGTCGACCACGAGAGGCGCCCGGCCAAGCCCGGCGACCGACCGAGCGGCGAAATCGACCAGCAGCTCCGTCCGCCGCCGGGGCACGAACACCCCGGGCTCCACGGCGATCCGCAGACCGCAGAACTCCGCCCAACCGAGGATCTGCTCGAGCGGCTCGCCACCGACTCGCCGGGCCACCCATCGCTCTAGATCCGCAGGGTCGGTGGCAGCGCCGAGCAGCAGCCGCGCTTCATCCTCGGCGAACACACAGCCGGCGGCCCGCAGCCTGTAGGTGAGCTCAGCGTGGTTCGACAAGGCACCCACAGGATCGCATAGCCATCCTCGCGCCCGGAGGGCGCAGTTGGACACAATGCATAGCGATCCTCGCGCCAGGCCGCATCGCCTCGAACATGCCCGCCGCCTCACTGCCCCGGGCCTCATCCACCACCAGCCGGGACAGGTTCTGCCGCAGCGCCTCCGGCACCTACCCGGCGCGCCGTGCTGCCAGCGTGCTATTCGGAGCGGTGTTCACTAGTCAGCCGCGTCGGTGGCGGACAGTTTGCCAAGCTGCAGACGGCGGCGACGCCACCGGTTCCGCCGTTCTCCCAAGCTGGTCATGCGAGTTCGATTCTCGTCACCCGCTCCACGCCATAAGAACGGGGTCGGCAACGACGACTGCCGAGTGACGCCGGCTGCCTCGAGAAGACGCCGCACCCACGTCCAATCGCCCGGATTTCCCACCCGCCATGGACAAGTACGGCCGTTCCGATCGCAGGGCGCGGCTCCGAATTGGATTGCGCCACGCGCCTCAGGATGGAACTCTCAGCCGCGGCCGGGAGCGGAACAGATCCGCATGCTGTAGGCCGCGCCGACACAGGCGGTTCCTGCCTTCTTCCAAGCAGGTCATGAGGGTCCGATTCCCTTCCCCAACTCCAACCCCAAAGCCGAGGTCAAGCGGTGCCTTTCGGTCACAGGATCGCCATCAAAGAGCCGTCTCGTCCGGGCTGCGTGCCCGATTGGATAAAGCTCAATCCTCCCTGCCTTACAGCGTCGGTCCACAAACGGTCCGCCCGGGCGGAACATCACGGCGGGATCTCATGCTCCGCCCAACGGTTCGGTGTTTGCGCCGGACCCGCCTCGGCGCCAAGAATTTGGATCAGCGCAAGCGAGAGGCGAGCGATGAATCCCGTAGCGCGGAGAGCCATTCGAATGTGGACCCAGGCGAATGTCTGGCTGTATCGCCGCACGAACGGCCGAATGGGTGGTCGAGGGATGGGGCGGCTCCCACTGCTGCTGCTGACGGTGCCCGGTCGCAAGAGCGGAACGCCCCACACCGTTCCGATTGCCTACTTTGAGCACAACGATGGCTACATCGTCGTAGGAACGGGGATGGGGGGCTCCAAGCGAACCCCGCACTGGTTTCTGAACCTCAAAGCAGCGGGTAAGGGCCACGTCCGGATCCACGAGCGAGAGCACGACGTTGACGCCCACCTCGCTAGCGACGCCGAGCGAGATGAGTTGTGGCCGCCGATCGCCGCGCGCGCACCTCACTTCGCCAGGTTCCAAGCACGGACCGGCCGCACGCTCCCGATCATTGTCCTGACCGCGCACTCCTCGATGGACTGAGCCGGTGGTCCGGTCTCTTATCCGCGGGTCCGGTCGTGCAGCCACGTGCCCGGACGTTCGGCCGGGGCCAACGGATCAGACGGTCGGGCCCAGAACGGGCCCACGCCAGGGCGCGCGACACGGAAGTAGAGGCGAGGCACACAAGGAAACTCTCACCCGCAATGCTGATTGTGCGTCGCACCGGGCAGCCTAACGCAATCACACTCTTGAGTTTGGCGGCGGAAACGGCCCCTGAAGGCCATCGCAACCACGATGGTGCGGGTGATAGCCCAGACCCTGTGCATACTGGTTCTGCTTAGGCGCCAGCATGGATATCTGCAGTTGGACGGCGGCGGCTCTGGCTATAAGAACCGCTGAACAAGGCGGCGGCGGAAGGCAGCGGCTACGACGATGGCTGAAGTGCCGGCGCGCCCGCTCTCAGGTGTCAGGTTCAGCGTCAGTTGTGCCCTCCCTTCCAAAATTGCGTCGCCCAAGGCCTTAATCCGTCACTCACGCACCGGAGTGCCGCGGCATGCCCAGGCACTACCAGCAGGGGTCAATCCTGTCCCCGCTACCAATGTCAACGGCAAGTGAAAACTGATCAGTTGTCGGACTGTCTGGCGGGGCGGTACCGTTGCCCTGCACCGGTTGAGCCTCTTTCCTGGAGGCGTGCGCATGTCGTACTGGCTCGGAGTTGATCTGGGCACTACCTTCACCGCCGCAGCAGTGTCCAACGACATGGGCCCCCCGACCATGATCGGGCTCGGCAACCGGGCCCTGCAGATCCCCTCGGTGCTGTTCTTGACACCCGACGGGGAGTTTCTCGTGGGGGAGCCCGCCGAGCGACGCGGGCTGGCGCAGCCAGACCGGCTGGTGCGCGAGTTCAAACGCCGAATCGGCGACAGCGTGCCGATCCTGCTTGCTGGCTCGCCCTACTCGCCGCAGAGCCTCACCGCCAAGCTTCTCCGCCACGTCCTGCACACTGCGGCCGAACGGATGGGATCGGCTCCTGGAGGAGTCGTACTGACCCACCCGGCCAACTGGGGACCGTTCAAGCTAGAACTACTGGACCAAGTAGCCAGCCTTGCCGAGGCAGGACCGGTGGTGCGCTGCGCCGAGCCGTCCGCCGCGGCCGCGCGGTACGCCGCCCGGACCCAGGTTGAGGTCGGCGAGACGATCGCGGTCTACGACCTCGGCGGCGGCACCTTCGATGCCTGCGTGCTGCAGAAGACGCCCACCGGGTTCACGCTCCTGGGTAGCCCGGAAGGCATCGAGCACCTGGGCGGCATCGATTTCGATGAGGCGCTCTTCCAGTACGCGCTGGGCCTACTCGGCGATCGGCTCAACCAACTCGACCCGCAAGATCTGGATTCGACATACGGGCTTGCGCGGCTGCGTCGCGACTGTGTCGACGCCAAAGAAGCCCTGTCGGCCGACACCGACACCCTGCTCCAAGTCACCTTGCCCGGGCTCTCGACCACGCTGCGCCTCACCCGCAGCGAGTTCGAAGCACTGATTCGACCGGCGCTTAACGAGACCATCGAGGCCTTGCGTCGCGCGCAGCGGTCGGCGAAGGTGACGCCCGACGAGCTCTCCGCGATCGTTCTGATCGGCGGAAGCAGTCGGATTCCACTTGTCGGCGAGCTGCTTCAGCAGGCCTTTCACACACCGACGGCGCTAGACACGCACCCGAAACATGACGTCGCGCTCGGTGCCCTTTATAGCGTCAGATCGAACGGCACCCAGCCCGCGCCGTCACCGCCGCCGGCGATCACCGGGCAGCCTCCAGAGCGTATGCAGTCTGTCGCACACTCCAAGTCAGCGACCCAGGAACGTGGCGAGAGACAGCCTGCGCGGCAACCCCCGCCGCCAAGCACCAGGCCCCCCCTTGACCGTGTGCCAGCAGCAGCGGCACCTGCCGAAACAACGACACCAAGCGGGAGCGCAGCGCCGGCCGGACTGGCGCCCGCACCAACTGCGGTGAAGACCTCAAAACCCCCAGAGCGGCACCCGAGCCCCGACGGCACAGGAACAACCCCGAGAGATGGTCCTGCCACTGTGGGTGCGACCCGGCTGGCGTCTGGCCAGTCCAGGTCCCCGGGCAGGTGGCGCCGACGCTCTCTTACCTGGGCCACGGCGCTGGCCGGGGTCGGCATCGGCACCGGGCTCATCCTGCTGCTCATCGTCGTCGTCGGTGGGAGCCCCGGTAGGACGAATGGAACGACCGGCGGGGCTACCTCGCCGACGTCTCTGTCCAACTCACCGACGTCTCCGGCCAACTCGCGGACTTCTCCGGCCACGGCGCTGGTCGTCTTCCAGGACGACTTCTCCGGCCGCCAGGCTGGATGGGATGACGCCGGCAGAAGTCCGACCGGCGGTCACTATACAAATGGGGCTTACCGAATCTATGCCAAACCGGTCCCAGGTGGCGGCGGCGGCGGCACGGAAAGCCTTCCCTGGAAGGCCAGCAGCGTGTACCCCAACGCTCCGCAAGACATCCGGATCGCGGTCGATGCCCGCCGCCTTACCGGCGGCGACGGTGACGGGTACGCCATCATCTGTCGTGACCAGAAGGCGGGAAATTATCAGTTCACCTTCGGGCACTCATACCTCAGCATCGGGAAATACCAGACTGCTAGCGACCGCTGGGAGCCGCTGGGGACGGAGAAAGACGACCTTGACGGGATCGACGCCAATGCGACCAACCGGCTGGAAGCGATGTGTTCCACAGTTGGACCGAATGCAGTGCACCTCGTGTTCTTGGTGAACGGCCAGAAGGTGGCCGAGGCCACCGACCGGAAGAGTCCCTTCCTGACCGGTACCATCGGCCTCCTCGCCGGATATGACTCAGACGCAACAGTGCCGATCGAGGTGGAGTTCGACAACCTCGTCGTCACGTCTTCGAGCTAATGCCGGGTGAGCCTGCCGGCCGCGTACACAGTGCTGACTATGTGCCCCGAAACCGGCGCCGGGCGCGGAACCATCCAGCACCATTTTCATGGTCTGTCCATTAGGTTCGGGCTACACCGTCCGATCGGAGACCACTTGGCTCAGTTCCTGTTCGCGACCATGGCCATCGCCGGTCACGTGGCGCCGTTCGCGCCGGTGGTCCGCGAGCTCGTCGAACGCGGCCACGAGGTGACCTGGTACCCCTCGGCCGCCTTCGCCGAAAAAGTCCGCGCCACCGGCGCGGACTTCGCCCCGATCAAGAGCGCGACCGACTTCGGCGACGGCGACCTGAACAAGCACTTCCCCGGCCGGACGAGGTACAAGGGGCTGCGCCAGGTCGTCTTCGACTTCGAGTACGCCTTCGCCGGCTCGGTCGAGGGCTATGTGACCGACCTCCGCGAGCTCGTCGACACGTTGCACCCGGCCGCACTGGTCACCGACCCGGCGGTCGGCGCCGGCCTGATCATGTCGATCGTCTATGGCATCCCGACGGCGATCATCAACGTCTCGGTGCTCGGGTCTTTCGCGTGCTGCGAGATCCGAAGTATCGGGATCGCGCCGAGGCGATCCAGCGGGACTTCGCCACCCACGACGCGCCGCTGGAGGCGGCTGAGCTGCTCGAGAAGCTCGCCGAGACCCAGCAGCCAGTCCTCAGTTGAGACCGGCCATCCCCCGTCCGCCGAGATCCGCCGCCTCGCCTGCATCCGCGCGTCCACTGACGCCGGCGCGTCGGAAACGACGTGCACGTTCACTTCCTTCACGATGCGCCGGTTGCAACCGGCATAGGGCACCACGAAGCGGCGCAGTGCTCGGGCGCTCCTTCATACCTGACCCACAGCCATAGCCAAAACCGACCACAGCCCGCCCTCCGAGAGTTGGGCGCATGGCGACCTCGACCCTGCACGGTGCTGACACTGACCTGAGCCCTGGCTCCCCGAACGCGGAGCGGCAGACCGAACTGGAGCACCGGCGGACGAGTCGGACGCGCCGCCGGGTGCGGCGCGCGCTGTCCCGGCATCACCTGCGGACCGCGACCGTGGTCGCGCTGCTCGCCGGCACATCAGTGCTCTACCTGTGGGACCTCGCCGACTCCGGCTACGCCAACACCTTCTACTCGGCCGCGGTCCAGGCCGGCTCGCAGAGCTGGAAGGCTTTCCTCTTCGGCTCGCTGGACGCCGGGAACGCGATCACCGTCGACAAGCCACCCGGCTCGCTGTGGCTGATGGCGCTGTCCGTACGGATCTTCGGGCTGAGCTCGTGGAGCATCCTGGCGCCGCAGGCGCTGCTCGGGGTGGCCACGGTTGGCGTGCTCTACGCGTCCGTACGCCGCACCTCCGGTCACGTCGCCGGCCTGGTCGCGGGCGCCCTGCTGGCGCTGACGCCGGCCGCCGCGCTGATGTTCCGCTACAACAACCCGGACGCGCTGCTGGTCTTCCTGCTCACCGCGGCGGGCTACGTCACCCTCCGCGCGACAGAGAAGGCCAGCGCCCGCTGGCTGGCGGCGGCCGGTGCACTGGTGGGTTTCGCCTTCCTGACCAAGATGCTGCAGGCCTTCCTGGTGCTGCCCGCGTTCGCCCTGGTCTACCTGATCGCCGCTCCGACCACGGTCCGCCGGCGAGTCCTGCACCTGCTGCTCGCCTTCGCGACCATGATCGTCTCGCTCGGCTGGTGGGTGGCCCTCGTCGAGCTCGTCCCCGCCTCGCTCCGCCCGTACGTCGGCGGCTCGCAGACCAACTCCGAGCTGGAGCTGGTCTTCGGCTACAACGGGTTGGCCCGGATTTTCGGCAACGGCGGCGGCGCCGGTCCTGGTGGCGGTCCCGGTGCCGGAGGAGCGTCCTTCGGCTCCTACACCGGCATCACCCGGCTCTTCGAGGGCGCCTCCGGCGGCATGATCAGCTGGCTGATCCCCGGTGCGCTGGTGCTCGCCGCGGTCGCGCTCGCCCTGCTCGGTCGCGGCCCGCGCACGAATCCCGTACGGGCCGCCGTGCTGCTCTGGACCGGCTGGCTGGTGGTGACCGCGCTGGTCTTCTCATTCATGGCCGGGATCTACCACGACTACTACACGGTCGCTCTGGCACCGGCGATCGCTGGCCTGGTGGCGGTCGCTGGGCACGTCGCGTGGCAACGCCGGAGTCTGCTGCTCGCCCGGATCGGGTTCGCAATCGCGGCGCTGGCCACCGGAGCCTGGGGCTACGTGCTGATCGACCAGGCGCCGCAGCCGTACAACACCGTCAAGTGGCTGATCGCCGCCGCGAGCCTCGCCGGCGCCCTCGGCTTCCTGGTCGCGCACCGGCTGCCGACGGCTGTCGCGGCGACCGCGGTAACGGTCGCGCTGGTCGGAGCCGGCACCGGTCCAGCGGTGTACGCGCTGGACACCGTGACCACGCCGCACCAGGGCCCCATCGTGACGGCCGGACCGGTGACCGGCGGCGGACCCAGTGGCCAGGGCGGCCCGGTCGGCCAGGGCCGGTTCGGCCGTGTTCCGGGCGGCGTTCCCGGCGCCGGCCAGGGCGGTGCGCCGGGCCAGCAGGGCGGGCCGACCGGCCAGACCCAGCAGGGCGGCCCGACGGGCCAGGGCGGACCCAGTGGCATGGACCAGGGCACGGTCAGCAGCGACCTGACCACTCTGCTCAACGAGAACGCGTCCGCGTTCACCTGGGTCGCGGCGACCAACGGCTCCCAGGCGGCGGCTCGGTTCCAGCTGGCGACCCAGCTCCCGGTGATGGCGATCGGCGGCTTCAACGGCGGCGACCCGAGCCCGACGCTGACGCAGTTCCAGGCCGACGTCGCGCAGGGCAGGATCCACTACTACATCGCGGCCGGCGACGGACCCGGCGGCGGCCCCGGCCCCGGCGGCTCGGACCGTACGGGCTCGGCCATCGCCAGCTGGGTCGCGCAGAACTTCACCTCGAAGACCGTCGGCGGCGTGACCGTCTACGACCTGACCGCGGGCCACTAGCCCTGCCCGTCCCGATGCCCACCCGCGACCGGAAGCCGATCACCATGACCACCCTGACCAGCGCCACCAAGCCGTCGTACGGACACCTCACCCGAGCCCTGCCGGCCGACCTGGTTCCCGTCGTTGACATCGTGATCCCGGTCCACAACGAGGAAGCCGATCTCGGCCCGTCGGTACGCCGGCTGGACGCCTTCCTGGCCGAGCACTTCCCGTACAGCTACGCGATCACCATCGCCGACAACGCGAGCACCGACGCGACCTGGGCCCAGGCCCGGGAGCTGGCCGCCGAGCTCCCCCGGGTCCGCGCCGTCCACCTCGAGCAGAAGGGCCGTGGCCGTGCCCTCAAGGCGGTCTGGTCCGCCTCGTCCGCGCCGATCCTGGCCTACATGGACGTCGACCTGTCCACCGACCTGCGGGCGCTGCTGCCGCTTGTGGCACCGCTGATTTCCGGCCACTCGGACATCGCTATCGGCACCCGGCTGTCCCGGGCCAGCCGGGTCGTCCGCGGGCCGAAGCGGGAGCTGATCTCCCGCGGCTACAACCTGATCTTGAAGAGTGTGCTGGCCGTGTCGTTCTCCGACGCCCAGTGCGGGTTCAAGGCCATCCGCGCCTCCGTGGCAGCCGACCTGCTGCCGTTGATCGAGGACGACAACTGGTTCTTCGACACCGAGCTGCTGGTGATCGCGCAGCGCGCGGGGCTGCGCATCCACGAGGTGCCGGTGGACTGGACCGACGACCCGGACAGCCGGGTGAACATCCTCGCCACCGCCCGCGAGGACCTGGCCGGGGTGATCAGGTTGATCAAGGGCTTTCTGACCGGCGGCATCCCGATCGCCCGGCTGCGCACCGAGCTCGGCCGCGGCGAGGACGTGCCCTCCACGGTGCCCGGCGTGCCGACCGGCATGTTCGGGCAGTTGATCAGGTTCGGCATGGTCGGCGTGCTGAGCACCCTGGCGTACTTCGTGATCTACCTGGGGCTGCGCGAGTTCACCGGCGCGCAGGCGGCGAACCTGGCCGCGCTGTTGATCACCGCGATCGCGAACACGACCGCCAACCGGCGGATGACCTTCGGCGTCTCCGGGCTGCGCGGGATGATCAAGCACCAGGCCGGCGGCCTGATCGCCTTCGGCTTCGGCCTGGCCCTGACCAGCGGCTCGCTCTGGGCCCTGCACCATCTGGTCGCTTCGCCGAGCCGAGTGCTCGAGGTCGCCGTACTGGTGATCGCCAACGCCGTCGCCACCATCGTCCGCTTCCTCTCCCTGCGCCAGCTCGTGGTCCGGCGAAAGAAGCCCGCCACCGCGGAATAGCGGGCGCCGAGCCGGGGAACCGCCGCTTTCCGGAGGCCCGGCCTTCAACGCGAGGTGGGCCGGCGAAAACGAACGATGCACGTTTGCTGTTGTCGCGTTGCGCCGGTTGCAACCGGCGCAGCGTGACAGTTCGCGGGCGTGCACGTTCGTTCCCTGCAGGCTTGAGACGGCGGGGACTTGCGAGTCCGGACGGGCCGATCGTGGACGGGGGTAGGGTGCCCGCATGGCGGCGGAACGGGTCGAGCTCGAGGTCGGCGACCGCGTCGTCAAGATCAGCAACCCGGACCGGGTCTACTTCTCCGAGCGCGGCGAGACCAAGCTCGACCTGGCGCGTTACTACCTCTCGGTGGCGGACGGGATCGTCAACGCCCTGTACCACCGGCCGTGCATGCTGCACCGGTTCCCCGACGGTGTGGACGGCGAGAAGGTGCACCAGAAACGGCTGCCGGCGGGCGCGCCGCCGTGGATCGAGACCGTACGGGTGCACTTCCCGCGCTTCAACCGCGATGCCGACGAGCTCTGTGTCAACCACCCCGCCGACGTGATCTGGGCCGTGCAGATGTCGACGGTGGAGTTCCATCCCTGGAACTCACGCCGGGACGACACCGAGAAGCCCGACGAGTGGCGGATCGATCTCGATCCGATGCCGGTCGCGACCTACGCCGACGTCCGCAAGGTCGCCACGATCGCCCGAGAGGTGCTCGCCGAGCTCGGCGCCGTCGGCTACCCGAAGACCTCGGGCGGCAAGGGCCTGCACATCTACGTTCGGATACCGCCGGAGCACGGCTTCGCCGATGTCCGCCGCGCGGCCTGGGCGTTCGCCCGGGAGGTGGAGCGGCGGAGCTCTGGGCTGGTCGACCTCACCTGGTGGCGCAAGGACCGCGACCCCGCCTCGATCTTCGTCGACTACAACCAGAACGCGCGCGACCACACGATCGCCAGCGCCTACTCCGTACGCGGCACGCCCACCGGCATCGTCTCCGCACCGGTCCGCTGGGACGAGATCCCGGACGCCGAGCCGGCCGACTTCACCATCGCGACCATGCCGGCCCGGTTCGCCCAGATCGGCGACCTACACGCCGACATCGACGACCAGGTCTACCGGCTGGACCAGCTGCTCGAGTGGGCCGACCGGGACGAGCGGGACACTGCGGACCGGCCGGCGGAACCAGACTCCTGAGTTCGATCAGCCCAGCGCGAGTGTGCGATTTCTCGCCCGTTTCCGCTCGCTCAAGCTCAGAAAATGTGTCAGAATCGCACACTGCTGGCGATGGAGCCGGCCGCCCCGGGCATCGTCGGCCACGACAGGCACCCCTAGGCGAGGCCCTTGCTCTTCAGCCAGTCGCCGGCGACCTGGTCGGGATCCTGGTGGTCGGTGTCGACCTTCTTGTCCAGGGTGATCAGATCCTCGGTGGTCAGCGCGGACTGGACCGCCTCCAGCGCCGAGACGGCCGTGGCGTTGTCGGAGACGTCTGCCCGGACGAGGGGCAGCACGTTCTGCGGCAGGATCAGCGAGTTGGGATCCTTGAGCTCGATGTAGCCCTTCTCGGAGATCACGCTGTCGGTGGTGAAGAACGTCGCCACCTGGATCTTGTTCGCGTCGAGGTCGGCGATCTTCGGCGGGTACTTCGCGTACGGCTTGAACTCCTTGAACTTCGCGCCGTAGACCTTCTCCAGGCCCTGCGGCCCGTACGCCCGCTTCTCCAGCTCCGGCGGGCCGCCCAGGACGGCGTTGCTGGCGACCTTCTTCAGATCAGCCAGCGAAGTGATCTGGTTCTGCTCGGAGTAGGCCTTGGTCACGACGTAGACGTCCTGGTCGACGGCCGGCGAGCTCTTCAGCACCTTGAGGCCGCTCGGCAACGCGTCGGGCAGCGCCTTCTCCACCTCCTCGGCCGTGGTCGCGGTGGCATTGGCGTCGAAGTAGAGGAGCAGGTTCCCGGTGTACTCGGGGACAACGGAGATGGACTGATCCTGCAGCGCCTTGATGTAGACCTCGCGGGACCCGATGCCGAGCTTGGTCGAGGACTGCAGACCCTTGGCCTTGAGGGCCTGGGAGTAGATCTCCGCCAAGACCTTGGACTCGGTGAAGTCTGCCGACCCGACGACGATCGCCGCGGATCCGCCCGGAGCGCTCGAACCGGACCCCGACGGCGCCGCGGACGAGGTGGTGCCGAGGGGGTTGTTGTTGGTCCCGCAGGCGGCGAGCAGCAGTGCCGCAAGGCCGACACCCGCGCCGATCAGGGACTTCTTCAGCTTCATGTCGTGTGACTCCATTTCATTGCCGGTAATCCCGACTGCCGAACTAGGTTATGTGGGTACGGCGACAAAGGCTTCGAGCGTCTTGTTGCGCGGACGGCTTCGCCGCGCTGCCAGCCAGCCGATTCCCCCGAGAACCACGTCGAGAACGATAGCCAGCAGCGCCACCAGAAGGGCGCCGGCGAACATTTCGGAGTAATTACGGGTTGCGTTGCCGCTGATCAGCAGCCGGCCGAGGCCGTCGCCCGAGCTGTACGCCGCGATGGTCGCGGTTGCCACGACCTGCAGCGTCGCGCTGCGAAGCCCGGAGATGACCAGCGGCAATGCCAGGGGCCACTCCACCTTGCCGATGATCTGACCAGCGGACATGCCGAGCGCCCGCGCCGCATGCACGGCCTCCTTGTCCGCGCCGTGGATGCCGGCCGCGGTCGCGGTCAGAATGGGCGGCAGTGCGAGCACGGCCAGGACGCCGACGATCGGCCCGGTGCCGGTCCCGAGCAGCAGCACGACGAGCACCAGCAGGCCGAGGCTCGGGATCGCCCGGGCCGCGTTGCTCAGCCCGATCACCAGGAACCGGCCGCGACCGCTGTGCCCGATGAGGATGCCGATGGGGATGGCGATGACCGCGGCGATGCCGACAGCCGCCGCGGTGTAGCCGAGATGCTGCAACAGCAGGGCGGTGATGCTGGTCGGGCCCTGCCAGCTCGTCGGATCGAGCAGGTAGTCGAACAGGTTCATGCTGCCCGCCTCCTGGACCAGGGCAGCAGGCCGCGTTCGATGAGCAGGATCAGTCCGTCGGCGACCAGGGCCAGCACCAGCGTCAGCACCAGCCCGACAACGATCGGGGTGTAGAAGAAGCTGCTGAACCCGAGGTCGAACAGCTTGCCCAGGGCGCCGCTGCCGACGATGGCGGCCACGCTGACCAGCGCGATGTTGGAGACGGTCACAACCCGGAGGCCGGCGAAGATCACCGGCATGGCGAGCGGCAGCTCGACCCCGAACAGCCGGCGCACCCAGCCGTAGCCCATGGCCGCGGCCGACTGCTTCACCAGCGGCGGCACGGACCGCAGACCGTCGACGACGCTGCGCACCAGCAGCGCGATGGAGTAGATCGCGAGTGCCGCGGCGATGTTCACCGGATTGAGGATCTTGGTGCCGAGCAGCAGCGGCATCAGGACGAAGAGCGCGAGCGACGGGATCGAATAGATCACGCCGAGGACGGCCAGCAACCCGTTGGCCACCTTGCCGGTCTTGGAGACGAGATACCCGAGCGGCAGCGAGACGACGAACGCGACCACCACCGGCACGACCGCGAGCACGACGTGCTGCGCCAGCAACCCGCCGATCATCTCGAGGTTGCGATTGAGCCAGCGCCAGTCCAGGTTCACCGGATGCCCGCCTCCGACCAGTCGCCGTTGCGAGTGTCTGTCTGGTCCTGCCCCTCGTGCGCCCGTCTGGCCCTCACCGGCGGATCGGACTCCCGTCGCACCGCCGAGCCGGGCTCGGCGATTGCCACCGTGTCCTCCGCCGCCTCGTTCCGGGCGACACTCTCGCCGGCCTCGACGCGCCTCTCCGCGGCCTCGGCTCGCGCCTCTCCGGTCTCGGCCCACCTCTCCCCGGTCCCGGCCCGCGCATCCCCGGTCTCGGCCCGAGGGGCACCCTCCTCCCGCTCGGCCCGCATCGGCTCGGCCCCGGCCTGCGGCTCGCCGGCCTCGACGCGAGTGTCCTCGGCCTCGACACCGGTTTCGCGGGAGGCGGGCGGCGGGTTCACGTCCCCGTCATCGCCGACGCTCCCGGCGGGCGGGCTCGCAACACCCTCCTGGGCGACGACCTCCTGGGTGGCGAACTCGCCCGTGCCGGCCTGCTGCGCCGAGACGTCGCTCTCCGCCACCTCCTGCTCTTGGGCACTCTCCACCTGAGCGGCCTCCGATTCGACGTCCGTGCCGCTGGAGGCGGTGCCGCGCTCCTCGAACCGTACGGCTTCGGGCTCGATCCGAGCCTTGACGACCTGCGCGAGGATCTGCCGGGCGGCGACCACGCCGGCGAAGCGCCCCCCGCTCGTCCGGCTCACGGCAACCGCGAGACCGACCGGTGAGGTGAGGGCGGCGTCGAGCGCTGCCCGCAGCGTGTCCGTCTCCGGATCGAACGTGGACCCGAGCGGGAGCACGCGGCCCGGCCGGGTCCGATCGATCCAGCCGGTCGGCCGGGCCTCGGCGTCGACGACCAGGCTGTTGTCGCCCGATGCGTCCTGTGGATCGCGCACCAGCTTCACCGTCGTCAGCGGCAGCTCGCTGCCCGGCATGAACGACAGCGACCGGTAGCCCCGGTCCCGGCCGACGAAGCCCTCGACGAAGGCGTCGGCCGGCTCGTCCAGCAGCTGCTGCGGTGTGCCGACTTGGGCCAGCCGACCGCCGACCCGAAGGATCGCGACCTGGTCACCGAGCTTGATCGCCTCGTCGATGTCGTGGGTGATCAGAATGATGGTCTTGCTCAGCTGCCGTTGCAGGCCGAGGAAGAACTCGTGCAGCTCGCCCCGGACGACCGGGTCGACGGCGGAGAACGGCTCGTCCATCAGCATCACCAGCGGGTCTGCGGCGAGCGCGCGGGCGACCCCGACCCGCTGCTGCTGGCCGCCGGACAGCTGGGCCGGATAGCGATGGGCGAGCTTGTTGTCCAGCCCGACGCTGCGCAACAGCTCGAGCGAGCGCTTGCGGATCTTCGCCTTGTCCCAGTGCAGCAGCCCGGGGACGGTTCCGATGTTCTCCAGGACGGTCCGATGCGGGAACAGACCGCCACTTTGGATCACATAGCCCATCTGCCGGCGCAGGGTCGTCTTGCGCTTGGACCGCAGCGGCTGCCCATCCCAGACGATCCGACCCTTGGTGGGCTCGAGCATCCGGTTGACCATCCGGAGTGTCGTCGTCTTGCCGCAACCCGATGGGCCGACGATGACGGTGATCTTGCCGGAGGGCACCACCAGGCTGAGATCCGAGACGGCGGTCGTGCCGTCCCGGAATGTCTTGCTGACCTTCTCGAACTCGATCACGCCAACCACCTGCTCGTCGAAGCCGACCGCCCGGTGCACCGGACGACCCGCATGGGCGGGTCTTTTCCGACCCTAACCGCCAGGGCGGACAAAACTCCCGACGTCCAACGGCGAGCCACATCCGGCCCCATCCGCGATCGGGCACCGGAGCCGGCCCGAAAGACGTGCTCCCCGCCTCGCGGTCAACCGCTGCCGCGAGATCGCACTTCACCCAGGTCCGCCTCAACGCGGCGACGTGAGATCGCCAAGCCCGACGCGATTGGAAAGTTCAGCACCTGGCAGCCTGGAGAAGACGATGCGTGATTGGGTCGATTCAGGCGTCCTCGCGCCTGTAGCCGGGTCGAACGGAGTCGCGGAATGGAGATCGCCGCCCTGGTGGCGCTGGTCATCTCGATGGTGGGCGTGATCGTGTTCGCCCGCGCCGTCGGCGAGATCGTCGACGTGGTCCGGCTCGGCCGGCCGACGCCCGGCCGTCGGGACCAGCCGGCCGCCCGGTGGCGGCACCTGCTGGCCGAGACCCTCGGTCACACCCGGATGCTGCAGTGGCGCTCGATCGGCGTGACCCACTGGTTCGTGTTTATCGCGTTCGGCGCGCTCTTCTTCACCTTGATCACCGCGTACGGGCAGCTGTTCTCCCCGACGTTCGTGCTGCCGGTCATCGGGCACTGGGTGGTCTATGAGTGGGCGAGCGAGATCATCGCCTGGGCCGGCCTGATCTCCATCCTGTTCCTGATTCTCGTACGGATCGCGCTCCGTGGGCGCGGCCGCCGGTCGCGGTTCTTCGGATCCCGCGGCTGGCAGGGTGTCTACGTCGAGCTGACGATCTTGGGCATCGTGATCTGCGTGTTGGCGATCCGGGCGATGGAGTACCAGTTGTTCGGGCCGGCGACCTCGCGGCTGCACTTTCCGCTCACCTGGTTCGTGCTGCCCGCAGGAGTCTCTCTCTCGGCCCTGGGGAACGGGATCGTGCTGGTGGCCGCCGTCAAGATCGTGATCTCGATGGCCTGGTTTCTCGTGATCGGGCTGAACGCGACCATGGGCGTGGCCTGGCACCGGTTCACCGTGTGGCCGAACATCTGGTTCAAGCGCGAGGCCTCCGGCCGGCCGGCGCTCGGCGCCCTGCAGCCGATCATGGTCGACGCCGAACCGCTGGACTTCACCGAGATCGAGGACCTGGACGAGGACAGCTCCCTCGGCGTCGGCAAGATCGAGGACTTCACCTGGAAGGGACTGCTCGACTTCACCTCCTGCACCGAGTGCGGCCGGTGCCAGTCCCAGTGCCCGGCCTGGCACACCGGCAAGCCGCTCTCCCCCAAGTTGTTGATCATGGACCTGCGGGAGCACGCGTACGCCAAGGCACCCTATCTGCAGGCCGCGGCGACCGCACGGGCCGGGCTGCCGGAAGCCGCCACGGAGGAGGCCCAGCGGCCGCTGGTCGGGCCGATCGCCGTGGCCGACGGGCACGCCGGGGTGATCGATCCGGACGTGCTGTGGTCGTGCACGACCTGCGGCGCGTGCGTCCAGCAGTGCCCGGTGGACATCGAGCACGTCGACCACATCCTCGACATGCGGCGGTTCGAGGTGCTGATGTCCTCGGAGTTCCCGGCCGAGCTGAACGGGCTGTTCAAGGGCCTGGAGAGCAAGGGAAACCCGTGGAACATGAGCCCTCGCGGCCGGATGGACTGGGCCGAGGGCCTGCCGTTCGAGGTGCCGGTGGTCGGCGATGACGTCGAGGACCTCACCGAGGTCGACTACCTGTTCTGGGTCGGCTGCGCGGGCGCGTACGAGGACCGGGCCAAGAAGACCACCCGGGCGGTGGCGGAGCTGCTGCACACCGCCGGCGTACGGTTCGCCGTGCTCGGCAACGGCGAGACCTGCACAGGCGACCCGGCCCGGCGGGCCGGCAACGAGTTCGTCTACCAGCAGCTGGCTCTGGAGAACGTCGAGACCCTGCGCGAGGCGAAGGCGACCAAGATCGTCGTCACCTGCGCGCACTGCCTGAACGCGCTCAAGAACGAGTACCCGCAGCTGGGCGTCAGCTTCGAGGTCGTGCACCATACGCAGCTGCTGAACCGGCTCGTCCGCGAAGGCCGGCTGACACCGGTGCCGCCGCGGACCGGGACCGATGGCCGGACGATCACCTATCACGACCCGTGCTACCTCGGCCGGCACAACCAGATCTACGACCCTCCGCGCGAGCTGCTCGGCTCGATCTCCGGCGCGAACCTCGTCGAGATGCCCCGGAGCCGGGAACGGTCGTTCTGCTGCGGCGCCGGTGGTGCCCGCATGTGGATGGAGGAGCGGATCGGCACCCGGATCAACGACAACCGTACGGAGGAGGCGCTCCGAACGCTCTCGAGCGGAGGCGTGGACGGCAAGCGACCCTCCCCGGGGAGCGGGAACGCGGCAGGTGACGCGGCGGGAGCCATGGCAACCGACGCGACCAGCACGGGCCAAGGCGGCGCCATCGCCACCGGCTGCCCCTTCTGCCGGATCATGCTGACCGACGGCCTGACCGCGAAGCAGGCATCGGGCGACGCCCCGGAATCCGTCGAGGTCCTTGACGTCGCGCAGTTGCTGTTGGAGTCGGTGCGCCGCAGTGCCGAATAGCTGACGTCATCGTGTCCTTGAAATGACGCCATCGTGCTGTCATGATGGCGGCATGGATCTCTCACCATATCTGGACACCGTACGGACGGGTGTCGCCAACGCGGCCTCACTCGCCGACGAGAATACCCAGCAGGTCGCGTACCGGCTTGGCACCGCCCTCGAGTCGACGACCCGGCTCGCCCTCATCCAGGCCCTCTCGGATGCTGCCGGGACGCTCAGTGCCGAGCTGGCGCCGACCTCGGTGGAGCTGCGGATGGCCGGCCAGGACCCGGAGTTCGTCGTGAGCGTGCCCGCGGCCGGAGCCGAGCCGACGCTGCTGCTGCCGGAAACCGAGTCGCCGGGCCCTGAACAGGATCAGGCCGACGACGAGCCGGACGAGCCCGTCTCCCGCATCAGCCTGCGACTGCCCGCCTCGGTCAAGGCACGGGTCGACGAGCAGGCGGCCAGGGACGGCATCTCCACCAACGCCTGGCTGGTCCGTGCCGTGCTGGAGGCGCTTGCCGACCATCGCGCCGAGGGCTCGGGACACGCCCGGCCCGGAGCACCGCCACCGCCCCCACCTCCCGGCGGCTTCTTCGGGCAAGCGGGTCCGTTCGGCCCGCACGGCGTGTTCGGTGAGCACGGCCCGTTCGGCCCGGGCGGGGTTTTCGGCGGCAGGACCCAGGTGAGCCACCGGGTGGAGCACCAGCACGAGCACGAGCAGCGGCACGGCCCGGCGGGCGGCAGCGTCCAAGGCTGGGCGCAGTGACCACTCGCGCCTTCGACTTCTCCGGCGTCCGTCAGCTGATCATCGACAACTACGGCGGCGGTTCGATCATGGTCGAGCCCAGCGCCGATCCCGACCGGGTCGAAGGCTGGCTCGATGCCGACGACGAGCGATTCCTCGGTGACGCGACGATCAGGCAGGAGCGCGAATACCTGCGGATCAGCCTGCCGCAGGCCTTGTGGCGAACGACGAACGCGCATTTGCGGCTCGCCGTGCCGGCCGGGATGCGGTTCGTGATCAAGACCGGGTCGGCCGACATCTCGATCAGTGCCGACGTCGACCGATCCAAGATCGTCACCGGATCGGGCGACATTCGCATCGGCCGCGCGGTCGATCTCGATGTCACCACCGGGTCGGGGAACCTGTCGGTCGCGGAGCTCGCCGGCCAGGGTGCGCGGCTGGGGACCGGCTCTGGCGATGTCGCGGTCGACACAGTGGCCTGCCCCCTCTCGGTGAAGTCCGGCTCCGGCGACATCGTGCTGAAGTCGCTGGTCCACTCCGAGCTGCGGGCCAGCTCAGGCTCTGGCGACCTGTCGATCGCTGCCGCGTCGGGGTCGGTCGACCTGCGTTCCGCCTCCGGCTCGATTCGCGTCGGGATCGCGGACCGTCTGGTCAGCTGGCTGGACCTGAACTCGGTGTCAGGCAGCGTACGCATCGGCCTGGACGCGACCGGCAAGCCCGAGCCGGGCCAGCCGTGGATCTCCGTGCGCGCCCGTACGGCCTCGGGCGACATCTCGGTCTTTCGGGCGTAGGAATCGATGCCTGACCCATCCGGATAGTGCTGGCAAGCGCCACCGAGAACTGTGCGTTTGCCAGCACACTTCGAGGAGGACGGGTCGTGGAGTGCTAGAGCACCCCGTACCCGCGGCTGGCGTCGAGCCGCTGCTGGATGGCGGCGATCAATGACGTGAAGACGGGGTCGCTCGAGGCACGCGGGTTGATCACCTGCGCCGACCGGCCCTCGCCCTTGGCGAGCAGGGTCAGTCGGGGACCACTCAGGGTCACCTGGTCGACGTCGGACCAGCGCAGGACGCGGCTGGGCCGGCCGGGGCCACCACGAACGAGCGTGATGGCCTCGGCGTCGAGATAGATCAACATCCGCAGCCGTGCGTTGAGCAGGAAGGCTGCCACCGTCAGGACGACACCGAAGATCATCGCCGCGAGTCCGACGACGAGGAGCAGCGGGCCGCGATTCCGGATCCCCCAGAAGAGCAGCACGATGACGCCGAACAGCGATGCGGTGGAGGCCACGGCCAGTGCCCGGATCGGCGGCGGCGGACTCAGCCGGAAGCGCTGCCGCGGAGGGTCAGCCGCGTTCGGATCGGCCATCGCGCTCAGATGGGCGTGCGGTGGAAGTTCAGGTGGGAGCGGCTGGGGGTCGGGCCGCGCTGTCCCTGGTAGCGGGAGCCGTAGCGCTCCGACCCGTACGGGAACTCGGCCGGCGAGCTGAGCCGGAAGAAGCAGAGCTGGCCGATCTTCATCCCCGGCCAGAGCTTGATCGGGAGCGTCGCGACGTTGGACAGCTCGAGCGTGACGTGGCCGGAGAAGCCGGGGTCGATGAAGCCGGCGGTCGCGTGGGTCAGCAGGCCGAGCCGGCCCAGCGAGGACTTCCCCTCGACCCTGGCGGCGATGTCATCCGGCAGCGTCACCACCTCGTAGATCGAGCCGAGGGCGAACTCGCCCGGATGAAGGATGAACGGCTCGTCGGCGGCAGGCTCGACGGCGCGGGTCAGCTCGGACTGGTCCGCCGCCGGGTCGATGTGCGGGTAGCGGTGGTTCTCGAACACCCGGAAGTAGCGGTCCAGCCGTACGTCGATGCTGGACGGCTGGATCAGATCCGGCGCGTATGGCTGCAGCGTGATCCGGCCGGCGTCGACCTCAGCCTTGATGTCGCGATCGGACAGCAGCACGCGGGAAACCTATCGCGGCGTCGATCGGGGCGAGCGGCAGCTTGCAGCGTCGGCGTCGCAGCGGGGGTCCGGGGGTCGCCCCCCGGACAGATACAGCAGCACGCGGGAAACCTATCGCGGCGTCGATCGGGGCGAGCGGCAGCTTGCAGCGTCGGCGTCGCAGCGGGGGTCCGGGAGTCGTCCCCCAGACAGATACAGCAGCACGCGGGAAACCTATCGCGGCGGCATTCGGGGCAAGCGACAGCTGGCGCCGTCGGCGCCACCGGGGGGTCCGGGGGTCGCCCCCCGGGTGGATGCCGTCAGGACCCGGCGCGGCGGATCTCGAGCCAGTGGTCGCCGATGGAGACGATCGAGCCTTCCGCGACCCGGACCATCTCGCCGGCGGCGCAGCGCGTCGACACTCCACTGCTCGTGGTGACGGTCGAGCCGTTGGTCGAGCCGCGGTCGACGACGAAGACACCGCCCGAGTCGACCGCGATCGCCAGATGCGACTTGGAGACCGTACGGGTCTCGTCCGCGATCTTGATCAGCTGCGCGTCCTCCTCGCCGGGCTGCGGCTGCGGGTTGCGGCCCAGCAGGACGAGCCCGGTCAGCTGCAGCTCCCGGCCGTCGTCGAGCACCGCGAGCCAGCCAGTCTGGGGCGGCGCGGCTGCCGTGCCCGGCTGGTAGCCCGGTGGGGCGGTGAGCTGGGTCTCCGCCGATCCTTCGCCGGAGTCGGCCGCCGGCGGCGCAGCGGCATACCGGCCCTGGTCCTGCTGGGAACCGGGTGGCCAAGCGCCCGCCGGTGACGATCCGCTCGCCGGTGGCGCCGCAATTCCGGGTGTCGCCGCGCTGCCCGGCGGCGCTCCGACCGGAGGTGTGGCCGCCGCTGCGGCGGCCGCGCCAGGTCCGGGCGGAAATCCGCCGGCACCAGCTGGCGGTGATCCGCGATAGGGATCCCCGCCATAGCCTCCTGGACGCCCCTGGCCGAACTGGTCCGGTGGATAACCGCCAGGCACGGGCTGATAGCCACCGGCCGGCAGAAACTGCTGCTGGCCGGGCGGCTGCTGCTGGCCAGGAGCGGCGCCGGCCCCCGCTGGCTGCTGCCCAGGCCCGCCATATCCGCCACCGGGCTGCTGCTGCCCCGGGCCGCCGTAGCCGGGTTGCTGTCCCGGACCGCCGAATCCGCCCCCGGGCTGTTGCCCCGGCCCGCCGTACGCTCCACCGGGCTGTTGCCCCGGACCGCCGAATCCGCCCCCGGGCTGTTGCCCCGGCCCGCCGTACGAGCCCGGCTGCCCACCGCCCGGCGCTGTGCCGATTCCGGGGGGGACGACCCCCCCGCGCCCCCCCGGTGCTTGGCCGTAGCTCGGCTGGACCCCTGGCGGTGGGGTGAGGGGCTGGGGTGCGGACTGTTGACTGACCGGCTGGTACGGCGGCGGAGTCGAGGGATACTGCGGTGCGGACTGCCCCGACCCCGGCTGATACTGCCCCTGCGGCGCCATCGGCTGGTCGAGCTGGCGGCGCGCGTCCGGGATCTGCTTCGGTTTCGGCGGCGCGAGCGGCCGCTTCTTGATCACGACCGAGTGCACGAGCAGGTCGTGCCAGCCCTGTTTTCTCGGATGCATGATCAGCAGGATGACCATGATCACAAGGCCGATGCCGGTCAGCCTCAGGGCATAGAGCACCAGCGCCCGCAGCAGGAACCGTCCCCAGCCGATCGGCCGCCCGTCATAGAAGCCGACCAGCTGGAGGCCCATCAAGGCCATGCCCGGGCCTGCGGCCTTGACCGCGAACCGCCAGGCCACGAACACTCCCCAGGCCAGCACCAGCACGCCGCCGACGATCTGGAGGACGAGGCCGGCCAGGTCGCCGAACTGCTGGGCGACGAAGGGCGCACCGCCGAACGCTGCCGTGCCGATGATCGCCGGGACCAGCTGGTCGATCAGCTGCGCGACGAACCGCCGACCCAGTCCACCGACCTCGACGCCCGGCGGCAACCCGGTCGCGCTCACCTGAACCATCGGCTGCGGCGATTCCATACGGAGCTCCCTAGTGGTCGGATCGACAGTGGACATTGTGGCCGCGGATCGCAGCCCACTCGGAACTATTGCGGGGGCCCGATGGCGACCGACACACCATCGCCCAGCTCCAGCACGCTGCCCAGCTGCACCGGCACCGACTCACCCGGCGCCAGCCGCTGTTGATCGTAGCCACCGGGGCGGACCAGCGTCGTTCCATTCGTGGAGTGGAGGTCGGTCACGACGATCTGCCAGCCGTCCGGTGCGATCTCGACGTGGGTCCGGCTGATGTCGTGCCCGGGACTCTGAACGGTCAGCAGTCTCGGCTCCCTGCTCCCCGAGCGGCTGGGATCCGGTGCCCGCCCGACCAGGACGGGCCGGTCGAGCTCGGCCACTCCCCCGTCGCTCGCGTGCAGCACGGCCAGCACCGGTCGCCCGATGAGCCGAGGCGCCTGTGGCGCTATCGGCGTGCCGCACACCCGGCAGCCGACCGCGTTGGGCGGGTTGCCATGACCGTACGGGCAGTCGACCGCCATGATCATCGGGTCGCCGGCTGACGGCTGGAAGGCCGGCGCGGGTTGCAACGGCGGCAGCGGTGGCGGTGACCCGAGCGGCGGGGGCATCGGAGGTGGCGGCGACCCGAGCGGCGGCGGCATCGGAGGTTGCGGCGACACGATGGCCGGGGGCATCGGCGGCACCACCGGCTGGGATACGCCGGGCTGCGCGAACACCGGCGGTGGCGGCTGCTGAGGCGGTGCCGGCTGCGCCGGCGGTGCCTGCTGTGGTGGCGGCGGAGGCTGGAACGGCGGCGACGGCTCCGGCAGCACCGGCGAGGAGAACGACTGCGCCTCGAACTGGTCCGGATCGAACGGGGCCGGCATCAACTGGGTCGAGCCGTATTCGAGCTCGTCCTCGAAGGAGACCGGCGATGGGTGCGCCGGCGGTGCGCTCGCCGTCCCGGACGGCTGTGGCCCCCCGCCGAGAGCCTGCGCCAGCTCAGCGGCCGACATCTCGGCCGTCGGCTTCTCCATGAAACTCATCTCGGCGGTGAGCTGCTCAGGTGCCGAGGTGGCTGCGGCGGGAGCTTCGAGCGGCTCGGTGTCCTGGCCGTCCTGCCAGTCCTCCCACTGCCCGTCCTGGCCGCCATCACCCGAGTCGTACGGTGCGATGGTGGACACCGCACCCGCCCGCGGCGGCGCGGCAACGGCAACGCTCGACGCCCTCTCTTCTTCGTCGACGTCTTCCCCCTCCGACACCTCGCCGGGTCCGGACGCCTCCTGGGCTCCTGCGACCTCCCCCGCAGCGCCGGCGTCGACGGCCGGAACGGACCCGACGCCCACGGGAGCGCGAGCATCGCTCACCGGCGCGGGCTGACCCTCGGAGATCTCCTTCTCGCCTGGAGTGATCTCCGCATCGGCTACGGGCAGCTGACCTTCGCTACTCTGGCCGACCGCGACTTCCTCAACCCGCTCCGCTCCGACCGCGGCTTCCTCAACCGACTGCGCCCCGGCCGCGGCTTCCGCAACCGACTGCGCCCCGGCCGCGGCTTCCGCAACCGGCTCCGCTGCGGCCGCCCCGGCAGTCGCCTGGACAACGACCTGCGGCGAGTAGACCAGCGCCGCCTCGGTGGCGTCGAGCGTGACCGACGACGCACGCGCGGCCCCGACGACGAGCGGCAGGCCCGCGTCAGCAACGACCTCGTCATCCCGTGGGGAACCCGCATCGCCGGCCGTGACGACGACCCGGCTCAGCTGGCCCAGTCCGACCTCGGTCCAGGTCTGGATGCCCTCGCCGTCGGCGACGATCGCCCCGGTGGCCGGATCGGTGATCCGTACGCCGCCCCGAACCAGCGACCGCATCCCGCCACCGGTCCAGAAGAAGGCGCCGAAGCTCGGCAGCGCGTCGATCTTGAAGCCCGCCAGCCGCGCTGCCAGGTCGGTCATCGAGGACGACCCGACGATCTCCTCCCACAGGGCCGAGATGACGCCCGTCTCGGCCGGCCCCGGCTGCTCGAGGAGCACCAGCGACGTCGGGCCCGAGAGCACCAGCGAATCCCCCGGCGCATAGGTGGCCCGCCAGTGGCCCACCGGTTCGGTCATCTCAGCCCCTCGTGGCAGTGGGAGTCGTCCGCACCCATTCTGGACCGCCGATCCTGCGGGCGCGCCATCCACACCAGTTCCCGCCCAAACCGCGGCTCTGCCAAGTACGCCCGATTCGAGCAGCGGCCGACTGGCCTGCCAGCGCAGCCTTGGCCAACAAACGCATCTGGAGAATCGGCCTCAGAATCGTACAATTCGGTTGTGCTCAAAGGCGCGCAAACGTGGGTTGTGGCGACCCGACCGCAGTCGCCGAGTCGGCGCGCCACCATCTCGGATGTCGCCCGCGAGGCAGGCGTCAACAAGGGCACGGTCTCCCGCGCGCTGCGCGGCATCTCGGGCGTCGGCCCGCGCACCAGGAAGCGCATCGTCGAAGCCGCCGACCGGCTGGACTTCTCCGCATCGCACCTGGCCAGCGCGCTTGCGACCGGCAACTCGCGGACCGTCGGCATCGTCCTGCCGACCCTTCGATCCTGGTACTTCAGCGACGTCGCGGCCGGCGCCAGCGAGATCCTGATCCCGGCCGGCTTCCGGGTCGAGCTGATCAATCTCGACATCGACTCCGACTTCCTGGAGGTCGACTCGCCGCAATTCGCTCGGCTGCTACGCGAGCTGGGCACGGGTCACGGGCGCAACGCACTGCTCTACGCCGGCACGGAGTCGATCCAGGACGAGTCGGGTGACTCCGGTTCCGCCCACGTCCCCGCGTCGGCCGGCCAGCTGCCCTTGACCAGCGTGCCCGGCATCTACATCGATCACCGCGCCGGCGGCCGGCTGATCGGCGAGCACCTGCTCTCCCTCGGGCATCGCGACATCGCCATCCTGGACGGCCGGATGCCGGGCAAGCGGAGCAGTTCTGTCTGGGACCTGCGCACCGACGGGCTCCGCGACGCCGTACGGGAACGCGGCTTCGACATCGACAACGCCGACGTCGTACAGGCCGGCGACTGCCACGCTGCTGACGGCGAGTGCGCGATGCAGCGGATCCTCGACTCCGGCCGACGACTGCCCACAGCGGTCTTCTGCCACACCGACGAGTTGGCGTACGGTGCGATGTCGGCAATGAGGCAGGCCGGCCTTCGCTGCCCGGACGACATCAGCGTGGCCGGCTTCGACGGTCATCCGCTGGCCCGCTACTGGGGTCTGACCACCGTCAACCAGCACGCCCACGAGCAGGGACTGCGCGCCGCCAAGGCATTGCTCGCCGCGCTCGGCGAGACCGCGGACGGGCTCGACGAAGATCAACTGAAGGTGGAGTTGGTCGTCGGCGCGACCACGGCTCCGCCACGCCGGTCCGGGACTGGCATCCTCGCCTAGAGAGCCTGCCGCCCCCGTTTGCGCCAGCCTTCATGGCCGACTGCCTCGCGAATCCTGAGAGGCGCCTAGACAACACATCTGCAACCTCTTGCCTGTGAACATTGACAACCGGTTGAGTACGGCGACAGGATCGCAAACGAGGCCGGCGTCCGCCTGCCTATCAGCGTTGAGGCCTTCAAGGAGGAGTGGATGTCAGACACCAAGGATGCTTTCGGTCGCACGATCTCGCGGCGGAACTTTCTTTCCACGGCTGCGCTTGCTGGTCTGGGCGTCGCCGGGTCGAGCACGTTGCTGGCGGCCTGCGGGGGCGGCAGCAGTGGGGGGCCCGGCGGCGGCGGAGGGGCGAGCGGCGGGAAGAAAGCCGGCAATGTCACCTGGGCTTCGTGGGCTAACCCGGGCGAGGCCGAGCGCTTCAAGGCGTTCAACGCCGACTACGAGAAGAGGACTGGTGCCAAGGTCTCCTGGCAGAACGTGCCCGGTGACTACGCCAGCAAGATGTTGACGCAGCTGTCCGGCGGGTCAGCTCCCGATGGCTTCTACGTCGGCGACACCCTCATCGGCAAGGCCATCGAGTCCAAAGCGGTGTTGGAGTTGTCACAGTTCCCTGAAGTGAAGAAGCTCTATGATGCGACGTATCCCGGCCTGAGCAAGTGGCCCACGTCTGCCGACGGTGGCGTCTACGGCATCGATGTCGACTGCAATCCGAACGTCTTCTGGTTCAACAAGAAGATCCTCTCCGCTGCTGGCGTGAGCCAGGATCCCGCTGCCGCCTTCGAGGCTGGAAACTGGAATCAGGCTGCGATCACCGACTTGCTGACCAAGGTCAAGGCGTCGGGCAAGAAGACGTTGGCCTTCGATGTCGGCTATGGCGAGCTCTTCAGCTGGATCACCACCTTCGGTGGCACCGTTTTCGACGACAGCGGCAAGGCTGTCTTCGACACCGACCCCAAGGCCCAGGCAGCGATCGAGTGGATACTCGACCAGATGAAGAGCGGCAACATCATCTACACGGGCTCGCTGCCCAAGGGCCAAGGCGCAGAACAGCTGTTCTACGCGGGTCAGCTCGCGGTGACACAGAAGGGCCGGTGGATTCTGCCCAACCTGAAGAAGCTGAAGTCGACGGTGGACTACGACATTGCACCGTTCCCCACCGAGGACGGCAAGACCGTGGGTCCGGTTGTCGTATTCACCGCCTGCATGTCGGTCAACGCGAAGCCCAAGGATCAGGATGCCATATTGGCTTTCCTGACCGACTTCTGCGGGGTCAGTGGCCAGAAGTTCCGGCTCTCCGGCGGTGGAAACGCAGTGCCATCACAGAAGGGCAACGAAGATGTCGCCACTGAGGGCAACGATCCGCCGCATTCCAAATGGTTCAACGAGGTCGCGGAAAAGGGTTACGCCGTTCCGCTGCCCTTCATTCGCAGCGCCAAGAAGGCTGCGGACTTCCCGCTCAAGAATGATGTGCTCCTCAAAGACGTCCAGAACCAAACTGCGAAGTCTTACGCCGGAGCCCTCGTTCAGCTACTGAATGCGTGAGCATCATGGCGACAGTCATTGAAGAGCCGCATCCGAGAACCGGCTACGTGGAACGAGAGCAGGAGAAGCTTCCGCCGCCGGCGACACGGAAGCACAGCCATGCCGGCGAGAATCTGTTCGCGTATCTCTTTCTGGCGCCGCAGCTGATCGGCCTACTGGTCTTCATGCTGGGACCCCTGGTGTTCGCGATCATCCTCAGCCTGTCCAACTGGGATGGTTTCGGTACCCGTTCGTTCGCCGGTTTCGGCAATTTCGCCGCGGTGCTATCGGATCCGCAGTTCGGGATATCGGCGCGCAACACGATATGGTATGCGGTGCTGGCAACGCCGGGGACCATGCTCTCGGCGTTCATCGTCGCGTATCTCATGCTCAAGGTCAGAGGACGCGGGATCTACCGGACGTTCTACTTCGCACCCGTGATCACGTCGTCGGTCGCGGTTGCCGCGATCTGGCTGTGGCTGTTCAATCCCGAGATCTCCCCGCTCAACAACCTGCTGAAGTCAATCGGGTTGCCCGCGCCGGACTGGTTGCAGAATCCCAATACGGTGATCCCGGCATTCGCGATCGTGGCGATCTGGCAGGGCATCGGCTATCAGATGGTGATGTTCACGGCCGGGCTGGAGAATGTGCCGCAGTCGTTGATCGAGGCAGCTGAGATCGACGGCGCCTCGGAATGGCAGAAGATGCGGAAGATCACGATCCCGCTGCTTTCGCCGACCATCCTCTTCTTGTCGATCACGTCGATCATCGGCTCGTTCCAGGTGTTCGACTACATCTACCTGTTCATGGGCTCCACCGCGCCGGCGGCGTCGCGCACTGTCGTGTACGACCTGTATCAGAAGGCGTTCGTGGAATTCAACTTCGGCCAGGGGTCCGCGATCGCGGTGCTCTTGTTCCTCGCATTGCTGGCATTGACCGGCCTGCAGCTGCTGGCCCAGAAGAGATGGGTGCACTACACAGAATGAGTACCACTACACCCGTCAGCACAGGCATCGCCGCTGACATCGCAATCGATGCAGTCGAAAGAACAGCACACGAGCCGCAGACGTTCCGGCGCCGGTTCAACCCCAGATTGCTGATCGTCCACGCCTTGTTGATCATCGGTGCGTTCATCATGGCGTTGCCGTTCATCTGGATGATTCTCTCCGGGTTCAAGCCGCTGGACGAGATCTTCGCGCAGCCGCCGAAGATCTTCCCCCGGGCGTGGACCACCATGAACTACGAGACCGCCTTCACAGGGGCGAACTTCGCGCTCGGCTTCTTCAACAGCTTCTACATCGCAATCACGGTGGTGATCGTGTCGACCGTCACCTCGGCGATGGCGGCCTACGCGTTCGCGCGGATCCGATTCATCGGCAACGGGCCGTTGTTCATGATCTTCCTGGCCACCATGATGGTGCCGATTCAGCTCACGATCATCCCGCTGTACGTGATCATGGGGAAGATCCAATGGATCGACACGCACCTGTCGATCATCGTGCCGGCAGCATTGTTCAACGCATTCGGCGTGTTCTTGCTCCGCCAGTACGTGCGAGGCATCCCCGTCGAGTTGGAGGAGGCCGCCGCGATCGACGGAGCGTCACGGGTGCGGATCTTCTTCGGAATTATCGTGCCCTTGCTGCGGACGCCGATGGTCGCGTTGGGGATCTTCACGTTCCTGGGTCAGTGGAACAGCTTCTTCTATCCGCTGATCTTCTTGAACTCCGAAAACAAGTTCACCATCCAGCTGCTCGTCAACCAGTTCAAAGGCGTCTACTCCTCAGACTGGGGGGCACTCATGGCAGCGGCCACCCTGGCCGCAGCCCCGTTGTTGATCATCTTCATCGTCGCCCAGCGGCAGATCGTGGAAGGGATCGCACTCTCGGGATCGAAGACGTAGGTCTCGAGGACGGCACCAGTGCGGGGCCGTCTCGGCAAGACTCGTTCAGCGTCGGCGGGCTCTCTCGCCGGCGCTGAATGGCGTCCAGCCTTCAGAAAGCTGGACAATGAACCGTGCCCCAGCCTCAGATGCTCTCCGAAGCAATAAATCTGGCAGTGTCCACCGGCCTCCTCCTCGACGTGCCGGGCGACGGGCGGCTGGGTAATCGTGAGGTCGAGGTCGATGCACCGGTCGGGACGACGGTCACGGTTACCTGGCACGTTCCGCTGAGCGGCGCCATCGGGTACTGGACCAGTCGAGTGAACCAGGCGAAGACACTGCACTCCGACTGGTTTGGCCCAACCACCACCAGCCTGACTGCCGAAGTGCCGGCAGGGCTGTTGTTCGACGCACGAAGCCGCTGCACGCATGCGTTCGCCGTCTCGGAAACGGTGACGGAAGTTGCCTTCCGCCTCGCCGTGAGCGAGGAGGACAAGCGAATCAACGCGGACGTCACGTTCACCGTCGGGACCAGACCGTGCCGGCTTCGGCTGTACCCGCCAGGTCTCGCCTACGAAGACGTGCTGGCCGACATCGCCACCTGGTGGTCGGAGCGGGACCCGTTGGACGGCGCAGGCTCGCTTCCCAGCGACCTCCCGACCGCCGCGACCGAGCCGGTGTACTCCACCTGGTACAGCATGCACCAGCAGCTGAAGCAACAGGAGCTCGACGAAGAGCTCCCGTTGGCCGCCGACATGGGCATGCGCTCGGCGATCATCGACGACGGATGGCAGACGATCGACAATCAGCGTGGCTATGCCTTTACCGGGGACTGGGAGGTAGCGGGCAGCCGATTCTCCGACCTGCGCGCCCATGTGGCTCGAACCCACGCTCTCGGCATGGCGGAGCTGTTGTGGATCGCGGTTCCCTTCGTCGGCAGAGAGTCCACCGCAGCGCGTCACCTCACGCACCTACTGCTTCCCGATGACGGTCGACTGGCGCGGCTTTGGGACGTCCGGCTGCCCGAAGCTCGATCCCATATCGCTTCCCTCTGCCGCCGGCTCGTCACCGACTATCAGCTGGACGGGCTGAAGATCGACTTCATCGACCAGTGGAGTACCTATCCCTCGACACCGACCCCCGCAGCCGCCGACACATCCAGCTACACCGTCGGGGTCGACCGCCTGCTGGACGCGATCGTCACCGACCTGCGGACTGTAGTCGACAACCCGGTGATCGAGTTCCGACAGCCCTACACCGGCCCGCGCATGATGCGGTACGGAAACATGTTCAGAGTCGCCGATTGCCCCGGAGACGGATTCCAGAACCGTGTCTCCGCCGTCGATTTGCGTCATGTGATCAAAGAGCGTGCCGTGCACTCGGACATGGTCATGTGGGATATCACCGAGCCGGCCGAAGATGCCGCAGAGCAGCTACTTTGCACGGCCTTCTCCGTACCGCAGATCAGCATGTTGCTGTCTCAACTCCCGGATGATCACACGGCGATGCTGCGGCACTACCTGGCCTGGTGGGCCGCCCACCGCGACGTGCTTCTGTGGGGGCAGCTCCGGGCGCCGCGACCCGATCTCGGCTACCCCGTGATCACCGCGGTCAAGGACCATCACTCGGTGACGGTCAGCTATGCATCTGAGAGTGTGATCAACATCCGTCCTGGCAATGCCGTGATCGCCAATGCCAGCGGAAGCGACAGGGTCGTGGTGAGTGTGACCTCTGCCGCCAGGATCGTGGCGGCCACCGACTGCTTCGGAGTTTCCTGTGCAGACGTTCCCGGCGATCTACCGGCCGGCCTGCATCATCTCCTGCTGCCCCGCGGCGGCAGTTGCGTCTTCCAGAGTTAGGTTTGCAGCCAGCGCCTGGGAACCGAAGATCCACGACAACCCCGGGCTGGCACCCATGATCTTCGGCTTAGCGGAAGACGAAAGCCCGCCCTGATCGGCGTACGGCCCGTTGTCTATGAGCGCAGCTCACACCACCGCGGCGCGTACGGAGAGGACGTCGGGCAGATGGGAGGCGATCTGCCGCCAGGTCTCGCCGTCGTCGGTGCTGACGTAGACCGAACCGTCGCGGGCGCCCAGGTAGAGGCCCGCCGTCTCGGCGTTGTCGGCGGAGAACGCGTCCCGGAGGACCACGGCGTAGAAGTGGTCCGGCAGGCCAGCCGAGGACGGCGTCCAGCTGGCGCCGGCGTCGTCGGAGCGCCAGACCCGCGCCTCACCCCTGGGCGGGATGCGCTCGCCATCCGCGGTCAGCGGGAACACGAACACCGTGTCCGGCTTGTTCGGATGGACCACGATCGGGAAGCCGAAGTCGGCCGGCAGGCCGTCGGCGATGGAGTCCCACTGGTCGCCGCCGTCGTCGGAGCGGTAGACGCCGTGATGGTTCTGCGCGAACATCCGGCCCGGGTTCGACGGGTGCGCAGCGATCTTATGCACGCACTGCCCGTACTCGGGATAGGGATCGGGCATGAACTTGACCCGAATGCCGCTGTTGGCCGGACTCCAGCTCTGGCCGCGGTCGTACGTCCGGTAGACCCCGCCGGTGGACATGGCGACCGTGACGTGCCCGGGATCGGACGGGTCTGGGAGCACGGAGTGGATCGCCTGGCCGCCGAAGCCCGGAGTCCAGTGCTCGCGGTGCGGGTGGTCCCACAGGGATCTGATCAGGCGAAACGACTCGCCGCGGTCCTCGGAGCGGAAAAGCGCCGACGGCTCGACGCCGGCGTAGAGAACGCCCGGCTCGTCGGGACCGCCGGGCTGGATCTGCCAGACTCGCTCCACGCTGCTGCCGAGTTCCTCGGGGAACCGTACGGCTGCGCCCTGGGTCTCGGTCCAGGTGTGACCCATATCGTCGGAACGGTAGACGCCCGGTCCCCAGTGCTCGCTGGTCCCGCCGACGAACAACCGAGGCGCATCGCCGCGGGTGTCGACGCAGGTGCCGTAGACACCCTCCATCAGAAACTGCGGTTCGGACCACTCCCAGTCCTCCCGGGCCTCGTCCGAACGACCGATCCAGAGGCCCTTCTTCGTGCCGACGAGGAGCACAGCCTCGCTCATCTCCACCTCCCTGTGGATCCCCCTTGCCTGACGCCTCAGGCTAACGCTGCCCGACGACAACTCGGGGGGCCGGGATCGAGTGATCGTGGGTCTCCAGAGCTTGTTCGCAGATCGAAGTTTCGCGCTCAATTCTCTCGGCATGGGCATCCTCGGCCGCAAACCGGAGCGCAACCGGTTGAGTTCACCAGAAATTGGGCCTTTGGCCCCTCTGCAAGGCGGCCGATCAGGTCCAATATGGACTCATGAGGTTGCGCGATTCCGATCCAGGCGGTCGGAGCACCTCGGGGCAGGTACGCAGGCTTTCCTGGACGCGGCACCGGCTGCCACGGCAGGGACCGGCCTGGCGGCAGCGACTCAACGAGCGGCCCCAGGAGATCCGATGATCACCGACTCGCTGATCCTGAACGGCTACGGGCAGCTGCCGCTGGACGGGCAGCCGACGGCGGCCGACCCCTGGCAGGTGCTGGCACAGGCCTCGGACGGCCGGCTGCTGTTCCTGACCGGGCACGGCGTACGGGCCTGCGTCGTGCAGTTCACCCTCGCCGGCGAGCAGATCATGCTGCACCTGCCGGACTTCAACGAGGCCACCCACTACGTACGCGACAGCCACGTCGTGCTCGAGGCCATCGCCTCGGTCGACGAAAACCGCTGGAAGGTGCACGCCAGCGGCGACGCCGCCGAGGTCCCCGACTGCGACGTACGCGCCGCGACCGCTGCCCATCTGGAGCAGTGGCCGACCGGGGTCGCGTCCCGCTACATCGTGATCAAGCCCACCTCGCTCAGCGTCGAGCCCGATCCCGAGCGATGAAAGCCTCCGTCGGGGACCGGATCGTGGTCGCCTCCAGAAAACTGCAGGGTCAGGTGCGGGAAGGCGAGGTCCTTACCGTCGCAGACGCCGAGGGCAACGGCCCCTATCTCGTCCGGTGGGCTGACACCGGCAAGGAGAGCCTCTACTTCCCCGGCCCGGATGCCCACGTCGAGTCCTCCAGCGGATCATCGGAGCCCGGCGGGTCATAGCCGGCCGGGGCAGCGCGCGGCCCAACGTGAAACGGAGCGAGCGCTAGTCTGGATCGTCGGTTGCCGGGAGGAGTCGGATGGGAAAGTCGCAGGGTAGATCGGGTCTGAGCCGGCTGATCGGGATGGCCGCGATGGCGGCTGCTGTCGCGGCCGTGACCAAGGAGTTGCGCCGCCCGGCCTCGGAGCGGACCTGGCACGGCGAGGTCGCCGGCTTCGTGCCGTACGACTTCCGCGCGCCGACCATCGACCGGGTCAAGGAGCGGTTGTGGTCGCCGGACGATCCGCGGGTCTTTCAGCCGCAGGTCTTCGGTGTCGGCTGGACGGTCAACCTGGGCCGGCTGATCTCCCTCGCGCAGGAACGGCTCGCCGAGTCGGCCTCCACCTCGAAGACACCGCCTCCGCCGCCACCGACGGTCTAGCGGCCTCGGCGGGCTCGCCACCGTCTCGGGTCGCCGGTCCGACCCTTGTGGCGCCGAAGGTGCATGTGGTCGGATGGCCGGTTAAGAGGTAGCCCCAGCCTCAGCGACCATTACCGGTCGGAGCCCCCCGATGACCCCTGACGGCCGGAGCCGGGTCCGTGCGATCAGCGCGATCCTGGACACCCAGCTCGACCTCGACCTGCGCCGTCGGATCGGCCAGGTGGCCGACAGCCAGCCGGCCCCCGTCATGGGTCCGCCATTCGACCATGTCGGCCCACCGGGCCACATCGGCCCGCCGGACCACGGCACGCCGCCCCTGCTGGGCACTGCGCTCGAGCCGGGCGAGCTCGGACCCGTACGGACGCTGCCCGCGAAGGACCTGAGCACCCTCGTCCGCCGGGTGGTCAGCCAGGACGCCGAACGTACGGTGTGGAACTACCGCGGCAACGAGGCGCTGGTTCGGCTGGACTCGCAGCGGCTGGCGCTCGCCGACGGCTTGATTCTGGTGGCTCTCACGCTCGAGACCGACCAGACCGGCGAGCAGGAGTTGACCTGTGTCTTCGCCGTCGGGAGCAGGCAGCAGCCAGCCGGACTGCTCGCCGTTGCGGAGGAAAGGCCCCGCGGCCACCCCGACCTCGCGGCAACGTTCGCCGAGGCGGTCACGGCGACCTGCTGGCGCGGACTGCTGCTGGTGGTCACGGCCGTTGCGGCCTCCGCGGGGCTCGACGCCGACAATGACCCGCTGGTTCCGGTGGCGCTGACCGCCACGCCGGACGCACTCCTGGTGCACACGATCGCCGATCACCGGCTGGGCAGGAGATAGCGCCGATGCCCCTCCCCCAGCTCTCGCCCGAGCTGCAGGACGTCGGTCTTGCCATCGGGCTGATGCTGAACCGGGGCGGCAACCCGCGGGCCGTCGACCTGAACGACGACTTCTTCAGCCACCCCGACAGCTATCTCGGCGGCGTCTTCACCAACCCCGACCAGCGCGCGGCCGTCTTGCGGCTGGCTGGGCGGCTGTTGGAGGGCGATGCCGGGCAGCCGGACGCCGACACCGACGGCGAGTCCTGGCTCCCGCTGGCCACCGCCGCGCCGAACGGCAACCTGACCTGCGGGGTGTTCCTGGTCACGGCCGACGTCGCGGACGACCTGCTGATCTCGCTCGGCGGCCAGTTGCAGCGCGCCGACGACATCACCTTGCGACTGGTGGCGCGGGTCCCGTTGTTCCTGGTCAGCGAGACCGGCGCCAGCTTCGCGCCCGGCACCGACAACGGCGACGTACGGGTCGAGGCGACGGTCGAGCTCGGCGACGTCGGCCCGATCGACATCGAGCGGATCACCGCTGGGGTGACGATCCCGACCGACGGCGACACGCCGGAGGCTGTCGTCCGGCTGGTCCGACCGCCCGAGGGCGACGCCGGCGACATCGTCGCCACCACGACCGATCCGGTCGGCGCCCAGGCCGCACGGGTGCTGTCCCAGCTCGTGACCGCGCTCGCCGACCAGGCCGGGCCGGGTGCCGGGAACGCCGTGCAGAGCGTGCTCCGGCTGCTGGGCCTGGACACCGCATCCGGAATACCGGCGCTGCCACTCGAGCAGATCCTCAGCGACGGCCGCTCGGCGGTGTGGCAGTGGATCCTCGACCTCTTCAGCAGCCCAACGGGGGCCACGGTCTGGATCGACGAGCTGGCCGACCTGCTGGGCGTGACGGTCAGCGGCACCGGTACCACCGCCTCGCCGTGGCAGCTGTGCTTCGCGGCCGGCCCGCTCACGACGTGCCTGGAGCTGAGCGCGACCACGGAGAGCGGGTCGATCGTCGTCGTGCCCGCGCTGCGGGCCAGCCTCCTCGCGCCGGCCGGGCTCGGCGTCGCCGGCAAGGCCGAGCTCGCAGGGCAGCTCGTCCGGCTCAGGCTCGGCCCCAACCCCTCGGCCGGCTTCGAGCCGAACCTGGCCGCGACGGTCACGGTCGGCACGATCAGCGGCAGCACCGCGCTGGTCTCCACCCCGCTGCCCGGCATCAGCGGCAACGTCTCGGTGGGGGCGCTGCGGACCGGGCTTGCCGTCGACGCGGCCGGCGCCCGGCTCCTGCTGGAGGCGCACCGGGTCACCTTCCCGAACGTTCCTGTGTTTCCCGTGCTCGACCTGACCGACACCGACGCGCTGCTGGACGCCGGCGGGGCGATCCTGGACGGTGCGATCAGCGGCCTGCTGACCGCGTTGGGCAACTCGCCGGCCGCGCGGACGATCTTCGTGCTGCTGGGCCTGCAGCGGCCGGCCGGTACGACCGCGACCAGCTGGCCGCACGAGGTCACGATCTCGGAGCTGTTCAACTCTCCCGTCGACGCCGTCCGCGACTTCCATCTTGAGGTGCACGCCGCAGGTGACGCCGGCCGGCTGGTGGACGAGCTGGGCGGGCTGCTGAGAGCAGCGGGTGGGGTGGCCGGCGTCACCGGGACCGGCACGGCGACCGAACCGTGGACCGTGACGATCGCCAGTGGCACCGCCGGGCGTGCGGACCTGATCGCCTGGACGACCACCGACGCCGACGGCACCCGGCTGCACCTCGGCAGCCGGCTGGAGCTACCGGCCACCGCGATCGTCGGCGGTGCCCAGCTCGGCTTCGCGATCACCGCCGAGGTGGTCTCGCTGCGCCTGGCCGGAGTCGGCGGAGTCGCGGCCGGGCTGGATCCGCTGCCGCTGCCGAGCCTGTCGGCGACGGTGGAGCTCGGCGAGGACCTGACCGTCGACGTCGGGCCGCTTCTCGTGCTGGCCCATCGCATCAGCGCCGGCATCGACTGGTCGCCGCGGCTCGGCCTGGCGCCGCACTTCAGCATCGCAGCTGCCGAGCTGGCGATCTCGGGCGCGACGATCCCGCTGCCCGTGCCGTTCTGGGACGCCGAGGGGAAGCGGTTCCGGTTCGCCGGCGACGTGCCGTGGCCGATCATCGAGCGGCTGGCGGCCCAGCTGCTGGAGAGCCTGGCCAACCAGCCGGCCCAGCTGATTCCCACGCTGCTCGGTTGGCGGACCACCGGCCAGTCTCACGCGCCGGCGATCCCACCGCCACCCGGCAGTCCGGCGGTCCCATACTCAACACTGTCGCTCGAGGACCTTGTCCGTGACCCGTGGCGCGCGCTCGGCCGGACGCTGGTCAGCCTGCTGACCAGCGGCCAGGGCCGGGAATGGGCCGACGCGCTGTTCGGCTGGGTCGCCACCCTGACCCAGGGCCTGTCGAACGACGTCCTGCTCACCGGCAGTGGAGCGACCGCTGACCCTTGGGCGGTGCCGCTGACCGGATCGGGACGCGCCCTGGAGCTGATCGCCTCGGTCGGGGATCACGGCGGCGCCCTGGGCGGCGTGGCGGCCCGAGTGACACCGCCGGAGCTGCTGTCGGTCATCGAGCTGGACGATGCGACCGAAGTGACGATCGATGTCCTTGCCCGGGCGCTGGCCGCGCTGGCGCTCCTCGACTCGCAGGTTGCCGCGCTCGCCCGGCGCAGCGTCGACCCGGCCATCTCTCTCGCCGCGCTCCGTACGGCCCTGCTGAACACCGACGGCCTGGTGCCGGCGAGCGCCCAGCACGGAATCGGGTCAGTGGCAGGCACGATCAACGGAGTGGGCCAGCTCGGGCTGCCGGCCCTGTTCGCCGACAGCCAGCTCCCGACCGGTGCGCCGGCCGCCGCCGGCCGGGTCTTCGTCCGGACCGCGATCGCCGGCACCGCTGCGTGGCCGGCCGAAACCAGCGCCCGTACGGTCGATCTGACGGCGCCGAACCTGCCGCCGGAGTCGTTCGACCTCACCACGCTGCCGGCCGCTGGGCCGTGGTTCGTGCTGCTGCCGACCAGGCTCGGCACGGGCGCGGCCGATCGCGGCGCCGGCCACACAGAGCAGGTCAACCGGCTGCGCCGGGTCGTGGACGCCTTCCGTGCCGGTCGGCCGAGCGGCAGCCCGTTGGCCCTCATCGCTCAAGGTCCGGCCGGCCACGTCGCCCTGGCCGTCGCGAGTGACAGCACGGCCGGGGTCACCCACCTCACCCTGCTGGGCACCTCGATCGCCACCACGCCGGCCTCCTGGGCGGATGCGACCGATGCGGGCGACGGCCTGCGGCTCGTCCAGGGCCTGCGGGACCTGTCGGCGCTGCCGCCCGGCCTGTTGGCCGAGGCCGACGAGCTGCTCGGCCTGCTGGCCGGGTTGACCGACGGCCCGCCGCCCGAGGCGAGCGGCTCGACAGCGGGCGCCGGCGCCGCGGCCGCCCAGCCCTACCCGCTGGGTGACGTGGCCCCGCCGGCCGGGTTGCCCGCGCTGCCGTCCTCGGTCGCGGTCCGTACCGTCGCCGCCAACCTCGACGCCGCGACCCTCGACCTCGCGCTGGGGCGGTTGTTCGCCGGCGCGATCCAGGCCCGGCTGTCCGGCAGCACGGCACCGGACGAGCTGCGGATCGGGGTCCGGGCCAAACCGGTGGCGATCACCGCCAACGGCGTCCGCGCGGAGCTCAGCGTCGGGCTGGACGTGGTCACCCTGCCGCTGGATTTCGCGGACCTCTCGCTGTCCCAGCCGGGTGCTGCGGACCACCACCCGCGGCTGCGGGTGGGCCTTCGGCTGGACCGACCGTCCGGTTGGCTGGTCGGCGGCCCGACCGGCGTACCGGTCGAGCGCCGCGACCCGAGACTCCGGGCCCTGGATGCCGACGTCGCGATCGACCTGGTCGACGGCAGCGCGCGCTGCGATCTGGTGCTGCACGACGCGGCCGGGTTCGGCATTCCGAGGGCGGGGTGGCCGCTCAGCCTGTCGGTCACCGAGGCCGGCGGGCTGCCCGCGCACCTGACCCAGGAGGACCGGCTTTTGCTCGGCGAGCTGGCGACGGCCCTGGGCCCGAAGCCAGCGAGCGGCGCCCTGGCCGCGCTGATGGACGGCCTGGTCGCCCTGGGCTTGGCCGAGCTGGACAGCAGCGACCAGCTCACCCTGCTGGTCGACCCGGTCGAGCAACTGCTGCTGGACGCCCGCAGCGTGCTGCCGGCGCTCACCGCGGACGCTCGCGGCGACCTGGCCGCCGCCCTGGCCGGGCTGACCGGCGGCTCCGCCAGCGCCCGCACGGTCAGCGCGCCGCTGGGCACCGGCGCCACGCTGACGATCGACCTGGCCACGCCCGCCTCGCCGGTCGCGGTCACGGTCGCCACCCTCGGGCCCGGGATCGCCCTCTTCGGCGGCGTGGGCCTGAGCGGCAGCGCAACGCTGACCACCGCCGGCACCGTCGCGCTGGCCATGACGCTGACCGCGGCCGGCGGCTCCAGCCCGAACGGCCGGCTCGGCCTGACTCTGACCGTCGACAGCACCGCCGCGGTAGCGGTGACGGCGGCGCTCACCCGGACCGGTGGCGTTGACGGCCTGGCGCGCAGCGTCGCACTGCTGCCGACGCCGGACGTGCCCGGCCTGGAGGCGCTCGCGAGCGCGGCCATGCCAGCGGAGCTGCTCCGGCTGGCGCTGGAGTTCGGCGTCCGCGAGGTCAGCCTGCTCGGCCCGGTGCTGGACGCCCTGCGGCTCCGCGACCCCACCACCCAGCGGGTGCTGCTGCCGGCCGGCCTGATGGCCGACCCGGCGAAATGGTTAACCTCCACGGCGACCCTCGGCGCCAGTACGGGCCGGCCGGACCCGGCCAAGATCTCGGGCCTGTTCGCCGCCGTACGGGCGTTCGTGCCCGGCCCACACCCGGTCGGCGGGGTGGCGCTGCCCTGGGGCGCCCAGCTGCTGTGCACCGAGACGGCCGGCACGCTGCGGATCACGGTGTCCTGCCCCCCGGTCGGTCTCGGCGCGCTGCGGGTGTCCGGATCGGCCGGGGTGGCGCTCGACCCGGCCGGCACGCTGTCCCCGCTGTTCACCGCGATGGTCGACCTGACCGACCCGGCGAACGCCGCCACCGTCCTCGGCGGCCTGGACGTCAGCCTCGGTACGACCGTGGCGGTGAGCGCCCGGCTGCCGGTCGGCAGCTCGATCACGACCTTCCCGATCCTGCCGGCCAGCGGCGGCCTCGGCGACCTGGTCACCCAAACCGTCACCAAGGCGTTGCCGCTCGCCCTGGACGCGCTCACCCGCGTCGGCACGTTCGGCGGGTTCGACGTCGGCGCCGCGGCGGCCGCGGTCGGCGACGCGCTCGGCCTGCGGACCGGGTCACCGCTCGGGTTCGATCTCGCCCAGCTGGAGAGCCTGGCCGCCAACCCGGTCGCCCAACTGGCCAGCCGGCTGTCCGCGGCGAGCAACCGCGCCGATCTCGCCGCGGCGCTCCGGCTCTTCGCCGACCCGCTGCTGCCCGGCACCGCCGCCGGTACGGGCGCCGTGGTCGACCTCGCCCTGAACAGCCACCTGGAGATCGTGGTCGACCTGTCCGGGTCGGTCCCGGCGGTACGGGTGATCGGCACCGACCTGCGGCCCATTCCGGAGCTGTCCATCGGCGGCGAGTTCGGCCTCGGCAGCGGCGGCGTACGGGCGGTGCGAGTGAGCGTCGATCTCGCCGACCCGACCCTGCTGCAGATCGGCTCCACCACACTGCTGCCCGGGGTGTCCTTCTCCTTCGGGCCCGACACCCCGCGGCCGGCCGGTGTCTTCGAGGTGAGGCTGTGGACCGCGCCGCCGAGCGCCGGCCAGCGGGAGGCGCTGGTCGTCATCGTCGACCTGGTGACCGGCCCCGCCATCCGCTGGCGCAGCGGCGGCAGCGACCTGAACGACCCGCTGCTTGCCGCCTTCGGGCTGGCCAGGTCCTACCTGATCCCGCTGGCGGCCGGCCTCGTCCTGGAGCTGGACGAGGTCCGCACGGTGCTGGAGCGCAACCTCGTCTCCACCACGACCAAGCTCGGCCAGCTGCTCGATCCGCACGTGCTCAGCCGGACCGCCGGCACGCCGGCGACCTACCGGCTGTCGCTGTTCGACACCGCGGCCAACGGCTCGTTCAGCTTCGCCCTGCTGCTCCGCCGGGTGGGTCTGGCCGCGGCCGCCGCCGCGAACGCCCTGCTCGCCGGCTCCGGCCACGGCGGCCTGCCGCTCGGCGACCTGCCGCTGACCGTGCACGTCGCCAGCCTGACCTCGGGCGGGACGAGCCTGTTCGGGGTCGGCGTCGACATCCCGGCGGACAAGCAGTTCGTGCTCTTCGACGCCGGCGACGTACGGCTGTCGCTGGAGGTCGTCGACGACTGGCTGAGCGACTCGGCGATCTCGCCGCCGACCGCCGGCACCGGCCGCGGGCTGGAGCTGTACGCGCTTCGCGTCCCGACGAGCGGCGATCCGACCATCTCGCCCCGGATCCTGCTCCGCGGCCTCGGCGTGCGGATCGACAAGGCCGGCGGCAGCAAGCTGATCGACCTCGGCCTGACCATCCGCTCGATCGGCGTGCACGGCTACCTGGACAAGGACCTGACCACGCCCGCCGTACGGCTGGGCGGCCATCTCGAGCTGGACCAGTTCGGCATCCCGCTCGGCGACGCCGGCGGCAACCCGGTCGCCAGCAACTTCATGCAACCCTCGTCCGACGAGGGCGACTCGGCGACCCTGGCGCCGGCGTTCAGCCCGGCGCTGGCCGTGGTGTCCAAGCCGACCGGTTCGGACGTCGACATCGTGGTCCGCGCCGGCCCGGGCGACGGCCCGTGGTGGCTGCCCATCCAGCGCGCCTTCGGGCCGCTCTACGTCGAGCAGGTCGGGCTCGGCATCGACCGGGACAGCGGCGGCGACCCCGAGACGGTGTCGATCTACGTCGACGGCGGCGCCTCGCTCGCCGGCCTCACCGTCCAGGTCGACGACCTGCAGGTGATCATCCCGTGGGACACCCCGGGCGACCTGACCACCTGGCGGCTGGACCTCGCCGGGATCGCGGTCGGCTACGACGGCGGGGGCGTCACCGTCGCGGGCGGGCTGCGCAAGCTCGACCGGGGCGGCCAGCCGGACTACCTGGGCATGCTGCGGGTGACCTTCACCCCGTACGGGCTGACCGCGGTCGGCGGCTACGGCGTCTTCCCGGACGGCGCCGGCGGCGATTACGTGTCGTTCTTCGGCTTCGGTGCGGTCACCGCGCCGATCGGCGGGCCGCCGGCCTTCTTCGTCACCGGTCTCGGCGGCGGGATGGGGGTCAACCGGCGGCTGATCGCGCCGACCATCGAGCAGGTCTCGACCTTCATCCTGGTCCAGGCCCTCGACCCGTTCTCCTCACTGGCCCAGGACCCGATGGGCGCCCTCGACCAGCTGGGGACCGTCTTCCCGCCCGAGCGCGGCGCGATCTGGTTCGCCGCCGGCGTGAGCTTCACCAGCTTCTCGCTGGTCTACAGCACCGTCGTGCTGACCATCGAGGTGCACGACGGGCTGGAGATCAACCTGCTCGGCCTGGCCCGGATGGCGCTGCCCAACCCGGCCTTCCCGGTCGCCCAGATCGAGCTGGCGCTGCAGGCGCGGATGTCCACGGCCGAGGGCGTGTTCTCGGTGCAGGCGCAGCTGACCGAGAACTCCTGGCTGATCAACGAGAGCTGCCGGCTGACCGGCGGCTTCGCCTTCGTGATGTGGTTCAAGGGCCCGATGTCCGGCCAGTTCGTGCTCAGCATGGGCGGCTACCACCCGGACTTCGTCAAGCCGGCGGCGTTCCCGTCGGTGCCGCGACTCGGCTTCGCCTGGGAGCCGGGCTTCGGGGTCTCGATCAAGGGCGGCGCGTACTTCGCGCTGACCGCGACCTGCGTGATGGCCGGCGGCTCGCTCGAGGCCTCGTACAAGAGCTCGGTCGTCTGGGCCAGCCTGGAGGCCGGCGTGGACATCCTGGTCTCCTGGGACCCGTTCTTCTACGACTTCAAGGTCTACGTCCGGATCTCCGCCGGGATCGACGTCGAGGTCTGTTTTATCGTCTGCGGGCACGTCCGGATGAGCTTCAACTTCTCCGCCTCGCTGCACATCCTCGGGCCGAAGCTGCGCGGGTCGGTGTTCCTCGACCTCGACGTCACCTCGGTCACCATTTCGTTCGGGCCGAGCGGGTCGACCAACTCCAAGAACCCGCTGTCCTTCGCCGCCTTCCGGGACAAGTACCTGCGCTCGGGCGACGACGGCGGCAACGTGCTGGCCGCCTCGATCACCGCCGGCCAGGTGCCGCCGCCGGCGAGCCAGTCGTCGGCCGCAGGCAGCGCGGGACAGAACGGCCAGGCCGACGACGGCAGCGCGGCCAGGCCCTGGAAGGTCGGCCCGGAGTACAGCTTCTTCGTCCAGACCCGGGCGGCCACCAACGCCGTGACCGGCCTGTCGCTGCCGAGCAGCGTGACCGGCCGCCACCTCGACCTCGGCCCGGCGAACAAGCAGAACATCACCAGCACCCTGACCGTGAGGGTGGCCGGCACGAGCGACGTGACCGGGGAGTTCACCCGGACGGCGGCGCTCGGCAAGGTGCCCGAGGCCACCTGGACCGTGCTGCCGGCGACGGTCAAGCCGGACGCCAAGGTGATCGACTCGGTGGTCGGCCTGTCGCTGGTGGCCAAGGTCGACTTCGCCACCGACACGGTCACCGTGCAGATCGAACGGGTGGAGATCAGCACCGACGTCAAGCCGCTGCCCTTCGGGCTGGAGGCGGCGGTGATCACCGCGAACAAGCCGCTGGGCAAGCTCCGGGCCAAGTCGGCCGGCATCACCGCGACGCTGTCGGCAGCCACCGACTCGTATGTCGCGCTGACCCAGCTGTCGCAAGGCGCCGTCGGCGACAGCCGGCTGGCGACGGCGGCCCAGCGGGCCGACCGGATCTCACCGCCTCGGCTGGTCGCTCTCACCGACGGGATCGCCGACACCGCGCGGGCGGCCGTCAAGACCTCCCCCTTCGTGCCGCCGGACGAGCCGCCGGTCGTCCTGGACACGGCCACCGGCCCACCGAAGCTTGCCGCCTGGCTGCGGGCCGCCTTGCCGGTGGCCGTCGACACCGCCGGGCCGGTCTTCACCACGGAGGCGTCCGGTGCCCGGGTGCCGGCGCCCACCCTGGACGACGTGGCCGCGGAGGTGGCCACACCGCTCGGCGCCTGGCTCCGGCTGTCCACCCAGGGCTCACCGGGCAGCGCGGACACCAAGACCGTGATGCCGATCGGCCGGGTCCCGGTCACCGGGGTCGCCGGCCTCCGCCGGGAGCGGGTCCGATCGCTGCGGTCCGATCCGGACTTCGCGGCCATCGCGGCCCGGCTCGACAAGGTTGTGGTCAGCGCGCCGGTGCCGCTGCGGGCGGGCGACGCGCTCATCCTGGCTCTGCCCAACTCTCGCCAGGACCGCTCCGACGAGCGCCCGATGCTCCAGGCCGACGGCCTGTCGGTTCGAGTGGTGAGCCTCGGCCGGACCGGCGAGGTTCTCGCCGACGGCGTCATCGGTGCCCCGCCGACCGGCGGCCTGCTCGAGCCAGCGATCGTGCCGGAGGGCGCCGAGCACGTCGCAGTGCTCGGCGGCGCCGACCCGGCCGGCCGGTTCGCGGGCTGGCTGGCCGACGGCTCGCTGGTCCAGGTGAGCGAGTCGACCTACCTCGGCGGGGGCTGCACGCTGGTCACCGCCTCGGCCGCCACCCAGCGCCGGCACGGGACGGTCACCACCTCCGTTGTCCGGGCCCGGGACGCCGTCGTCCAGGCGTCCTCGGCACTGACCCAGCTGCCCGCCGACGTCCGCACGGTCCTCGTCGTGCTGGACGGGTCGGCTGCGGATCTCCCCGAAGTCGCCATCGGCGGCGGGGTCGCGGGCGGCGAGCCGCAACTGGTCCAGCTGGGCGAGCGTACGGCCATGGCGCTCGGGGTCGACCCCGGCGGCGACCAACGGGTGTCGGTGACGGTGGCCGACCAGCGAACGCTGGCCGGGGTGCTGGGCAGCTCGCTGCCGGTCGACGCAGTCGTGGCCCAGCTGGCGGCCGCCGGCAGCGCCGCCTTCGGGCCGCTGAACCCGACGGCGGCGGTTGGGGCCGGCACGATCAGGTGGCGATCGCCGTGAGGGACCCGGGCGCCTGGGTGCGGGCGGAGAGCGGAGCCGACGTCGACAGCGGAAGGAGGCAGCCATGGCCGGGCCGACGATGACGCTGCTGCCGTTCATCTTCCCGCACCTGCGGCCGGGGTCGTACACGGTCGACACCAGCCAGGCGATGACCGGCGGCGGGCTGCAGTCCAGCGACACCCTGCCCGGCCGTACGCACCATCTCGAGGTGACCGCGCCGCGGTTCTCGATGCCCGGCACCGAGGTGTTCGGGGTCTTCCCGCCGCCGAACGCGACGGGCCCGTTCGCCGGCCGGCTGGCCCAGATCGTGCTGCGCAGCCGTACGTTGCCCTGGGAGCGCTCGACCAGCTCCAGCCAGCCGTGGCTGGCGCTGGTGGTGCTGGCCGACGGCGAGGCGAACTTCCAGCCGGACGTGGCCGCGACCAGCGCCTACACCAGCGGCCGGGCGCCGGCCGGCATCCCGGGCGACGCCCGTTGCGCCGCGCTGGAGGTGCCGCTCAAGGTGATCACCGACACCTTCCCGGCGGCCGGCGAGCTTGACCTGATGGCCCACGTCCGGCAGGTCGAGGTGACTGAGACCGAGTACGCCGACAGCGACGGCTACGTGTCGGTGCTGGTCAGCAACCGGCTGCCGCAGCCGTCCACCTCCTACGCCGCGTACCTGATCTCGCTGGAGAACCAGACCGACCTGCTGCCGGCTCCCGGTGCGGTCGCCGACGAGGTGCCGAAGAAGGGCGCCTGGGACGACCTCTTCGACATCGGCGACGTGCTGTCCGACCTGCCCCGGGTGGACAAGAGGTTCCCGGTGCTCGGCCCGGCGCCGACCGGCCCGACCCGCAGCTTCGTCGAGCACGACGTGCGGGCGGGGACGGCGTACGCGGGCCGCGGCCGCGCCGATGCCGCGGCCGGGCCGACCGCGGGCGGAGCGACGTCGGCGGGCGCGAGCAAGACCGTCAAGTTCGTCAGCGGTGCGAACCTGGTCAGCCACAACATCGACTTCGGCCACCTCGGTGAGGTCGTCGGCGGCATCAACGCGACCATCCTGACGACCTTCACCTTCCCGGTGCTGGCGCACTGGGAGTTCTCCTGCTCGGCGGAGGACGGCGACTTCGCGGGCTACCTGAACCACCTCGACGTCGGCCTCCTCGGCACCGCGCCGGTCGTCGACCCACGCGCGCCGGTGGTGCCGGTGACGGCGAGCGGACACGTGGCGATCGCGCACACCGACCGGCGGGGCGAGTCAGGCACCGCGTGGTACCGCGGGCCGTTCACCCCGAGCAAGATCACCCGCGACCCGGCCGGCAAGCCCTACCACGTGGCCGACCAGGCCCGGCGGATCGGGACCGACGGCCGGGAGGACCTCTCGTACGCGGCGGCGTTCGAGGTCGGCCGGCTGCTGGCCATGTCCGACCTGCAGTTCCTGCGGGCGCTGCGGCAGTGGGTGCGGCAGGAGTTCGTCTCACGGCGCCGGCAGGACGTGGTCCAGCCGTACCACGGCGACCTCGGCATCACGCTGCCGTACGACGCGTTCTTCGGCCGCGAGCTCAGCATCGAGCTGCTGATCCCGCACGGCTTCGGCGGGGACCCGCTGCCCGAGCTCGGCGACCCGCTGCCGCTGCACGACGCCGAGCTGTTCTTCGCGGCGAACGACCCGCAGGTGATCGCCCGTGGTTTCGGGCTGGACGCCCAGCTGGTCGCCGACGCCTTCGGCACCTCGCTGATGAACGAGACCGTCGACGTCGGCGTGCTCGACCTCGGCATCAACCGCTTCGAGGACCTGCAGCTCAACACCGCGACCCTGGCCGGCCTGACGAACGAGCTCGGCGACTTCGTCGATCTGCTCGACGACCAGGCGTTCCAGATCGAACGGGACCACGAGCAGGGCACCGGCGGCCCGATCATCACCCGGCTGACGGAAGGACTGCCATGAAGTTCGTCTTCGGCTCGGCGGTCTCGCTGGAGGCCCAGCTCGACGCGGCAAAGGCCAAACCGACCGTCAGCCTGCCGGACGCGTCGGAGTCGGTGCTGGAGTGGCTCGGCCGGCTGCGGATGCTGATCGGCGTCCCGTTCTCCTACCTGGTGCCGGACGACGGGCTGCTGCGGCCGGAGACCATCCGGTTCTTCTACCTCGACCGGAACTGGACCGATGCCGCGGTGGACGGGGCCGTCGCCGCCGGCACGTACGGGACCCGCGACCGGGTCACCTGGCAGCAGCGGCACGCCGAGGCCCGGGACGCGGTCGACGAGTCCGAACGGCGGCAGCGGCCCGGCGGGGAGAGCGTGACGGCGGCCGGCTCGGGCACGGCGAAGGCGCCGACGCTGTCCGGCTTCCTGCTACGGTCCCGGGCGGTCTCCGGCTGGCCGGGGCTGCACGTCCGCGGGTTCCGCGGCAACCGGCGGCTGGTGATCATGCGGATGGAACGGCTGGCGCCCGCGGTCATGCTGGTGATCTTCGACGACATCCCCGACCGGATGGAGATCGAGGAGCCGCGGCAGGGCATCCAGTTCGGCGTCCGGGCCGCCCGGAACGCCGAGCCGGCCGACTCCTGGTGGGTGGACGTCCGGGATCCGGCTACCGGGGTCGAGGCGACCGGCAACCCGAAGGAGCGGGTGCCGTTCCGGGACGGGTCGGCCGGCGTGCTGCACCTGACCGAGCTCCGGCGACGGCTGACGACCAACCACGGCTCGGTCGTCGGCTCGACCCTCAGCTCGGCCGAGCTGGCGCTGCAGCTGCTGCGCTACCCGTACCAGCAGCGCTTCGGCACCGTCGCCGGCGGCTCGCTGGAGGCGGTGCTGGACACCGCTTTCTCGTTCGAGGAGCTGAGCGGCTGGCTGGTGGTGCACGATGGTTGAGTTCGCCCGGATCGCCTCCGCGCAGTGGGCCATTGCCACCCGGCTCGGGCCGGCGTACCAGCAGGCGAAGCAGTACGGGAAGCTGCCGCCCCGAGTCCCCCGGCTGCTGGTGCCGGTCGACCTGCAGGCCCTCGTCGTGCCGCAGGCCACCGGCAGCCAGGACCGCGGCGACATCCGCAGCCGCATGCTGGACGCCGACCCGGAGGAACGGCTGCCGCCGCCCTTCACCGCCGCACCGGACCTGTCCCCGGGCGTGCACCTGCACTGGGCCATGCCCGACGGCCTGACCAAGGGCCGGCCGGCCGACCCCGGCGGCACCGAGCGCGACCTGCGACTGCGCCCGCTGCCCGACCGCTGGCTGGTCTGCCGGCTGAGCCCGGGGACGGCCGGCAAGCCGCGGCCGACCCGTTGTTGGGTGCTGCACTCCGACAGCGGGTTCTCGACGCCGCTGGAGAAGTGGGACCCGACGGCGGCCGGGGACCCGGGCAGCACCCTGCGGCCGGGGCAGTTCACCGCCGCGGCCGGCGGCGACCTCGGCTGGGCGGCGATCTACGACAACGTGGTCGACCGGCTGGCCTTCCACGACGACCTGTCGGACCTGACCGGCCCGGCCGTGCTGAGCTACGTGGTCCTCGGCTGGTACGCCGACCCGGCGCTGGACCCGCTGCACCCGCCGACCGACCCGGCGGGCATGACCGACCTGCTGGCCGACCTCGGCTGGGATGCCGACCTCAGCTCCCTGCCTGAGGTCGAGGCGAGCTTCGCCACGATCGACGCCCAGCTCGTCGGGCTGGCCGAGCAGGTGGGTCTGCCGCCGACGAAGGGCACCATCGGGCCGCACGTCCCCAAGGCCGTGCCGGGGGCGCACCACCAACCGGCTGCCGATGCTGCGCGCTTCGTGCCAGCGGAGGTGACGACGTCGCAGAAGCCGTTCGGCATCGACGATCTGGTGCTCAACCCGGAGATCACGCTCACCTCGGTGGTCAAGGAGCCGCGGGTCACCAGCAGCCTCTACCACGGCACGATCTACGGCGTCCCGACCCAGGCCACCGGAATCGACGAGCGCCCGTCCGCGGGTCGTATCACGCTCACCATGGGCTCCACCGGTGTCGACGTGCTGTCGAAGCTGCTCGCGGGCAACGACGCGGTCCAGGAGCGCATGCTGGACGCGTTCTCGTACGGGACGCTGCGCGACTACGCCAGCGACGACGGCATCGTCGCCCACGACGAGGCGGTGCACCGGCACGGCTTCGCCGTGCTGCCAGACCCCGGCCCCGGCGTCACCGAGAAGGTCCGGGACCCCTCCACCGAGGCGCCCAAGCCGCCGGCGCTGGGCGGCAAGAAGGCCGACCACACCGTCGGCCTCGGCACCAAGAAGAGCGCCACCTTCTCGATCGGCTTCGCGAAGACCTGGCAGGACGCGCAGCAGCTGACCCTCGCCGCCGAGGAGGCCAAGCAGGGTCTGACCTTCACCAAGGACCCGACCAAGGGTCCGGGCGGCGGCCCTGGCGGTGGCGGTGGGCCGGGCTCCGGCGGCACGTACGTTCCCTCAAGCTCCTCGCAGCCCACCTACACCAAGGTCGTGCGGCCCAACCCGCGCTGGTACGCCCCGACCGAGCCGGTGCTCGCCATCCGCGGCGCCAACCGCTCCCAGCGGCACGGCTACGACGGCAGGTTCGACCCCGGCGAGCTGCTGGCCTGCCGGCTGTCGAGCCAGCCCGTACGGGGGTACGCCGACCTGCTCCGCGGTCGCGACCTGGTCGCCCCGCTCGGTCACGGCGGCCTGCCGGCCGAGTGCGACGAGCTGGTCCGGGAGGCGGCGCTGAGCGACCCCGACGGCATCGACCACATGAGCTCGCTGGTGTCGCCGGCGCTGGGCTGGACCAAGACCCAGGTCAAGAACCGGCTGGCCGCCGAGATGGCCCTCGACAAGCACCTGCAGGCCCGGCAGGGCGACGCGGGCGAGCTGAAGCGGGCCTCGCTCCGGGAGGGCATCGAGGTGTCCCCGGTCGGCGTGACCTACTGGCGGCAACCGTGGGTGCCGATCTACGCCGAGTGGACGCTCACCCTCGCCACTGCCGATACCGCGATCGGCTGGGAGCTCGGTGAGATCGACCTCGACCCGAGGGTGGGCAGCGCCGCACCCCAGCTCGGCACCCGTACGCTGGCCGGCCGCAGCCTGCTCAACAGCTCGAGCGCCCGCAACCTGGCCACGGCGGTCGACCAGTTCCTGGCGGCCGAGTCGGCGGCGGACCAGGCCGGCACCGGCATCCTCAGCGATAGCGACGCCTCGGACCTGTCGACGCTGGCGCTGACCGCCTCCCGGGCCGACGTCCTGGTCGGCAGCCTCACCGGGATCAACGACCACTTCCTCGGCTTCGACACCGACGCGGCGTTCGCCAAGCCGGAGGACGACGACCCGATCACCTCGCCCGCCCGGCTGCCGCAGCCGATGCGGGCCGGCTGGGTGCGGATGGACACCCTTCGGCTGGTCGACGCCTACGGCCGCACCCTGGACCTGAAGAACCGGCTGTCCGGCACCGCGCTCGCCGACGCCCTGGAGACCACGACCATCCCGGCCGGTGTGGCAGCGACCGGCTCGTCGCCGCCGGCCCACCTGCCGCCCCGGTTCAGCACCATGGCGCGGATGCAGCTGCGGTTCGTCGATGCCGCGGACGACTCGGTCGACGCCCGGGTGGACGAGTCCACCCGGATCGTCGACCGCAATCCCGTGGCCGGTTGGCTGCTGCCGGACCACGGCGACGACGCGTTGGAGTTCTTCGACGCCACGGGGGAGTCGCTGGGCCAGCTGTTCCATCGCGGATTCCGCTCGGCGGTGACCTGGGAGGGGGCGCCGGGCCGGCCAGGGCCGTTGGGCGCCGGCCCGGCCGGTGACCTCGCCGGCTCGGAGCACCTGGCCCGGCTCGCGGTCGCGCTGGTCCAGCGGGACGCGAACGAGCGCGCGAGCGGCCAGCAGCTCCCCGAGAGCCCGCTCGGCGCGCTGCTGCGGGCCGTCGACACCACGCTGTGGTCGGCCGATCCGGTGGGCTCGGCCGGCACGGCGCCGGTCAGCGTGCTGGTCGGCCGGCCCATCGCCGTCGTGCGGATAAAGCTCCGGCTCGAGCTGTACGACGACAGCCACGACTACGCCCTCAGCCCGGCCGACGTCAACGCCCGGGCGGCGGCCTTCGCAGCGGCCGCCGAGCGCGGCGTCACCGTACGGCTGGGTGCGCTGAGCCGCTTCGACGACGGTGTGCTCGGCTGCTACGTCGACGACGACTACTCGGTGTTCCACCCGATCCTGGCGGCCGTCCGGGAGCTGGCCCGCAAGGGTGGACCGCAACAAGGCTTCCTCGACCAGGTCGGCGCCGCCGCCGCGTACGGGGACGTGCTGACCGCCGACCCGATCGTGGTGCCATACCTGCAGGGCGACCCGGAGCTCACCGTACGGCCCGGGCGGGACACCACCCTCACCGTGCTGACGCTCGCCGGCCTCGGCATGAACGCCACCGCCGGTGTGGTGCCGCGCAAGCGGCTGGAGCTCAACCGGTCGTGGACGGACGCGGCACTGCAGAAGATCGTGCCGTCGTTCCGGGTGGGGCCGGTGCTGGTCGACCCGGCGCAGATCCGGATGCCGCGGATCTCGGCGGTGCCGGACGACACCGAGGGCGGTGTGCAGACCACCTGGACCCGCCGGGACACGCCAGTGACCTGGAAGGAGGACCCGATCGTGGCCGCGACCATGGCCGCCCTGCTCGTCGACCGTCCGGCGGTGGCGAACGAGGGCTACGTCCGCTTCGTGCTCGCCGAGGACGACTGAGGAGCAACGCCCATGCCACCTCTTGACCGCAGCCGCAAGCGGCCGCGACGGGCACCCGGGGACAGCGGCGCGGCGCGGCGGGCGCGGTGGCGGGTCGATGTCCGTGGCCTCACCGCGCAGGACCGCTACGACGCAACAGCGAACGCCTCCGCCGCGCGGGCGCAGATCGAGGAGCTGCAGCCGCACGCACCCGGCGTGCCAGGCGGCACCAACTGGACTCCCATCGGGCCGGCGGGCGCCCTGCGCGGCCAGACCCGCAACCGGGCCACCGTCTCGGGCAGGATCAACGCGATCGAGGTCGGGCCGCTCGGCCGCCGGGCGTACCTCGTGGCGGCCGACGGCGGGGTGTGGGCGTACGAGAAGGTGACCGTCGGCGGGATCGACCACGACACCTGGTTACCCATGAACGACTTCGTGATGTCGCCATCCATGGTCAACCTCGCCAGCGCCAACTCGCTGTCCTGCCATGCGCTGCTGGTCCGGTTCGGGGCCAACGCGCTCGCCGACACCCTCTACGTCGGGACCGGCGAGCCGGACACGATCAAGCCGACCCCGCCCCAGCCCGGCTCGAACTACTTCGGCATCGGCATCCTGGTCTCGCCCGGGGGCGGCGGCCCGCGGACCTGGCACCTGGAAGCGCCCAACCTGGCCGGCCAGGCCGTCTACCGGCTGGTCGCCGATCCCGACAACCCGGCGATCATCTGGGCTGCAACGAGCGCCGGCCTGTTCACCCGGCCGGCCGCCGCGGTGGCGAACACGCCGTGGGTCGCCGTCGGCAGCGGCGCCGCGCCCCTGCTGCCGGGCAACCGGGAGATCAGCGACGTCGTGATCACCGGCACGACGGTCGGCGGCGACAAGACCATCTTCGCGGCGGCCCGGGGCGGCGCGGCGGCCGCGCCGACCCGTACCTCGGGGGTCTACGCCTCGACCGACAACGGCGCGAACTGGGACCTGGTCCCGATCAGCCCGGCGTCGGCGGCCAACCCGGGACGGATCGCATTGGCGGTGAGCGATGCCAACCAGGTCGTCTACCGGTTCGACCAGCCCGGCCGCCTGTGGCGCTTCGACAGCGCCACAACCCAGTTCGTCCAGGTGACCAACACGCCGCCAGCCGGCCAGTTGGTCGGCAGCCAGGGCGACTACGACCTGGTCGTCGCGGTCCAGCCCGGCACCGACAACACCGTCTACCTCGCCGGCAACCTGGTCAAGAACGACAATGCCGGCCCGCTCAACCCGGGGGAATGGGAGCTGTCGCTGTACCGCTCCGCGATGGCCGTCGCCGCGAACGGGGTGGGCAACTTCGGCTACACCTCGGGGGGCAATCCGGACGCGTCACCGCTGTGGATCGGCGCCGGCATCCACCCGGACGGCCACATGATCGCCTTTGCCCGCGACGCGGCCGGCACCGCGCTGTCCGCCGGCGAGGTGTGGGTGGGCTGTGACGGCGGCGTCTTCCGCTCGACCGCCGGTGGCGCACTGGGCACCTTCACCCCGGTGAACGAGACGCTGTCGATCACTCAACCCAGCTACTTCGACCACCATCCGACGAGCGAAGCGATCGTGGTCACCGGAAGTCAGGACAACGGCACCTTGCGCGGCGACGGCAGCGCGATCTGGCGCCTGATCCGGACCGCCGACGGCGGCGGCGTGGCCATCGATCCGCACAACCCGCTGCGAGTCATGGCCCAGTACACCAACGCGAGCCTGTTCTCGATGCAGGACGGCGGGCTGAGCGGCGCCAACCGCGCCGCCGGGCCGACGCTCAGCACGGGGGAGAACCCCAAGTTCTACAGCCGGCTGACCACGTCACCGGCGGTCGAGCCGGACACGACACTCATCTACACCACCAACCGGGTCTGGGCGAGCTACAACTGGGGCGCCAGCTGGCGGGTGCTGCCGGCCAACCTCACGCCGGCGGCTGCCGGCCAGACCCTCTCCCGGCTCAACGGCGCCGCCGACATGGTCTCCGACGTGGTCTGGATCGCCCAGAACCGCTTCCACGCCAGCACCGGCCAGCTCGTCTTCCGCTTCGACCGAACCACGCGCAACGCCAACCACAACACCGACGTCTGGACCAGCCCGCCAACCCAGCTGCCGGCGACCGGGCTGCCCGCCGTACGGGCGATCACCTCCCTCGGTGTGGTGAACCCGGCGACCGACGACCTCTACGTGGGACTCGGCGGAGTGAACACCGGCAACGACCATGTGTGGTGGTACGACTCGACGCCGCCCGGCAACTGGCGGACCACCACCTTCGGGCCGGGCATGACCATCGGTGGCGTGGTGACGCCGTTCGACGCGCCGGTCACGGCGCTGGTCGTCGACCCCGCGAACACCAACTTCCTCTACGTCGGCACCGACGTCGGGGTCTTCCAGGGCCAGCGCTCGGCGGTGCCGCCGTTCGCCTGGACCTGGCGGTTGTGGTCGCGGGGGCTGCCGGAGGCGGGCGTGATCGACCTGAAGATCCACGGGCCCAGCCGGCGGCTCCGCGCGAGCCTGCACGGCCGGGGGATCTGGGAGTACGACCTGACCAACGCCGTGACCCGCTCCCCGGACGTCTACCTGCGGATGAACGCGGCCGACAGCGGCCGGCACCTGCCGACAGCGCGGGGTGCGGCGCATCCGTACCAGCCGACGCCTCGCACGGTGGACTGGACGATGTCGCCCGACATCAAGGTGCGGCGTACGGCGACGGCGGCCCAGGCCCCGCCCGCCTATCCAGGTACGACGCTGCAGTTCCAGACCCCGCGACTGACCGGCGCGAACGTCACCCGGTGGCAGGCGCACGCCCAGCGGCGCGGTTTCTCGACCGCCCCGGACGTGGGCGGCACCTTCGACGCCGGCAGCCGGCAAGCGGCCCGGGACATCCAGTCGCGCTACGGCCTGACGGCGTGGAACGGGGCGCTCGCCTCCGATGTCATCGACGGTGTGGTGGGACAGCGAACCTGGGCCGCGGCCACCAGCTATCCGCCCTTGCCCGTGCCTGTGACGCCCGGGGTCTTCGCCGACCAGCTGGGAGAGGACTTCGACCAGACGACCGACTTGATAATCGGCGACGCGGACGCCAACGACGTCTTCGTGCAGGTGCACGACCGCGGCGACATCCCGATCCTGGCCGGGCAGCTGCGGGTGCTGCTGCTGGTGGCCGCCTCCGACCCGGCAGGCGCCGTCCCTCAACTGCCGGCGGACTACGCGGCGAAGATCCGGGCCAACGATGCCAACCCCAACTGGCTCACCGCGTCGGGCTGGCAGTTTGCCGACGCCGGGGTCTACCGGACCAACGTCGTCGAGCTCAACCAGCGCCAGCCGGTCGTCGTCAGCTGGACCGTTGACTTCACCGCCCTCGGGTTCGCGGCCGGCGACCACGTCATGCTGGTGGCGCTCGCCTCGGCGACCTCGGCCGCGGTCGGCGCTGCGGACAACCAGATCCGTTCGGTTGAGCGCAACCTGCAGACGCTGGTCGAGGGCGCCGGCGCCGCGGCAGGCGAGGTCAAGGTCGCCGCCCGCCTGGTCCGGCTGGACGCCGTCGCCGCGATCCCGTAGCCCCGCTACGACTCGACGACTTCGAAGCTGTCGAGGAAGAGCAGGTCGCGGTGCACGGCGCCGGTGGCCGTGATGGTCGCGCCGACGATGTCGTTCAGCTCCCTGTCCACGTACGGGTTCGCACCGGGCCGGCGCAGCAGGTAGCTCCGTCCGTCGTCCGCGTCGAGCATCACGGCGAGGTGCTCACCCTTGGACCCGGGCGCATAGGCACGCCGGCGCACCGTGCCGCGGAGCGTGACCCGCTCAGCCACGGGACCTGCTCTCCAGCCGGCGGTGTTCGCGCAGGCCGGCCGCGTCCTCGCGGAACTCGACGACCTGCAGCTGGGCGGCTGCTCGAGGCCCGGGCCGCCGGCGGGCTGCCAGGTGGATCCGGATCTCGCCGAGGCCGGCCCGTACGGCCGGGGTCGGGGCGACCACGTCGAAGGTCTGCAGAGGGCCGATCCGGGCGCCGGATACGGCTCGGGCGGACCGGATCGTGTCCGCCGATGCCGGGGCGCCGACAGGTACGGCGACCGGCGTCGAGCGTGCCAGCCGGCCGCCTGCCGCGGTCAAGGCGCTTCGCCGGGCGGCACGGGTCGTCGGAACCGGCGCGCTGACCGGCTGGATCGACGGGTCGCCCAGGAGGTCGAACTGCGCCAGCGTCTTGAGGTCCACCGGCGTCATCACCGGCTGGTCGGCGACGTAGCGCTGCCGGGCCGTCAGCAGCGCCCGGCCGAGGGACGCGCCGGCCAGCAGTTCCTGTCCGACCATCCGGACCAGCACGTCCGCGACGTCCGGGGTCGCGCGGCCGCCGTACGAGATGCACGTCGGGCCGACCAGCCCGTACGCCCCCGCGGCGAGGTAGGCCAGCGGGATCGGCAGCGCGCCGGCCAGCGCCGGGTCCCAGAGCTCGGCCGCGAAGCAGCACTCGGCGAGGACGACCGTGCCGGCGCCGAGGGCGCCGGGCAGATCCCCGGACGAGAGCGCCGGGGCGAAGCCCGGGTCGCCGAGCCAGCTGGGATCGGCCGACGCCCCGTGCAGGTTGACCAGGTGCAACGGCTTGGCCAGCTCGGCGGGCGGCCACGGTGCGGCCGCCGGCGGTGCAGCGCTCAGTGCCGGCGCCGGAGCGCCCGGCGGATCGCCGCGCAGCGCGGCGAGGGTCGCCGACGTGGCCAGCTGCCAGCGTGCCGTGCTCACGCAGAAGGGGTCGCGATGGCGGTCCGGGGCCACGGCGGCCCACCTGGCGGATCTCCTGATCAGCGCGGCGAACTCCCGCGCCGCAGGCTCGCCCGAGGCGCCCGGCACGTCCGGCAACCGGCCGACCACTCGGGTCGGGCCGACCAGCGTGCCGGCGTCGAGTCCCGCCGACCCCGGACAGGCGTACGGCAGGTTGCTCGGCACATCCGGATCCGGGTCGGGCGCGGGCATGGGGTTCCGCAGCGGCACCACCGGCACGACGTCCGGGCCGCCGAGCAGCAGCAGGTAGTCCGGCGCCGTGAGCTCGCACAGTGCGTCCACCACCGCCCGGACCCGCTCGTGGTCGCCCGGGTCGGCAACGGGCTGCTGGCCGACGGGGGCGACGGCCGCCCGCCGGGACAGGTCGACGACGGCGGTGGTGATGCCTCGACCCCGGTCCCGCCCGATCGAAGTGCGCAGCGCGGCCCGGATCGTGCTCAGCCCGGCGGCGCCGTACTTTGCCCGCAGCGCGCCGCCGTGGGTGACCACCACCTTGTCGACGGCAGCGTCCAGCGGCATCCGCTCATTATCGGCGCAGGGTTGCGATCGCGCTCAGCTCGCGTACGGCACGGGCGCGGTGCGCACCCGGAACCGCTCGTACGACGGGTCTTCAGGCAGGGCATCCCGCAGGTAGCCGGCGACCTCGACCGCAACTGCGCTCGCGTCCTCCAGCGGCGGGCCGTTCAGGGCGATCACACCGTACGCGCCGGGGCCGATCTCCGCCGGCCGCCCGACCCCGCCGAGGCCCTCCGGCTCGGGCGACACGAAGCCGGTCCCGAGGCGGTCCATCTGGTGCCAGGCGACCTCGGTCCCGTCGTTCTCGAGGTGGACCACCACCGAGTCGACGTCCAGCTCGAACTCGGCGGGCCCTGTGCCCCCGCCGACGGCCAGCAGTGCCACGCCGCCACCCGGCACCGCGCCGGCGTGGAAGGTGGCCGTCGCCAGCGGGTTCTCGCGGGCTTCGGCCGCGACCCGATCCGCGGCCACGACGACGTCGTCGTTCGTCGGGTGTCGCAGGTCGACCTCGCGCCGCTGCCCCTCGAGCGCGGCCAGGTCCGCTGGGCCGACGTTCGCCCGCCAGGTCCCGATGGCCGGCGAACCGTCCCGAGACGTACGCACCACCAGGAGGGCCGTGCGGTCGTCGTAGACCACCAGCTCCTCGTCGACCGACGTGGGCGCCGGTGACACCCAACGGATGCGCGCGACCTCCATTCACTTCACCTCGGCGGAGAACTTCTTCTCCCACAGGGTCCGCAGCTTGCTGTTGAACTGGGCGACCATCGGGTTGAACTGGTCCGCCCGGATCGAGGTGTTCTTCGACGATCCCATCAGGCTCTGGACGCTGTAGGTCACGTTCTGGTCCGGCGCCGCCTTGCCGGTGCCGAGCGGCGTGTGGCCGCCGCCGGCCGCGGCCGCCTTGTCGGCGTCCAGCTGCGCCTTCATGTGCGACACAAGGGCGGCCATCTGCGGGTTCGGCGGGCCGAGCGCGGCGATGCCACCGGGCGGGGTGCCCATCACCTTGTTGACCTCGGTCTGGATCGTGGTCTCCAGGTCCTGAACGCTGGTGGTCAGGACCGGCCCGACCACGGTGTTGATCAGGTCGCTGGCGAGCTGCCGGCAGGTCTCCTTGGACATGGCGTTCACCACGGCCAGCGCCTTCGCGTACAGCTGCTTCGCCTTCTGCAGCTTGGGCGGCGGCGCGGGCGCACCGGGCGGCGGCGCCACCGAGGCGGCCGCCGTCGCGCTCTTGACCAGGTCGGCCATCTTCGTTGCGAAGGCCGCCGGGGTGACGCCCGACTCGACCGCCGACCCCGCGGTCCCCCAGGTCGCCGGCAGCGCACTGAGCTGGCCGATCAGGCCGGACGCCGGGAAGATCACCGGGAACCCGAAGAACGTGCCGGCGCCGCCGGCCGAGCCCATCGTGGTTGACGCGGCGCCCGCCGCGTTCGCCTGCTGGGCGCCACCGGTGGCGGTCATGGCCGGCACGGACGCCTGGACGTTGATCTTGGTGTCGCCGACGCCGGCCACGTTGACCACCGCACCCTGCGCGGTGTTGAGCGCGGCCTCGTACTTGGACACGATCGCCGCAGCCATCTTGGTGGCGTCGAACCCCGCCTCGACCCCCTCGCCGGCCACCGTGAGGTTGCTGAAGTTCTTGGTCGTCTCGAAGGCGACGACCCGGGGAATGCTCGGGCCAAGCTTCGGGTCCGAGGCTGCGGCCAGGTTCTTCTCGAGCTCCGACCGTACGGCGGTGTCCACGACGCCCGACCGGGCCGCCGCGGCCATCTTGGTCTTCACCGCCGCCCGCTTGGCCCGGAAGGCGTCCGTGACGGCCGGCAGGGTGGTCTTGAGCCGGTCGAGCAGCGGCTTCTTCAGCGAGGACAGCACCATCCGCTCGACGGTCTTCTTGTCCAGCGCGGCCATCGCGCTCGGCGCGTCCTTGGGCGCCGCCTGGTGCAGCAGGGCGTTGAGCATCTCGTTGCTCTGGCTGTACTCGTCGTCGATGCCGAGCAGGTGCCCGTACTCGTGCGCGGCGATCACCTTGTCGTCGTTGGAGTAGTTGCCCTTGTTGAGGTAGTAGTTGCCGGCGTCGATCGGGTTGCCGGTCTTCGGGTCCGCCTTGGTCGAGGTCGGGTGCACGATGATCACCTGATCGTGCGGGTCGCTGAGGCCGAAGACGGCGACGGAGTTGAAGGTCACCGGCAGCCTCTTGGTCGTGTTCTTGCTGAAGACGTTCACCTCCTCCCCGACCAGGGTGAGCTTGCCGTTCCAGGGCTTGACCTGCTCCTTGACGATGTCCTGGCACCACTTCCGCCGGTCGTCCGGGTCGTTGGCCGGGATCTCGGTCGGGCTGCCGATCAGCGCGCCCAGCGCCGGCGTGCCGGGCGGCGCTCCGGGCGCGTTCGGGTCGACGCCGTTGCGGGTCTGGTTGAGGAACTGGATCTTGATCGTGACCGTGACGCCGGTGTCGCCGGCGCGGGTCATGTCGTAGCTGACGTCGCCGCCGTAGTTTTTCGCCTTGGCCGTGCCGCCCGTACCGGGCTGGTTGTACAGGGTCTCGTCCGGCGGGGTCTCCTTGACCGCCACCCGCTGCAGCGCATTCTGCGCGATCTGGTCGACGACCAGCGCCACCGTACGGTTGCCGGCCAGCCGCTGCAGCTCCAGCGGCCACCGCACGTGTGCCTCCCGGGCGCCGTCCTCGGGCGCCCCCTTCAGCGGTACCGGCGGTGGCCGGTGCGGACGGCGGGCGGGCTTGGGCGCCGACCCGGGTTCAGGCGCGCGCTCCCGCATGGAGCCAACCCAACCACTCGCCGGCCTGGCCGGTCATCGAGGCGAGACGAGTCGGCCCGCTTGGACGGCGTTTTCTGCGCGTCCGGGCAAAGGTCGGCGTGGCTAGGCGGTTGGCAGTCGCTTCCCGGCCGGCGGCTGGTCCAGTTCGGGCAACTCGGATGCGGTGTGGTCGAGGCTCTGCAAATCCGTCGCCGATCCGTTCAGCTCAGCCCGGTCCGTGGCCTCCCGTTCGATGGCCGGGCGCTCGGCGCCGGCCGGGCGATCGGAGGAACTCGCGGTGGTCACCGGCTCGGTCGCGAGGGCCGCCGTGTTGCGCTCCAGGAAGCGGAGCAGCTCCACCGGGAAGGGCAGGACGAGGGTCGAGTTCTTCTCCGCCGCGACCTCGACGATCGTCTCCAGCAGCCGCAGCTGCAGCGCGCCGGGGGTCTCCGCCATGGCGCCGGCCGCCTGGGCCAGCTTGTCGGAGGCCTGGAGCTCACCGTCGGCGGAGATGATCCGGGCCCGCCGCTCCCGTTCGGCCTCGGCCTGCCTCGACATCGAGCGCTTCATCGCCTCGGGCAGCGCCACGTCCTTGATCTCGACCCGGTCGATGTGGATGCCCCACTCGACCGCCGGATTGTCGATCATCAGCTCCAGGCCCTGGTTCAGCCGCTCGCGGTTGGTCAGCAGGTCGTCCAGGTCGCTCTTGCCGATCACCGAGCGGAGCGAGGTCTGCGCCACCTGCGACACCGCGTACGGGTAGTTCTGCACGCTCACCAGGGCCCGCACCGGGTCGACGACCCGGAAGTAGACGACCGCGTCCACCTTGACGGTCACGTTGTCGCGGGTGATGCCCTCCTGCGCCGGTACGGCCATGGTGACGATCTGCACGTTGACCTTGCGCAACCGGTCGGCGACCGGGACGATCATGGTCAACCCCGGCGCCCGGACCCGCTCCAGCACCCGGCCGAAGCGGAACACCAGCCCCCGCTCGTACTGCTGGATGACCCGGATGCTCGACGCCGCGCCGACCGCGGCGATGCCACCCAGGGCAATCAGAATCTCCCAGAGCATGTCCCGGCCTCCCGCCTGCTCCGTCCCGCCGCCCGCGCCGGATCGCGGGCCCGGATCAGCGGGGTTGTCATTTACCGTAGCCCGCGGTTGCCGCCATGCAAGCCGGCGCCAGGACCTCCCGCGCGGGACGCCCGGGCGAGGGTGCCCAGGCGGCGAGGCATCCGGCTGGCCGGGGTGGCCGACACCGAGGGCAACCTGCTCTCGGTCACCCAGCTCATCAACTGAGGCGATACACAGAGACGTGTGAGGTGGAGTCGGCCGTGAACTCGGCCCCGGCCCAGTCCGCGTGCCTGCTCTCCAGCGCGAAGCCGGCCAGTCGGGCCATCAGGTCGAGCTCCGCCGGCCAGATGTAGCGGTGCGGGGTGCGGAAGAGTCGCGCCTGCCGATCGTCGCCGAACCTGAAGTGGTGCGACACCAGGTGCTGCCGCAGGAGGTCGTAGGTGTCCAGCCCGAGATATCCCGGCTCGGCGTGGAACACGGTGCCCAACGTCCCGGGCGGCAGCATCCGGACCGCGGGCACGAAGAGCTCGACCACGAACCGGCCGCCCGGGAGCAGGTGACGGGCGGCGTTGCGGAAGCAGGCGACCTGCTCTTCCTGCGCGAGCAGGTTCGAGATGGTGTTGAAGACGAGGTAGACCAGCGTGTAGTAGCCCGGCGCCAGAGCCGTGGCCATGTCGCCGATCACCACCGGAATCGTCGCCTCGTCGACCTTCGTCCGCAGCTCGTCGACCATCGGCCGGGAGAGCTCGATCCCGGCCACGGGCACGCCTCGCTCGGCCAGCGGCACCGCCACCCGGCCGGTGCCGATCGCGAACTCCAGCGCCCGCCCGCCTTCGGCCAGCTCCGCCAGCCGGTCGACCGTCGGCCCGATCACCTCCGGTGCGAACATGCCCGCCCCCGGCGTGTCGTAGCTCTGCGCCACCTCGTCGTCCCAGAGATCGTCCTGTCCCATGGCTCGACGATGTCAGACCCGATGTCGAAAGTGGCACTGGTCGCTCGTAGCACGGAGTAGAGGTGATCGCAGTGGGTGATCGCCCCGAACACAGGAGCACCAGAATGACCACCACCACCACTCCACGCCAGGCAGGCGCTGAGGCATCCGGCTGCGATCGCTCGACCACGGTCACGCGTTCGTTGCTCGGCTACGGCGTTCTCGCCGGACCGGTCTACGTCGCCGTCTCACTGGCCCAGGCCGTGTTGCGGGAGGGATTCGACCTCTCCCGGCACCAGTGGAGCCTGCTGATGAACGGTACGAACGGCTGGATCCAGATCGCCAACTTCATCGCCGCCGGCCTGATGTGCCTCGCCTGCGCCGTCGGGCTGCGCCGCGCACTCGTCTCCAGTCGCTGGGCGCCCCGACTCGTCGCTACCTATGGCGTCAGCCTCATAGCGGCGGCCATCTTCCGCGCCGACCCGGCACTCGGCTTCCCGCCCGGTACGCCGACCAGCGGCACCGCGGTGTCCTGGCACGGCCTGCTGCACTTCGTGGCCGGTGGCATCGGCTTCACCGCCATCGCCATCGCCTGCCTGCTGATCGGACGCCGATACGCCGCCGAAGGCCGTACCCGATTCGCCTGGTTCTCCCGGCTGACCGGCGTCGCCTTCTTCGCCGGGTTCGCCATGATCGCCTCGTCCGGCGGCGCGCCGGGCGCGACCATCGTCTTCACCGCCGTCGTCGTCCTGCTCTGGACCTGGCTGTCGGCCGTCGCCGCCGACCTGTCCCGGTCCGTACGGGCCGGCCGCTGACCACCCATCCCACCAATCACGAAAGGATCTCGACATGCGCTATCTGGTCTTGCTCAAGGGAAAGCCGATGAACGAGCCGCCGCCGGCGGCCCTGATGGAGGCCATCGCCGCACTCGGCGTCGAGGCGACACGGTCCGGCGCCCTGCTGGACACCGCCGGGCTGATGCCGCGGGCTGCCGGCGCCCGGCTCACCCTGATCGGCGGCGAGCTGGACATCACCGACGGCCCGTTCACCGAGGCGAAGGAGCTCGTCAGCTACGCGCTCTGGGAGGTCCGCGGGCCCGACGACGCCGTGGCCTGGACCCGTCGCTTCCTCGCGGCCCACCAGGAGCACTGGCCCGCCTGGGAGGGTGAGGCGGACGTCGTCAAGGTGATGGGCCCGGAAGGCATTGGATGACGACACCGCCGGCGGGCGCGGAAGGAGCCCGCAGGGCGGTCGAGGCGGTCTGGCGGATGGAGGCCGGCCGCCTCATCGCCGGCCTGGCCCGGCTCACCGGCGATCTGGGCCTGGCCGAGGAGCTCGCCCAGGACGCGCTCGTGGCGGCGCTGGAGCACTGGCCCGCCACGGGCGTACCCCCCAATCCCGGCGGCTGGCTGATGACAACCGCCAAACGCCGGGCCATCGACCTGCATCGGCATCGGGACATGAGCGAACGCAAGCTGCACCTCCTCGCAGACGACCGGCAACCGCCGTCGCCGGCAGATCTCGCCGCCGCGTCGGCCGACGACCACGTCGGAGACGACCTGCTCCGGCTCATCTTCACCGCCTGCCACCCTGCGCTGTCGACGGAATCCCGGGTTGCCCTGGTGCTCAAGTGCCTGGCCGGTCTCAGTACGGCCGAGATCGCCCGCGCGTTCCTGGTCTCCGAGCCGACAATCGCTCAGCGCATCGTCCGGGCGAAGAAGACGCTGAGCGCTCGGCAGATCGCCTTCGAGATGCCCCGCGCCGGCGACATCGCCGCCCGCCGCGGCTCGGTGCTCGAGGTCGTCTACCTGATCTTCAACGAGGGTTACGCCGCGACGGCCGGTGAGGACTGGATGCGGCCCGAGCTGTGCGCCGAGGCCACGCGGCTGGGCCGGGTGCTGGTCGCGCTGATGCCGGCCGACGCGGAGGTCGGTGGGCTGCTGGCGCTGATGGAGCTGCAGGCGTCCCGCCTACCCGCCCGGACGGATGCCGAGGGCAACCCGGTCCTGCTGGCCGAGCAGGACCGACGACGCTGGGACCGCCTTCTGCTACGGCGCGGGCTGGCCGAGCTGGACCGGGTCCGGGCGCTCGACGCACCGGCCGGCCCGTACGTCGTCCAGGCCGAGATCGCCGCCTGTCACGCCCGGGCGACCTCGGTCGGCGAGACCCGTTGGGACCAGATCGCCGCCTGGTACGCGATCCTGGGACATCTCTGGCCGTCGCCGGTGGTGGAGCTCAACCGTGCGATCGCGGTCGGCATGGCCGACGGCCCCGCCGCGGGCCTCGCCCTGCTCGACGAGCTGACCGGATCCGGCCGGCTGGCCGGCTATCCGCAGCTGCGCGCGGCCCGGGCCGAGATGCTGACCCGGCTGGGGCGGCCGGCAGACGCGCGTACGGAATACGAAAGAGCTGCCGCTCTCTCGAAGAACGATCGAGAGCGGCAGCTCTTCTTCAGCCGTGCCCTGGCAGTACCGGACTAGCGCTGTCGCCAGGGCCGGCCCTCAGGCTGGACGGTCAGTCGCCCTTCACGGCGTTGCTGGCGTCGCGGAGCGCGTCCGCGACATCGTCGCCGGCCTGCTTGGTCTGGGCCTTGGACTGGTCCAGCTTGCCCTCCGTCTCGAGGCGCTCGTTGTCGGTGGCGTCGCCGAACTCTTCCTTGACCTTGCCGACAGCTTCCTCGCCCTTGTGCTCCATCTTGTCGGACGTGTCGCCGAAACCCATCTGTAACCTCCTCGTTCTCGCGACCTCGGGGAGAGGACGCTGGGTTGTATCGGTGTTCAACCCGATGTCTACCCGTTTTCGCGCGTTTCTCCCGTTCGAAGGGTCACCACCGGCCGGAGTGCCTCCCGTACGCGGCGACCCGGCGATAGCCGTAGTAGCGGCGGCGCCAGAACCCGCTGAGGACGAAGACCCAGAACAGGCCCCAGAGCATCCACGGTGTGCTGAACAGAATCGCCGCGACCACGATCGCGACGACCACAAGGGGCATAAGCCACATCAGCGCCGGCCAGACCTGCCGGCGTGCGGTCCCACCTGGGACGCCGTACGAACCGTACGGCACCGGCTCCGGCCGGGGCAGGTCGGCGAAGAGAGGCTCGAGATCGGCCCCGAAGCGCGCCTTCATGGCCACCTCGACCCGTTCGTCGAACTCCTCCTGGCTGAGCCGGCCGGCGGCGAAGTGGTCGCCGAGTGCGGCGATGGCCTTGTCGCGCTCCGCATCACCGATCCGGATCGGGCCGGCCGGCTGCGGCTTCGCCGGGCTCATCGCCGTGCCCGGCCAGATCCAGAACTGCCCCGGCGCCAGCTGCACCCGCGGCGGGACGCCCCATCCGCGCCATCCGAAGGGCTCGGTGCCGGCCTCAGCCTGCGAGGGCCGTGTCGGGTCCAGGGGGATCGACCCCCCATCGCCTCCCCGGCGGTCGTACGGCGGGCTCATGACTGCTCATCCCCGCCGGAGTCGTCCTCGGCCAGGATCGCGTACAGCCGGCGCCGCAGCTCGACCAGCGCCTCGCGCCCCTTCGCCTGCTGCTCGGGCGTGCCGACCGCCATGATCTGCCACATCGCCGCGGCGACCTGCCCGATCAGCGGCTTGGTCTCGCCTGGGTCCCCCGGCCCGAACTTCTCGTGCTCGGACTTCTCGCCGAAGTCCTTCCACGGCGCCTCGACCTCCTCGGCGTTCTCCGCCACGTACGTGCGGCCCTGCTCGGTCAGGCTGAACACCCGCCGGCCCCCGTCGACCTCTGCGCTGACCAGGCCCTCGTCCTCCAGCTGCTGCAGGGTCGGGTAGATCGAGCCCGGGCTGGGCTTCCACGCCCCGCCGCTGCGGGACGCGATCTCCTGGATCAGCTGGTAGCCGTTCATCGGCTGCTCCGCGAGGACCGCGAGGATAGCCGCTCGTACGTCACCGCGCCGGGCCTTCGACATCCGCCACGCTCCGCCGCCGAACCACGGCGGTGGGAACGGCGCCGGCCCGCCGAAGAACCCCCAGTGCCCGAAGGGCGGCTGCCCCCGCATCTTGCGCGCCTCCGCCATCTTCGCGAGCCAGTCCCGCATCTCACGCTTAGCGTCCCGCAGGTCCTGCTTCCCGCCCCAGTCGCAGATGTTCGCGAACCCCATCCAGGGGGCGCCCATCGCGTACGCTCCGCCCATTTCCGACCATCTCCCTCTTCCTGTGGGTCCGGGGAACCGTCCCCGAATGAAACCCTGTGCCGATGCATCAACGATATATCGGCGACGGGTCGGTATCCAAGAGGTCGGCCATCGCGAAGGGTCGTTGAGTCAAGTATTCGGCGCGGCTGCAAGGATCAAGCATGAGCGAGCGCTGGTACCAGCAAGCGGTCATCTACTGCCTCGAGGTCGCGGCGTACCAGGACTCCAACGGCGACGGGATCGGGGACCTGCCGGGCCTGATCAGCAGGTTGGACTACCTGTCCCGGCTGGGCGTCAGCTGCCTGTGGCTCAACCCGATCCACCCCAGCCCGCTGCGCGACAACGGCTACGACATCAGCGACTACTACGGCATCCACCCGCGGCTCGGCTCCCTCGGCGACTTCGCCGACCTCACCCGGCAGGCCAAGGAGCGCGGCATCCGGATCATCCTCGACCTGGTGGTCAACCACACCTCCGACGAGCACCCGTGGTTCGCCTCCGCTCGCAGCGACCCGAACTCGCCGTTCCGCGACTGGTACGTCTGGAGCACGGACGAGCCGCCCACCCGGCACAAGGGCATGGTGTTCCCGGGCGAGCAGACCGAGACCTGGACCTACGACGAGCAGGCCGGCGCCTGGTACTTCCACCGCTTCTACGACTTCCAGCCCGACCTCAACTTCGCCAACGACGCCGTGCGTGGTGAGATCGCCAAGATCATGTCGTTCTGGCTGCAGCTGGGCGCGTCCGGGTTCCGGATCGACGCGGCGCCGTTCGTGCTGGCCCAGACCACGCCGAGCGCCGAGATGGGCAAGGTCGACTTCTCCATCCTCGACTCCTGGCGACAGGAGACGCAGTGGCAGCTCGGCGACTCCGTGCTGCTGTGCGAGGCCAACGTGTCAGCCACCGACGTGGCCGGCTACGTCGGCAGCCGGACGAACGGCCCCACCGACCGCGCCCAGATGCTGTTCGACTTCCTGCTCAACCCGAGGGCCTGGCTGGCGCTCGCCCGCGCCGACGCCGAGCCGCTGATCGACGCGCTGACCACGGCGATCCGGCTGCCGCAGGGCGGCCAGTGGGCGACCTTCCTGCGCAACCACGACGAGCTCGATCTCAGCCGGCTGACCGACGAGCAGCGCCAAGACGTCTTCCGCGCCTTCGCGCCGCGGCAGGAAATGCGGCTCTACGGCCGCGGCATCCGCCGCCGGCTGGCGCCGATGCTGAAGGGCGATCGCCGCCACATCGAGCTCGCGTACGCGCTGCAGTTCGCCCTGCCCGGCACGCCCGTGATCCGCTACGGCGAGGAGATCGGCATGGGCGAGGACCTCGGGCTGCCGGGCCGGGACGCGATCCGTACCCCGATGGTCTGGGACAGCGGGCCCAACGCCGGGTTCAGCACCGCACCGCCGGACAAGCTCGTCCGGCCGATCCGGATGAACGGCCCGTACGGCGCCCGCCGGGTGAACGTCCGGCTTCAGCAGCAGGACCCGACCTCGCTGCTGCGCTGGTTCGAGAACCTGATCCACACCCTGCGGACCGCCCCCGAGATCGGCACCGGCCAGTGCGGCGTGGTCGACGTGCCGCTGCCGCGACCGGTGCTCGCCCACCGTTTCGACGCGCCGTCCGGCTCCATCCTGCTGCTGCACAACCTCGGCGAGACCAACCAGACGGTCGACATCGGGCCGCTGCCGGGGATCCAGGGCGTGCCGTACGACCTGCTCGTCGACGGCCGATACGACTCGCCGACCGCGGACCTCACCGGCCTGAAGATCAACGGCTGGGGCTACCGGTGGATCCGGCTCGCCCGCAGCGACCGCGGCTAGAGCCCGCGGCCCCCGGTCACCGGCAGCACGGCGCCGGAGACGTAGGACGCCTCGGGCGAGGCCAGGAACACGTACGCGGGCGCGAGCTCAGCCGGCTGTCCGGCCCGGCCGAGCGGGGTGTTCTGGCCGAAGGTCGGCAGCTTGTCCGGCCACGAGGTCGCCGGGATCAGCGGGGTCCAGATGGGGCCGGGCGCGACTGCGTTCACCCGGATGCCCCTCTCCCCCAGCTGCTGGGCGAGCGCCTTGGTGAAGGCGACCTGCGCCGCCTTGGTCATCGCGTAGTCGATCAGGTTCGGCGAGGGGTCGAAGGCCTGGATCGAGGAGGTCGTGATGATCGAGCTGCCAGGCTTCAGGTGCGGGATGGCGGCCCGGCTGACCCAGATCAGCCCGTACAGGTTGGTCTTGAAGACCCGGTCGAACTCCTCGGTCGGCAGCTTCTCCAGGCCCTCGCGGTCCTCCTGGTAGGCCGCGTTGAGGACCAGGATCTCCAGGCCGCCGAACTCCGAGACCGTCTTCTCCACGATCTCGGTGCAGTAGCCCTCGTCGCGGGCATCGCCCGGCAGCAGCAGCGACCTCCGGCCGGCGGCCTCGACCAGCTTCGCCGTGTCCTCTGCGTCGGCCTGCTCCTCGGGCAGGTACGAGATGGCGACGTCGGCGCCCTCGCGGGCGTACGCGATCGCCACGGCCCGGCCGATGCCGGAGTCGCCGCCGGTGATCAGCGCCCGGCACCCGGTCAGCCGGTCCGACCCGACGTAGGAGTCCTCGCCGTGGTGGGGCTTCGGCTCCGTCTTGTCGGTCAGTCCCGGTTGCTCCTGCTCCTGTTTGGGGAAGTCCTGGGCCGGGTAGCGGGTCGTGGGATCGGTCACGGCGGGTTGTTCGTCCGGAACTTCCGGGTGCATCATTCGTGGTCCTCTCGGGAGAGACATGAGATGAAGCGAGCCCCGGACCGGGCTGCTTGGGGGGCCGGCGCGGTCACCGGGGCGCGCTAGACATCACCTACCCGCTCTCGCGCGCCCCCAATCCGAACAGGCCTGCCCTCAGGCGCGCAGGGTCTGGCTCGGATAGGCGTTGAACCGGCGCTTGTACTCCGTGGCGAACCGGCCGAGATGAGTGAACCCCCAGCGCGCGGCCACCGCCGCGACGTTGATGCCGGTCGTCGGGTCGGCGGTCACCAGGTCCCGGTGCGCTCGCTGCATCCGTACAGCCCGCAGGTACGCCAGCGGCGTCGTCTCGAGGTTGCGGCGGAAGCATGCCTGCAGACCCCGCGGGCTCAGCCCTGCGGCGCGGGCGATCTCGTTGAGGCTGATCGGATCGGCGGCGTGCTCCTCGATGAAGGAGAGCGCTCGCCGCAACGGCAACGGCGAGTCGCCGGACGACGTGTGGGTCTCGACGTCGAGCGTGGAATTCGGGAAGCACGCCAGCACGGCGCTGTTGATCATCCATACCAGTTCCCGGCGCGCCAGCGGCGCGGCTGCCAGCAGCGGGCTCCGGGTGACGACGCTGAGGACGTACTGGGTGGTCGCCGACCAGTGCTGCCCGGCCGCGGCCGACAGCGGCCGGCCGAAGTCGACGCGGAAGGTGTCGGCGCTGCCGGGCGCGAACTCAAGTGCGTCCCGGCGCAGCGCGTCGAGGGACAGCGTGGTGGTCAGAGCGGAGAGCCCCGACCACTCCACGACGCACGTCCGGCCGGGCGGCAGCATGACGGCGTCACCGCGGCGCATCTCCACGACACTGCCGGCGACCGTGAAGGCCAGCCCGTCCTGGGCCTGCTGCTGGAACACCGAGGGCTGGCGAACCCCTTCGGGAAAGTCGATCTCCGCCTCCATCGTGTGTGTGATCATCCCGATCGTCACGTCCTCGAGCGTCACCCTCGATGAGGTGAAGACGAACTGGTCGCCCGCCTTCAGGCTCTTGATCTCGAGGTCGGCGTACGCGTCGCGCAGCCAGGCCTTCACCTGCTCGGGGTCGTGGGTCGTGAACTCGTCCTGCCGGACGCTCTCGACCATCTCCGACCAGCCTTTCGGCGTACGACCCTCCGGCGATCCGGCGCCTCGCCCCGTGGTCGAGCCCGCCGTCCCACGCCAGTTTGCGCCCAGATTACGACCAGGCGGCCCCAGATGGGCTCCCGACGGCCCGTACGGCATCGCGTTCTGAGTACCCGGCCGACGCACCCGCCACGCAGGATGGGGGTAAGGACAGGTATAACGGAGTCGACGCGTTCAGACTCGCAGCGCATCGCCGAGCCCGGCTGCCTGCATCGGAGGCGAACGTTGTCCATCCAGACCCCGCAGTGCCGCGCCGGAACGCCATGAGCCCCCGTCGGTGGACGGTCAGCCCGCCGCCGTGATCGCGGTCGGTGGCTCGGCAGGCAGCGTGCCGCCGCTGGTGACGTTGCTCGGCAGGCTGCCGGCGACGCTGCCCCCAGCGGTCCTGGTCACCGTCCACATCGGCGAGCGGACCTGCAGCAGGCTGCCGCAGATCCTCTCCCGGGCCGGCGAGCTGAACGCATCTCAGGCCGAGGACGGGGAACGGCTGGAGGCCGGCCGGGTCTACGTTGCACCTCCTGGCAGGCATCTGCTGGTCAGCAGGGGCACGGCGGTGCTGAGCTCCGGCCCGAGGGTGAACAGGCATCGGCCGGCGGTTGACGTCATGCTGGCCAGCGTCGCGCAGTGGGCCCGGGAGCGAACGGTGGCGGTGATCCTGTCCGGTGTCCTCGACGACGGCGCGGTGGGCGCCGCACTGGTCGACCGGGCCGGCGGCCAGGTCCTGGTCCAGGATCCCGGCGAGGCCGAGTTCGCCAGCATGCCGTTGGCGGCGCTCGCGGCCGCGGGAACTGCGCGCTCAGCTCCCGTACGGAAGCTGGCGGACCAGGCGATGGGGGCAGTCAAGGTCGCGGCCGCCGGCCTGCGGGCTCCGACGGAAAGCTGGATCACAATGGGCGCTGTGGCAGGAGGCGACGACATGACCGAGAGCGACGACCCGGGCTTCCTGACCGACTTCGAGACCCGGCTCACCCGACTCGCCTGCCCGGAGTGCGGTGGCAGCATGGCGCTGGTCGATCTGCCGCGGATCAGCTACTTCCGCTGCCACATCGGGCATCAGTACGGTCCGCAGACGCTGGCCGCGGCCCAGGCGGAGGCGTCGGAGGCGAAGCTGTGGAGCGCCGTCGCGGCGCTGGAGGAGCACGCCACGATCCTGCGCTACCTGCGCACGCACATCCCCGCCGAGAACAAGGCCGCGGCGAAGGAGCGGGACGACTACACCGAGGAGATCAGCCGGCGGGCGGCGGAGCTGCACGCGCAGGCGCGGAACTGGACCAGCGCGCCGGCCGAGCTCGACCAGCCGTCCGCCTGAGCGTCCCAGCGTCTCTGCCCGGGCCGACTCCGCGGGTCAGGCCGGACCCTGGCCGTCCACCGCCTGCTCCACCTCTGACACGTCCTCGATCAGCAGCAGCGCGCCGGCCGCCTGGTCCGTGTCGGTCAGCAGCGACGTGATGGACACCCGCAGGTGGACCGGCCGGCCCCGCCGGTTGACCGCCGCCAGCTGCTTGCCGATGACCGCCGGCTCCTGACCGGTGATGACCGCCCGCAGCCACGGATGCAGCTCGGAGACGGGCAGGCCACTGTCGAGGTTGAGCAGATGCTGCCCGATCGTCTCGTCCGTCCGCAAGCCCCAGAGCTCGTATGCCTGCCTGGTCCAAACCTGCACCCGCAGGTCCCGGTCGACCACGATGACCGCCGCCTCAAGGCTGCCGAGGATCGACTCCATGAACGCGTTCAGATCGCTGATCTCCAGCGTCCGGTCACGCAACTGGTCGTTGGTCGACTGCAGCTCGTCGTTGGCCGACTGCAGCTCCTCGTTCATCGTCTCGAGCTCCTCGTTGGTCGACTGGAGCTCCTCGTTGGTGGTCTCCAGCTCCTCGACCGTGCTCTGCAGCTCCTCGTTCGTGGTCTCCAGTTCTTCGTTGGTCGACTGCAGCTCCTCGTACGCCAACTCCAGCTGCCGGTTCGCCGACTCGACCTCCACCCGCAGCTGCCGGAACCGCGTCACGTCGGTGAAGGTGATCGAGGTGCCGAGCACCTCGCCCTCGCCGTCGACGAGCGGCACGAGATGGACGTCGAGATACTCCCGGTCCGCGCCGGGCCGCCGCCACTCGACCTCGCGCAGCCAGGAGGGTGCCATGCTGTCCGCGACGGAGGCGATGTGGGAGCGCATCTCCACGGGCCGGTAGGAGATCTCCAGATCCTGGAAGGGCCGTCCCAGGTCCCGCTCGGACAGGCCGAGCAGGGCCTGCGCACGGTTGTTCACCATCGCGACCCGTCCGTCCGCCCCCACGGCGATCTGCGCGACGGGGTTGGTCAGCAGGATCTCGTTGCGGACCCGGCTCGCCGCCTCGGTCGCCATCGCCCTGCTGGCCACGCGACCGAGCGGGCCGAAACCGACCGGTTCGGTGACGTCGTGCCGCACCCGGCGGAAGAACCGCCGCTTCAGGTCGACCGGATCGAAGGCGTTGGCATGGTTGAGCAGCATCTCCGCCTTGCCGAGGAAGAGCACTCCGTCCTGACGGAGCGCGAATCCGAGCCGGCTCACCACCCGGGCCTGGGTCTCGGCGTTGAAGTACATCAAGGTGTTGCGGCACAGCAGCAGGTCGATCCGGGAGATCGGGGCGTCCGCGGTCAGGTCGTTCCGGCCGTGGGATCCTCCAGAGCGGTGGCCTGGGCGCCGTTGGCGACGGCGGCCGATGACGGCTCAGACATGGTGCACCGACTTTACGACAGCCTCGATGTCGACCTCGGACAGTCCGGTCGACGGGTTCTCCAACACCCGGCGGACGAGCTCGGCCGACCGGCTCGCCTCCATGGCTTGCTCCGTGTAGCGCCGAGCCGACAACAAGCTGCCTCGTGCGGCGGCCCGGTCGGCGAGCTGGCCGCTGAGAGCCGCCTTCTCCTCCAGGCTGCGCAGTGCCATCCACAGCGCGCTCTCCAGGGCCTCGGCCTGGCCGACCAGCAGACCCTGTGACGACCAGGCGTGGCCGACCTGGCAGCGGAAGCGCAGCAGCCCGCCGTCCTCGATCTCGAACAGCGGACCGTGGCACTCCGGACAGCCGAATCCCGCCGGCCTGCCCGGGACCGCATCGGCTTGCTCGTCGTACATCCGCGGTCTCTCGACGTCCGCGCCAACCCCGTCGCCCTCGCTGCGGCACAGCTGGTCGACCAACCGCCCGAGCTGCGCGGCCGGGGCGACCCGGGTCCCGGCCACGTGCTTGATCGTGGACTCGGGCATGCTCGGGTAGGCCGCCTCCGCGGGATCCTGGGCGAGCACCAGGCCGCCACGCTGCTGGACAGCGATCGCCCCGGCCGTACCGTCGTCCAGCGAGCCCGAGAGCACCACGGCGATGACCCGGGGCCCGCGCGCCCGAGCCGCAGAGCGGAACAACACGTCGACCGCGGGCCGGTGGCCGTTCTCCCGCGGACCGCGGCTGGTCCGTACGTGGTCGTCGAAGACAACGAGATGCTGGTCCGGAGGCGCGATGACGATCCGACCGGGACGCAGCTCCATCGGCGGGCCGGCGATGTCCACCGGCAGCCGTCCCGCGCGCTGCAGGATTCGCGGGAGGGCGCCGGCCCCGGCAGCGGGCACGTGCAGCACGACGAGGACCGCAGCCGGAACGTCTTCCCTGAGATCGCGGACGAAGGCCACCAGGCTCTCCACGCCGCCGGCTGAAGCACCGACGACGACTGTTCGCAGGCCGCCCATGTCGTCTCCTCCGGCGCCCGATCAGGTGCCCTCGACACGGCGCCAAAGCCCAGGCGCCGACGACCGGCTGACGGGGTGCCCAGAAGCGACTGTACCGCCGGATGTTCGACTTCCGCCCTGGCGCGGAAGCCGGATCGCCCCGATGGATATGAATTCGCGGCCTATATATGGCCGAAATCCGCACAGGGCGCGTTTAATGGATGGTGACACGCCGGGCCGAGCTCGGGCTGAGATTGTGTGCTCCCAATCCGGACCCTGCCCTCCGTCGACGAGTCCACCAGTGCCCCGGCGGACTGACCGACAGCAACTTCGCGGACCGCGAAGGGAGGCGCAACGTGTACGGATCGGAACCGGTCGGACAGCTCGGGCGCCTGGCCCGCGAGCTCCAGGCCGAGCGCGGTGAGGAGGAGCGTCTTCGGCGTGCGGTGGCCTTCATCGTCGGCCTGGTCGGCGGATGCGACCACGCCGGGATCTCAGTGGTCGAGGGGCGCTCGCTTCGCACGGCCACCGGCTCGGACGAGATCGTGCACCGCGGCGACGCACTGCAGTACGAGCTGGACGAGGGACCGTGCCTGGATTCGGTCCGGGCGCTCCGTACGGTCATCAGCGAAGATCTCAGCACCGACCCGCGGTGGCCGAACTGGTCGCCACGGGCGCAGGCCGATCTCGGCGTGCACGGCATGATGTCGCTGCCTCTGTATGCAGGCGAGCGCCGCTACGGAGCGATGAACCTGTATTCCGACAGGGCGGACGCCTATCCACCCGACGACTGCCAGGTTGCCGACGCGCTCGCCGCCCAGATCGCGGTGGCGCTGGCGGCCGCGCGGGAGATCGAGGGGCGCGGAGTCGCGATGGTCAACCGCACGGTGATCGGCCAGGCGGAGGGCATCTTGATGGAGCGGCTCGGCGTCGACGCCGACCAGGCGTTCAGCTTCCTGCGGCGGATCTCCCAGGCGTCAAACCGCAAGCTGTACGCCGTCTGTGCGGAGATCGTCCAGACCCGGCGCGTGCCGCGGCTCGACGGCCGTCAGGCCTCGGAGACCTCGTGCAGGAGCTTGCCGACCGTCTCGGCCGGCAGGGCCAGGGCGACGTCGGCCTGAGCCAGCATGCCGACGAGGGTGTGATCGTCGATCACCGGCAGCCGCCGGATCTGGTACTTGGCCATCGTGCGCAGCGCCTCCTCTGCGGAGTCGTCGGCGCCGATCGTGACCGGCTTGCCCTTGCCGAGTGAACCGGCGGACGTGCTGCCGGGGTCGCCGCCCTCGGCGATGCAAGACACGACGATGTCGCGGTCGGTCACCATGCCCTTGAGCTTGTTGTCGTTGCCGCAGATCGGCAGGGCGCCAACGTTCAGGTCGCGCATCTTCTTGGCCGCGTCGACGAGCGTCTCGTCCTCCTTGACGCACACCGCACCCTCTGTCATCAGTTCGCGGGCCGTGGTCATGTCACAGCTCCCTTCGGATCTTGGCTATGACGACCCGCCTACCCGTCGGTTCGGAAGCTGAAACCTGGACGATCCCCCGTCGGACGACGGCGTGCTGGCCTACGCCACCCGCCTGATCGCGTCACCCTGCCGGACGGTGCCGGAGCGCACCACCCGGACGTTCATGCCGCGGCGGCGCTGCCGGCGACCGTCCCGGCCGTTGGTCCAGGCCAGCGCCTCGGCGCCGAACCGGCCGGCGAACTTGGCGCAGCCGGTGTGCGGCGGCTCGCTGACCTCGATCACCGCCTCGCCGACCTGCAGCCGGGTCCCCGGCGGCAGGTTGTCGATGGACAGGTCGAGATCAACGATCAGCTGGTCGCCGGCCAGCTGCCAGCGGTCCCGTTCGCCCGCGACGGTGGCCAGCACGTTGGCGTTCATGACGGTGATCTGGCAGAGCAGGTCGTGCGGGTCCGGCTCGCCGCCGGCCCGCGCCTCCCAGGTGTCGCCGACGAGCCCGTGGGTGGTGTCGAGCACGCCTTCACTGACGACCTCTCGAAGGTCCGTCCCGGGACGGCGGACGATCATCTCGACCGTGCCCTGGTCCGCGGGCGAGCCGCCCAGTTCGGCGGCGACCTGCTCGAGCTCGGACAGCGGCCGGTGGTAGGGGATGTGCTCGGCGAACCGCTCCGCCAGCTCGGGCTTGATCGTGGTCATCCTCTGCTCCCCTTTCGGCCGCTTCCCCGCAAGGATCGCGTGCCGGCCGCCGGTCGGGCAACTCGTTTGCCGCGCAGCACAGCGACCCCGGCCGCCACGATCGCCGGGACCAGGAAGAGGCCGATGGTCAGCGCGGCGGGCAGGGCAGCGGCCACATCGATCGCCAGGCCGATGGCCAGTGCGAGCCGCGACCGAATCCCGAGCCCGAGGCAGACGACCGCGGCGATCAGCAGCCCGACGTACCAGACGGCGATCGGGCCGCCCTGCTGAGTGACCAGTGCGAGATAGACGACCAGGTAGAACGCGGTCCACGCCGTCGCCACCGCAACCAGCACCCGGTGCAGCACAGGCCCATCATCCACCCACCGCGACCGCACGGGGGCTCTCGATGGCGCGGTCCGGCGCCACTGCGACCTGCGAACTCACCAGCTCGTGCTAATCCGTGTAGCGCCAGGGCTTGGCGACGGTCTTCGCGCCGAAGTAGTCCCCGCCCTTGGCCTTCACGTCGTCAGTTCCCCACTCGACTGGCTTGTCGTCGGTGCGCGGAAAGTGCTTTCGGCAGTGCACGTAGGCGACTTCCAATCGCAGCACCACCCAACGCTCCGGCTGCCGTGGCGTCTTGACCGACGCTGTGAGCGACGGGTACTCCACGCACATCACGTCGTGGTCGACGATCGTGGTCTCGCCTCGCAGGTGCAGGCCGATCCGTTCGTTCATGTCCGGGAACATCAGGTGCGCGCGGGGATTCTTCATCAAGTTGCCAAGGCTGGTCATGACGCCGTTGCCGCGCATTTCCGGCCAGGTCACGGTCCGGTCGTCGATCGGCATGACGAAACCAGGCTCACCGAACCGTGGGGAGCCCGACGGCATGCCGTCCTCATCGGCTGTGCAGAGAACCATCCACGTCTGCTCGGCGAGGAAATCACGCATTCGCTGCGTCAGGACGTCGATCATCTGCTCGTTGTAGAAGCGGTTCGCCCGCTCCGCCGATCCGGAAAGGTCCTGGATCAAGCGCTCGCCGCCGGACGCCGGCCAGTGGCTCGTCTCATCCATGTCGCCCTCCTCCCGTATCGGGGCGGTGGACGACATGGCGTGCGGCTTCGAAAGTTCGGGTTGTGCCGGGCTGTGCGTGGTGAAGGTGCGACTATTCGTCGGCGAGAGCGGGTCCATGTGTGCTCCGTCGTGGCTTCGACTTCTGCAGGGGGAAGGGGGTCATATGACCATGCGGGCCGACATAAACCGCTGCATTCAGCGAGAGCACATTGCCGTCAGAAAGGCTGGCACCCTCCGAGCAGCTCTTGTACGGCATTGTTAGCCAACTACTATGTCGGCTAACTTTCTATGAATAGTGGCCACGTAGTATTCGGCACCATACCACTGCGTGCCGCGACCTGACCCCCACCAAACCGGTATATGGACTGCTCGCGGAGCGGTCACCAGGCACGGCGACTCACCGAAGGGGATGCCATTGGAGGCATCTCGCCTCCGACGACTTCACCGCTCGCGTGGCGCAATCGCTGAAGCGCTGGGCGTCTCGGTGTACTCGGTAAGTCGGTTGACCTGCTCGTCCAGCGCATCCAGGACGGCCCGGAACTGCAGTTGTGCCACCTTGGCGAACATCCGAACGTCCTCGACCTCCGCCGGCCGATATGGCTCCTGGCGGACGATGCTGTCGACGGGCGCCATGATCGGCGCGACTGTCGCGTTGCCCTCGCCGCCTGGCAGCACGATGTCGCGTTGCTGAGAGCGTGCAGCCAACAGCATGTCGCGAGCGGATTGCATCCCTTCGTCGATCAACGCATCGGCAAGCTGTTGGGCCTGGTTGAGCAGGAGCACAGCCTGGTCGGTCACTTGCTCGTGCGGGTCGACGCGCGATTGCCGCAGCTCGTCATTCAACCGGGCGTTCTCTCTCCTCAGCGCCTCGATCTGCTCGTGCAGCCGCGCCAGGTCATCGGCTATCAGTTTGAGGAAACCTCCGACCTCATCGCGGTCAAGCCCGCGGAACCGAACGGTGAAGTTTCGACGCCGAACGTCCTCCGGACGCCAGGAATGCGCTATGCCAATTCCGCTCATCGGACCCCTCTCATCGGCTGCCTTGCCTCCCACGTGCTTGCCTCCTCCGCCGGCGACGTCGTGTCGAAGTCGAACTGCTCGCGCCGGATGGCCGCGGCCGGGACGCCCGCGGCCTTGAGCTCTCCCACGGTGTGCAGCACCATCGCCGGCGGGCCGCACACCATCGCCGTCCGCCGCGACCATCGTCCAGCCCTGGCCGCCACGGAGCCGACCAGGCCGATGGCACCCGGATACGAACGATCCTCGGAGACCACCGGGGTGTAGTCGAACCACGGTTTCCGAGAGAGCTCGGTCAGGTAGGCGTTGTCATAGAGATTCCAGGGCATCCGCGAGCCATGGAACAGGTGGACCCGCGGCGCCGACCGGGTCAACTCCCACTTGCGGTCGATTTGATCGATCACCGCCCGGAGAGGAGCGAGGCCGGTACCACCGGCAACCATCAGCAGATCGGTCAGCGGTCCGCGCTCGGGCAGGGTCAGCTGGTTGCCGACCGGCGCCGCCAGCCTGACGATGTCGCCCTCGCTGAGATGGCGGACCAATGTCGTGGACACCATGCCGCCGGCGATGGGCTGGACATGGAACTGCAGACGGCCCGATGGATGGGGAGCGTTGGCAGGGCTGAAATAGCGCCACACGCGTGGTCGCTGCGGTATCTCGACGGCAACGGACTGCCCGGCGCGGTAGACGAAACGCGTCCGCGGCGCGACCTCGACGACCGCCACATCCATCGAGCGGCGTTCGAACATGACCACGTCCGCCTCCCAGACGGCGGGTGCGACCTCCTCGTCCTGTTCTGCGGCCGCCACCATGACCTTGGCGATCAGGCCATACGCCTGTGCCCAGCTGTCAGCCAGCTCGGCATCCCACGATGCGCCGAGAAAACGCTTCAGGGTGGCCATCAGGCTTCCACCGACCGACATGTAGTGCTCGGTGACGACGGAAAAGCGACGGTGGTCGCGACCCAACTGCTCGATGAAGACCATGACGTCATCGAGCGTGTCCGCATTCGACACTATAGTTCCGAGAGCCGTGAAAAATTTGTCGCGTTGTCCAGTCATCTGGACCGGGAAGAGGGAGCGAAGATCTGGGTGGCTCACGAACAGGTGTGAATAGAAATACTGTGGGACCTTGTCGCCGGAACTCGCGACGATCGACCAACTAGCTTTCAGAGCTGACGTGTCCACTTGGTTATGACCACCCCACAATCTGCAGCGAGAGACGTGGCTCCGGAAGTAACGGTAGTGGCCTCATCGGCCTGGTGGAGGGCGGTCCTAGCACATGGGCGTTTTCACGGCGTGCACCAGAAATAAATCCGCCGTAGCGCGGGGTCATCCGGAGACCGGCTGGGCCACCATGGAAGCAACGGTGATCAGTGGCGTCATTCGACACCGTGATTCACCCTGAGCGCTCGTCGCTCCGCACGTCGTCATGTCACCCAAGACGTGCTCTCCTTCCACCGAGAGCGAAATAGTAAACCATCAGAATGCTCCCATCGATCTAGACCCTAGAGGTGAGATTGAGCATTTATCTCATGAGCTCTTCGACGCACATGAGAGTGCGCCTTGACGTTGATCATCAGGCCACGCGGTGCGACGTTTGCGCCGGCGCGGCTCTCTTAGTCGGGCCGGGCGGCGGAGGCCGTTCAAACCCCGACCCACAAGGTGCAGCGGCTTCGTTCATCGGCAGTGGCGGCGGAGCCTTTGGGAGAGAATGCTGTCGAAGACTGTGGTGAAGGCGCGAGGTCGCCGCACTCGAGCACCGCGATAGTGCCTGCCCCAGGCAACCACCAGTTGAGACACGAGCGATGGAGGTCTTCGTGACTGCACCGAGTCCGCTGGCCACACCCGCGCGCCGCCTCAACCTGTCCCCGCTCACCGAACCGATCGACGACTCGGCGCTCAAGGCCTTCATCGCCGACTCGAAAGCGACCGGCAAGCCCTGGCGCCGGATCACCACCGGGCATCCCCGGCCGAGCGTCGGCACCATCATCGGCGGGCTCATCCCGGTCGTGATCCCGTTGGCCGGCCTGTCGTGGCTGCTCTACGTTGGTGGCCGGGAACTGAGAAACGACGTGTGGGAGTTCACCCAGCGGGCACCCTTCCCGTTCAACCTGTTGATTCTTGGGTTCTTCGGGCTCATCGTGATCGGGATCCTCGTCGCGCTCATCCGGACGATCTTGCTGATCCGGTCCCTGATCATTCCGCGGTCGTGGTGGGAGGCCGCCTACCGGCTGACCCGGCTCGCGGCCGCCAATGGCCTGCAATACGGCCATGACGACACCGTCTCCTACCCCGGCGTCATCTTCGACACCGGGACCGGCCGGACCGCCGAGCGCCGCCTCACCACGACGGCCGGCCGGCGGGTGGAGATCGCGAACTACCGTTACACGATCGCGGGGGACGACAACGAACGCGTCAAGGTGTACGGCTGGGGCTACGTCGCGATCACCCTCGACCGGCGGCTGCCCAACCTGCTGCTGGACGCGAAGGCCAACGACAAGAGCGTGTTCGGGATTCGAACCTCCAACCTCCCGATCGAGCTGGCCCGTGGCCAGCGGCTCACCCTCGGCGGCGAGTTCGACGACAAGTTCACCCTGTACGCCCCGAGCGACTACGGCCGCGACGCCTTCTACATCTTCGCGCCAGATCTGATGGCCCTGTTCATCGACCGGCTCGGCACCTTCGACGTGGAGATCGTCGACGACACGATGTTCCTTTACGGCAGCCGCTTCGACCTGCTGAATCCGCGCACGTACGAGTGGCTGCAGGAGCTGGTGGACACCGTCGTCGCCAGGACCGTAAGGCGGACCGGCCGCTACACCGACGACTTCGCCCTGCTGCAATCCGACCCGGCCTCGTCCCGGACACCCGTCGCGGCCGCCGCCATGGACGAGCCGGCCGCAAGAACCGGCGAGAACGCGCCCTTCCAGCTGATCCCAGGACTGCCGCTCGGTGGTCCGGCCCGGCCGCAGTCGTCGCCAACGCCGACCGAGCAGAGCGGCCAGATCGGACAGCCGGTGTTCGAGTTCGCCGGCGACGGGCCGCCACAGGCCGCAACCAACACGATTGCCGAGAAGGGCCGCCGGCTCCGGCGCCGCCGCTGGGGCCTGTGGTCTGTGGTGGCGCTGCTGATGGTCGCCTTCTACGTCTACAACGAATATCTCGGCCCCTGGTTCGGCCTGCCCGTCCTCCACCGCTGACGAGCGGCGCGACCTGGGTACGGTGCGGTCATGACTCGAGGGAGTGATCTGCCGTACCAGGACGCCACCCTGACCCCGGAGCAGCGCACCGAGGACCTGCTGAGCCGGATGTCGCTGGAGGACAAGGCCGGGCAGCTGTTCCACAGCATGATCAGCATCGGCGAGGGCGGCACGCTGTCGGCGCCGAACCCCGACTTCGGTCTGCCCGGCACCGAGGAGCTGGTCCTCGGTCGCCGGCTGACCCACTTCAACCTGCTCGGCGTGGCGGAGGACAGCCGGCTGGTGGCCGAGTGGCACAACCGGCTGCAGGAGCTGGCGGCCAGCACGCCGCTGGGCATCCCGATCACCGTGTCCACCGATCCGCGGCACCACTTCACGGACAATCCGGGCACCGCGTTCTCCGCCGGCGCATTCTCCCAGTGGCCGGAACCGCTCGGCCTGGCCGCTCTCCGCTCCCCCGACCTCGTACGGGAGTTCGCAGACATCGCCCGGCAGGAATATCTGGCGCTCGGGCTCCGGGTGGCCCTGCACCCCCAGATCGACCTGGCGACCGAGCCCCGCTGGTCACGGATCAGCGCGACCTTCGGCGAGGACGCCGACCTGACCAGCGAGCTCGGCGTCGCGTACGTGCGGGGCTTCCAGGGCGACCGGCTCGGCCCGGCGTCGGTCTCGACGATGACCAAGCACTTTCCCGGCGGCGGCCCGCAGCTGGACGGTGAGGACCCGCATTTCGCGTACGGCCGGGAACAGGTCTATCCCGGCGACAACCTGGAATACCACCTGAAGCCGTTCGCGGCGGTGATCGCCGCCGGCGGCTCGCAGCTGATGCCGTACTACGGCATGCCGGTCGGCACCGAGCTCGAGCCGGTCGGCTTCGCCTTCAATCAGGGTGTGATCACCGGCCTGCTGCGGGAGCGGTTCGGCTTCGACGGCATCGTCTGCACCGACTGGGGTCTGATCACCGACGGGGAGATCCTCGGCCAGCCGATGCCGGCCCGGGCGTGGGGTGCGGAGCATCTGACGGAACTCGAGCGCGTCGCCAAGGTGCTCGATGCGGGCTGCGACCAGTTCGGCGGCGAGGCGCGGCCCGAGCTGGTGATCGAGCTGGTCCGGTCCGGCCGGGTCGGCGAGGAGCGGATCGACGCCTCCGTACGGCGGCTGCTGCGGGAGAAGTTCGTCCTCGGTCTCTTCGACCGGCCGTACGTCGACGCGGACGCGGCCCCGTCGATCGTCGGCCGCAACGACTTCGTCGAGCGCGGCAGGGACGCGCAGCGGCGCTCGTACACGCTGCTGACCAATCGCGATGGCGCCTTCCCGGTGGCGAAGGGCGCGGCCGTCTACCTGGAGGGCTTGGAGCCGGCGGCGGTGGAGCCGTTCGGGCGGGTCGTCTCCGATCCAGCCGAGGCAGACGTGGCGGTCGTGCGGCTGAAGGCGCCATACGAACCGCGACCCGGCGGCTTCGAGGCGCGGTTCCACGCCGGCTCGCTGGAGTTCCCAGCCCATGAGGTGCAGCGGCTCCAGTCGATCTTCGCCGCCGTGCCGACGATCGTCGACCTCTACCTGGACCGACCGGCGATCGTGCCCGAGATCGCGGCGGGCGCCGCAGCCCTGCTGGTCAGCTACGGCAGCAGCGCGGACGCCTGCCTGGACGTGGTCTTCGGCGCTGTGCAGCCCGAGGGCCGGCTTCCGTTCGATCTGCCGTCCTCCACCCGAGCGGTCGAGGAGAGCCGTACGGACGTGCCCTTCGACACCGCGAACCCGTTGTTCCGCTTCGGCGACGGTGCCGCGACCCTCGGCTGACGCGTCTAGCGCCTGGTGCCGAGCACGGACCCGACCGTCGAACCCACGCTCGCACCGGCCGCCGGACGCTTCCGATGTGGCTGTTTTGGTGTAGCTCACCAGCAGGTGAAGCCGCCGTCCACGATCAGGTCGAGACCCGTGCAGAAGCTGGCCGCTTCGCTGAGCAGGAAGATCGCCGGGCCCACCATCTCGTCGACGGTCGCCATCCGGCCCAGCGGTGTGTCGGCTGCAAACTTTTGAGCCTGGTCGGCCACCTCTGGCCGGGTGTTCATCGGGGTGGCCGTGTAGCCGGGACTGATCGAGTTGACCCGGATGCCGCGGCCGGACCACTCCATCGCCAGGCTCTTGCTGAGGTGGATGACGGCCGCCTTCGCCGTGTTGTAGTGCGACTGGAGCAGCCCGCGGTTGACGATCGTGCCGGACATCGAGGCGATGTTGACGATCGCGCCGCGGCCGTTGGGAAGCATCGCCCGGCTCTCGGCCTGGCAGGACACGAAGACGCCCGTGAGGTTGATGCCGATCATCCGCTGCCACTGGCCGAGCGGCATCTCCTCCGCCGGTGCCGAGTGGGCGATGCCGGCACTGTTGACGGCGAGGCTCAAGCCGCCCAGCTCACGCGTGGCACGATCCACCGCGGCGTCCAGAGCTGCTGCCTCAGTGACATCGCCCGGCACGGCGATCGCTCGCCGCCCCATGCCCGCGATCTCGGCGCAGACCTCGTCGAGCGCGGAGCCCGGCAGGTCGAAGCACGCGACGTCGGCGCCCGAATCCGCCACACCGAGGGCGATGCCGCGCCCGATTCCACTCGCCGCACCGGTCACCAGCGCAACCTGACCGTCCAGCCGGAAATTGGGAGCAGTCATGCGCCCGAGCCTTTCACCCGCGCCTCCGCGGCCGCAGCCGCGGTCGGCCTCCTTCTCGATCAGACTGGCGTGGCGATGGTAATGATGTTGGACCGCCACACCCTGCCGTCCCAGTCGTCACAGGTCACGATGACCAACCGACCGGGCCCTGCCTGAGTGAATATCGCTTCAGCCTCGCGGGCAACCTCGTCCTTGGACAGCACCGCGGTCGAGGTGACGCGGTAAGCCACTGCCGAGCCCGACCCGTCGACCTCGACGGAGTCGCCGCGGCCGAGCAGCCCGACGTCGTCGAAGACACCGCCGCCGTGGTAGCGCACGGTGTGTCCGACGATCACCGCCGATCCCTGACCTTGCCCCGGGGCGGCTCCTTGGCTCCACCACCCGGCGATCGTCGGGTCTCGTGGGGGGTTGAGCACCCGGTTCGCGTCGGTCTGGATCGGAACGACGCGAGCATTCACCCCGATTCGAGGGATGCGCAGCGTGAACGTGCCCCGAATGACACCGGTCCGCGCCGGCTCTGCCGACACGTCGGAGAGCACGGGCGAACCGGACGGATGCCGCGATGCGGTAGTTCCTGATGCCGAGGGCTTGGCCGAGACAGCGGTGGGGGCGGGACTCGCCGCTGCCGCAGAGGTCGGTGCTGCCGAATCAGACCTCGCCGCGACGTCGTGGCGGCTCCAGGAGATACCGGCAGCAATGACGGCCACGAGGGCCAGCCCGGCTAGGAGCCAGGCCAGCCCTCGTGCTACCCGGTTGACCGGGCGGGACGTCGGGTCAGGCGCCATGCAGTCCGCGGCGGCGGCCGATGAGCACGGATCCGCCTGCTGCCGCAGCGAGGACGAGTGCCACGCCGATCAGCATGGCCGCAGTACCCGGACCGGATCCGTCGCTACCTCCAGGCACCGAGGTCGGCACCGGCGCGGTGCTCGTCGAGGCTCCGACCCCAGACGCACCGGATGACGACGACGCTGGCGCGGACGACGAAGCTGGCGCGGACGACGACGAAGCTGGCGCGGACGACGACGAAGGCGGCGCGGACGACGAAGCTGGCGCGGACGACGACGGTGGCGCGGACGACGACGACGGTGGCGCGGACGAGGCTCCGCACGGGCCGTGGCTCAGGTTGAACTGGCCTTTCTTGTCCCAACCGACATAGGGGAGGTCAGCTGTCGCCTTCACGACCGTGCCGTCGAGGTACAAGTCCGTGCGATAGTGTGCGACCCCGCCGGTGACATCCTCGAGCGGAACGACTGCCGTGTGCTCTGTTCCGCCAACGTTCCACGTCACCGTGATGGAGTCCGGCGCGGTTGCGTCGTCGACCTGGGTGATCACGAAGTGCCACTCGTCCGGATTGCACTCGTCAAAATCCGTCACCTTGGCTGTGATCGTCGTATCCGTCGCATGGGCGAGGTTTCCACCACCGCCACCACCGATGAAGACGAACATCAAGGCTGCGAGCGCGAGCATGACGGCCACGAGAACCGCCAGAGTGCGCCGGCTGAAGCCGAGCGCCATAGTAGAGGCGCCGTCTGCGCTGAAGATGCGGTGAGCGTCGCGTGTTCTGTAGTCCGACAACGCCAAACTCCTTGCCTGGCCAAAGCCTTCGACCCCCCCGATGAGGGCAAGCTCTGGCACGCTAACAGCCGCCGGAAGGTCACAGGAAGATCACAGCGACCCCCGTGGACCCACTGTGCCCGAGTCGTTAGAAGTCCGGTCCGCGAACTCGAATTTGGTCTCGAAACGGTAACGATCAGTCGGCACCCGACGAAATGCGACAGCCGGGACCGAGAGCCCACTGCCGCGTACGGCGACGGGTACCGCGCTCGCCCGAGCTTCGCCTGACGATGACAGGAATGGATCCTCCGAGACGGACCACGGCGGCCGCGCGCAGCGGTTACCGTCACCTCGTGCACATCGCCGTAACCGGCTCGATCGCCATGGACCACCTGATGCGGTTCTCCGGCCAGTTCGCGGACTCGCTGGTCACCGAGCGGCTGGACCGCGTGTCGCTGTCGTTCCTGGTCGAGGATCTGCAGATCCGGCGGGGCGGTATCGCACCCAACATCTGCTTCGGCCTGGCGGCGCTCGGACTGGACCCGCTTTTGGTGGGCTCGGTCGGTGAGGACTTCGGCGAGTATCGCGCGTGGCTGGATCGGCACGGTGTGCAGACCTGGCCGGTCCGGATCTCGGAAACCCAGCACACGGCGCGCTTCATCTGCACGACCGACTCGGTCAACGCCCAGATCGGCTCCTTCTACACCGGGGCCATGGCCGAGGCGCGCCAGATCGAGCTGCAGCCGATCGCCGAGCGCGCGGGCGGCCTCGACCTGGTGGTGATCTCGCCGAACGATCCGGAGGCGATGCACCGGCACACCGACGAGTGCCGCAGCCGCGGGTACGACTTCGTCGCGGACCCGTCGCAGCAGATGGCATGGCTGGACGGCCCCGACATCAAGCGGCTGATCGACGGGGCGACGTACCTGTTCTCCAACGACTACGAGGACGGGCTGATCACCCAGAAGACCGGCTGGTCGCACGAGGAGATCGTGAGGCGGGTCGGGGTCCGGGTGATCACGCGCGGCGTGAAGGGCTCCAGCGTGGAGATCGCTGGCGAGCCGCGGTTGGACATCCCGATCGCCGCGGAGGTCGCTCGGGTCGACCCCACCGGGGTGGGCGACGCGTACCGTGCCGGATTCCTGGCGGGGCTCGCCTGGGGAGTGCCGCTGGAGCGCTGCGCGCAGCTCGGCTCGCTGCTGGCGAGCTATGCGATCGAGGTGGTCGGCACCCAGGAGTACCGGTTCGGCGGCAACTTCCTGGCTCGCTTCGAGGACGCGTATGGGCCGGACGCCGTCGCCGACATCGCCCCCTTCCAAGGCGATCTCCGGCTCTGACCCCACCCGGGCACGGTGCCCGATGAGCTGCCCCGACGCTTGTTGACCGGCCTCTCGCCGGAGCGGACACTGACGGCAGGAGGAGGGCGACGGTGGGATCCGGACGGGAGCATGCGCGGCTGGAGAGACCGTCCGTGCCCCCGACCCGTACGCCCGCGGCGCCGGCGAGGGTCCCGGCCAGGGTTCCGCAGACGGGCAAGGTCGCCCGCGATCGGGCGTCCGTCCTCGGCCTGCAGCGGTCGGCGGGAAACCGCGCGACCGCGGTCGCGGTTTCGCAGGGGCAGCCGGTCGTGCAGCGTACGGAGCTCACGCTCTCCGGCGGCGGCCGGGTCGGCGACACGGATGCCCCCGGGGTCAACACCCGGGAGAACGTTCTGCTCTGGATGAACCGGTTGCATGACCTGTGGGGGCTGAACAACGCCGACTACGGCGTGGAGAACCCCCGGGTCGCCGCACTGGCCGCGGGCGCACCGGTGCCGGTAGCGCAGATCCCAGCGACGATCGCGGCGTGGCGCCGGCTGGTGCAGCCGACATTGTCGGCGCCGGTCTCGCAAACCCAGCTCCATGTGGCGATCAGCGACGGCGTCGGCGTCGGCCTCGCGAACAAGAAGGACGACGTCGCGGCGATCCAGGACTTCGTGCACGCCCAGTGGCTGCTGTCGAACGACGCCTACGGCTCGATCCTCGACGCCGCCGAGCGAGGCGTGGTGATGGGTTCCGGTGCGACGGTCGACGTCGGCAGGATCCCGCGGACGATCGCGGCGCTCAAGACCGCGATGCAGATGTTGATCACCAACACGCCGTTCCACGGCCCGGTCGGCGCAGCGCTGAGCGGGCCGCTCGCCGCCAGTGAGACCGCCGACATCGCTGCGTACGACGCGACGAAGGCCCGTCACGACGCGAACCGTACCCAGGCCAAGCAGTGGGTCGAGGACGGCTTCGCCCAGAACGCCAGCCGGACTTTGAAGAACTCCTGCGAGTGGGTGAAGACGGGCAAGGCGAAGATCTTCATCCTGACCAAGACGCACGACTCGGTCGACCGGGTGACCGCCTGGGGGCATCCGGCGGGCGCGGCGTGGTTCTCCTACCCCGCCGGCGATCTGTACGGCGGGACGTCGTACTACCGCCGGAAGATGCCCTCGGAGACCTTCGACAACACAAACGTCGACCTGCAGGAGAGCGCCACCGTCGACGGCTTCTCCACCGGCCCCGACATCGCGCTGATGGAGACCGCGCTCGCCAAGGGCCGCGACTACCTCTGGTCGGTGCTGAAACACGAGATCCAGCACAGCGCGGACCGGCACGGCGCGGGCGACTTCGAGGGCTACCGGACCGAGTTCAACGCCTACTGGCTGGGCAGCCGGGAGTACGACAACCAGTCCGCCACCAAGATCGTCCGCCACATGGGCCGGGACTGGCGGGCGCGACAGTGGGCGATCTTCAACCACCTCTACACCGACACCGCCTCGTACGGCTACGTCAAGGCCGCCTGGGACGCCGAGGCGGGGCTGCCGGTGGCGTCGCGGACGTTCCGCATCGCCGTCCGCGACTACTGGCACCCGCAGACGGTCAACCCGACGAACTCGGTCCGCGTCGACAACTTCGCGGCCGCGGTCGAGGCGGCGTCGTACGCCGACTGCACGGCCGCCGCCGCGCCCGGCAACCCGAAGCTCGCGGCGATCACCGCCGCGGCGGCCGCGCTCACCGCGAACGACAAGCGCGACATCAGGGCCGGCGGAGCCATGGGCGCGTTGCTCAAGGCGCACCTGAACGGCAAGCCGCTCAAGGACGTACGGAAGTTGCTCAAGTGACCCACGTCCCGGTGCCGCCGGTCGCGGCAGTGTCTGGAGACGGTTCTCGGGTCGCGGTGCCGGTCGGCTCGACGGTGTGGGTGGTTCGAGCCGGCACGGCAGCCGAGGATCCCGCTGTGGCGGAGGTCGGCCACAACCTGGCCGGGGTGGCGCTCGACGAGAGCGGGACCGCGCTCGCGGCGTGGGGTGAGGATCGGCTCAGCCTGCTCGCCGTGGACGCCTCGATCGCACCCCGGTCGGCGGAGCTGGGATCGCAGCGGGTGCGGCGGGTGCGGCTCGCCGACTCGGTGGTGGCGGTGCTCGCAGACGGGGACGGCCTGCGGCTGCGCACGTGGTCGCGGCCGAACCTCGATCCCGGCGGCCCTGGCCTGCGCTGGTCCGAAGTCGAGACCGATGGACTGCTGACCCGCGGCGACCGGGCCGTGCTCTGGGGCCGGCAGGGCGCTGATCTGGACTTCTCGGCGGGGTCGCCGTGGCTGCGGCTGTGCGAGCTGAGCGACCCCGTTGCCGAGGCGTGGCATGGGGACGGACTCGACGCGGCCCTCAACGGGGTCGTCTACCCCCTCCGGAACGGCCACCTCGGCGTGTACAGCGCCGACACCCTGGTCGAGCTCGCCGAGCGGGACGGCGGCTGGCACGAATGTGGCCGGCGGCCGTGGGACGGGTTCGCCTCATGTGTGAGCTCCGCCGACGGCAACCACATTCTCGCGCTGGGCTCCGAGGGCGACGAGGACGACGCCCGCACCTACCTGCGAGTGGTCCGGCTGGACGACGACAAGGCTCTGACCTCCGGCTCGCTCGAGGAGATCACGGTCGGGTACGCCACGACCGCCGAGATCGGCGAGCCGACCGCCCTCGCGGTCGGCAACGACGCCCGCGCCACCGTCGCGTACGTCAGCGCCGACCTCGTCCTGCACATCCTGACGCTGACCGGCGACGACCTCGCCGCCCGTTCGGTCCAACTCGGCTGATCGCTGCCGCTGGGCACGCAGGCCCCGCGGATGCCACCCCCGTTCACGAGTCGGACCGGCCCGCCCAACAGCGCAGGACACGACAGAGCTCAACCGCGTACGCTCCGTCCCCCGGCCTCGTGGCTGTGCCCCTGCATCGGGCTGTCATCGGGGCAGAGCACCAGCAGGGAGCGGCCCTCGTGCGGGCCCAGGCGTACGGAGAAGCTGTTCAGGTCGTCGACCTGGCCGACCTCTTCTTCGGTGAGCATGTCAACCAGCCGGCTGCCCGGCACCAGCTGTTTCGAGATCACGCTGCCCGAGATCGGTTCGGCCGAGAAGTTGAGCACCGTGACCTGTTCGGCGTCGCTCAGCGCGTGCACCATCACCAGCATCGCCTTGTTCGACACGCGCGGCACATCGAGCTGGACCGCAGTGGCGATGCCGTAGCGCTTCCGCACGTCCAGGATCCTGCTCAGCCGGCTGGCGAAGGAGTCCGGATCCGCCAGCTGCTCGGGCAGCGACCCGTACAGCGCCGTACCTCGGGGCATTCCGGACGTCGACTCCGTGGCATCCGGCTGATAGCCCATCAGGTCGTACGCGGACCTGTGGATCCAGCGGGTGTCACCGTCGCCCAGCAGCCAGCCGACCTGCTTCTTGTCCAGGGTGAGTGCCCCGACCAGATCCCAGCCGGACAGCGCGAACACCCCAGGCTGCAGCGCGTTGAACATCGCCAGCAGCAGGTGCGCATTCTTGATCTGCTCGACCTGCTCGGCGGTCAACCTGGTCACCCGCGGAAAGTCGAGGGACGCCGCGATGATCGTGGCGGTGGTGGAGGCGATCCCGTTCTGAGTGAACGTCAGGTTGTACGGGTGGGCCCGGCCGGTCAGGTGGTCGAGCAGGTCCTGGCGGACGGTCACGGCCAACTCGTGCCCGCTCAGGTCCTGGCCGCGGAACCGGAATCGGCCCGCCGCGTGCCGCGTCTCGAAGTGCACGAGCTCGTAGGTCAGCTCGTCGTGGTTCTGCAGCGCGTGCACCAGCCCGACCGGCTCCACCCCCAGATCTCGGGCGAGGTTGAGGGTGAGCCGGAGGAACTCGGTGTCCCCGGTCGCCAGCGCATGGTGGTACGCGGGCCGGTTGACGAAGTCGTACGACAGGTCGGCGCCACGCTCGGAGCTCGACTTGATGTCGTCGATGGTGAGGTTGAGCTCCTGGAAGCTGAACCCACCGACCTTGCGGACCGTGCTCGCGATCAGCTGGTTCACCGCCTCGGACAGCGGATGTCCCTCCGACCAGGCCGGGGAGTCCTCGGCGCTCTTCTCCACTCCGAGGAACCCATTGGCATCCAGCCGCACCGCACCGCTGCCCAGGTCGCCGAGGGAGTGCAGCGCGTCCGAGATGACCAGGCGCATGCCGGCGGAGGTCGGGTCCAGCCAGTTGATCGAGGGCTGGCCGTCCTTGAAGTAGTGCAGATAGACCCAGCGCCGCCTCTTGCCGTCCTGTCCCACGACCGGGGCCGTTGCGCTCCAGTTGGTCTCCTTGACCCCGGGCTCGTAGAAGATCACTCGCTGCATCCGGCCGACGATGTAGCCGTGCTTGGCCAGCAAGGCCTCGGTCTCGGCGTCCAGGTTGACCGAGTCCCTGCCCGGGCTGACCGGCGGCAGCAGGTGCCAGTCCTCCTTGTCGATCTCGACCATGTGGTAGATCCCTGGGTAGTCGCCGACCTTCATCTCGGCCAGCCGGAAGTCCGCGCCCTTTCCCGTGTGGCCGGGCACGATGTCGTCCAGCACCAGCCCCCCGTGGCTGGCGGCCACCGCGCACGCCGTCCGGAACTCCTCCACGGTGCCGAACGCGTCGTCGATCGAGGTGCTGATCCGGTCGAAGTGCCCGTCCACGCTCGGCGTCGACTCCCAGCCGCGGATGCCGCCGGCCTTCTTCACCGGCCCGGTGTGCAGGCCCTCGATGCCGATCTGCTCGAACGCGGCCCACAGCGTCTCGTCGCCCAACGCGCCGAGGAAGGAGCTGTCCGGCCTGGTGATCATGGACGTCGGATAGGCGGTGAACCAGACCGAGGCCTGCTCCACCGCTGCGCGCGGGTCGGGTTTGGCGAACGGGTTCTGCCACATGCTGCCCCGGCCGGAGAACTGGGTCGCGAACGACGTCGCGGCGGCCAGCATCGACTGTTCGGTCAGCCACGTCACGTAGTCCGGGTTGCTGCCGGAGGAGCGACCATTGAGGCTGCAAACCAGCCGGCGGGAAAGCGGCATTCGCGCCCGCGGGCGTACCCGCTGATGGCGCGGCGGAGAGAAATGCCGTGGATTGTCGTTCAAATCGCTCGCGTCGCGCGTCCCCGAGGCGTGACCCATTGCGTCGGGGCCGGCGCTCACTTTTGTCTCCTGTATGCAACCGATGGGGGAAGTAGTCGCAAACGTCGGCAATGCTAGTGCGCCCGGACTAAGGGCATTTCGGCCCGTCAAGAGCCGAAACTATATCGTTATGTACGCCGAATGCAGGTGCCAGGCGGGAAATGACTCGAAGGTGTTCGACGGTCCCGCGAAAAGCCGCTGAGCAGCTATCGCAAACCGCCCACATTTGAAGATTTGGCCCAACTCGAGCACTCGACCACGCCGCTGATCCTGGCTGGAGTCAGGCTCGGAGCAGGGTCGAAGGCCCACGTCAACGACGCGAACGGGACGGTCTTTGGCCTCCCTGCCGGTTCTTCGGGCCACTTGTGCTCGCCAAGACTTCGTCCAGCGCAATTGGTCGCAGATGGCTGCTGCGACCCAATTGCTTTCCGCGACTTCCACAAACCGTGTGCGTCGATGTTTTGGCCCCGCCTACCCATTCGGGTCTTCGTCGTTGCTCCGGCAGGGTCACCGGGCGGCGATCACAGGGACTGGATCCTTGCTTTTGCGGATTCGGCGGCGGCGGCCTTGTCAAGCGCGGTATGCCGATCCGGTTGTCCCCAGCATTCGGGCGACGTCGGTAAGCCAAGGGGTTTCGGTTGGAGCGGACGACGGGAATCGAACCCGCATTCTCAGCTTGGGAAGCTGATGTTCTGCCATTGAACTACGTCCGCTGGACAAGCGCATTTCGCACGGCCGTGCAAAGCTTCGGACCCGCAGTGCCTCGAACAGCTCACTCTCGGGATCGCGGAACCTCAGGGTAGCGCACGACCCGGCTGTCCGGATCAGTCGCGCCAGGCCCCGCCGGCCCATCCGGTCCAGCACGTTGCAGCGGCGGCTCCTCGATGGCATCCCCTTCGGAACGCTCGAGCTCGTCTTCGAGCAGCTCGATCAGCCGAGTCGTGCCTGTCGACATCGCCTCACTCACCCACGGCAGGATCTGCGCCATGATGGCGCGCTCCTTGGCCGTCTTAGGTGCCGCGAACCGCTGGTGGACGATCGTCCCGCTCGGCGTGGGCTCGAACTCCGTCGTCACAACAAAGCGAACCGGGCCCATCGGTGTCGGGAAGGTGTTCCGGTAGGTGAAGTAGTCGTACGGCCGCCAGTCGAGGATCTCCTCGACGCTCGCGCTCTCGCCGTGCACGCAGTGGTTGGTGGCCCCGACTCCCCGACGGTTGCCGGTCGCGACCACCTCGACCCCGGTCACACCGGACTGCCAGGTCATCCGTCGGCCCGGTGTCGTCACGAACTCCCAGGCGAGCTGCGGCGGGGCCGAGGTCGGCGCCTCGAACTCGTAAGCCGCCTGGTTCGCGCCGACGATGACGCGGGTACGAGACTGCTCCTCTTGCCAGCGTCGGCCGAGGTCGTGGACCCACACGGTTATGGCGCCGATGTGTTCGTATGTCTGGACGGAGGCGGACATGCCCAGTGCGGAGACGTCGACGTCCATCGCATCGACGCAGCGCTGCGTGAACAGCGCATAGGCCTCGATGCCCGTCGTCTCGATCACCTCGTTCTTGAGCAGGCGATGGACCAGGATGACGTCGGCTCCGAGCAACTCCTCCTGTCCGGCGACGCGCTGGCGCAGGATCGTGCCGTGATGGATGACGAACTTCAGGTTCAGGTCCGGAATGCGTACGCAGGCATTGCACTCGCACGACGTCGCCTGCCGTACGTCACGACGGCGTCGGCGGAACCGGAAGTAGCACCGCTCGATGGTGTCCAGCAGCAGGGATCCGTCCATTTTCTCGGTGATCACGACCATGAAGGCGGCGTCGCCCTCGAGCTTGGCGAGCCGGAAGCCGGGCCGCAGGGCGCTGACGATCGTGCTCATCAGATCCGCGAGGATGTCCTGCGCATGATCAAGCTCGACTCCGGCGAGGTAGCCCGTGTAGCCGGAGATGTCCGCGAGCAGCAGGCAGGCCGACTCAGTCGCCACCGCTGAACCACCTGGGAACCAGGGCAACCTCGTGAAGAGTGCGACCGGCTCGGGCTTCGTGACGCACAGCGGCACGATATCTCGGCCCCGGTGCTCAAGCTCATGTCAGCGGACCGCGAAACCGTGAAGATTCTTTACCCGAACGAAAGCGTTGACCGTCAACGGCCACGAGGCGATGATGGCCGACGGGTCGACAGAAGGACCCGCGCGCCAACCGGAACGAGGAGATATCCATGCGCACATCACGCCTGCTGGCCGCGGCCGGTGCGGGGGCTGCCGCGCTCGTGCTGGTCCTGCCGACCCAGGCGTCGGCGACACCGAAGACGCCGACGCCGGTGCTCAAGTCCGACCAGCTGGCGGCACCGTTCAACCTCGCGCTCAACCACGGCAACGTCTACGTCGCGGACGGCGGGCTGAACCTGCTCGGCAAGCTCAACAAGGACGGCAGCATCAAGGTGCTGGCCGCTGACCAGCCCGGGGCGTCCGGGGTGGCGACCTCGGACGACGGCCGGTACCTCGCGTACACCACCACCGTCACGAACGAGGCCACCTTCGAGAACACCGCGAGCGCGCTGCACATCTGGGGACCGAAGGGCTTCCGCGTGGACGCGGACACCCTCGCGTACGACAACGCCAACAACCCGGACAAGAAGAACACCTACGGCATCGTGAATCCGAGCCAATGCGTGATCGACGCGTTCGCAGCCCATCCCGAGTTCGGGCCCGTGAACTATCCCGGTGGGATCGACTCCCACGCCTACTCGGTGACCGCGTGGGGCGACAAGTTCGTCATCGCCGACGCGGGCGCGAACGACCTGCTCCTGGTGGACCGGCAGGGACACATCTCGACCCTGGCCGTGCTTCCGCCGCAACGCACGGTGATCACGGCCGAGATCGCGGCGGGCATGGGACTCCCGGCTTGCGTCGTCGGCGCGACGTACGGCTTCGAGCCGGTCCCGACAGACGTCGAGGTGGGCAGGGACGGCTTCCTCTACGTGACCACGTTGCCCGGCGGCCCGGAGGACCCGAGTCTCGGGGCGCGCGGCAAGCTCCACCGCGTTGACCCGTGGACCGGCCGCAGCCACGTCGTGGCCAGCGGGTTCCTGGGCGCCACCAACCTGGCGATCGGCAAGCACGGCGAGATCTACGTGGCCGAGTTCTTCGACGGACGGATCTCCGTGGTCAGGCACGGGGCAGTCCGCCCGTACGTGACCCTGCCGGGCGTCGTCGCGGTCGAGACCAGCAAGGGCGGTCAGCTGTGGGCTGCCACGCTCGGGAACGAGGAGCCACCGGCTCCGGGAACGATCGTCAAGATCGTGAACAAGAAGGCAGTCCCCGTCACCTGAGCCTCGGCGATTCCTGAGCTCGGCTGACCGGACACGTCAGAATAAGCAGGGCGGCAGCGACCATCGCGCCGCCTGCTGCCACGTCGCCCACCAAGCAAGGGCTTCGTCCAACCGATTCCTACTAGGCTGCATGGGTGGCGCTGGCCAGTGACTCGACCGGCTAATGAGCCGTAACCGCCTCGTCGTGCTCCTGGCAGGACTCACCGCTATCGCTGTCGGCCTCAGCGCAGAAGAGGTCCGATTCGCCTGGGACGAGCCAGTTCTTTGGCTACCTGACCTCCTCGTCGGCTGGGCGATAGCTGCTTGTGGATTGATCGCGATCTGGCGGCGGCCGAGTGGAACGGGACCACTCCTTGTCGGAGCGGGCATGGCCTGGTTCGGGGGAAACTTCGCCGCGCTCAACTCGCCATTGCTCGCCTGGCTCGCGACGCATTCTCTCTATCTCCATCGCGCTGTACTCATCCACGCAGTGCTGACGTTCCCCGGTTGGCGTCCTCCCACAGTCGTGAGTCGTGCGGCCGTCGCGGTTGGCTACGCATTGTCCGTCGTCCCGTCGCTTGCTCGAACACCCGTCGCCATCTTGCTCGTCAGCACGATCGTCATTGTGGCTGCGGGGTGGGATCTGCGAAATGCCACCGGACCCTCCCGGCCAATCCGAGTGATCGTTCTGCGAGGCGCTGTCTGGCTCGGTGCGACACTGAGCGCCACCACACTCGCGCTGCTCCTGGCCCCGAAAGCCGGCGGTCGGTCGGTTCTGTTGGCGTACGACGCCGCTGTTGTTGCGCTGGCCGTGGGCCTCTTGGTGGCACTCCTGCTGGCGAACTGGGAACGCACCGCTGTCACCGACCTGGTCGTTGAGCTTGCGGCAGACCGTACGTGGTCGATCGAGGCCTCGCTTGCACACGCGCTCGGCGATGACACGTTGCAAGTGGGCTACTGGGTAGCCGAACACGGCGGCTACGTGGACGCTGCGGGGCGTCCGATCATCGCGCCCAGCCCTGACTCCGGCAGGGCAGTAACGCCAGTCGAGTGGGAGGGCGCCCGCATCGCGATGCTGATCCACGATCCCGCAGCAGCCGGTGCCGACATGAGCGAGTCAGTATCAACGGCAGCGGCTCTGGCAGCCGCCAACGCCCGCCTGCAGGCGCAGGTACGCGACCAGGTTGTCCAGGTACAGGCATCGAGGCGTCGTCTGGTTGAGGCGGCGGCCGATGAACGTAGCCGCCTCGAGCACCGAATGCGCGCCGGCGCCGGCCACGAACTCGACGAACTGGCCGAGCTGTTGGCTGCTGCGAACAACGCCGCCGGCTCGCTCAACCAGACTGATCTCGTTGCAACGATTGAGCGAGCGCAACAGCAGCTCGATCGCACGCAGGAAGAGATTGGCGAACTGGCCAGAGGACTATATCCGCGGGCTTTGAGCGAAAGGGGTTTGGTGGCGGCTTTGTCAGAACTGGCCGCACGCGCATCGATCCCGGTCGAACTGACTGTTTCGGTGCCCGGTGTCCCCACAAATGTCTCGGCCGTCGCGTATTTCGTTGTTGCGGAAGCCGTATCCAATGCAGCCAAGTACGCCCAAGCCAGCACGATCGCTATCAGAATCTGGGTGCAAGACGGGAGATTGGTGATTCAGGTTACCGACGACGGCGTCGGTGGTGCCGATCCTGACAGGGGTTCCGGTTTACGTGGTCTTGTCGATCGGGTGGAAGCGCTCGGCGGCACGGTGGATGTGGCGAGCCAGGCCGGATCTGGAACGCGGCTGGCCGCCGAGATCCCTCTCGACGGCCAGCCGCATGAGCAGATCAATGAACCTTGACCCACTTGTGTTCGAGGATGAACCGTCCTTCCTGACCGATGGGCTGGCCGTCTTGAACTCTAAGAATTTTCAGGGTGAGCCCTTTGCCGTCAGACGACCACTCAATGGTGGTGTCGCCGCAGCAGGTCTCACGAAAAGTGAGCTCCTTATCAGTCGAGGTGTACGTGCCTTGGCTGCCAATCTCATCGGGCATGTTTTTGCAGTATTCCCATTGCGTGAACTGTCCGTTTTTCAGCTCCAACCTGAGGTGGGCGCCGTCTGCCTTCAGCGCACATGGGTCTTCTGCGCCGAGGCGTAGGGCGTAGGCCTTCGTGCCCACAGCCATATAGGTTCCCTCGATTGAGCCCCGTTGCGTGGTGGGCTTTCGGGTGATTCTCGATGCCTACTCCGCCGCCGGGATGGCGGCGATGGGTTCAGTATTGCTGACGGGTTTGAGTTGTGCCATGGAGCCTTCGGACAGGTAGCGGCGGTCGGAGACTTGCCATTCGTCGTGCATGTCGTGCAAGACGGCGCCGACGAGTCGGATGACGGCGGCCTCGTTGGGGAAGATGCCGACGACGCGGGCTCGGCGTTTGATCTCTTTGTTGATCCGCTCCAGCGGATTGGTGGACCACACCTTCGGCCAGTGTCCACGGGGGAAGATCGTGAACGCCAACACCTCGGCCTTCGCCGCATCCATCAGCGGGCCGATCTTGGCGAAGGCCGCGGTGAGCTGGTTGCGGACGTCGTCCCAGGTCTGCGCGACGGTCGCCGGGTCTGGTTGGGCGAAGATGGTGCGGAACACGGCGGCGACCATGTCCTTGTGGGACTTCGGCACCAAGGCGAGCAGGTTCCGGGCGAAATGGACCCGGCAGCGTTGGTGCCCGACACCTTGGAAGACGCGGCCGAGCGCGGCGACCAGGCCGGCATGTTGGTCGGAGATGACCAGCTGGACCCCGCTGAGGCCGCGCTCGCGCAGCGAGCGCAGGAACGCCCGCCAGAACACCTCGTCTTCGGAATCGCCGACGTCGACGCCCAACACTTCCCGGCCACCGGTCGCGGTGACACCGGTGGCGACCACGACGGCCATCGAGGTGACCTGCCCGGCGCGGCGGACGTGCAGGTAGGTGGCGTCGAGGAACACGTAGGGGAACTCGGTGTGGTGCAACGGCCGGTGCCGGAACGCGGCGACCTGCTCATCCAGCCCGGCGCAGATCCGCGACACCTCGGACTTGGAGATCCCGGCATCGATGCCCAGCGCGGCGACCAGGTCATCGACCGCCCGGGTCGAGACACCGTGAACGTAGGCCTCCATGATCACCGCATACAGGGCCTGGTCGATCCGGCGGCGGCGTTCCAAGATCACCGGGAAGAACGAGCCCTGCCGCAGCTTCGGGATCTTCAACTCCACATCCCCGGCCTGAGTCGACACCAGCCGCGAGCGCATGCCGTTCCGATCGGTCACCCGAGTATCGGTGCGTTCATACCGACCCGCACCAATCTGCTGCGACGCCTCGGTCTCGATCAGCTCCTGCATCACCAGCCGAACCGATTCACGGATCAGGTCCACGCCTTCACCGGCACGAAACGCCTCGAGCAACTCCGATGCGACAGACTGAGACAACGCCATCGGTGGGAACCTCCTGGGTGAGTACTTGCCGGTACACACCGAGAATCCCGCCGATGGCGCCCTCACCTCGGACGGCTCACCGCACTATCGAAACCCCACCACTCCCAGGGACTCTCACTTACGAGCGCATTCAGGAGGCGTGGCCGACAAAAGCTAAAGCGAACGACTAGGACGAATGTCTCTCACGAACACTTGGGCTCGCGTATGAGATGGCAGTCTTTTGCAGACTTATTGCGGACCCGACATCCGCTACCGGAACGCGTCACCCAGCCTGTATGACAGTGAAATCGCAGCGGGCCACCCGACGCGCACGAATGCGTCGAGGACTCGACGAACCGCTGTGAGCACATCTGGGTCGGTTGCCACGACGTCTCTGTATTCGGCCAGGTACCGCTCAATTAGCCCAATGGAAGTGGCCGCGGCGAGCATGTCAAAGGTATATGCGTCGCCCGCGCTGATGGAACGCTCCACCAGCAGAAACGCCCGGCGTGGGTCCGACGACGAAAGGTGGCCAAGCGTCTCGACGATCCGGTGGACGATGCTCGGATGCTTGAATTCTCTAAGAAGGTCGAGAATCGGAAATGCCTCCTTTGCGAAGCCCTCTTCAGCTGGCAAAGGCTCGCGATTAGTTTCCTCCGTGCCGAACGCTCCAGACGCGAAGTAGATTGCGTCGACCAGCTCGCCGGCGATCTGGTAGATATCTGTGGCGTTGGACGCCTCGTTCATGAGCCGCAATGAGTCCAGTGCCCTTGCTGCGGTGCTGACCAAGACGAACGCCCGATGACGTTCTTCGGATCGAACGCGCGGGAGCGACAACCAAGGCCGCAACAACCAGAAGACTCGCTGCGCGACTGGGCCCTCAGTTGGACGGCTGAACCACCTGCCAGCGAGGTCTGATGCGGTAGTAGTCTCATGTGCAATCGCAAGGTAAAGATTCAGGGAGACGAGAGCCTGAGCCGCGTCGCTGCCACGGTCACGAGACGCGAGGCGGGTTTGCCATAGCGAAGCTACGGCTAGGTTTCCTAGGAGGGCGTCTACTTCGGCGGGGAGTCGCCGCGCGATCGCGTGGAGCTCGTTCGTAAGGACTGCTGCGACATGGCCTTCGGGTTCGACGAGTAGCCGGCGCCGAATGAGCGGAAGGGCCCGTTGCGGGTCCGGTTCGAGCAGTTGGATTACGTGCGCCGCGTGGAGGCGGGCCACGCGATCGTCAGCCTCCAGTGCGGATCGCATTATCCGTTCAAGCACTGGCCCGTGCTCGGACAGTCGCCATTCTTCGCGGCGGAATAGATGGGCCACGCCTGAAATTCCATTCCGCCGTGCGGTTGGCGACCAGGACATCACGAAGGTTGGCCTCCAACCGCGGCGTCGATCAGGATCCGCGCGACGAGCTCGCCGAGCCGGGTCCCGGGCAAAGATCGCTCGCGCGCGAGGCGTTCTGCCCCTCGGGTGATCAGCTCCTGGACGGGCTCGGCATCAAGGCCATCCGTTTCGACACTCCGGAGAAGAGCATGCTCAAGGTCCGAAAGCGTAGCGCTTTCGGCGGTGTCACTTTGTGTTGCAGTCAGAGCCGCCCGAAGCTCGTTCAGGGCGTCTTTTGCGGTCTCGGTCAAAAGATCATGGATCTCGGGACCGACGATGTCGCCCAGCTCGAGCGGCTCCCAGTACGCTTCGACGCCGGCCCGGTCCGGAGGTCTTGGCGGATCACCGGCGGCGAGCAGCGTTTTCAAGCGTGACCGCAAGTCGGGATCCTGGACCTTCTCGAATTGCAAGCAGGCGAGAAGCTGATCTATGGCATTATCGCGCCATTTGCCCTCGTCCGGGGGAAATAGCGTTGCTGCTCGTTGAATCGGCGCCTCCACCAACTCCGCGTGATTCGCTCCGTCCAACCGGCTGCTGAGAGCGCTCATTAAGGTCCCGGCAGCAGCCCGCGTCTCGGTATTCACGAGAAGCACACCCGACGAGAGCACGCTCGCGAAGGGAACCTGCAAATGCTGTGACTGGGCGGCTGCCAGAAGTAACTTTCGCCAGATCCCGGGATGGACCACCGACGAAACCAGAATCTTGACGACTTGCACTACCTCGGCCTCGGTAAGGGTCCCAGTTCTCAGCGCAGCGACGAATTCATCCACCACCTTCGCCGCCACCCCATGGCCCGCCCCATAGTCGAGCTCGGGCGCCGACAGGAGCAATTCGCCATCGGCGCCAAATGCGCTGATCTGCTCGCGGGCGACGGCTCGGTATGATCTGTCTGCCTGACCGCTCGTGACATTGGCGAGAACTTCAGCCGAACGCAACAGGCCGACCCTAGCGATGAAGGCCGGAAATTTCATCCCTGACAACCACTTAATGTGATCAACATCCTGTTTCCGCGTGCTGGTGAGGGTCAGGACGCCCTGCGTGATGTGTGTTCTCTCGTCGCGACGTTCGTCCCAGTGCCACACTGTCGAAAGTACGGCGGCCGCTACGTCGGGATCCCCCTGGGCGATCAGGTCGATGCCCTCGACGAGCTGCAGCATGATCTCTGGACCGAGTGCGGCCAGTACCTGGTCATCGTTCGTCACTCGCAGCAGTTCTTTTGCACGTGATCCGTCAACCGCGACCGCACGTGGAACCAGTTGGGCGGCTCGGATCGCGAGCCAAGCTCGGCCACCGGAGTCAGCAAGACTGATGGCAAATAGGCGGGCGGTGCTGGCAGCGCGAACGACGGATTCGGCCGAGGCCGCGCTTAGCGGGTCAATCCTGTCCAGCTGGAACAACAGCTGGAACAGCGCTTGGGCGGTTGCAGGATCGAACTGACCTTCGACTACGTCGACCAGACGGGCCGCTAAGTGTGCCCAAATCGGTAGGACGTCATTGATTTGAACTACGAGCTCGTGATCGGCGGCGTCCATCACGCCGCAAAGCCAGGTCACGAAAATAGTCGCCGACTCTACATGCTCCTGAAGCTCCTTGATCAACCATACGATGTCGGCATAGTGGCGAACGTGTTCAGCTACAACACGGGCGGCACCGACCCCCGCGACCGCATGGTTGCGCGCGGTCAACTCGAGAACGGTCTTGGAGAACAGAGTGCGGCTTTGTTCGGCGTGCCATAGGTCCGCCAGATGTAGATCGATGCTGGGCCGTGCGATCACCGCTAGATTTGGGTTCTCGTCCAATAGGGCAACCAGTCGGGACTCACCTGTTGACGTGAACACCAGTGCCGCTGCGGCAAAGTCAAACAAGATGTGGTGTGAGAACACGAGTACGGCCGTCCCGCTCGCAATCAGGGGCGAGGCTGCCTCGTGTAGTACACCGTCGTGGAGAAGCTCGACGTACGCGGCGACATCTGTGTCCGGCACTACCGAGGTGTCTACGCGAAGTCTGCTGGAGGAGAGCATTTCCACGGTGATCGCCGCCAGTGCCCTGGTGCGACTCGACCCGCGAGATGCATCCGTAACGCGCAGCCGCCAGTACCGCTGCAGAAGGTGAAGCTGGTCGCGGGTTTCCGCAAGTGAGGCAACGGTAGCGCCGGCCCCGGTTAGCTCAGCGGCGAGCCTAAGGTTGAAGGGATTCCTGACGAGGTTGAGCATCCGGGTAGACACTCCACGGAGAAGCTTCGCAACTGCAGGCGACGCTGAAGCCAGTTGAGCAAGATCAGCGTCCGACAACTCCGTGAGCAGGTAATGACGAACGTCCGAGAGCTCAGGTGCGAGAGTGCCGGCAATGGGCTGATCGCCATTCGCTTGAAACACGCGCTGCCAGGCGCGGTTGTGGCGCAGGTCGAATCGCCGCATGGTTGCAATAACGCGCCATCTGGTGCCTATAAGTGAATTGCAGAGCCGAGCGAGCCATGTGGTGCCCTCCCCTCGCGCACCATCCAGTCCATCCAGAATCAGGGTGGCGCCGCCAGCTCCAGTCCACTCCTCCAGGGTCTCGAGCAGACTGACGTCTAGGCCGAGCTCGATCTGTGCAGCTCCGGCACTATCGGGAAGGGTGTCGACCGTCAACACGAGGACGTCTTCGGTGGTCGCCAAGCGACTTGCCAGCTCGTAGACAACCCCTGATTTACCACAGCCAGGATCGCCGGTGATCACGAAGCTACCGCCGCGTCGCACAAGATCGTCGACGGCGGAACGCTGACAGCGGATAACCGCGCCGGCGATTGGAAGCCGGGAGTGTTCGGAGAGCGAGCGAAGGTTTGTCTTGCTTACCAGGCGCAGCGCTCTGACGCTGGCGGCATGAAGGCTGTCCGGACCGATGGGTGCACCGATCCCGTCGAGTTGAGCGGCGAGGTCACGGCGACGTCGCCATGCTCGCTGTTCGGAGATGGTGTGGCCGAGCCTCGTTAGCTCCGTCCACGCCAACGCCTCGTTCTTGGGGTCCATAAGCGCTGCGCGCAAGTACGCGGCGACCGTCGCCCGATCGGTGCCCCCGTCGCGCAGCTCCAGAACGTCCACAGCCAAAACGCGCAGTAAGCTACGGATTTCCTCGTCGGAGGGATCTGACGAAGACATCGCAGTCCACGACTCACGCACGTGGCTAAGCAGCGTCGCAAGCGCCCGGTCCTGATTGGCGTTCGTGGAAACTGATGACAGAGGGACCGTTGACGGGAGGGTCCTTAGGCGTTCTGTTACTGTCGCCAATTCCTTGATCGCGCGGCTGGATCGTCCGTCGCCTGCGATCACGAGGCGGTCCCGTTGATCGTCCACCGGGCGGCTTCGGTCGCCGGCAGGCACGCCGTCGATGAATTGACAGACCACTTGGTCTACCGCTCGTGCGAACTCTGACGTCCGTAGCTTGCTCAGCTGGAGCCCACCCTTCGCCTGAATCACAACGATGCCGTCGCGATCCGTCAAGGCGCCGACGTCATCGACCGCCAGACCCGTCTCTCCTCCGAGCGCGATCAGTCGGGCGTCGGGGACGAGCCACCGAGGCGGCTGGTTGGCGAGGATCAGCGATGCGACCCAAGCCGCGACTCTCGCCTGGTTCCCGACCCCACCGCTCGTCCGAGCGCCACCGGCCGACGCCCGCCCTCCAGCCGAGGCCAGACGCCGGGAACGCTCTGCCGAGCCGGTGCGCACGATCGACACCCTACGGCGCGAGCCTTCCACGACCTTCGCCGCACGGGCAACGATCTGGCGGCTCGCACTGGAGCGTCTACGCGTGAGCTGATGCATCGCATGGACACTCGACGATGGCCGCGGCGCTCATTACCAGCACTCGACGGACGAGCGGGCCCGCCAGATCGCGGCGTGTCTCAGTGAGGTCTTCGAGGTGGAGAAGCCAAGGGCGGAATAGCACGTGCACTGCACTGCACGGCCCTGGCCGGCTTCCTCGAGAGTTCCAGAGCTCACAGGAAGGTTTCCCTTGTTTCGTGGGCCGTGGTATGGAGCTGGTGACGAGAATTGAACTCGCATGACCAGCTTGGAAGAACGGCGGAACCGGTGGCGTCGCCGCCGTCTGCAGCTTGGGGAACTGTCCGCCACCGACCGCGGCTGACCAGTGATCGCCGCTCTGAATAGCACGCTGGCAGCACGGCGCGCCGGGTTCCGCGGGGTCGGAGGATCGGTATTGGCAGGCCCTGGAGCGGGCCACGACCCGCGGGCGCTTCAGTGCGGGCCTGGCTCTTACCGCAGCACTCGTCGACCGACCACGCGTGGTGGATTCCCTAGTCATAACGGTCATACCCGGTTCGTGGTGCGTTCGCATAAGGCGGACTGATAATTGACGCGATCCTCCGCACGAATGTTTCGAGGTCGCTTCCCGGCCTGAAGTAGACGTGCGCATCTGCGTTGCGGATTTGAAGCTCATTGAACAGATCCACGTTGTCCGCGAGCAGGACATCATCTTTGGCGGCAGCGCCTATCGCAACCAGGCAGTCGCGTGCGATAGGCAGTGCGGCACCGTGCGAGTCGCCGAAGGCCATGTTCACATTGATTTTCGAGTTGCTATCGGCGTAGGCAAATGTGAACGCCGCGTTGTCGGATATTAAGAGTTCCGAGTTCCTGGGAATGTGCCAAACCTCGATGGGCATGCCTCGCAGCCCCATCCGGATTCGTTCAAACAAGGATTCCAACGTCACCCTGGCCAGCGCACCATTCCTGATGTGCTCACGCCAAGGGATCATGGCATCATCTAACACCGCCTCGATGGCCTGCGGGCCAGCGGGCAACAGCTTGTACCGGCGAACGAACTCATCGCGAAGCATAGCTTCGCGCTCGAGTAGTGTGCGCGTGCGTACATCTGAGGTCGCCTGTTCCGTAAGGCGTGATTGTTCGCGCAGGAACCTGGGATTTCGGACAAAGTGGAGTGCAACGGCATCTGTGATCGTGTCCCTTAGGCCGGTGGACGATGAGTCATGAAGCGCGCCGTTCCTCGCGGCGGTTATCGCCGGCGGTAGGCGATCCTCAACCGCCTTCCAGGCCAGTTCCGCGGACTGAGCCGCATACATAATGAAGTCCCGAACGTAGGCGCACCCTGTGAGGCCGCGGTCCCGCTGTACCTCGATCCGCGCCACATTGAAGGGTCTCAGTGACCAGCCACGACCGGATGTCCCCGGTGCCGCGAAGCCCTTAAGGATGGCGCGAGAAACGACATGCTGCCTGCGTGGCGCAGAACCGACGTCTTGGGGCAAACGCTCGATCAAACCGAGGTAGTCGCGGTCACCCTCACGGAATGTCCATTGCCTCATTCATCAAACCTATTCGGAGCGTCCGGCCGTAGTCTCGTCACCGTGCATAACGGGCTTACCGCCACATGACCAGGCGAAAGTGCGCGAATTGTGCGGCCCAGCAGGATCGTATCGATACTTATTGATCGCCGTTTCTCAGAACTTTGTCCTTGTAAGGCCCTGCATCAATCCCGCGACCATTAGTAATGATGCGTGAGCATCGGACCGAGTGGTTTCGCTTACCTCGGGATGGGCGCCAAGATCACTAAGGAATTTTAGAGCCTGCCTGACCAGTTCATAACGCTCAGTATAGCCAACCTTTCCCTGGACTGCTGTCTTCCGCAGATCCTTCGCCGCCGCCCGTGGGCCGCCGTCGTCTTCGTCATCATCTGGGCACTTGCCCACCAGCGCTGCCAAACACTGGCGAAGGGACTCAACCGTTAGTCGCCATTCGTGCTCCAAATAGTGCTTCTGGGCATCTGCGAAAAAGGTAAACGCAGTTGCATAAGTGGGTGATTCTTGGAGTCGCGGAGCTTCGAACTCAAGTAAGAGGATACGCCGGTAGCCGGTCTGTTCGAGAATGGCGATCCAGTCACTCTGCTTAATTTCGATATCCAATTGAGCATTCGAAAATGGAACGGGAGAGCATTTAATGAACCAATGGCCGGAAAAATCCACGAATAGGGAGACAGGCCCAGTCCGGTGCTCTTCGATTACCTGCAGCTGTGGGTACGTTACGTCGCACGTAAAGGAAATATCGCGGGTGCCGCCACGCGTTGGCAGCGCCGTCGGCTGAGTTTGAGCCCGCAGCGCGCCTAAGTGGCCACCCTGCGATCCAATGTTCTTGACCTGCACTGTTCCGGTGAGCCACACAGGCAGGCCGTCGGCAATCTCCTTGCGGCTGGATAACTCAACGTTGATCGTAAGTTGACCCATGCCAACACCTCGGGCGGCGCTCAAGCCCTTGTAGAGGAGTCTTGCGGCACCCTGCTCGCTATTGATCTGGAGCCATGCATCGCTACTCATGGTCACAGAGCATGACACTTCGAGTGTGGTTCGCCGCACTTCTTTCCCGCGAGCTGTGCGTCTGGGCGCCTCTGCACTGTCGAGAGTCCGCTGGCTCGACGGTCCTCGCCACTCTGGGACAACTTCCATCGGTCGCCCGCGCGGTCCATGTTGGTCGTCGAGGCTGGCTTGCCTGCCGGCTGGCTTCCCCTTCCACGACCTGCGGCATACCGGCAATGTCCTGGCGGTGATCCGGTGGTCGAATACACGCGAGCGGACCGAGCCACCGAACTGGAGGCGTGGCTCAGGGTAGAGGTGAGGGACGGACTAGGCTTCGGCCGCTGATCTTGGATCTGCGAGAGCACGCAGCTGGAGACGCGTGAGACGAGTGCCTGACCCCTGCCGTGAGCCGCTGGTCAGGCTTCTGCGGCCCTCGTGCTACCGGGACCGGGCTTGCCGCACCACCGGGCCAAAGATGCCTTCGATCACGGCGGAGCGCCGTGGCGTTCGGACGCATGCAGCGACCTCGGTAGCTACACTCGCGTCATGCCTTCGATTGAGCGCCGGCTGTTTCAAGCGTCACAATATAACGAATTCACGTACCGGCGTGCGGTCGTTGAGGATGACGGCACGACGGTACAGTTTGAATACGACCTCATTTCGGCATCAAACCACATCCCGTTCCGAGAGACCGTGGCATTCCCGGCTAGGCTCACAACAGTTGCCGCATCAAAGCCACAGCAGTTTGAGTACGTCGTCAAGCTTCTATGGCTTGCAATCGGGTTAAGCTATTGGAAGGCCAGTGCAGCGCCAACTATTTATGTAGAAGGCGGACTAACGGATTCCCAGCGGCATTTTTTGCGAGTCCTAATTCAAAAAGGAATGGCGGAATATGCTTATCGAAATAGGGATCGCTCCTGCCTCTCACCGAACATAGTGGCGCATACAGTTCCTGTACCTGAAAACACCATTGAGCCAAATATTTCATCGCCGTCTCGGCCGCTAGTGCCCATCGGTGGAGGAAAGGACTCCATTGTTACGATTGAAGCGTTGAAATCGGATGGCTGGCGGCCTTCAGGCTTTTCCGTCAATGACCACCGAGCGATCGAACGCACTGCTAGTATTGCATCAGTGCCCTTACTAGTCGGTCACAGGGTGATTTCGTCAAACCTATTAGAGCTGAATCGTGCGGGGGCCAGGAATGGACACGTTCCCGTAACGGCAATCAATTCGCTGATAGCAATTCTAACCGCTCTAGCTACAAATCATGATTCTGTCGTATTCTCCAACGAGCGGTCAGCCTCGACGTCCAACCTTAGTTGGGAGGGAATCGACGTCAACCATCAATGGTCCAAGAGTTTGGAGTTCGAGCTGCTTTTGAGGTCGCAGTTAGCAGGTATTGGATGCGACGTAGAATACTTCTCACTCGTGCGGCCCTTCTCAGAGCTCAGGATCATGCGCAACTTCGCGCGTCACACTGCATTTCACTACACCTTTGCCAGCTGTAATCGTGCCTACGTAAAAGACAATCGCATCCCAAACGGTCGCTGGTGTCTTAACTGCGACAAGTGCAGGTTCGTATACCTCTCGCTGGCACCGTTTCTCGGAAGGGAAGGCCTAGTTCGCATCTTCGGTGCCGACATGTTCGACGATCTAACTCAGATCGCCGGGTTTGAGGAGCTGCTGGGTCTCACTGGGCACCGGCCCTTAGAATGCGTCGGTGAAGTCAATGAATGTCGGGCAGCCCTGCAGTTGGTGGCGGATCACCCGGCATGGGAAAGAAGTGCGGTTGTTTCAAAATTGGTCGAGTCCCAATCTGCGATCGGTGGCTCCACCGACTTGATGGCAGTCTTCATGGCGTCGGAGGACCACTGCATTCCCGCCCCGTTCAAAGGAGCGGCCGATGCGATTAGGTGATCTGAAAGGCTGCCGCGTCGCCGTTTGGGGTTACGGTCGCGAGGGTAAGGCAGCCGTACGAAAACTCCGTGGCATTGCCGGGGAGCTGATAATTGCAGATACTAGTCCGGATCTAATGGCGCCGCCCGAAGATGAGTCTTTGGAGATAGTTGTCGGAAGCTCCGCGGTGACCGCACTGCTTTCTGCCGATGTGATCGTGAAGTCTCCAGGAATCTCACCAATGACAGAAATATACCAAACTGTCTCTGAATCTGGTCCTGTCATAACTACGGGAACGAATCTCTGGCTAGAAGAAAACCACAGTAGGACTATCGCCATTACCGGGACCAAAGGAAAGAGCACTACGGCAACGATGCTGGGTGCGGCTATGGCTAATCTTGGTATTGCCGGCGTTGTCGCGGGAAACATTGGTGAGCCATTGCTCGACGCACCTTCGGCGGAATACTACGTCGTAGAGCTGTCGAGCTACCAGTGTTCGAGCGTAGTGCGGTCCCCCAGCACGGTGATATTCACGTCATTTTTCCCGGAGCATCTTGACTGGCACGGGGGCATCGATAGATACAGGTCTGACAAATTCAATGTTGCGATGCATGGTAGCAAACTAGTAATTGCGAATGGTTATGAATCTCGACTACGCGAAGAACTGCCTGGACTGGGTCCTGATACAAGGACGGTATGGACAGGCGCAGAAAGCGTTGTGGTTGACCATGACGGAAACCTGAAGCTAACGGACGGACGGATCGTGCCGCGTGACGCGATTCCGGCGCAGGGACTTCACAATGCAAGGAATGCGGCACTGGCCGTTGTTTGTCTGGAAGAGCTGTTCGCCGAGCGGTTAAGGGGGATAGCAGCTGAGCAGATCTTTCGTGGATTTAAGCCACTCGATCATCGGCTGCAGTCAATTCCCAGCGCCGATGGTCGTACGTGGATCGATGATGGCTTGGCGACGGCACCAGAGGCGACCGTCGCAGCATTAAAGACGCTTGCGGACCAGGATGTCACTCTGATCATTGGCGGAGCCGACAGAGGTTTAAGCTATGACCCACTTGTGGATTATCTGACTGATCGGCAGAAACGTGTTGTCATCATAACTACCGGACAGAGCGGACCACGCATGGCGGCGGCCGTTAGGAGCGTAGACCATCATTTGGTCATTGAGACCGAATCGTTCAGCGATGCAATGTCTTTGGCGAGAAACGAGACGCCTCTTGGCGGCACGATTCTGCTATCACCGGGCGCCCCGAGTTTCGGAGAGTTTCGGGACTATGTCGAGCGGGGCCGGGCTTTTGCTGAGTTTGTGTCCAAGCTAAAATGATGAGTAACGTAGACTGGAGTGCCTTTCGGCTAAGGTATGGGAATGCGGCCCTCTCTTCACTTGCGGAATTCCGCGACGTGATTCAGAAGGAAGATGACCTCGCCGCGCTTTCGGCATTACGCAGCGCAATTCGCTCCCTTGCTGAAAATCCAAAGAGCAACGATCTCACAACTGTGGAGCATTACGCGGGCGAGGCGCCTTTGGCATCCGAGACGACAGAAGATTTGCGCAATCTGCTAAATTTGGTGAATTCTCGCGTCCGCCTCCTGCTCGGCGCTCAGACAGCAGATGTCAGCTCAATCATTGCGTCAGCTCATGCGACAGATCCTAACACATGGGAGGGATCCAGCCAGATGACGTTGGCGATCATGTGGGATGACCGAGGGGCACTGGCAGATGACGCTTCGATTTGGCTAAAGAAGTCACAATCTTTCATGGGACGGGCGGTGTCGTCGAGCATACCTAGTATTGGCCAATATTTTGGCCAGTTCTTGAGGGAACTGAGGACTGAAGCGGTTGCAACGATTTTCCAGTTCGGATATCAGCTGCCGGAGACCGCCTTTACCTGGATAACTTCTGACAAAAATAGGTCGCAGCTGCCCGACCGTGCCGGTCTCCGGTTTGTCGCCGGCATCTCGGATGAAATGGCCAGCAGTGGGCTGCCTATAGCGTCGTGGTGGATCAACGGTGTTACGCGCAGAGAAGTGCGGCTGGCTCGGGCTGGAATCGCTGCTTGGACGATAGATCCGGACGAGTTGGCTGCCGGGATGAATGTACCGGCACGGCACGCTATGGATAGGCGGGCAGTCTTGGAAGGAGAAGGTTCAAGGGTGGAGGAGTGGCTCTGGCGAACGAACGAAGGAGATTGGATTGAATTTGTTGGCGGTGGGATCCTCCGGCGGGCGAACGGCGCTTGGTTTGGTCCGAGTCCATCTGTACGGCCACGTCCGAACGCATTTCTTTCCGTTCTCGGTCGGCTACTTGGTGCCGAGCCGGCGCGCCGAACGGACGATGCGGTCGGTGAATTGGAGCTGTTAGCAAGCGTCTCTCCGATTGGCAACATAAGCGTCATCACTTCGGTCGGCGGAGAGGAGGTTAATGTCGACCCTAACGCGCTTCGACAACTTCGAGTTGCGCGAGACGTCATTTTGTTCGATTAGGGATTTGCTTTTAGAGTTTGTCAGATAGGGGTGAGGATCGTTTCAGTCGTCGGCGTGATTGCAATTGTGATCATTGTGTGGAGCATTATGCTGATCAATTCGGCGCGCCTCCAAGCCCTTCTGTATTCGTTTCCGATACCGATATCAATTGCGCTAGTGTCTATGGGCGGTAACACTGGCGCTGTTCAAGTAATTGGTGTCGCGCTACTGGTATTGTTCTTCTACATTGTTCATATCATCGTACGACTGACGCGTTCGCGGTTGCTGGCTGTCGCGGTAGGGGTGGGTGCATACTGCCTTCTCGCCATCGCCGGTCGAGTGATGCTTCCGACCGGTGAATTCTTTTCGTTGGTATTGTCAATTGTCTTAGCGCTATGGGCAGTGCATTTTTCGCTCTCGCTGATTTTGGCCGGACGGCTCGGGCGCTTTCTGCCAAGTCAGGAAGTGGCTGGCGGAGCTCTAGAAGGAGGGCGGCTAGAATCAGCTAGCCTTACGGTGACCGATGTCCAGCCTACGTCCGATGCAGTTCCGGTAGAGTCCTCTACAGGCGCTCGACGAAGGGCTTCGACTGCTGCAAGCCAAGGTGGAGGCGGCGCTCCCGATCTGACCCGTAAGCAAATTGGTGCCGCTCAGTTCGTCTCCGTTCCAGTTGCGACAACTCTTGCCGCGCTTTTGGGTAACGCGCTGAGTGGGTTTGTGGTCACATTTCCGTTTTCAGGGGTGCCAGTTGCCTTATCGATGAGTCAGCCTTTGATTGACTTTGCGCGCGAATTCGGCTACCGGTCCATAGCGCTGCTGTTTTTCGTTGCAGCATTCCACTATTCCTTCTCACTCGGCTTAGTTGCGGCGTTCTCAATCGCCTGGGCATCCTTTGGCGTCGGTGCGTTAGCTGTCTCTGGCGCACTAAGGCTGCTGACGTCCTCCTCGACGGCGATATCGGGGTGAAATACCTCGGATTCTGCGAGGCAGGTCTCGTAAACGCGTTTCACACGACGGACGTCCGTCGGCTCCAATAGCAGTTGATTTTCAATGATAGTACCGAGGGCGCTCATTGAGGCTCGCCATGCAACGCCTCCATCCCAGATCGCCAGATTGATCTGGAATTCACTGTGCAAGTCTTTGGAAAGTATAAAGCGGACGTCAACGCCCGCCTTGTGCTGCTCCGTCATGATGTCTTTTGTGTGTGCGTCTAGGCGATCGATTACGAATACCCTGGTGATTGTTCGGCCGCCACCTTGCAGGAGCGCAACGTTCTGTTTCCAGTATTCCCTTCCCTGCGGACGGTGCCACCAGGACGTACCCCGGCGGATTCGCTCACTTGTGACATTGGTCACCGCTTCGATCTTTTCCTGACAACGTCTGGTTTCGCCCATAAGATCCGAAAAGTTGCTGCTAGATCGTACAATGACACCTCTTTCAAGGTCTTGCGCCTGAAGAAGCAGAGCCTCGAGATACTCTCGGAGTTCACCTACCAAAATTTCGCTTCGACCCTTCGTAGCAAGCTCGCTGGCGACCCCGACCAGCTCCTCGAGTACACCTGGCAACCAATCGATCCTTCTGGACATAGCGTAGAGATCACTTGAGCGTCGGCTTCGGTAGCTTAGCTGTAATAGCTCGCTCAGACATGCGCACAATAGGCCGATGATGACGCCATCAATTGGCTTAGCAAGAAAGCCCACAATGGCACCGAGGGCCAGTGAGCCGAAGACCGTTGCGAGTGTCAAGTTGTCTACTCGAGGTGTTTTTCGGCGGTTGGGCCTGTCAGCGGAGTCGGGGTCAGTGTTTGCTGCGAGAACAGCCGGCCGCGTGGTGCTATCGTCTACCACTGGAGCTGGGCAATCTTCGTGAGCGTGTCGGTGTACTGCGCGTTGGACAATCCATCCACGGTGGCTGTGTGCTGGCGTGTTGCGCCGTCAACAGCTCCAGCAGCAACGGCCGCATTCAGAAGCTTCATATGCCATTCGCAGCTTGTCAGCTGATTAGCATCGGAGTCCGAGACCCTGGTGCTAGCTAGGCGGAGCACCAAAGTACATAATGCATGAGCGCCCCAATTCGAGGTTCCTCCTACAATTAAGAAGTCGGCGTCTATTTTGCAGTGTATTACCGCCCCATTTTCAATGCTGGCGTCGATAACGGAATCGGGAATTTTGCCCATTCCGATTTCATTGCCACCGTCACCGATAGCAATCTTCGTTCCGCCGACCTTGAGGAACCAATCATCTAATGGGGCTGTATGCTGAGAAATATCTTCTCCACGCATATTCCTATACGTTCCGTCGATGCTTCGTCCAGGACGCTCGATTGCAATGGAATGTGTTAAAGAGCGGAATTCGCTTGGCGCTTGACCCCACGCGTAAACTCCTCGACCATCTGGCGCTACTTCTACAAGGCTAGACCTCAAGTTCGCTGCAGTTGCGACGGCACTCAGAACGGGCATGCATAGCGTGTCCGTCATCAAGGAAACCCGGCCACCGAGTAGCTCGATTAGCTTGGCAATCTGCGCGGCCCCGATCGGTCCATCTGTCTCGGCCGCTGGAGGATTGGCGCGTGGGATGTAAAAGCCCGTAATGATCAATACGTTGAGACTTGGCGCGTCAAGAAGTGATCTGCACGCACGTAATAGATCGCCAACTACGATCGGTTGGAGCGCAGCCGATCCTCGTCCAACATCGGACGCCGCGAGAATTTCCATTTCAAGGGCGAACTGTTCGACGCTGCGTTTAGTGCGCATGTGCCACCGACTGGGAGCCGGCCGCGGGGTGTACCGTTGTTCTCGGGCGAATCTGCTGGATGGTGGCCTCATTCACGCGAGCATCCTCGCAGAACAATGCTGAATCGTTCGACCGTCTCACGGATCTTTGGGGGCTGCTTGGGATTGGCGAACCTAAGCTGCAACGACGCGGGCAGTGAGCACGGGACGAAGAGAATCAGAGTATGTCGATAGACCAGGGCCGTGCTCGCTCGTGCGCAAGACTGCGGGGCTATCTGCGTCGTGGCCCGCGGCCGATGGCCGAGCTGGCCGGTTCAGGCCTGGTTCGTGATTTGGAACGGCGAACATAGGCGCAAGCAGTCACGCTTGACAGAAGCCAGGTGGCCCGGATGTTGGCTGCCGTGCCTCTGGTGAGCCTGCGCAGGTTATGCGGCGGCGAGGACGGCGCGCGCGCCGCCCGCAGTCGCCAGCCGGGCGGAGCCCGGCCTTGAACGAGTACAGGAAAGTCCTCACGGAGCACGCACGGGAGGCGCGGCCCGGACTCGGCTGGTGCCTGACAGGCGTGTGTCAGCTGATGCTTGACACGCTCGGATCGTGGGCGTCGAGGCCGGCGAGGATGCGTCGGGCTGTTGCGATCACTCGTTCGGCGGTGTCGGCCAGGACGTCGGCTTGCTTGCCTGCGGGTGCCCAGTGGCCGATGTAGGGGAACGAGTAGCCGGAAGTGTCGAGGCCAGCGTAGCTGGCGACGATATAGGCGACTGATTCGGCTTCGACCTCGGCCTGGGAGCGGGTGTCGGTGCAGCTGGCGGTGCCGTGGCCGAGCTCGACATGCGCGAGCTCGTGAGCGAGCGTCTTGCAGGCTTGAGCAGGTGCAAGGTCGTCGCGTACACGGACGGTCATTTCGCCCCGAGTCATGGAGCCGTTCGCGTTCGGTCGGCCTGGGGTGGCCTCTCGCAATAGGACGAATGCAGCAGCGGCGACCTCGGCTGCCAGAGCGTCCCAAAGTCCCTGCGGTGCTTCGCCGTCGACAGGGGAGGCCTTGATGTGAGGCAGCGGTTCGCCGTCGGTCTGGCTGATGTCGAAGACGTGCTCGATCTTCCAGCCGCGAATCTGTCGACCGGCGGAGTCCTCGACGGTGGCGGCCTCGCCGTCATGCTCGGCAGTGTTCTCTTCCTGGTTGTTGGTGCGGTAGGTCACGGGTGCGAGGACGGCGATGCCGTGCTCGCCTTTGCGGACCTGGCGGCCGAGGCTTTGCCAGGTGCGGTATCCGGCGACTCGGGTTGCGGTCGGCATCTGGGCCAGGATTAGCAGGCAGTTGCGCCAGGAGTAGGCGTGGAAGCGGGCAGCGGCGGTCAGCATCGCTTGCCACGATTCGCCGCTGACCAGCTCAAGGACGCCGGCGGTCAACTGCTGGTGAAGCTGGGCTACCTGTTGCGCTCGGGCTTCTTCTCGAGCTTGGCGTTCCGCGACTGTCGGGGAATAGCGGCGGGTCATCTCACTTACCGCCCTGGGAGCGGACGACGCGCAAGACCTGGTCGTACAGGCGGTCGGCTGCCCGGTCCACCAGCGGTCGCAGGTGTCCAACCCGTGCGAGTTGTGCGGCGAGCTGGTCGGTCATGCAGTAGCCGGCGGAGTGGTCGCCGTTGCAGCCTGCGCAGTGCAAGCCGTGTGCGTGTTGGCATCCGCAGGCGAGGCACCACGGATCTGGCTTGGGCGGCTTCTGCGGTGTGGCCTGGCTCACTGTGTCGGCCGTCTCGTCGTCGTACTTGTCGACGCTCATGGTGAGTCTCCTGTCCCCTACGCCCGATGTGGCGGGTGGCGGTGCTGGCCGTCACCGCACGAGTGCCGCGGCTCCGCCGGGGAGGCTCGCCGTCAAGGGTTCAAGGCCCGAAGTTGTTGACCGAGTGCAACGGCCCGGAGGGCGGGCAAGAAGTTCGGGCCCCCTTGACGGGGAGGTCGGCGGTGCAAAGCTCAGGGCGCAAGGGACGCGTCGCCGCAGGCGACTCCACCAAACTGTCTTGGCCCTCCGGCGGCCTTGAGCCGGATCAGGAACGCAAGGAATCGGCAGTGCGTACCGCGGCCGAGGCCCGTGGGCGGCTGAGTCCTTCCCTGAGATGCGAACGCGTGTTCTAATCGGGTTATGCGGTTCGAAGCCCGACATCTTGGTTCCGGGGTGTGTGGGACGGCGGGGTGATGGGCTGGCGCGCCGACAATCTGGGCGAGAACGACGCCCGACAACAGGCCGCCAACATGAACGTGATGTTCAATCAGTGGCACCAACGGGCCGAGAACGAACGCCGCGAAGTCAAGCCACCCATCCCGGTCGAATCAGCCGAGTGGTCCACCGCCGGCCTGCTCGACTACTGGGTCCGAGAGGATATGGAGTGGCTCGGCCGCGTCCGCGACCCCGACGGCCGTTACGTCTGGATCAGGGCATCCGACCTACGGCGCGCCAAGCGCACCGAGTAGCCCACAGGCTTCGAGATGGTCATGCGGGCGTCTGCCCGGCATCTTGGAGGGCGCGGGTCATCTGGTCGTATGAGCAGGCGCATCGGAAGCCTGTGTCGTCGTCTTGCATGAAGTCGTTGGCGTCGTTCTGTGCTGCTGGCTCGCCTCGAAACAGAGGGCTGGTGAAGGCGCTGCCCTTGAGTTCGTACCGACCTGGGGTGGTCTTAGTCGAGCACCATTCCCAAACGTTGCCGACCATGTCGTAGACGCTGTACGGGGAGACTCCGCTGTGGTAACGCGAGACCGAGGTCGTCGTGCCAACACCAGTCTCGCGGACATTGCACTTGGCGGCCGTCTTTTGGTCGCCCCAGGGGAAGGTGGTGCCGGTGGTTCCTCGAGCGGCCTTTTCCCATTGGAGTGCGCTGGGCAGCGTTTTGCCGGCCCAGTCGGCGAAGGCCGTTGCGTCGCGCCAGGACACTTCGACCACGGGGTGGTCGTACAGCGCTTGGGCGCATCGTCCGCCCTCCCAGTGACGAGGAGGAGCGTGGCCCGTGGCGGCGCAGAATCTGGCGTAGTCGGCATTGGTGACGGGGAAGGTGTCGATGTAAAACTCGTCCAGCCAAGTCGGCTCGTTGCCGGCGCCCGCGAGGAAGATGCCCTCCGGGACACGGGCCATCATCCGGCCGTCGCGAGGGTGTTTGGTGTATCGACCGCTGAAGATCTGATTCTCTGCGGGCTCGACCAGCTGGTGTAGCGCGGGCCCGTCGCTGGCTGTAAGTAGGCCGACGAACCGACCGTGTACGTCTGGATCGGCCTGGGCGAGAAGGGTGTCGAGTGCGGCCTGGTTGACCATCCGCGGGATGCTGTCGACTCCTCCGGTTTCCCATCGGTTGACGATGCGGTCAGAGACCCCGAGCTTGTGCGAGAACTCCAGTAGGCTCATCCGAATAGCAGCGCGAAAAGCCTTGATCTCCCTACCTGTCCATTGAGTAACGAGCGGCATCACGTTCTCCTACAAGGGCTCGCCCGGAAGCTCGGCATAGATTTTCCGCAGCAGGTCCAGCGTCGGGTCGTCCATGGGGAAGTGGACGGCGTCGATGGCCTTGATCGTCCAGACACCGACGGAGACGTTCGTCGCGAACGCTGCGCGCATCTCACCTAGCTGGGAGAGCGTGACAGGCGCAGTTGCGGAGTCTCCATGGGCGCTCTGCAGGAGTTGCATCGTGACGCCTGGCAACACGGGTGTGTCGGGCCAGATCACGACGCCGTCGTGGTCGACGAATCCGAGATTCCAGGTGACGCCCTCGGAAATTCGGCCGTCGGGCTCCACGAAGACCGCGTCATCGAAGCCGGAAAGCTTGGCCACTCGGCGCAGCTGGAGCTGGCTGAACAGCCCAATGTGCTTCACCAGTGGGAGATCTCTGCTGTAGGCGAAACTCTTGACGGTCAGGGGAGCGGGCGACAGCGGGCCGCCCGGGCGCGTGGTGACGAGAACCTGTGGCTGAGCCGGATCACCGATGTTGCCCAGCGTCAGGTTGGGGTCGAAGACGGTGACGCGGACTGTGAACACTCCGGTGTGCTGAGCGGTCGCATGGCGGATGAATCGCAAGACACGTTCGGTGTCGAGCTGGACGCCGAACACTGCGTTGCAGTCCCGCACGAGCCGCTCCATGTGTAGTGAGAGCCCGCGAACGGCGCCGTCGTCAACTCGCATCGATGTGAAGTGCCCGTAGTTCGTAAGCGCCAGGCGTTCCAGGTCTTGCGCCGTTGCGGGAGAGCCATTGAGTTCCGCCATCGCAACAGCATGACACACGAAGTTCGCTTTAGTTCGGTGCTGCGCCCGTCGGAGGCCGGTTCCGCAAGTGTGTTCTGGAGTGACGCTCGATTCAGTCATTGAACGTAGCGGCTCCGCGCAAGGCGAGTCGACAAGATCAGGAGGCGGACAGATGGCTATCGAGTTGCAGGTGTCGTCGGTGACGGCGCTAGTCACAAGTGAGCCGCGAGAGCGGCAGATCTATGACGGTCGCGGGGATGACCGGCGGGTGAAGGGCCGTTTCCTCGACGCGGCGGGTCGGCCGGTCTCGACGGTGAATGCAGTGGTTGTTGCGGAGCCGGTGGGGTTGCTGCCGGATGCTCAGGTGCAGCTGCCCGACATTCAGATGACGGGCCTGGTGCCGGGTGCGGTGATCCGCGTCGAGGGAGCGACGACCGCTCGGCTGACCGGCGGCGACTATGCCGCGATCCGTGCGGTGGTGACCGGTGAGCGAGTGACTCCGCTGGGCCATTGGACGGACTGGATCAGCGGCCAGGCACGCGGTGGTAAGCCGGCTGAGGGCAAGGCGGCCTGATCATGACTCGGGGGATACAGGCTCGTCGAGAGGCGGCCCGGTTGCGGTGGGAGGTGATCAGCGGACTCCGCCGCTGGGCTTCCGGGTCACTGGCGCATGAGGCGGCGGTGGAGCTGCTGGTGTCGTGGGCCGGCGGCCGGTTCATCCGGTCCGGCCGGGCATGGATTCGGCCGTGTGACCGGCCCGGTTGGTACTGGCTGGACGGCGACGCGCTGAGGGCGTATGCGCCGCGGCTGGCCGAGTCGGATCGGCGGGTGCTGTTCTTGGCGGCCGAACTGCTGGCTGGTTCTCGACGGACTCGTCGCCGGGTCGAGTCGGGGAGGGCGGCCGCATGACTCTCATAGAGGCGCTGTTGATCGGGCTTGGGCTCGATGTGGCGCTGGCCCTGTTCGCGGTGATCAACATCGTGTCGTACCGACGGCACCGGCCACAGCGTGCCCCTGTGGTCTTCGATGACATGGACGAAGCGGATGCGGAGGACGTGTTCGGGCAGCGGCCTCAGCGGCCGTCGGTGGGGAGGTGAGTGAGATGGGTCTGTCGCTGGTGCGGGCGGACCGTCCGGCCCGGTTCTACCCGGAGGTCGTCCGGGTCTCTCTGTGGCTGGTCGTCGGAGTGTGGCTGGCGCGCCGGCTGCTCCGGCTGCTCGTGATCATCCTCCGATCCCCGACTGCAGTCACGATCATCGTTGTCGGGGTCGCCGTCAGGGCGGGCTGGCGGCTGGTCTCCCCAGCCCTGCCGATCGGCATCACGGCCGGCCTGATCGTCGTGTTGGTGGTGTGGCGGTGGCGCTGGCCGGTCTCGTTCGAGAAGCACGCCTACTGCCGGGCACGGGGTTGGCTGCGCGGCGGCTGGGTGTACCGCCGCCGCTGGACAACGGCGATGGCCACCGCCGGGTTGACGAAAGACCGGCTCGGCGTCGACTATGTACCGCCGCTGCTGAGGGTGCGCTCGACCCGGACGCTGGACCGGGTGACGGTGCGGATGCTGGCCGGCCAAACGCTGGAGGACTACGGCAGCGTCGCCGACCGGCTGGCCCAAGCCTTCGGCGCGGCGGACTGCCGAGTCCGCTCGATCGCCAGACGTCGGCACCAGCTGGAGTTGTGGCTGCTGATCAACGATCCGCTCGCTGAGATAGTGCGGCCGTTCCCGCCGGTCGCGGACTGCCTGACCAACGGGATACCGGTCGCACGCGCGGAGGACGGCTCGATCTACCGGCTCCGCGTGGCCGGGCATCACCTGCTCGTCTCTGGCGCGACCGGCTCGGGGAAGGGCTCGGTGATCTCGGCGGTCATCGGCGGCCTGTCCGTCCAGGTCGCGGCCGGGCTGGTCGAGTTGTGGGTGATCGACCCGAAGGGCGGCATGGAGTTGGCCGGCGCCCGGCACCTGTTCGCCCGGTTCGCCTACGGCGACTCCACCGCCGACGGCGGCTACGAGGCCAGCCTGGCCCAGCTGCTCGAGGACGCGGTGAAGGCGATGCGGGAACGCCAAGACCGGCTCCGCGGCGTCACCCGACTCCACACCCCATCGACGGCCGAGCCGCTGATTGTGCTCATCATCGACGAGCTCGCCGCCCTCACTGCTTGGGTCAACGACCGGGTGATCAAGCGGCGGATCGAGTCAGCGCTCGGCCTGCTGCTGTCCCAGGGAAGGGCTGTCGGGGTCGTCGTCATTGGGGCCGTGCAGGATCCGCGGAAAGACGTCATCCCGCAACGCGACCTGTTCCCCACCCGGACCGCGTTGCGGCTCAACGAGGCCGAGCACGTCACCTTGGTGTTGGGTCCAGGCGCTCGGAACCGGGGCGCGTACGCGGATCTGATCCCCGACAGCCTGCCCGGCGTCGGCTACGTGATGGTCGACGGCATCGCCGAACCGATCCGGGTCCGGTTCTGCTACTACACCGACGACGACATCGCCGACCTCGGCCGACAGAAGCCGCACGGCGGCACGCCCGACCGTCCTGAATTGGTGCTGATCGAAGGAACCGCAGCATGACCAGCGCGGTGGCACCGGCGGATTGGTGCACGTTGCTGTTCGGCGACACCGTGCCAGAGGCGACCAGCGCCGAGCTCCGTGATCGGTTGTCGCGGCCGGGTCTGGGACGCTGGCTCGCCCAAGTCCGTCAGGTGCGGCGGTGTTCCCATCCGGTGCGGCTGGTCGGCCACAGCGACACCATCGACGCAGCGACCGGTGAAGTCCTGTCCTCCTACGACTCGGCGGGGGAGCCGGACGGGGTCACCTACCTGCGCTGCGGGAACCGGCGGGCCTCGGTCTGCCCGTCGTGTTCGCATGAGTACAAGGGCGACGTGTGGCATCTGCTGATGGCCGGCACCGCCGGCGGCATCAAAGACGTCCCGGCCACCGTCGCTTTGCATCCGTTGGTGTTCGCCACTCCCACCGCACCGTCGTTCGGCTTGGTACATGCGAGCAAGAAGTCCGGCCGGCCCGGCAGCCGCCGCTGCCTGCCGCGGACCGGGGACCGGCGGCAGGTGTGCCCGCATGGCCGGCCACGCTGGTGCATGGCCGTCCATGATCACGGCGACGAGCTGGTCGGCCAGCCGCTCTGCGCCGACTGCTACGACTATGAGGGCCATCTGGTGTGGCAGTGGTGGGCACCGGAGCTGTGGCGACGGTTCACCATCACCCTCCACCGCCGCATCGCCACCCACCTCGGCGTCTCGGAGAACGCCGCGAAGAAGCTCGTGCGGGTGCAGTTCGCGAAGGTGGCCGAGTTCCAGCGCCGCGGCATCATCCACTTCCACGCCCTGATCCGACTCGACGGCCCACCCACCGACACCGACCTGTACCCGCCGCCGGTCGTCGACATCGACAGCAGCACGCTCGCCGAGCTCATCAAGTCGGCTGCGGCCGCCGTCTGGTACGACCCGCCGCCGATCGACGCCGATCATCAGCCGCGCATGTTGCGGTTCGGCGCCCAGGTGGACGCCCGCCCGGTCACCGGCACAGCTGATCGACAGGTGCATGGGGCGCAGCTGCACCCGGAGACGGTCGCCGCCTACATCGCCAAGTACGCCACGAAAGCCGCCGGCGACCTGCCCATTGATCAGCAGGCCCGTGGCGAGCATCTGCCGCGACTCAAAGCCACCCTGCACCAGCTGGCCCGGCGTGCCATCGTGGCGCAGCTGGCCGGCCCCGAGAGCCAGTACGGGGGTTGGGAACGGTGGGCCGACATGCTCGGCTTCCGCGGCCACTTCGCCACCAAATCCCGCCGCTACTCCACCACCCTCGGCCGGCTCCGCCAAGCCCGCCGCGACTACACGAGGCGTCACCACCAGCTGCGGAATGACAACAGTGCCGCTGAGTCAGCCGATTGGGTCGATGATGAGGACCAGGCCGACGATGAGACCACGCTCGTAATCGGCTCCTGGCGGTTCGCCGGCATGGGCTGGCTCACAACCGCAGACGCCGCCCTCGCCCTCGCCTCCGCCGCGAAGGCCCGGGACGATCGATCCTTGGATGACCTCAGCGGTCAGACCGTGGCCACGATCGCCGCCCTCTCACAAGCGAGACCCTGAACGGAGTTGCCCGTCATGACTGAAGGAGCGAAGCGGCCGCCTGTGCCGCCGGTGCTTTACCGAGTCGAGGAGGCCGCCGAGGCGCTGCGGCTGAGTCGGACGGCAATCTATGAGCTGATCCGGTCAGGCCAGCTGCGCACTGTCAAGGCTGGCAGTCGCCGCCTGGTGCCGGTCGCCGCGCTGGCGGAGTACGTCGCCAGTCTGGAGCGTGCAGCATGACTGAGCGGCGCACGCGCGGTGACGGCGGGCTTCGTTGGCATGAGAAACGACAGCGGTGGATCGCTGAGATCACCATTGGCTACGACGAGCGCGGCAAGCGTGTCGTACGTAGCGCATCCGGCCGGACCCGGGCCGAGGCGAAGTCCAAGCTGCGCAACCTACTGCAGGATCAAGTTGACGGCGTCACCGCGGCCAATAGTTCAGTCACGGTGCGCCAGGCCGTCGAGGACTGGCTGGCCTTCGGCCTGCCGCGCCGGAGCGGGGACACGGTGGACAAGTACCGGGTCATGGCTAGGAAGCACCTCTACGGGCCGCTGGGTGCCCGGAAGCTGCGCGAGCTGTCCGCTCCGGAGGTCGATCGCTGGCTGAATCGTCTCGCGCCGGCATTGAGCACTCGGACGCTGCAAGAGCTGCGAAGCATCCTCAGTCGCTCAGTCAACCGGGCGATGGCTCGCGACTTGGTACGCCGCAACGTGGTCGAGCTGACAGAGGTTCCTCAGGGTCGGTCGGGGCGTCGGTCGAAGTCGCTGACAGCTGAACAGGTTGACGCGGTGCTGACCAGGACAGCACCTGACCGGCTGCATCACTACATCGTCGTCTCCCTGCTCACCGGAGCACGGACAGAGGAGCTTCGAGCGCTTCGCTGGGAACACGTGCACCTCGAAGGCAACCCGGACGTGCACCCGCGGATCCCGCCGCATATCGAGGTCTGGCGATCCGTGCGTCAGGGAGGCGATACCAAGACCAGGAAGTCTCGGCGCACCTTGGCCTTGCCAGCTCGCTGCATTGAAGCTCTGCGAAAGCAACGTGCGCAGCAGGCCGCCGATCAGCTGGCGGCCGATGAATGGCAAGACACCGGCCTCGTGTTCACAACCGCGGTCGGCACCGCGATGGATGCCGCCAACGTCCGTCGTGATCTTCGTCGCGCGCTCGCCCTGGTTCCCGGCATCGATCCAGGGGAGTGGACCCCTCGCGAGTTGCGGCACTCGTTCGTCTCAGTGCTGTCCGACGCCGGCATCCCGGTCGAGCAGATCGCGCAGCTCATCGGGCACAGCGGAACAACCGTCACGGAGTTGGTCTACCGGCACCAGCTGCGCCCCGTGATTCAGACGGGCGCGACCGTCATGGATCGCCTGTTCGCGCCGGGTTCAGGGCCGGCGTAGTCAGGCAGATAGTCAGGCAGCAGGGCCGAAGTGAACGGCTTGGACAAAGTGAATGTGACGCTGACTTGGGTGGGCGATACTGGGTTCGAACCAGTGACCTCTTCGGTGTGAACGAAGCGCGCTACCACTGCGCCAATCGCCCGGCTGCCCCGTTTCGGGCGTCGCCAACCATATCTCATCGGCAACCAGCCATCGAAGGTGATCTTGAGGCTGCGGTGTCGGGGCGCGTACAATATCCTGTACTTGCTGGTTGCAGGTGAGGAGTGATGGCATGCGGACCATGAGCTACTCGGAGTCGCGAGCACACTATGCGGAGGTGCTCGATGCCGTGGTCAACGACCGTGAGGAGGTTGTGATCACGCGTGCCGGTCACGAACCTGCCGTGATCGTTTCGCTCGCCGACTACGAGTCCCTCAAGGCGACCGCCTACCTGCTCCGCAGCCCCGAGAACGCGCGCCGGTTGCGAGAGTCGATCGAAGAGTTGGAGCGAGGCGGAGGCACCGTACGGGGTCTCGTTGAGTGAGGCTGGTCTGGAGCGGGCGTGCGTGGTCTGACTACGTCTGGTGGCAGGCCCAGGACCGCAAAACCTTACGCCGGATCAACGCGCTGATCGCCGATATCACCCGCAGCGGAAACGAGGGCATCGGCAAGCCCGAGCCCCTCAAGCACGACTTTCAGGGCTATTGGTCCCGGCGGATCGATGACGAGCACCGGCTGGTCTACAAGATCGTCGGCGACGAGATTCGGATCGCTCAGTGCCGCTACCACTACGGGCGCTGAGCCCGACTGGCCATGATCGAGAGTCAGTGCAAGGACTGCTCAGGGCGACGTGTCAGTGTGCAATTTGGCCCGTTTCCAGGGGGCCTGGAGCAGAAAACGGGCCGAAATCGCACACTCGTAGAGCGCCACGCCAAGCGGGGACAGCGGCATCGATCGTGGGCGCAGACAAAGTCGGTCGAGCCATGAAAGCGGCCGGTCTAGTCTTACCCGAGGCGTACGGGCGGGCCGTATGCGAACAGAGCCCGGGAAGGAAGCACCAATAGTGTCCAGGTCGATCACCATCGTTCGCGGCGCGGAGAGCGAGCAGCAGGTGATGGAGAGCACGACCACCGGCCTGGACCTCTTCGGTGAGGATCGCGGCATCGTCGCCGTACGGGTGAACGGCGAGCTGCGCGACCTGCACCGGCCCATCGAGGACGACGCGGTGGTGGAGCCGGTGAGGATCGACAGTCCCGACGGGCTGAGCATCCTGCGGCACTCGACTGCGCACGTCGCGGCGCAGGCAGTGCAGCAAATCCGCAGCCACGCCAAGCTCGGTATCGGACCGCCGATCGTCGACGGCTTCTACTACGACTTCGACATCGACCGCCCGTTCACCCCGGAGGACCTGCGCGAGCTCGAGCAGGTGATGGCCGGGATCGTCAAGGAGCGGCAACAGTTCCGCCGGCGCCCGGTCAGCGACGACCAGGCGCGGACCGAGCTGGCCGACGAGCCGTACAAGCTCGAGCTGATCGCCGACAAGGGTTCGGCGGCCAGCCAGCCCAAACTGGACTCGGATCCGGACGGCTCTGGCGACGCTGCGGGGGTCGAGGTGGGCGCGGGCGAGCTCACCATCTACGACAACGTCCGGCCGGACGGCTCGGTCGCCTGGAAGGATCTCTGCCGTGGGCCGCACGTGCCCCACACCGGCTACATCCCGGCCTTCGCGCTCACCCGCAACTCCGCCGCCTACTGGCGCGGCGACCAGAAGAACAACCAGCTGCAGCGCCTCTACGGCACTGCCTGGCCGAGCCGACAGGCGCTCAAGGACTACCAGACCAGACTGGCGGAGGCCGCCAAGCGAGACCACAGAAAGCTCGGCGCCGAGCTGGACCTCTTCAGCTTTCCCGACGAGCTGGGCTCCGGGCTCGCGGTCTTCCACCCCAAGGGCGGCATCATCCGGCGCGAGCTGGAGGCCTACGCACGGCAGCGGCACTTGGAGGAGGGTTTCGACTTCGTCAACACCCCGCACATCTCCAAGAGCGGCCTGTTCGTGACCTCGGGTCACCTGCCGTACTACAAGGACACCATGTTCCCGCCCATGGAGCTGGAGGGCGCGGAGTACTACCTCAAGGCCATGAACTGCCCCATGCACAACCTGATCTTCCGATCCCGCGGCCGGTCCTATCGCGAGCTGCCGCTGCGTCTGTACGAGAACGGCAGCGTCTACCGCTACGAGCGGTCCGGGGTCGTGCACGGCCTCACTCGAGTGAGGGGCATGACCCAGGACGACTCGCACAGCTACTGCACCCCGGAGCAGGCGCCGGCGGAGATCAAGAAGCTGCTGGAGTTCGTGCTCGGGCTGTTGCGGGACTACGGGTTGAACGACTTCTATCTCGAGCTCTCCACTCGGGACGATTCGGAGAAGTTCGTGGGTTCGGCGGAGGAGTGGGAGGAAGCCACCGCGATCCTGGAGCGGACCGCGCTGGAGTCGGGGCTGGAGCTGGTGCCCGATCCGGGCGGCGCCGCGTTCTACGGACCGAAGATCTCAGTCCAGGCTCGAGACGCAATCGGGCGCAGCTGGCAGATGTCGACCATCCAGTACGACTTCAACCAGCCGGCTGGATTCGAGCTGGAGTACCAGGCGGCCGACGGCACCCGACAGCGGCCGGTGATGATCCACTCGGCCAAGTTCGGCTCGATCGAGCGGTTCATGGCGGTGCTGGTGGAGCACTACGCGGGCGCCTTCCCGCCGTGGCTCGCGCCGGTGCAGGTGGTCTGCGTGCCGGTCGCGGGGGAGTACGAGGACTACCTGGCAGGTGTCGCCGAGCGGCTGCGCGCGGCCGGCGTACGGGTCGAGGTCGACACCTCAGACGACCGGATGCAGAAGAAGATCCGCAACGCCGAGCAGGCCAAGGTGCCCTACATCCTGATCGCCGGCGGGGAGGACCAGGCAGCCGGTGCCGTCTCCTTCCGCTACCGCGACCGGACCCGCAAGAACGGCGTGCCCATCGAGGACGCCGTCGCCGAGATCACCACCGCGATCGCCGAGCGGCGCCAGGTCTGACCCGACTCCACAGAACGGTGCGACGGGATCTGACTCGACTCCACAGATCGGTGCGACCAGGTCTGACCCGACGTGACGGAATGGTGCGATCCGGGTCTGATCCGACTCCACGAGACGGTGCGATCCGGGCTCGATTCGCCCAAGGCGGTCGGTGCCGCCAGTCGAACCCGTCGAGGGCGTCTACGCTGACAAGGCGGACAAGGAGGCGAGGTGGCGGACGACAACGGCGCGGCGTTGCCGGGCACGCCGGACGGCTTCGAACGCCTGTGGACGCCCCACCGGATGGTCTACATCCGGGGTGAGAACAAGCCGTCCGCGTCATCGGCGGACGCCTGCCCGTTCTGTACCGCGCCCGCCGGCGATGACCGGGACAAGCTCATCGTGCATCGGGACGAGTTCGCCTATGCCGTGCTGAACCTTTACCCGTACTCGCCCGGCCACCTGCTGATCTGCCCCTACCGGCACGTCGCCGACTACACGGAGTTGACCGCGGACGAGTCGCTCGCGGTGGCCCAACTCACCCAGCGGGCCATGCAGGTGATCCGTTCCGCGAGCCAGCCGCAGGGGTTCAACATCGGCATCAACCAGGGTGCCGTCGCGGGCGCGGGCATCGCGTCGCACCTGCACCAGCACGTCGTCCCGCGCTGGCTGGGCGATGCCAACTTCCTGCCTGTGGTCGGCCAGACCAAGGCACTGCCTCAGCTCCTCGACCACACCTGGGACATCGTCCGGCAAGCCTGGAAAGAGCTGGTCGCCTGATGTTGGAGCGCTTCCGCGGCTGGTGGGCGCACTTCCTCACCCCGATCGCCAAGTTCTTGATCAAGGCGGGCGTCTCGCCCGACCTGGTGACCATCCTCGGCACAGTCGGGGTGGCCGGTGCTGCCCTGGTCTGCTTCCCGCAGGGCTGGTTGTGGCAGGGCGTGCTGATCGTCACGGTCTTCGTGTTCTCCGACATGGTGGACGGCCAGATGGCCAAGATCACCGGCTCCGCCAGCCCGTGGGGCGCCTTCCTGGACTCCAGCTCCGACCGACTGGGCGATGCCGCCGTGTTCGGCGGCATCCTGCTCTACTTCGTCTACGTCCGCGACTCAGCACTCTGGTCCGCCGTCGCGCTCGCGGCCCTGGTCTTCGGTCAAGCGACGTCCTACGTCAAGGCTCGGGCGGAGAGCCTCGGATTCACTTGCAAGGGCGGGCTGGCGGCCCGAGCCGACCGCTTGGTGACGCTGCTCATTCCGACCTTCGTCGCGGGCCTCGGGGTCCCGTACATCCTGGAGGCGGCGATCAGCTGGCTGGCGCTGGCCAGCATGATCACGGTCGTGCAGCGGATCATCCAGGTCCGCCGGCAGGCCAAGGCGGCGATCCTGCCCGCACCCGAGGCTCGCGACGCCGAGGCCACCTGACGCCTGCTGATGTCGAGACTGCGTGACGCCGCCATCCGGCGTGGCTATCGCGTCGGCTGGCGGGTTGCCCGGGCGATCCCCGACCGGGCGGTCCAGGTGATCGTCTCGTACGCGAGCCGCCGCGCGGCCCGGCGGAATGGCAGCCACGTCCAGACCCTGCGCCGCAACCTCAGCATCGCCACCGGCGAAGCTGCCTCGGACGAGCTCGTCCAGGCGGCCCTGACCTCATATCTGCGCACCCTGTACGAAGTGCTGGCGCTGCCTGGATGGTCCGCTCGCAAGGTCATGACAAATGTGGAGGTCATCGGCGAGCTGGAGCTCCGGTCGGCGTTCGCCGCCAGGGGAGCGGTCGTCGCCCTGCCACACAGCGGCAACTGGGATCTCGTCGGCGCCTGGGCCTGCCTGACCGGACTCCCGGTCAGCACAGTGGCAGAGGAGCTGGGCGGCGGGGACTTCGAGGCCTTTGCCGGCTTCCGGCGCCGACTCGGCATGGAGGTACTGTCCCATCGTGACCCGGCAGCCATCTCCACACTGGTGGCAGCGATCCGCCGGGGCCGCGTGGTCTGCCTACTCGCCGACCGCGACCTGGACGGCGGCGGGCTTCCGGTGCTCTGGCGTGGCCAGCCGATCACCATGCCGGCCGGGCCGGCCATCGTCGCACGGCGAAGCGGCGCCGCGCTGGTGCCGGCCGTCTGCCAGTACACGCCGCGAACCATGAGGGTCCTGCTCGGGCAGCCCATCGAGCACCGACCCGGCCGGAATGGCCTGGTGGCGATGACCCAGGAGCTGGCCGACTTCTTCGCCGCCAGGATCGCCGAGCAGCCGCAGGACTGGCACCTGATGCAGCCGTTCTTTCCCGAGGTGACACCGTGAGCGGTCTGCGGATCGGACTGGTCTGCCCGTACTCCTTCGACAGTCATGGTGGCGTGCAGAACCAGGTGCTCGGCTTCGCGCGATACCTGGCTGCCAACGATCACCATCCGCACGTGCTTGCGCCGGGCGCCCTGCCGGTTGACGGCGTCGCGCGACCGGCCGAGATCAGCTCGGCCGGTGGCGCGATTCCCGTTCCGTACAACGGATCCGTGGCTCGGATCAACTTCGGCCCGGTGAGTGCGGCCCGGGTCCGGCGCTGGCTGCGGAGCAACAACTTGGACCTGTTGCACGTGCACGAGCCGATCACGCCGAGCATCTCGCTGCTCGCCCTGTGGGCAGCGGACGTGCCAGTGGTGGCCACGTTCCACACGGCGACGCCGCGGTCCCGATCGATGCGGCTCGCCGGCGACAGGCTCCGCCGGACAGTCGCCAAGATCGACATCGGCATCGCGGTCTCGGAGTCGGCGCGGGAGGTTGTGCGCAAGCACCTCGGTCGCGATCCGGTCGTCATCCCGAACGGCTTTCGCTCGGCGGAATTCCTTTCGCCCGGTGCGAGGGCCGGGCGGAGGGGAGCCGGTCGGTGGCGCGCCGGTGATCGCCCGCGGCTGACATTTCTCGGCCGGGGAAGAGAGCCGCGCAAGGGGCTCGCGGTGCTGATCGAGGCGCTGCCGGCGATCCGGGCCAGCTACCGCGACCTCGAGGTGGTCATGGCCGGCGACGGTAGTCGGCTCAGCGTCCCCGGCGGTCGCGCGCTTGGTCCGATCGACGACCGGGCCAAGGCCGAGCTGTTGGCGGCAACTGACGTCTTCGTGGCCCCACAGCTGGGCCGGGAGAGCTTCGGCCTGGTGGTGCTCGAGGCCATGGCGAGCGGTGCGTCGGTGGTCGCCTCCGACCTGCCGGCCTTCGTCGACCTGCTGCACCCGGACCGCACAGGTCCGCGGTTGGGAGAGATCTTCGCCCGCGGCGACCCACGGGCACTGGCCGCGGCAGTCGTACGGGCGCTGCGAGCACCCGACCCGCTTCGTACGGAGCGGGCGCGGGCCGCCGCGCAGCGCTATGACTGGTCGCAGGTCGGCCCCGCGATCCTCGACGCCTACGAGCTGGCGCGCGCCGGCGAGCCGCTCGCACTGAAGGCGATCCGATGACCGCTCCCGGCGATGTCCAGCAGGCCTCGGCGGAGCAGCAGCCCGAGCGAAGACGCCCGGCGGTCGACGCCAGCATGGACCTGCTCAACCAGATTCTCCGGCAACCCGTCGATCCCGACTACGAGATCGTCACGGCGCGCGGGAACGAGCCGAGTTCGCGGTGGCGATGGTGGCTTGCTGCCGTGGCGCTGGTGATCGGCGCGATGCTCGCGATTGCCGCGCTGCAGACCACCCAGTCGGCCCCCGCCTTGCAGATCGAGCGCACCGAGCTGATCAGCCGGATCAAGGCGGCCGAGGCGGAGCAGGATCAGCTCCGGGCGCGGGCGACGTCGTTGTCAGCCGAGATCGCCGCCCTGCGGGAGGCGGCGCTCGGCAACGGCGCGACAGCCAAGGACCTGATCAGCAGGCTCAACAGTCTCGCGCCTATCGTCGGCGACCGGGCCGTGACCGGGCCCGGGGTCCTCATCGTGCTCGACGATGCGCCCGGCAACAGCGCCGACGCCCGAGACCGGGTGCTCGACCTCGACCTGCAGATGCTCGTCAACGGCCTCTGGCAGGCGGGTGCGGAAGCGGTCGCGATCAATGGACACCGGCTGTCCAACCTGACCGCGATCCGCAGCGCCGGCGACGCGATCACCGTCGACTACCGCTCGCTCAACCGGCCCTACCGGGTCGAGGCCATCGGCAACCCGCGTACTCTGCAAGCCCGCTTTGTAGAGTCCTCCGGGGGAGGCTGGTGGAACGAGCTCGCCCAGAACCGACGGATGAGATACGAGGTCAGCACCTTGAGCGCCGTGACGCTGTCGGCCGATCCTGGCATGGTGCTGCGACACGCGAGGCAGCGCCAACCATGATCCCGGTGCTCGGGCTGCTGGTCGGCATCGTGCTCGGTCTGGTGCTGGAACCGACCATTCCGCAGGTGCTGCAGCCTTACCTGCCGATCGCAATCGTGGCGGCGATGGATGCCCTGTTCGGGGCGTTCCGTGCCTACCTGGAGGGCACGTTCACCGACCGGGTGTTCGTGGTCTCCTTCATCTCCAACGTCTTGATCGCGGCGGCGATCGTCTACGTCGGCGACCAGATCGGCGTCGGTTCGCAGCTGGCGACAGGTGTCGTCGTCGTCCTCGGGATCAGGATCTTCACCAACGCCGCAGCGATCCGCCGGGTGCTGTTCCGTGCCTGACCCATCGACCCGGGGCGGCCCGCGCCCGGGCCTGCGCAAGCTCCGTACGGCGTTCCTGCACCCGGGAAAGGGCCAGCTGATCGCGGCCGTGATCTTGCTGCTGGTGGGGATGGCCGGCGTCATGCAGATCCGGATCAACGCCGCGGACTCGACCTACACCAGCGCCCGCCGGGAGGACCTGATCCAGTTGCTGGACGGCCTGGGAGCGGGGTCGCGACGGCTGGAGAGCGAGATCGCCGACCTGGAACGAACCAGGACCAGCCTCCAGTCGGGTGCGGACACCGAGCGGGTGGCACGGGCGAACATCGAGAAGCGGATCCAGGAGCTGTCGATCCTGGCCGGGACCGTGCCGGCCAAGGGAACGGGCATCCGGATGCGGATCACCGACCCCAACAGCAAGGTCGACGCCGAGGTGCTGCTGAACGCCGTCGAGGAGCTGCGGGACGCCGGCGCCGAGGCGATCGAGATCAACAACAGCGTCCGCGTCGTGGCGAGCACGTGGTTCGGCCAGGACAATCAGGGCGGCCTGGTGGTCGATGGATCACCGGTCTCGCGGCCGATCACCATCGAGGCGATCGGCGACTCGCACAGCCTTCAGGAAGCGGCCTACTTCCGCGGCGGGATCGTCAGCGAGATCACCGGCCCACGGATCGGCGGCCAGGTGCTCCTCGACTCGGTGGATGCCCTGACCATCGACTCCTTGCACGCCACGACCGAGAATCAGTACGCTCGGCCAGCGTCGGCAGCGCCGACGCCTCGCTGACCCGCCGCGGGTCGATGAGATCCAAGGGAGCAGATGTGCCGGACTACCCAGAAGACCTGAAGTATTCCGCCGAGCACGAATGGGTGCGAGGCGGGAACGCATCGTCGGTCCGCGTAGGGATCACGCACTACGCGGCCGACGAGCTGGGCGACATCGTCTTCGTCAGCCTCCCCTCGGTGGGAGAGACCGTGGCGGCCGGGGACGCCTGTGGCGAGCTCGAGTCAACCAAGAGCGTCTCCGACATCTACAGCCCGGTGCCCGGCGTGGTGTCCGCGGTGAACCCGCTGCTGGAGAGCAACCCGGAGATCATCAACTCCGACCCGTACGGGGACGGCTGGCTGTTCGAGCTCGACCTCGACGAGGACGCCGACCTGGACTCGCTGCTCGACGCCGACGCCTACGCCGAACAGGTCGGCGGGTAGCCTGGGCGGTCCGGGCGGGCAGCCACCAGACGTTGGCCGCCCGGCGACCCGCCAGTGGCCCGTCCTAAGATCGGCCAAGGATCGTCCGTTCTGCGGATCGGGCCGAGAGGCTGCGTCCTAAGCTCGACAGATCACCTGAAGCACCGAAGATCACGACGGAAAGCCGAACCCATGCCGTTCTGCACCAACTGCGGCCATGACAACCCCGAGGGAGCCAACTACTGCGCTCAGTGCGGATCTCCGCTGAGCGGGGGCGCGACCCGGCTCGAGCCACCGCCGGAGCGGGTTCCGACCGGAGACACCACCAGGTCCATCCCGCCCATGGTCGAGGAGCGCGAAGGCGAGCTCCTGTCCGCCGAGGACGAAGCCGCCGTCAACGCGCTGCCGCAGGGCTCGGCGCTGCTCATCGTGCAGCGCGGCTCGAACGCCGGCAGCCGGTTCCTGCTCGACACCGACCTGGTGACCGCGGGCCGACACCAGGATTCCGACATCTTCCTCGACGACATCTCGGTCTCACGCCGGCACGCCACCTTCACCAGGACCAGGCAGGGCACGCTGGTCAAGGATCTCGGCAGCCTCAACGGCACGTACGTGAACCGCGACCTGGTCGACGAGTGCGTGCTCAAGAGCGGCGACGAGGTCCAGATCGGCAAGTTCCGGCTCGTCTACTTCGGCAGCCCCAAGGACGGCGACTAGTGGCTGCGACCTCCGGGCGTGACCACTGACCCCAGGCAGCTCGTGCCGACCAAGCCGGAGACCCGGAGCATCGGGCACGTACTTGCTTTGCTCAAGGCCGAGTTCCCGGACGTCTCGATCTCCAAGATCAGGTTCCTGGAGGCCGAGGGTCTGATCACGCCTCGGCGAGCACCGTCCGGCTATCGCCGCTACACCGACGCCGACATCGAGCGGTTGCGCTACGTGCTCTCCGTCCAGCGCAGCCACTACCTGCCGCTCAAGGTGATCCGGGAGCAGCTGGAGGCGATTGACCGTGGCCAGCGGCCGCCGTTGCCGGACTCGCCGTTACGGCCGGGCGACGCCGGTGCGGCCGCCGCCCAGCATGCCGGGCCTGCGGCCAAGCCGACACTGCGCCTCACCAGGCAGGAGTTGCTGGAGGCGAGCGGGCTGACCGATGCCTCCCTCGCCGAGCTGGAGCGCACCCAGATCGTGCAGCCGCGCCGCGGCACTGCCCACTACGGGCGGGACGCCCTGACGCTGGCCATCGCGGCCAAGCGGCTGGCCGACTACGGGATCGACGGCCGGCACCTGCGGGCGTTCAAGATCTCCGCCGATCGGGAGGTCGGCCTGGTCGAGCAGGCCATCGCGCCGCATGTGCGACGGGGCGGCAACAAGGACGTGTCAGGCGAGGTGACCCAGTTGGTGATCAGCTTCCACGCCGCGCTGGTCCGCACGGCGATGGAGCGCTGAAGGATCCCGATGGTGACTCGCCCGGCTTTCTTGATCACGATCCGAGCGCAGGCGGGTCCTGGGCAGGGTGCCGAAGGCGGCTCGCGAGTAGTGTTGCTTCATGCGTGAGCTCGATGTCGTTGGCGTACGGGTGGAGATGCCGTCGAACGCGCCTATGGTCCTGTTGAAGGAGGTCGGCGGCACTCGCTACCTGCCGATCTGGATCGGAGCCAGCGAAGCCTCGGCGATAGCGAATGCCCAGGAAGGCATCGTGCCTCCGCGTCCGCTGACCCACGACCTGATGGTGGACACGCTCAACACGCTGGGTCATCGACTGACCGAGGTGCACATCACCGAACTCGAAGGCGGAACGTTCTACGCAGTGCTGCTGGTCGACGGCGTCGAGGTGAGCGCCAGGCCCTCCGACGCGATCGCCCTGGCCCTGCGGGTGGGGTCGGACATCTACTGCGCCGAGGACGTGCTCGACGAGGCAGGGATCGAGATCCCTGAGGCCGAGGAGGACGAGGTGGAGAAATTCCGCGAGTTCCTCGACCAGGTCAACCCGGACGACTTCTTCACCGGCGACGAGCCCAAGGCGTGAGGTATAGCTCTGAGCAGGTGGTGACGGTCACCGGAGTGATGCCTAACGAAGTGGTCTCAAGCCCGGCGTGTCGTTGACCCCTCCGGATTCGCGGTCGTAGCGTTCATCGGGTAATACAGTGTGTGGAATTACGCCAGGGAAACTCGGCTGAGGTTTCCCCGCCCGACGCAATCTTCAGTGTGAGTGGAGGCGCAGTGAGCAGCATCGAACTTCCCGTCGAGCCGGCGCAGCGCTGGCGCTCGAGCCGGCAGGAGTCCCAGGAGCTGCTCTTCGAGGGCGACTTCTCACCGCTGCCGAGCGACCTCGGCTTCCGCGGCCCGGTGGCCTGCAGTGCCGCCGGCATCACCTACCGGCAGCTGGACTACTGGGCCCGGACGGGCCTGGTCGTGCCTGAGATCCGGGGTGCAGCAGGTTCCGGCACCCAACGCCTCTACAGCTTCCGCGATATCTTGATCCTCAAGGTGATCAAGCGGCTCATCGACGCCGGCATCTCGCTGCAGCAGATTCGCGCCGCCATCGACCACCTGCGGGCGCGGGGGGTCGACGACCTCACCCAGGTGACACTGATGAGCGACGGGGTCTCGGTATTCGAGTGCACCTCCGACGACGAGGTGATCGACCTGCTCAAGGGCGGCCAGGGTGTCTTCGGCATCGCACTCGGCGGCGTCTGGCGGGACATCGAGGGCACCCTCTCCGAGCTGCCGGCCGAACGGGTCGAGACCGAAACCGAGCAGCCGCACGACGAGCTGTCCCGGCGCCGCCGCGCCCGCGTTGCCGGCTAGCCTCTTCGTTTGCCGCGCGATCTTGCGACGCTCAGCGCCTCGTTTGACCTCGGCCGGCGAGGCGCTGGGGTAGTCTGGGCGCTGCCGCGAACCCAGTGCGGGAGAGTTCAGCTGGCCGTAGCCAGGTGACGCCGAAGGGGCAACCTCCCCGGAACCTCTCAGGCAACAGGACCGTGTTGGGTTGGCAACTCTGGAACCGACGGTGACAGAGGGGGAGTGGCTTCGTGATTCGCGGAGTCGCTGAAACCTCAACCGCAGGAGAGTTCGCCACATGACCGGCAGCAACGACGTCGGACCCTTCGCCGCGCGCCACATCGGACCACAGCCGGACGAGCGGGACAAGATGCTCGCCGAGCTGGGCCTCGCCGACCTGGAAGAGCTGGTCGACCAGTCCCTGCCGCAGGGCATCCGGATGCGACAGCCGCTCCAGCTGCCCCCGCCGCTGACCGAGGCCGAGACGCTGACCCGGCTGCGCGGCCTGGCAGCCAAGAACCGGCCGCTGCGAGCGATGATCGGGCTCGGCTACCACGGCACGACCACGCCGTCGGTGATCCGCCGCAACGTTCTCGAGTCGCCCGCCTGGTACACCGCGTACACGCCGTATCAGCCCGAGATCAGCCAGGGCCGGCTCGAGGCGCTGCTGAATTTCCAGACCATGGTCGCCGACCTGACCGGGCTGCCCATGGCGGGCGCGAGCCTGCTGGACGAGGCAACGGCGGTGGCCGAGGCCATGACGCTGGCTCGGCGCAACGTCAAGACCGGCTCGGTGCTGCTGCTGGACGCTGACACACTGCCGCAGAGCGTAGGCGTCGTGCGCACCCGGGCCGACGCCCTGGGCATCGACGTCGTGGTGGCCGAGCGCGATCTTGCCGCTTCGGTGGCGGATGTGGACCTCTTCGCCGTGGTCGTCCAGACCCCGGGCGCCAGCGGCCGGCTCGCCGGCACCGATGAACTGCGCGCGGTGGCCGAGGCGGCCCACGAGCGCGGTGCGATGGTGATCGCCGCGTGCGACCTGCTAGCCCTGACCCTGGTCACGCCGCCTGGGGAGTGGGGCGCCGACATCGCGGTCGGCTCGAGCCAGCGGTTTGGGGTCCCGCTGTTCTACGGCGGCCCGCACGCCGGCTTCATGTCGGTACGCACAGGCCTGGAGCGCTCGCTGCCCGGACGGCTGGTCGGGGTGTCCAAGGACGTGGACGGCACGCCGGCGTTTCGGTTGGCGCTGCAGACCCGCGAGCAGCACATCCGCCGGGAGAAGGCGACGTCGAACATCTGCACGGCCCAGGTGCTGCTGGCGGTCGTCGCCAGCATGTACGCCGTCTACCACGGCCCGCGGGGGTTGCGCGCTATCGCCGAGCGGGTGCACGACCGGGCTCGCGGCCTGGCCGGCGACCTCGCGGCGGCCGGGACCGAGATCGCGTACGGGTCGTTCTTCGACACCCTGCTGGCGACGGTTCCGGGCCGGGCGGCCGCGGTCGTCGCGTCGGCCCGGGACGCCGGCGTACACCTCCGGCTCGTCGACGACGACCGGGTCGGCGTCTCGATCGGCGAGGACGCCACGGAGGCCGACCTCGCCGCCGTACGGATCGCGTTCGGCGCCGGCACCGGTGCGCAGCCGTACGGTGATCTGGCCGGCAGTGATCGCACCAGCACGTATCTGAGCCATCCGGTCTTCAACACCCACCACAACGAGACGGCGATGCTGCGCTACCTGCGGGCGCTGTCGGACCGGGACTTCGCGCTGGACCGCGGCATGATCCCGCTGGGCTCCTGCACGATGAAGCTCAATGCCACCACCGAACTCGAGCCGATCAGCTACGAGGGCTTCGCCGGCCTGCACCCGTTCGCACCGATCGAGGACGCCCAGGGGTATGTCGAGCTGATCGGCACTCTCGAGTCCTGGCTGGCCGAGGTCACCGGCTACGCCCGGGTGTCCATCCAGCCCAACGCTGGCAGCCAGGGCGAGCTGGCGGGCTTGCTCTCCATTCGCCGCTACCACGACGGCCGCGGCGACACCGACCGGCGGATCTGCCTGATACCGTCCTCGGCGCACGGCACCAACGCCGCCTCCGCGGTGATGGCGGGCATGCAGGTGGTCGTGGTCAAGGCGGCCGGGGACGGCTCCATCGACCTCGACGACCTCCGGGCCAAGATCGCCCAACACGGTGACCGGCTGGCCGCCATCATGGTCACCTACCCGTCCACCCACGGGGTGTTCGAGGACGGCATCACCGAGCTGTGCTCGCTGGTGCACGAGGCCGGTGGCCAGGTCTACGTCGACGGGGCGAACCTCAACGCGCTGCTCGGACTCGCGCAGCCCGGGAAGTTCGGCGCCGACGTCAGTCACCTCAATCTGCACAAGACCTTCTGCATCCCGCACGGTGGCGGTGGCCCTGGCGTCGGCCCGGTCGGCGTCGGTGCGCACCTCGCCCCGTACCTGCCCAACCACCCGCTGCTGGACGCGGCCGGGCCGGCGACCGGCGTCGGTCCGATCTCCGCCGCCCCGTACGGCTCCGCCGGCATCCTGCCGATCAGCTACGCCTACATCGCGATGATGGGTGCGTCTGGGCTGACGGCGGCCACCGAGCACGCCCTGCTGGCCGCGAACTACGTCGCCGCGCAGCTGGGCGCCCACTTCCCGGTGCTCTACGCCGGCCGGAACGGCCGGGTCGCCCATGAGTGCATCCTCGACCTGCGGCCGCTGACCAAGGCCAGCGGGATCAGCGTCGACGACGTGGCGAAGCGGTTGATCGACTACGGCTTCCACGCGCCGACGATGAGCTTCCCGGTGGTGGGCACACTGATGGTCGAGCCAACCGAGTCGGAGGACATGGCCGAGCTGGACCGCTTCTGCGACGCCATGATCACGATCCGGGAGGAGATCGGGCGGGTGGAGAGCGGCGAGTGGCCGCGGACGGACAACCCGCTGGTCAACGCGCCGCACACCCAGGGCCAGGTGACCGCCGAAACGTGGCAGCACCCGTACTCGCGCCGGGTGGCCGCCTTCCCGGCAGGCCTGCACGCTGGGCCGCTCTACGCGGACGGCTCCGACAAGTACTGGGCGCCGGTCGGCCGGATCGACAGCGGCTACGGCGATCGCAACCTGGTCTGCATCTGCCCGCCGATCGAGGACTTGGCTGAGTGAATTGCGACGCTAGCGCGTCGCGCGGATTGCGCTCTTAGCCCGATGTCATGCTCCATCGCTCGCGCGACACGGCCAAGAACGTGCTCGCTGCGTTCGCGCCGTGTCGTGCTCGACTCTGTCGCATGACACCGGCGCGCAATCCGGGATCGTTGCTGTTGCCTCGGCTAAAGCTCGTGGCCCGCTTCGGTGCTGATCCGGTGGGCGAGCTCGACGTCGAGCCGGGTGAGGCCGCCGGCGGAGTGGGTGGACAACACCAGCGTGACCTTGTTCCAGCGGATGTCGATGTCGGGATGATGGTTCAACAGCTCCGCCTCCCGGCCGACCTGGTTGACGAAGTCCAGGGCGGCCTGGAAGTCGATGAACTCATACGTCGCGGTCAGAGCCGGCTCGCCGACTGCCCGGCTCCAGTCCGGCAGCCGCTGCAGCTCGCGGGTGATGTCCTCATCGGTCAACAGTGAGCTCATCTGACCAGCCAAGGCGCGGACCGTACGACTGTCAAGCCCGCGCCGAGTGCTTCCGGGGTACGACACCCGAACCCTCGCTGCGACGCCGACCGCATAGGAGGGCCAGGCTTCCGGCGAGAGCCGCCGCCTTCCCCGGCTCGGCGCCGCTCGGATAGCCTCAGCAGGCGCGACCAGGGATGACGTGAAGGGAGCACCCCATGCCGAAGTGGCTCGAGCGAACCAAGACGCGCCCTTGGGTGGCGCACCTGCTCCGGGCCGTCGAGCGCTTCAGCGGACGGCTGGGATCGGAGTTCGGCGCGGCGATCACGTACTTCTCGGTGCTGGCGCTGGTGCCGATCCTGATGCTCGCGTTCTCCATCACCGGCTTCGTGCTGACCAACCTCCGGCCCGACTGGCTGGCCTCCGTCGCGACCGCCGTTGCGGACGCTCTGGGCAGCGGCAACCCGGAAACCCGGTCGAAGCTGCTCGCGATGGCCCAGAACGCGCTGAGCAACTACACCGCGATCGGCATCATCGGTCTCGTCTCCGCGCTCTACTCCGGCGCCGGCTGGATGGGCAATCTCAAGAACGCCGTACGGGCGCAGTGGCGGCAGTCGTTCGACGTCCAGGACAAGGGCGGCAACATCGTCGTCAAAACGCTGGTGAACCTCGCCACCATGCTGGGGCTCATCGTTCTGATCGCGATCACGTTCGGGCTGGCGTCGATCTCGACCTCGCTCACCAACGCGGTGCTCGGCTGGCTCGGCCTCACCCACGTGTCGTGGCTCGCTCCCGTGCTGCACCTGGTGCCGATCGTGTTCTCGGTGGGCGCCGGTTGGCTGCTGTTCGTCTACCTCTACATGGTGCTGCCGGCCCATCGCGAGTCGTGGACCTGGGTCCGGCGTGGCGCTCTGATCGGAGCAGTGGGCCTGGCGGTGCTGCAGTACCTGACGAGCATCCTGATCGGTGTCTTCTCGCGCAACGCGGCGGCGGCCCTCTTCGGGCCGGTGATCACCCTGATGCTGTTCTTCAACCTGTTCGCCCAGCTCATCCTCTTCGTGGCGGCCTGGATCGCCACGGCCCGCCACGACGCGGCCGCGGCCGACGAGGGCGCGCGCGTACGCGTCGCCCTGCCGCCGCCCGATGTCAAGGCGGCCGAGGAGCCGGTGATGGTGCCGGAGGCCGTCGCGGTCCGCTCCGTACGGTTCGGGCTCGGCGCGGGCTACGTCACAGGCGCGGCCACCGGGGCCGGGCTCGGTGCAGCGCTGGCCTATCTCGCCTCTGCAGCGGTTCGCGGCAGGCGGCCGAAGGAGTCACGCACGCGCTGAGCCGATGCGTCGATCCGGTGGGGGTCGGTGGAGCCGACCGCCGCAGATCCGGCGGGTGAGCGGGGCGCCCGGATGCGGCCGGTGAGCCAGCGGGCTAGCGTGCCGTGACCGGCTTGGCTGCCGGCTGGCCGATCCCTTCCAGCAGATCGACGAACCACGCCTGGTTGATGTCGAACGGCTTGCCGCCCTTGATCCGTGCGAACTCGATCGCGCGAAGCTGGTCGCCACGCTCCTCGTCGTGGCCGATCACTCCGGGCTCGCCGCGCAGCGCCGAGTCGACCGCCAGATCGGTCATGGCCGTGATCAGCTTCAGGTCGCGCTGGTTGGCCGGCGCGGACCGGGAGAAGTAGCCGGACTTCTGGACCATCACCTTCTCTGCCTTGATCAGGTCGGCGAACTTGCTCGCGAACCACGCGCCCGGGTTGACCTTGTCCAGCTTGACGTGACCGAACGGGTCCCGCGGGACCTCATCACCGGACCGCTCCATCTCGGCCACGATGGTCTCAACGCCGGCGCCCTCGGAGACGAACAGGTTCACCGAGCCGATGCCGTCCATGACCTGCTTGAGCCGCGCGGCCTCGGACTCGAGGTCGAACATCGCCTCCGGTACGTAGACGCCGTGGATGTCCCACGCCTCCCGGCTCAGGCCGATCTCCGGCAGCCACTCGCGGCCGTCGAGCCACTCGCGGTAATCGGCCGCGGTCGCCGCGGTCAGCCAGCCGCAGGAGCGGCCCATGACCTCGTGCACGATGAGCATCCGCGATCCCGAGTTGTGCTCGCCGATGATGTTCTGGGCGAAACGCGAGCCCTGCTCGGCGGCCGTCCAGGCACCGAGCGACTGCTTGATCGGGATCACGTCGTTGTCGATGGTCTTCGGCAGACCGACCACGGTGAGCGAGTAGTCGTTGCGGGCCAGGAACGCCGCCAGGTCGGCGGCGGTGCTGTTGGTGTCATCGCCGCCGATCGTGTGCAGCACGTCGATGCCGTCCGTCGTCAAACGGTCGGCTGCGGCCTGCAGGGGGTCGGCCCCCTCTGCGACAAGCCCCCGCTTGACCAGGTCCGCCGCGTTGGTGAGCTTCACTCGCGAGTTGCCGATCGGTGATCCGCCGTAGCCGTGCAGCAGTCCGGCCCGCTCGCGGACCCGGGGGGTGACCGTCATCGAGTCCCCGGCCAGCAGGCCCTGGTAGCCGTGGCGATAGGCGATGATCTCGACGTCCGGGGCGAGCTCGGTGTAGCGCTCGATGAGTCCGCCGATCGCGGAGGACAGACAGGGGGCGAAGCCCCCGGCCGTCAGCAGAGCCACCTTCTGGACCATGGTCGCTAACCTAGCCGACCATCTTGTGCGGCCCGGTCGAGCGACCGCAGGCCGATCCTCAGTCACCCGCCGGCTCGAGATAGGCGGCGCCGGGTCCCCGAGCGCTGACCATGTCGTCCGGGTTCTGCAGGCTGCAGCGCTGCAGGCTCAGGCAGCCGCAGCCGATGCAGCTGTCGAGCCGGTCACGCAGCCGCTCCAGCCGTTCGATCTGCTCGTTGATCCGCGCGCGCCACTGCCGCGACAGCCGGTTCCAGTCCGCCTTGGTCGGGGTCCGGCCGCCGGGCAGCGTACGGAGGGCGGTGGTGATCTCGTCCAGGCTGAGCCCGACCCGCTGCGCCGACCGGATGAACGCGACTCGGCGCAGCATGGCCCGCTCGTAGCGGCGCTGGTTGCCCGACGTACGGGTGGAGAAGATCAACCGCTGGCTCTCGTAGAACCGGAGCGCGGACGGGGCGACCCCCGACCGCTCTGCGAGCTGGCCGATCGTGAGCAGGTCCGTCTTGTGCAACAGCATGTGATCAGCGTAGTTCCATTTCAAGTGAACTTTAAGTCAGGGTGATCGCACCGGCCGCGACCTCGAGCCAGCTGGTGACGCGTCGAGCCGGAGGTGGTCGGGCTCGATGGAGATCGTTCTGGTTCGAATCGGGAGAGGGTGGGTCGGGTGGGCGACGTCATGATGACCCGCGCGTGCTGTGCTCTGCCCGGACAGCCCGCGGGACTGCGGCAGGGGAGTGGCCCTAGGGTGATGGCCGTGGCGCGCTACTTCGACGTCCACCCGGAGAACCCGCAGCCGCGCACCATCGCGCGGGTGGTCGAGCTGCTGCGGGACGATGCGCTGATCGCCTACCCGACGGACTCCTGCTTCGCACTCGGCTGCCGGCTCGGCAACCGGGAGGGGCTGGACCGGATCCGGGTCATCCGCCAGCTCGACGACCGCCATCCGTTCACCTTGGTCTGTCACGACTTCGCCCAGCTCGGCCAGTTCGTGCACATGGACAACGCCGTCTTCCGGGCGGTGAAGGCGGCGACGCCGGGCCAGTACACATTCATCCTGCCGGCCACCCGCGAAGTGCCTCGCCGGATGCATTCACGGCGGCGTACGGTCGGCGTCCGGATTCCCGATCATGTGGTGGCCCAGGCCCTGCTGATGGCTCTCGGTGAGCCGCTGGTGTCGAGCACGCTGCTGCTGCCGGGCGAGGAGCGGCCGATGACACACGGCTGGGAGATCGCCTCGGAGCTTGATCATCTGCTGGACGCGGTGCTGGACTCCGGCGACTGCGGCGAGGTGCCGACGACGGTCGTCGACTTCTCCACCGACGAGCCGGTGGTCCTCCGGCACGGGGGAGGGGACCCGAGCCGGTTCGAGCGCGCGGAGATCAGCGATCGCCGATGAGCAGCTGGTACGCCCACGGGCCGAGATCGAGCGAGGACCGGGCGGGCAGCGAGACCGAATCGCCGGTGAAGAAGTCGGTATAGGAACCGACGTAGAGCTCCTCGCCGAACACAGCGCTGACGGGGTCCGGTGAGAAGTTGAAGATCGCGAGCACCCGTTGTCGATCATCCTGTCGGACGAAACTGAGCACGGCATCCTGGTGGTCGTTCGGCACGTTGATCATGGGCGCACCCCAGGCCCCGCTCCACAGCGCCGGCGTGTCCCGGCGCAGCTCGACGAGCCGGCGGTAGAACGCGCCCATCGAGTGCTCGGCCCAGACGATCGGGTCGCGGTCGAAGAACTGCAGCCGCCGGTCGTTGCCGGCCTCCTGGCCGTTGTAGATCAGCGGCATGCCCTTGCCCACAACGGAAAGCACGATCGCAGCGTCCAGCGCCTCACCGAACTGCTCGTACTCGGTGCCCTCCCAGGCGTTCTTGTCGTGGTTGCTGACGAACATCATCCGGATGCTCTCCGTCGGGTAGGCCTTGAGGTCCCAGGAGTAGAAGATCCGCAGCCGCTCGACGCTGGCCTTGCGGTGCGCGATCTCGTGCAGGGACTCGTTCCAGCTCCACGCGTAGGTCATGTCGAAGGCGGCCCGGTGCAGGTCGCGCGCCTCCCACTCGGCGAGCATGAAGACCGGCTTGATCGCGTCCAGCTCGCTGCGCACCCGCTCCCAGAAGTCGAGCGGCACGAAGCCGGCGACGTCGCAGCGGTAGCCGTCAAGATCGAACTCGCGGACCCAGTGGACCATCGCCTCGGTCATGTAGCGCCGGACCTCAGGTCGGGAGTAGTCCAGGTCGATGATGTCGTCCCAGTCCCACCACGGGGTCGGGCAGAAGTCACCCTTGTAGTCGCGGAGATACCAGCCGGGATGCTCGGCCACCAGGTTGGAGTCCCAGGCGGTGTGGTTGGCCACCCAGTCCAAGATCACGTGGAAGCCGAGCCGGTGCGCCGTGTCGACAAATGTCTTTAGCTCCTCGGCCGTGCCGAACTCCGGGTTGACGCCGTAGTAGTCCTTGACGGCGTACGGGGAGCCGAGCCGACCTTTCCGGTTGTGCTCGCCGATCGGCTGGACCGGCATCAGCCACAGGATCGACACGCCGAGGTCCGCCAGGCGTGGCAGCTGCGCCTGCGCCGCAGCGAAGGTGCCTTCGGGGGTGAACTGGCGGGTGTTGATCTGGTAGATCGTGGCGTTCTTGCACCAGTCGGGGTGGGTCAGGGTGACTTGCGGAGCGGGAGCATACGGATCGGACATGGTCGTCTACTGGTGCAAGGGGAGGGCTCAGGAGATCCGGAGCCAGGCTGACTGGTCGGCACCGAGTGATCGACCGGCGAGCGGGCCCGAGGCCAGGATGATCTCGTCGGCTGCAGTCAGCTCGTAGGTGTCCGGGCCGAAGTTCACCACGCACCGGAACCCTGGTTCGCGCCGGAAGGACAGCACGTGGCCGGGGATGTCCGTGTCCCAGGTCAGGATGCCGTCGCCGAGGGCTGCGTTGGCGCGGCGGGCCGCGAGCGCAGCGCGGTAGAGATTCAGACTGCTGTCCGGGTCGGCTTGCTGCGCCTCGACGGTCAGTGCGGACCAGTGGGCGGGCTGGGGGAGCCATGGCGGCCGGTCGGCGCTGCCGAATCCGAACGGTGGTTTGTTCCCCAACCAGGGGATCGGTACCCGGCAGCCGTCGCGGCCCCGTACGGTGTGCCCGGACCGATGCCAGGTCGGATCCTGCAACACCTCCTCGGGCAGGTCCTCGACCTCCTCCAGGCCGAGCTCGTCGCCCTGATAGATGTACGCCCCGCCGGGCAGGGCGAGCTCAAGGAGGACCGCCGCTCGGGCGCGCCTGCGGCCGAGCTCCACGTCGATCGGCCCTGCTGTCGCCTCGAGGATGCTGCTGAGCGCCGTGTGGTCCAGGCCGTCAGGGGTGAAGCGAAGCCCGGTGACGCCGCGCCCGTATCGGGTGACGACGCGTGGGGTGTCGTGGTTGGCGAGCACCCAGGTAGCGGGCGCCTGCACCTCGCCGAGCGCTGCCAGGGTCAGATCGATCACGTTCCGCTGGGAGTCGGGCGTCCACTCGCACAGCAGCGCGTCGAAGTTGAAGGTGGTGTGCAGCTCGTCGCTGCGGATGTACTCGGCGAGGGCGCGAGCCGGCGTCACCCATGCCTCGGCGACGAAGACCCGGCCGCCCTGCGCCGAGTCGGCGTACTCGTCGGCGACCTTCCGCCAGCGGCGCAGGATATCGTGCACGTGCGGCTGGTTCAGATACGGCGTGCCGGTCATCACACTCGCCTCGGGAGCGCCGGTCTTCGGATCAACGGGCAGATCCGGCAGTCCGGGCGCCTTGGCCATCGAGTTGGCGACATCGATCCGAAACCCGTCGACTCCCCGGTCGAACCAGAACCTCAGGATCGAGTCGAACTCGTCGGCGACCGCCGGGTTGTCCCAGTTCCAGTCCGGCTGCTCGGGCGCGAACAGGTGCAGGAACCACTCGCCGGGCGTGCCGTCGTCGCTGGGAACGCGCTCCCACGCGGGTCCGCCGAACATCGCCGGCCAGTTGTTCGGTGGCTGGTCACCGCCATCGCCAAGACCGGTGCGGAAGATGTAGCGGTCGCGAGCAGCCGAGCCGGGCTCGGAGGCGAGCGCCTCGACGAACCACGGGTGCTGGTCGCTGCTGTGATTGGGCACCAGGTCGACGAGCACCCGCAGGCCGAGGTCGTGCGCCTTCGCGACGAACTCGTCGGCATCGGCGAGGATGCCGAAGTCCGGATGGATGTCGCGGTAGTCGCTGACGTCGTAGCCTCCGTCGGCAAACGGCGACGGATACCAGGGGCTCACCCAGACCGCATCGACGCCAAGGGCCGCCAGGTAGGGCAGCTTCTCGATGATTCCGCGCACGTCGCCGGTGCCGTCGCCGTTCTGATCGGCGAACGATCGTGGGTAGACCTGGTAGACCACCGCACTCCGCCACCAGGCGCCCGTCCGAGTGACTGCATCGTCCTGCCCCATGGCGCCAGCCTTTCAAGGGATCGGCACGCGTGTCGAGTTGGCGAAAGGACTGGCAGGAAGCGCTGCAGGAGGCCCATCCGGGCACGGGAGTGGGGGAGTGGCCGACATGCGGCGGCAGGGCGGGGTATGCCTGGGTCATGAGCAGCACACATCCGGGATGCGGATGGGCCGGATCACCGGGCCTGGTTGACCGACGCCCTGACCGGAGCCACCATGAGCGCGGCTGAGTGGGTGCCGCCGGGCGCCGGCATCGAGGACTTGCGCGAGGCGGCGAAGGCCTGCCGGGGCTGCGAGCTCTGGGAGCCGGCGACCCAGGTGGTCTTCTCAGCCGGCAGCGCCAAGGCGACGATGATCTTGGTGGGCGAGCAGCCGGGTGACGTGGAGGACCGGGAGGGCATCCCGTTCGTCGGCCCGGCAGGCCGGTTGCTGCAGCGGGCACTGGACGATGCCGGCGCCGATCGGTCGGACCTCTACGTCACCAACGCGGTGAAGCACTTCCGATTCACACTGCGCGGCAAGCGACGCATCCACCAGACGCCGGACGTGACCCACATCGTGGCCTGCCGGCCGTGGCTCGAGGCGGAGATCCAAGACGTACGGCCGCAGCTGATCGTCTGTCTGGGTGCGACCGCGGCGAAGTCACTGCTCGGCAGCCAGTTCCGAGTCAGCAAGCAGCGCGGTCGGCTGATCGACGATCCGGCGTATGGCGACGTCCGGCTGCTGGCGACAGTCCATCCGTCGGCGGTCCTGCGGACCCGTGGCGAGGAACACGACCAGGCCTACGCCGCCTTCGTCGACGACCTGAAGGTCGCGGTCACGGCCTGCCACTGAGTCGCCACACGGTATCTGGTCTGCGGGGGGCCAGGGTGCGGCGCTGTCGTCCGCTGACCTACCGTTCACAACTTGACATAATGCCCCTTATCGGACAACTGGGTTGGTGGAGATCTCGAGACCTAAGGCAGCCCTGACGGCGGCAGCAGAGACACGAGTTCAGCTTTTCCCGTGTCGAGCGCGCGCAAAAGCAGGATGCTGGGGTCATTTCCAGCGCGAAGTTCTGCTTTTCCGCCCACTCGGATGAGACTCCGCCGGCTGCCGACGGCCCGCGACCTGCTCGGCGGTCACCCGCCGACGTACGCCGCGAGATGCTGACCGGTCAGTGTCGAGCGACCGGCCACCAGGTCCGCGGGGGTCCCCTCGAAGACGATCCGGCCGCCGTCGTGGCCAGCGCCAGGACCCAGGTCGATGATCCAGTCGGCGTGCGCCATGACCGCCTGGTGGTGCTCGATGACGATCACCGACTTGCCCGAGTCGACCAGCCGGTCGAGCAGGCCGAGCAGCTGTTCCACGTCCGCCAGGTGCAGGCCCGCGGTCGGCTCGTCGAGGACGTAGACCCTGCCCTTCTCGGCCATCTGCGCGGCCAGCTTGAGCCGCTGCCGCTCGCCGCCGGACAGTGTGGTGAGCGGCTGGCCGAGACTGAGGTAGCCGAGCCCGACGTCGGAGAGCCGGCTGAGGATTGCGTGTGCCGCCGGCGTGCGGGCGTCGCCGGCGCCGAAGAAGTCCTCCGCCTCGGTCACCGACATCGCGAGCACCTCGGCGATGTTCCGACCGCCCAGCCGGTACTCCAGGACCGAGGCCTGGAACCGCCTGCCCTCGCACTCCTCGCAGACCGATTCGACGGTGGCCATGATGCCGAGGTCGGTGAAGACGACCCCGGCGCCGTTGCAGTTCGGGCAGGCGCCCTCGGAGTTGGAGCTGAACAGCGCCGGCTTCACGCCGTTGACCTTCGCGAACGCCTTGCGGATCGGCTCCAGCAGGCCGGTGTACGTCGCCGGGTTGCTGCGTCGCGAACCGCGGATCGCGCCCTGGTCGACGACCACCACGCCGTCCCGGCCGGCGACCGAGCCGTGAATCAGCGAGCTCTTGCCGGATCCGGCGACGCCCGTGATCACGCACAGCACGCCGAGCGGGATGTCGGCGTCGACGTTCTTCAGATTGTGCGTCGACGCCCCGCGGACCTCCAGCGCCGTTGACCGCGAGCGCAGCGACTTCTTGAGGGCCGCCCGGTCGTCCAGATGGCGTCCGGTGGTCGTGTCACTGCCTCGCAGCCCGTCGACGTTCCCCTCGAACACCACCTCACCACCGGCCGTGCCGGCACCGGGTCCGAGATCGACCACGTGGTCCGCGATCTCGATCATCTCGGGCTTGTGCTCGACGACAAGCACGGTGTTGCCCTTGTCCCGCAGCCGCAACAGCAGGTCGTTCATCCGTTGGATGTCGTGCGGATGCAGGCCGATCGTCGGCTCGTCGAAGACGTAGGTGACGTCGGTGAGTGACGATCCGAGGTGCCGGATCATCTTGGTGCGTTGCGACTCCCCGCCCGACAGGGTGCCCGACGGCCGGTCCAGCGAGAGGTAGCCCAGCCCGATCTCGGCGAACGAGTCGAAAAGATGTTGCAAGCCGGCGAGCAGCGGCGCCGTCGACGGCTCGTCCAGGTTCCGGATCCATTCAGCCAGGTCGCTGATCTGCATGGAGCAGACGTCGGCGATGTTCTTGCCCTTGATCCTCGACGACCGTGCCAAGGCGCTGAGCCGAGTGCCGTCGCACTCCGGGCAGGTCGCGAACGTCACCGCGCGCTCCACGAAGGCGCGCACGTGGGGCTGCATCGCGTCCACGTCCTTGGCGAGCATCGACTTCTGCATCTTCGGGATGACGCCCTCGTAGGTCAGGTTGATCCCGTTGACCTTGATCTTGGTCGGCTCCTTGTAGAGCAGGTCGTGCAGCTCCCGCTTGGTGAACCTGCCGATCGGCTTGTCCATCGGCAGGCCCGCGCCGGCGAAGATCCGGCCATACCAGCCGTCCATGCTGTAGCCGGGGACCTTGAGTGCGCCCTCGTTGAGCGACTTGCTGTCGTCGTACAGCGCGGACAGGTCGAAGTCGGTCACCGAGCCCATGCCCTCGCAGCGCGGGCACATGCCGCCGAGCCGGCTGAAGGTCGCCTTCTCGGCCTTCGGCTTGTCGCCGCGATCGACGGTGATGGCACCGGTGGCCGTGACCGACGGGAGGTTGAACGAGAAGGCGTTGGGCGGACCGATGTGCGGCTCCCCCAGTCTGCTGAAGAGGATGCGCAGCATCGCGTTGGCGTCGGTAGCGGTGCCCACCGTCGAGCGGGGGTTGGCACCCATCCGTTCCTGGTCGACGATGATCGCCGTCGTCAGCCCGTCGAGCGCGTCGACGTCCGGGCGGGCCAACGTCGGCATGAAACCCTGGACGAACGCGCTGTATGTCTCGTTGATCAGCCGCTGCGACTCCGCGGCGATCGTGCTGAACACCAACGAGCTCTTGCCCGAGCCGGAGACACCGGTGAACACCGTGAGCCTGCGCTTCGGGATCTCGACACTGACGTTCTTGAGGTTGTTCTCACGGGCGCCATGAACGCGGATCAGGTCGTGGTTGTCCGCGACGTAATCCGCCTGCGTGTCAATGCGGGTCGCCGTGCTGGTCATGCGTCCATCCTGCCAATTGATCCGATCGGCGAATCCGGCCTGCCGATCAAACCTCATGAACGATCGCGACCACCCGACGGATGTCAAGCAGATGATTGAGATCATCCGGGTCGCTCGTTGCGAGCAGATCGCCATTGCCGATCAACGAGGCCAAGTGCCCGTCCACGACGTCCTTGGTCTTGGTCTGTTTGAGTAGCTCCCCAACCCGTCTGGCGGCGAACTCGTCCAGGTCGATGACCTCGATGCCTGGCAAGGTCATGGCCAGCTGAGCCTGGCGGGCGCCATCGCGCCACACTTGAGCCAATACGGCGGCGCTGGTTCTGACCGGCAAGCCTTCCTGACGCGCGATCCTCAGCCGGGCCATCAGCCGGTGGTCGCGTCGGTCCAGGGCGATCAGCGCACCCGCATCGAGGACGACCGCCATGTCAGCCAGCGCGTCGACGGATCGCCTCGGCCCGCTGAATGTCGCGGGAGGCTTCGGCGAGTTCCTCATCGGTGAAGGGACCGTTCTCGGCCTCCCACGCGTCCAGAGCCGCGCCCAAGAGTTGGTTACGCAGCCGGTCGCGAGCAGCCTCCCCCATCCAGCGCGACACGCTGACTCCTGACTTGGCCGCCGCCTCACGAACTGCCTGGCCGAGATCCGGATCTATCGCCACCGAAAGCCTGTCAACCTGCATGCATACGACATTATCACACATGCTCGTATGCGCGGAGCGTAGAGGTGTGTCCAGCTGGGCGCTAGCCTGGCCCGTCACCGATTTCGGCGTCGGGCCAGGAGAAGAACCAGGGCGACGATCCCGAGCACGACCGTGGCGAGCCCTGAGCCCGTGATCGTCGCGCGCGGGCCGAGCGCGGTGGTGAGCGGTCCGCCGAGTGCTGTGCCGATCGGGGATGCGGTGAGCAGGGCGGCACTGCGAGCGGCGAGCATCGCGGCCAGGTGCTCCGGCGGAGACTTGGCCTGCATCAGCGTCATGGAGAGCGCCACGACCGGCCCGTAGATCGCCCCGCCGAGGGTGAAGCACGCGACGGTGACGGCCGTCGGCACGTCCAGGCCGAACGGCAGCAGGGTCAAACCCCAGCCG
>Ga0081539_10000126_pt1 | contig 180324 bp, 121 predicted proteins | sample TabmetS4T2R2_FD_71023 | JGI IMG/M metagenome (GOLD analysis project Ga0081539, IMG submission 71023) | Tabebuia heterophylla rhizosphere microbial communities from the University of Puerto Rico - S4T2R2 | ecosystem: Host-associated > Plants > Roots > Rhizosphere ... | reverse complement strand
GTTGGGGTTGGCGTGGGCGTGGGGGTTGGCGTTGATGTTGGTGTTGGTTTGGGTGGGGTGAGGGTTGGGGTCTCCTGGGGTGTGGGTTTGTGGGTGGTGAGGGGTGTTGTGAGGGGGACGGGTCTCGGGGGGCTGCATTGGGCTTGTACCTCCGGCTTCGGGCGGGCCTTGGCTCGCGTGTAGGCGGCGCGGAGTAGGTCGGCCACCTTGGATGGGTCTTCGCGTAGTTGGGTTGGGGAGGTGTGCACCACCAGGACGCCGCTCGCTGTGAGGCGGGCTGCTCTCGTCAGGGCGGCGGTGGCGTCCACGGGGGACAGGTCGAACGCGTAGGAGTCGACCTCCCAGGCCAGGCCCACCTCGTCCCACCAGGCGTCCGCGGTTGCCACGTGGGCGCCGGTGGGTGACGTGATCGGGACTCGCCACGCTGGCATGGGGAGGCCTGCCTGTTGCACCAGGCGTTTGGCCCAGCCTCGGGCCAATGAGCGGACCTTGTCGTCTATCTCCGCCAGTTTTCTTCGGGGGAGGGTCAGGCCGGGGCCGCCTACTCGGTCCAGCTCGTCGCGGAGGGTTGCCGGGGTGACCTTTCCCTTGTAGATGGTTTCGGCCAGGAGGTCCTCCACGTGTTTGGACACCTTGGTCCGGCGGACGGTGTCCACCGTGGCCCTTGGGAGGGAGGCCACGGGGAAGCCCTTCACCAACCGTGCTTCTGGGAGCTGGTGGGTGCGGTCGAAGTAGACCCCGTCCACCAGCCTGGGTTGTCGGCGGCTGGCCGGCATCAGGATGTGGATCGGCGACTGTAGGCGGGCGCCGGACATGCCGTGGAGCTTCAGTGCGTCCACTCCGGTCAGGACGGCATCTCTGCCGGCGGCTTTGAGGGCCGCTCGGATCAGTACGGCTCTGTTCGGGGGCTCGTCCGTCAGCAGGATCAGGTTCGGCGAGACTCGTTGCCATGGGCCGCCTGGTTGACAGCGCTCATGGATGGCGTGTGTGGACACGCCCAGCGCGTGTAGCTCCCGGACCGGCGCGACCAGGTGGTCGAAGACGGCGGGGATGGCGTCGAGGTTGAGGGTGGCGCGGTTGGTGGTCATGGGTCAAGCAAATCGCGCTGGAGGGGGGTCGGCCAGCGGGGAAGATCAAGATGTGGATAAGTGGCGGGGTTGTGGATAACCCCCGGTCAGGGGCGTGGCGGAGCGGGGAATGGGTCGGTGGTCGCGGGTAGTATCCGACGTTTGCTGTCCGTATCTGGAAGGATGGATCCAGTGAACTCAGAAGAGCCGAGAACGGTGCGACGGTTCGTGCGCCGCCTTGTGCTCGGTGTGTTGCTGGTAGGCCTGCTGGTCGTCGGCGGCACCTGTTTCCGGGTCTGGCAGGTCGCGCGCTTCGACGACCGGGCCGCGGCTGACGTGGTGCTCGTCCTCGGCGCCGCCCAGTACGACGGCACTCCGTCCAAGGTGCTCGAGGCGCGGCTCCGGCACGCCAAGACCCTCTACGACCAGGGCGTCGCCCCTTACATCGTCACCACCGGCGGCAACCGGCCCGGCGACAACTACACCGAGGCCAGCGCCGGCGTCCGCTGGCTGACCGAGCACGGCGTACCGCAGAACCGGATCATCCCCGTTGGCGAGGGCAACGACACCCTGGGCAGCCTCAAGGCCGCCGCCGACCAGATCCACGAGCGGGGCTGGCGGACCGCGGTCATCGTGAGCGATCCGTGGCACTCGCTGCGTGCGAGGACCATCGCCTCCGATGTCGGCCTCGACGCCTGGACGTCGCCGACGCACAGCGGTCCGATCGTCCAGACGAGAGAGACGCAGGTCCGCTACATCCTGTACGAGTCGGCCGCGCTCCTCTACTACCGCGCGACCAAGGCACCGGCCGACGGCGCCGGGGATGTCGGTGCGGACAAGTAGCCTCCGGGCATGACCATCGGATACGAGGCGCACGACACCGAGCGCCTTGTCGCTGAACAGGAGAAAGGCGCGCTGCTACCCGACGCGTGGCCGTCGCGGCGCAGCCCGTTCTCCCGTGACCGGGCGCGCGTGCTGCACTCGGCCGCGCTGCGCCGCCTGGCCGGCAAGACGCAGGTCGTCGGGCCCGGCGAGGGCTCCGAGGTCAGCGGCGTGCCACGCACCCGGCTCACCCATTCGCTCGAGGTCGCGCAGATCGGCCGGGGCATCGCCGAGGAGCTGGGCTGCGACCCGGACGTCGTGGACCTCGCCGGCCTCGCGCACGACATCGGCCACCCGCCGTTCGGCCACAACGGCGAGCGCGCCCTCGACGACGCCGCCCAGGCCTGCGGCGGGTTCGAGGGCAACGCGCAGACCCTGCGGATCCTGACCCGGCTCGAACCCAAGATCGCCGACCGTGGGCTCAACCTCACCCGCGCCTCCCTCGACGCCGCGACCAAGTACCCGTGGCCACGGACCGCCGGCACGGTGAAGTTCGGCGTCTACGAGGACGACCTGCCCGTCTTCGACTGGCTCCGGGACGGCGCGCCGGCACGAAGACGCTGCCTCGAGGCGCAGATCATGGACTGGTCCGACGACGTCGCGTACTCGGTCCACGACGTCGAGGACGGCGTTCGCGCAGGGCGTATCTCGCTGGCCGAGCTGACCGACCCGGTCGAGCGGGCGGCGGTGGCCGAGCTGGCGGCCAAGCACTTCAGCACCGAGCCGGTGTCCGGGCTGGAGGACGCGGCCAGGGACCTCGTGCGATTACCGGTCGTCGCCGACGTGGCCGCCGACGGGTACGACGGCTCGCTCGGCGCCCAGGTCGCACTCAAACGGCTGACCAGCGAGCTGGTCGGCCGGTTCGTCTCCGCCGCCGTGACCGGGACCCGCCGCACCCACGGCGACGGCGAGCTGACCAGGTACGACGCCGATCTCGTGGTCCCGCCCCAGGTGGCGGCCGAGGTGGCGTTGCTGAAGGCGGTCGCGCTGCGCTACGTGATGAGCGACCGGCAGCGGCGCGCGCTCCAGGCCTGGCAGCGGGAGCTGCTGGGCGAGCTGGTGGCCGTGCTGACCGAGCGTGCGCCGGACGTGTTGGAGCCGGTCTTCGTGCCGGCCTGGAAGGCCGCGGCGGACGACGCCGGGCGGCTGCGCGTCGTGATCGACCAGGTGGCCTCGCTGACGGACGCCCAGGCCATCAGCTGGCACAAGGCGTTCGTGGGCGGCGGACAGGGGAGGAGTGACGTGGCACACTCGAATTGAGCCGGGGAGGAAGTGAAGCGTGATGAGCGAGGAACTGGACCGCCCACCTGGAGGTCAAGGCCGCCGCGGTGTGTTCCGGCGTCCCAAGCGTGAAGAGGTGCCGGCCGGCCCGTGGGACGACTCCTGGAACGACGACGACGGTGACGCCGGCTCGGCGGGTGTGCGTGAGCCGCGGCACCCGAAACCGGTGGGCCCGCGGGCGGATGCCGGGGAGATTCCCCTGCCGGAGCCGCAGTTCGCGATCACGTTGCCGGATCCGCGCCGGTGACGCAGCTCGCGTTCACCCTCAACCTGCACCGGGTCACCGCGCCCGACCTGACCGCCAACGCCTGCTGGTCGCCGTTCTCGGTCGCCAGCGCGCTCGGGCTGCTCACCCAGGGCGCCCGCGGGCTGACGCGGGACGAGCTCGCGGTCCTGCTCGTCGGCGAGAAGTCCGGTGACATCGGCGAGCTGGGCGCGCTGCTGAAGCGTGCGAGCGTCCTCGCGCCACACCACGACACCGAGGACGAGCCCGCCATCGCCGTCGCCAACACGCTGTGGACCGACGAGTCGGTGGAGATCCTGGCCTCGTTCGTCGACGAGCTGGGGCGCTGGTCGAGCGGCACCGTCATGAGCGCGCCGTTCCAGCAGGAGCCGGAGCGGGCCCGCGAGCTGATCAACCTGGACGTCGCCAAGACGACCAGGGACCTCATCCCGGAGCTGCTGCCGGGCGGCGCGATCACCGCGGAGACGGTGTCGGCGCTGGTCAACGCGCTCTACCTGAAGTGCGCGTGGCGGTACCGGTTCCTGGAGGGCGCGACCACGCCGCTGCCCTTCCACACCCCGCGTGGCACGGTGGACGTGCCGACGATGGCGCTGTCCGAGCAGATCGGCTACGCGGCCACGGACGGCTGGCAGGTCGCCCGGCTCCCCGCGATCGGCGGGGTCGAGGCCGCCGTGCTGCTGCCCGACGGCGACCTCGAGACCGCCGAGCCCGACCTGGACGCCGACCTGTTGGCCCGTCTACTTGACGCGCCACGCGCGCGGCAGGTCAACCTGCGGCTGCCCAAACTGAAGGTGCGCACGAAGGTCGAGCTGGCGGATCCGCTCACCCAACTCGGCGTGCACACGGTCTTCACCGACGCCGCCGACCTCGGTGGCATCACCCGGTCGCGGATCGCCGTGGAGCGGGTCCTGCACGAGTCCGTGCTCACGGTGGACGAGCAGGGCTTCGAGGGCGCGGCGGCCACGGCGGTCATGATGCGGATGGTGTCGATGCCGATGGGCAGGCCGGTCGAGCTGCACGTGGACCGCCCGTTCCTGCTCGTGGTGCGCCACCAGGAGACCGGGGTCGTGTACTTCCTCGCGCGGATCACCAACCCTGTCACATAACGGCGCTCCTCCCCGTCCATACCGGTGACAGGAGGAGGAGATCATGCCCAGAATCCCTGGCGTGGCAACGAAAGACGCCAGCCCGCTGATCCGGGTCGTCTACTGGTTCGCCAAGCGGCAGGTCGGGGGAGTGCCGGAGCCGTTCACCGTGCTGGCGCGGCACCGCAAGCTGTTCATGGCCGCCGCGCGGCACGAGCTGGCGGCCGGGAAGGCGTCCAGGAAGCTGCCCGCGAACGTGCGGGAACTGGCCGTCTACCGGGTCGCGCAGCAGATCGGCTGCTCGTGGTGCGTGGACTTCGGCACCATGCTGCAGAAGCACGCGGGCCTGGACATCGACCGGCTCAAGCACATCGACGACTACCGCACCTCGCCGACCTACAGCCGGCAGGAGCGGCTCGCCGTCGCCTACGCGGACGCGATGACGACCACGCCCGTGAGCGTCACCGACGAGCAGGTGGCCGAGCTGCGTGCGGAGTTCGGCGACGAGGGCGTGGTCGAGCTGACCTACCAGGTCGCCCTGGAGAACCAGCGGGCCAGGATGTACAGCGCGCTCGACGTCCGTGACCAGGGCTTCAGCTCCGGCGACGCGTGCCGCCTGCCGGAGGCCGAGCTCAGAACGGGACGTGCGTGAGCTTGGCCGGGTTGACGATGTCGTAGATCCGCCAGACCCGCCCGTCGCGCACCTCCAGGACGGCGACCCGCCGGTCGACCGCCCGGTACCCGTCCTCGACGGGCATCTCCGGGAACCTCAGCCCGAGCTCGCCGTTGACCAGCACCAGGTCACCACGCGGGATCCGGTGCACGCCATACATGGTGGACAGGCCGAACAGGAAGCGCGTGATCTTGTCGGCGCCGACCATGTGCCGGCGGGCGGTACGGGCCTTGCCGTCGCTGTCGCCGATGAGCACGGCGTCCGGGTGCAGTGCCGCGACCACGCCGTCCAGGTCGCCGCTCGCGAGCGCGGTCAGCAGCTTCTCCACGACCGCCCGCTGCTCGGCCAGGTCGGCGGGGTCCGGGACCTCCGCGTCCGCGACCGCGCGCCGGCCGCGTGAGGCGTGTTGCCGCGCGGTCGCCTCCGTCACACCGAGGATGTCGGCGATCTCGCCGAACGGCACCGAGAACGCGTCGTGCAGCACGAACGCCACCCGCTGCTCCGGCGTCATCTTGTCCAGCACCACCAGCGCGGCCAGCCGCACCTGCTCGTCCCGCACGACCGTCTCAAGTGGATCGTCGCCCAGCTGGCCGCCGAGCGGTGTGACGATCGGCTCCGGCAGCCACGGCCCCACGTACCGCTCGCGCCGGGCCACGGCCGAGCGCAGGCGGTCCAGGCAGATCCGGCCCACGACCGTGGTGAGCCAGCCACGCAGGTCCTGGATCGCGGCCCGCCGGTCCTCGTCCAGGCCGGAGAGCCGCAGCCACGCCTCCTGCACGGCGTCCTCGGCGTCGGCGATCGTGCTGGTCAACCGGTACGCCACGCCGATCAGGTGCGCGCGGTGCGACGAGAACTCCTTGGCCAGGACCTCGTCGCTCATCGTCACACCCCCGATCCTACTGTCGGTGGGGACGCCTAAACTCGGGCATCGTGGCAGGACGGATCCGGGAAAGCGACATCGCGCAGGTCCGCGACCGCAATCGGATCGACGACATCGTGGGTGAGTACGTGTCGTTGCGCCGTGCCGGTGGCGGCGCGCTGAAGGGCCTGTGCCCGTTCCACGACGAGAAGACCCCGTCGTTCAACGTGCGGCCGACCCATGGCACGTTCCACTGCTTCGGCTGTGGCGAGGGTGGCGACGTCATCGCGTTCCTCATGAAGATCGACCACCTGAGCTTCGTCGAGGCGGTCGAGCGGCTCGCCGAGCGCAGTGGCATACAGCTGACCTACGAAGGCGGCGCGCCGAGCCGCCAGCGGGACAAGGGCACCAGGACCAGGCTGGTCGACGCGCACAAGGCCGCCGCGGAGTTCTACGCCGAGCAGCTGACGACCCCCGACGCGAAGGTGGCCCGCGAGTTCCTGGCCGAGCGCGGCTTCGACCAGGCGGCCGCGGTGCAGTTCGGCTGCGGCTACGCGCCGGCCGGCTGGGACAAGCTCACCAAGCACCTGCTCGGCCGCGGGTTCGACCTCCAGGAGCTGATCAAGGGCGGCCTGTCCCGCGAGGGCCGGCAGGGGCCGATCGACCGGTTCCACCGCAGGCTGCTGTGGCCGATCAGGGACCTCGGCGGCGACGTCGTCGGGTTCGGCGCGCGGCGGCTCTACGACGACGACCAGATCCAGGCCAAGTACCTCAACACCAGCGAGAGCCCGATCTACAAGAAGTCGCAGGTGCTGTTCGGGCTCGACCTCGCCAAGCGGGAGATCGCGCGCCGGCACCAGGTCGTGGTGGTCGAGGGCTACACCGACGTCATGGCCATGCACGCGTCCGGCGTCCCCACCGCGGTCGCGTCCTGCGGCACGGCGTTCGGCACCGAGCACATCACGGTGCTGCGCCGGCTGCTCATGGACGACGACGCGTTCCGCGGCGAGGTGATCTTCACCTTCGACGGCGACGAGGCGGGGCAGAAGGCCGCGCGCAAGGCGTTCGACGAGGACCAGAAGTTCGCCGCGCAGACGTTCATCGCGATCGCGCCGGACGGCCAGGACCCGTGCGAGCTGCGGCAGTCCAAGGGCGAGCCCGCGGTCCGCGACCTGATCGCCCGCCGCCGCCCGCTGTTCGAGTTCGCCATCAAGACCGAGCTGGCCGAGCACAACCTGGACAACGCCGAGGGCCGGGTCGAGGCCCTGCGGCGGACCGTGCCGATGGTGGCGCGGATCAAGGACGCCTCGCTGCGGGACGAGTACGCGCGCCAGCTCGCGGGCTGGGTGGGCTGGGAGGACATGGCGACCGTCGTGCGCCGGGTGCGTGAGTCGGCGGGTGGCCGGCCCATGCCGGCGGCTTCGCGGGCCAGGCCCATGGACCCCAACCAGGGCGCGCTCGCGGTCGACGTCGACGGCCCGCCGCGACCGAACCCGCGTGACCCGCAGCTGCACGTCCAGCGCGAGGTGATCAAGCTGGCGCTGCAGGAGCCCGCGTTCGCCGGGCCGATGTACGACTCGCTGCCGCAGGAGGTGTTCACCCACCCCGCCTACGCCGAGCTGCACCGGGCCGTGATCGCGGCCGGCGGCACGTCCAGCGGGCTCGCGGGCGCGGAGCTGATCGACGCGGTGGGCAAGTGCTGCGAGACGGGCACCGTCCGCTCGCTCGTCACCGAGCTCGCCGTCGAACCCATCCCGGCCAGGCAGAACGCGCTCGACCGGTACGCCGCGGGGATGCTCGCCGCCCTGCAGCGGCAGCTGCTCGCGGGGCAGATCGCGGACATCAAGTCACGGCTGCAGCGGCTCTCGCCCATCGAGGAGCCGGACGAGGCCCGTGCGCTGTGGGGTGACCTGGTGGCGCTGGAGCAGTACTACAAGGCGCTCGGCGAGCAGGCGGCCGGAGGCCTCTCATGAGCGTGTTCCGGAAGCTGCTCGACAAGATCGTCGGCGACGGCACGCCGCCGGGCTTCACCGGCACGCTCGAGTCGAACGAGAGCGTCGCCAGCGCGGCCGAGGTGCGGACCGGCGGGTACGTGGTCGCGACCTCGCTCGGCCTGTGGGTGCCGACCGACGACGGGCCGCGGCGCATCGGCTGGCACCTGCTCAGCAAGGTGACCTGGGGCGACGGCGAGCTGGGCGTGATCGAGGCCGACGAGACCGGCACGGCCGGTGGCGCGGTGCTGCTGAAGGACCGCCCCGCTCGGCGGTACGCGCTGGTCAACCCCGGCAAGCTGCCGCACGCCGTGCACCGGCGGGTGACCGGCTCGATCCGGTCGCGCCACCACCGCGAGCTGCCCGGCGGTGGGGCGTGGTTCGTGCAGCGCAAGGTGCCGGGGCAGGACGGGATCGTGCTGCAGGTCCGCCCGGACCCGGGGACCGACCAGGACTCGGTTCGTGCCGTGGCCGCGGAGGTGGCCACCAGGATCCGCCAGGCGCTAGAGTAAGCAGTACGTACGTACGGTTTGCTGTGGGAGGTCGCCGTGTGGGATCCACAGAAGTACCTGGCGTTCGGTGACCACCGCTCGCGGCCGTTCTTCGACCTCATCGCCCGGATCTCCGCCGAGGCACCCCGCAGGGTCGTCGACCTGGGCTGCGGGCCGGGCCACCTGACGCTCGCCCTGGCGCAGCGGTGGCCGTCGGCGGCTCTGGAGGCGTCCGACTCGTCCCCGGAGATGGTGTCCGCGGCACGGGAGCGGGGGATCGACGCGACCGTCCTCGACGTGCGGGAGTGGCAGCCGGCCGAGGACACGGACGTCGTGGTGTCGAACGCGGTGCTGCAGTGGGTGCCCGGGCACGACGAGCTGCTGGCGCGGTGGGTGAAGCAGCTGCCGCACGGCGCGTGGCTGGCGTTCCAGGTGCCGGGCAACTTCGACGCGCCGTCCCACGTGCGCTCGCGTGAGCTGGCCGCCTCGGACGAGTGGCGGGACCGGCTGGACGCGGTCGTGCTGCGTGAGGAGGACGCGGTGCTCGACCCCGCCGGCTACGCGGGCCTGCTGTCCGACGCGGGCTGCGAGGTCGACGCCTGGGAGACCACCTACCTGCAGCGCCTGACGGGGGAGGACCCGGTGCTGGAATGGATCACCGGCACCGCCCTGCGCCCCATCCGCGACGCCCTCCCGGACGACGACTGGCACCGGTTCCGCGCCGAGCTGGCCCCGGTGCTGCGCGCCGAGTACCCGCGTCGTGCCGACGGCACGACCTGGTTCCCGTTCCGCCGCGTCTTCGCCGTGGCCCAGGTGCCCTGAAGGACCCCTTCAGGACGCTGACCGTCTCGAAGGGGTCCTTCAGGGCGGTGCGGCTCAGCCGACCCGGGCCGGTGCGCGCTCCTCGGACGGAGTATCCGCACGGTCGCCGTGGCCGGGCCACCAGGCCGCGTGGCCCAGCAGCGCCGTCACGCTCGGCACCAGGAACATCGACATCACGAACGCCGCGAGCAGGATGCCCAGCGACACCGCGAAACCCATCTCCATCAGGAAGGACACGCCGGCCAGCAGCATCGACGCGAACGTGCCGGCCAGGATGACCCCGGCCGCGCCGACCGACGGCCCGCCGTGCTCGACCGCGAGGTCGGCGGCCGTGCGCGGGTCGTTGCCGAGCTTCGCCTCCTCGCGTAGTCGGGCGATCATCAGGATGTTGTAGTCCGTGCCGATCGCCACTACGAACAGGTACACGAGCATCGGCAGCATGAACGACACACCGGGCCGGTCACCGATGCCCTGGAACGCGATCACCGTCGCGCCCATCGTGCTGAAGAAGCCCAGCACCACGGCCGCCATCAGGTAGACCGGCGCGACGATGCTGCGCAGCATCAGCCCCAACACGAGCGCGATGAGCACGCCCGCCACCGGGAAGATCACCCACAGGTCCCGGTTGTTGGCGTCCCGGACGTCGGCGAACACCGAGGACAGGCCGCCGACGTAGGCCTTGGTGCCGGCCGGCGCCCGTTCGTGCGCGGTGTCCCGCAGCGGGCCGCCGGCCAGGTCGAGCGACTCGTTCGCGTACGGGCTCGAGTCCAGCAGCAGGTCGATCTGGGCGACGTCGCCGTTCTTGTTGACCGTGAACGGTTCGCCGGTCGGGCCCGGCATCGCCCCGCCGACGCCGGGCACGTCCTGCAGCGCCTGCGCGTACTTCGTGAGCGCGTTCTGGTCGAGCGTGCCGCTGTCCGCCTTCACGTACACCGAGGTGGGGTTGAGCGCGCCGGACGGGAAGCCGATCTGCATGTAGTCGAGGCCGCGGGCCGACTCCGTGTCGCTCGGCAGCTGACCGGTCTGGTCGTAGTCGGTGTTGAAGCCGATCATGCCCAGTGCCAGCGCCACCATCACGCCACCGGAGGCGACCGCCACCACACCCGGCCGGCGGCCGGTGAACTGGCCGAGCCGCTGGAACATCGAGCCCTTCGGCGTGCGCTGCCAGGACTTCGACGGCCAGAACACCTTGGTGCCGAGCAGCGAGACCACGGCCGGGATGAGCGTGACCGCCGCGATCGCCATCAGCGCCACCGCGATCGACAGGCCGGGACCGAAGCTCGTGAACGCGCCGAACGCGGCCAGCAGCAACGCCATGAACGCGATGATGATGGCGGCCGCCGCGGACGCGATGACCTCGCCGACGCGGGCGACCGCGGCGACCAGCGCCGTCTTCGGGTCGTCCCCGGCACGCAGCCGCTCGCGGTAGCGGAACAGCAGGAACACGATGTAGTCCGTGCCCACGCCGTACAGCACGATCGTCATCACGATCTGGACCGACTGGTCGACCTGGAAGTTGAACGCCTGCGCGAGCCACGCGACCAGCCCCGGCGCGATGGTGCTGACCAGGCCGACGGTGAAGACCGGCAGCAGCGCGGCGAGCGGGCTGCGGTAGATCAACAGCAGCAGGCCGATGATCAGCACGATCGTGGCGGCGCCGACGATCAGCAGCGCGGTGTCGAACGCGTCGGTGTTGTCCGCCTGCATGGCGACCTGGCCGGTGACCGCGTACTCCAGGTCGGAGCCCTTCAGCGCGTCGGTCGCCTGGGTGCGGATGTCCTTGATCGTGTCGACGAGCTCCGGTTCGTCGCCCCTCCCCTCGAGGACGACGTTGACCAGTTGGACCTTCTGGTTCTGCGACAGGAACTGCTTGCCGGTGATCACCTGCTCGACGCGGTCGATGCGGGCGCCGTCGATCGCCGAACCGAGGTCGCCGATCGAGGTCTGGTCGCCCCCGGTCAGCACCTGGCTGTCCTGCCGCTTGACCACGATGGTCGCGGTGGCCTGGTTGTTCTGGCCGAACGCCTGCTCCGCCAGCTCGCCGGCCTGCACCGACTCGTAGTCCGAAGGCAGGAAGTTCGCCTGGTCGCTGTTGGTCACGTCGGACAGCCCCGGCGCGAACGCCACGATCGCGATCGTGACGAGCACCCAGCCTGCGATGACCTTCCAGGGATTGTGGACGACTAAGCGTCCCAGCCGTTCGAACATCTTTCTCCCCCTCTGTTGAGATGCGGGACGAGTCTACCTGCCGCCCGGTAGGTGAGATCGTGTGAGGGTCTCAGCTGGCGAAAAGGTAACGTGAGTGGGCTGAGAAAGTGCTGAGGAGGAACGCGGATGGACGGGGACACCCGCGAGACGATTCGTGCGGTAGCCCTGGAGCTGTTCTCGACCAAGGGCTTCGAGCAGACGAGCCTGCGGGAGATCGCCGAGCGTGTCGGGCTGACGAAGGCGTCGCTGTACTACCACTACTCGTCGAAGCAGGCGCTGCTGCTCGCGGTCGTCGAGCCAGTGATCACGGGCTGGCGCACGATCGCCGAGGAGGCGGCGACCCTCGACCACACGCCGGCGAACGTGCGGCGCGTGGTGGAGCGCTGCCTGGACGTGCTGATGCGCAACCGCGCGATCGTGGGCGTCTTCCAGCGGGACCCGGCCGGCGTGGCCGTGGTGGCCAAGTCGCTGTGGGAGGACTCGCTGACGCTCGGCCGCAAGCTGGTCGGGTGGATCGCCGGCCCGTCGCCGACCACGGCCGACCAACTGCGGGCGGTGGCCGCGATGGAGGTGCTCGGTGCGGTGCTGGCCGCGCCGACCTACGGGGTCGAGCCGCCCGAGGCCGAGCTGCGGGACGTGCTGCTCCACGTCACGCTGGACGTCCTGCGGTTGCCCGCTGAACCCGGAGAGTCCGAAATGCGTAACGTGGGGTGACCCTGTTTCCCCACGCTAGGACTCTCTGATGTTTCGACGCGTTGGTGTTGCACTGGCTACCCTGCTCGTTCTGTCGCCGGCGGTCGCGTCCGCCGCACCCGCGTTACCCACGACCATCAACCTGCCGGCCGGTTTCCGTCCGGAGGGGATCGCGATCGGGTCCGCCCCGGTCGCGTACCTCGGGTCCCTCGCGGACGGCGACATCTACCGGGTCGACCTGAAGACCGGCGCCGGCCAGGTCATCAGCGAGGGCCCCGGCACGCCGTCGGTCGGGATGAAGCTCGACCGGCGTGGCCGCCTGTTCGTGGCGGGTGGTGTCGCGGGCGACGCGCGGGTGATCGACACCCGGACGGGCGCGGTACTCGAGAGCCACCAACTGGCGACCGGCACGACGTTCATCAACGACGTCGCGCTGGTGGGTGGCTCGGCGTGGTTCACCGACTCGAACAACCCGGTGTTGTACCGGTTGACCTGCGGAGCGGTCACGAACGTCCCGATCACGGGCGACTTCGTGTACGGCGAGGGCCTGAACGCCAACGGCATCGCGCCCACGCCGGACGGCAGGGGCCTGCTGGTGGTGCAGTCCAACACGGGCAAGCTGTTCCGGGTGGGCTTCGACGGTGTGTCCCGCCAGGTGGCGCTGGACTACACCCTGACCAACGGTGACGGCCTGCTGCTCTCCGGCCGGACGCTGTACGTCGTGCAGAACCGCCTGAACACCGTGGCCGTGCTCCGGCTCGACCGCGGCGCCACCAGCGCCACCCTCGAGACGACGGTGACCGACCCGAGGTTCGACGTCCCGACGACGGTGGCGTCCTTCCGGGACCGGCTGTACCTGCCGAACGCCCGCTTCACCACAACCCCCACCCCAACCACGGAGTACACGGCCGTGGCCATCCCGAAGCCGTGAGTTGACCCGATCGTGTGACCCGGGGAGCCACTCACCGGCTCCCCGGGTCCCACAGAACGTGATCGAAGAAATACCCGAAGCAATCCGCTACGCAAGAGCGGACGAGTTCATCCGCCGCGTACTGGAGGTCGCACCCGACTTGTCAAAGGAGCAACTGGAGAACATCCGCCGAGCCTCAGCCGGCGACCCCCCAATCCGATGGTGGGAATAAAGTCAATCGCCAGCGGCAAACCCGCGACCCCGGAGTGGGTAGGAGCAACGACCGCCGTGAAGCAACGACCGCCGTGAAGCGACCACCGCCGTGAAGCGACCACCGCCGTGAAGCGACCACCGCCGTGAAGCGACCACCGCACCGTGGGGCCTGCGGGGGTCGCCCCCGCAAAATAATGGCGACCGACCCGGCGAAGATGCAAAGCATCGAGCAGGGTTGCCCAGAGGAAGCTCCTCCAGCTGGACTCGAACCAGCAACCCTTCGATTAACAGTCGAATGCTCTGCCAATTGAGCTATGGAGGATCGCCGTCGGACTGGGTCCGACGAGAGACAACTGTAGCGCACGTGCCATGGCGTCCTGCAGAGGGGAGTGCACTGGGGGATGATGGACACACAGCAGCTGGCTGAGCCATGGGAGGCGAGGACACATGAAGGCGTTCATCCTGGGCGCCGCGATCGGGTACGTGTTGGGGGCGAAGGCCGGTCGGGGCCGGTACGACCAGATCATGCGGACCTATCGCAAGATCGCCGATCACCCGGCTGTGCAGGGCGCCGCCGGCATCGCACGGGCGAAGGTCGGGGAGAAGACCGGCCTTGGTCGCCACAAGGCCACGGCACAGCAGAGCAACGGTCTGCGTGAGCCAGCTCTCGCCAAGCCGTGACCTGCGGGAGCTGCCGAAGGCGCAGCTCCACCTACACCTGACGGGTGCCATGCGGCCGGCCACGCTCACCGAGCTGGCCGGCCGCCACGGCATAGCGGTGCCGCCGCCGCTCCCCACCGCGGCCGGCACCTGGGCGGCGTTCCAGGACCGTTACGACGCGTCCCGCGCCGCCCTCCGCACACCCGCCGACATCCGCCGCGTGATCGTCGAAGCCGCCGCGGACGATGCGGCGGACGGCTGCGGCTGGCTGGAGATCCAGGTCGACCCGACGTCGTACGCCCCGGTGTTCGGCGGCCTCGAGCCGGTCTTGGAGGCCGTGCTCGCCGGCGCCGCCGCGGCGCCGATTCCGGTTGGTGTGCTGGTGGCGTCGAGCTGGCGCCGGCCGCCGTCGCACGCCGTGACCCTGGCCCGCCTGGCTTCCCGCTACGCGGCGGACGGCGTGGTCGGCTTCGGCCTGTCGAACGACGAACGCGGTGCGTCGGTAGGCGACTTCGCGGCGGCGTTCACCATCGCGCGGGACGCCGGGTTGTTCGCCGCGCCCCACTCGGGCTTCTACACCCCGGCGGCGCATGTGCGGGAGTGTGTGGAGCTTCTCGGCGCCACCCGCATCGGCCACGGCACGTCCGCGGCAGCCGACCCCGTCGTGGTGGAGCTCCTGGCGTCGCGCGGTGTCGCCCTGGAGATCTGCCCGACGTCGTACCCGCCGTTCGGCGTGCACGAGTTGTCGACGATCCCGGTGAAGACGTTCCTGGCAGCGGAGATCCCGATCGCCGTGTCGACCGACGATCCGCTGCTGTTCGGCGTGGGGTTGGCGGGCCAGTACGAGATCCTGCGGTCGTCGCTGGGCCTCATGGACGAGGACCTGGCCACCATCGCGGCCAGCGGCATCCGGGCGTCGGCTGCCCCGGCGGACGTGAAGGCACGCCTGTTGGCGGAGGTCGCCACCTGGCTCGCGACCGAAACCAGTAACCTTTCCCGAGAACCTGAGGGGCGGTAGCTCAGTCGGTTAGAGCAGTGGACTCATAATCCATTGGCCGTGGGTTCGAGCCCCACCCGCCCCACCAAGTATTCATTATGCACACCATTAGCATAGAGAACGACATCACGCACCGTGACGTCGTTCTCGCTTTTTGTAACAGTCGCAACCTCGTTGGCCGTCGCCCAGATCGCGCCCACCGGGTGATCGTTCTCGCTGGTCACGCCACGTGCGCCCACCACCGCCAGCGGTCGAGCGGTCATCTGGGACATGCGCATGACGTGTCGGGCGGGAACGTCGCCGTCCGTGTCCTTGTCCGTGATCGTCTGGATGACCGACTCCGTAGCCAGCAGCGCGGCGAAGGGTTCGGTCAACTCATAGCGCTCCACACAGCCGTCGTCCCCAATGAGCAGCCGCTTGAAGAAGCCCTGGTTGATCTGCCTCCGCACGTGATCCGGTGCACTCAAGTACGCCTGCTGGCAGTTGGCGGCAGCTTTGAGTGCCGCCTCCAACACCGCTTCAAGGTCGGTTGTCGTGGTCTTGGCCTGGGCGAGTTCGGTGTCGGCTTCGGCCATAGCCCACGTCAGGCGCTTCATCTCTGACCCCAGCAGGTCGGCCGGGATCGCTCCGGCGTAGTGCGCTTGCAAGAGCTTCTGGCGCTCGTCGGTGAGTTGAGCCTTGCGCTTAGTCGCCTGTGCCACGCCCCGCAGCGCCTCGGCCTGTTGCGTTGCCAACTCAGACCGCACCCCGGCTCGGATCTGCTCTACGCGTTCCGGCCGGATCTGGAATCGACCATAGAACTGGGCAATGCCGGCCTCAATCCGTTCTAGCCGTACTGCTGGGCGACGGCAGTTGTTTGTCCGCGTCTTCTTCTTAACGCAGACGAAGTACTGGTACGCGCCGCCGTTGCCGACGTTTTCTGAGTAGACCAGTCTCCCGCAGCATCGGGAGCAAAAAATCGTGCTGCGCAGATAGTGTGTGTGTTTGCGGTCCTTCTCGCCCTTGTGCTGATGGGCCGCGAGGACATCTTGAACCGCCAGCCAGACATCGGGCTCAACCAGCGGCTGGTGTTTACCCTCGTAGTGGATGCCTTGGTACGACACGACGCCCATGTAGTACGGATTCGCCAGCACGTGATACATCGTCGTCAGCCCGATCTCACGTTCGGGCACCTTGGCGCTGGGGCGGCTGGTCAAGCCCCGTTTCGTTGCCTCAAGCAGCAGATCGGACGCCGCCCAGTCGCCGGTGGCGTACATCTCGAAACACCAGCGGATCAGTTCCGCCCGCTGTGGGTCGAGGTCGATGGCGGCGAAGGTGACACCGTTCACCGTCTTGCGGACGTTGAGGTAACCCAGCGGCGCACGGTACGGCGTGCCGCCTTCCTCGGCTTTGCGTAACAGCCCCTTCATGACTTCCTGGGCGAGGTTACCGGAGTAGAACTGCGCAATCTCGGCCATGAGTCCGTACAGCAGCCGACCGCTGGGCGTGTCGTCGATGTTCTCGGTGCAGGAGACGAGCTTGACGCCGTTTTTGCGTAACAACAGGTTAATGGCGATATCGTCTTCGCGATTGCGCGCCAGCCGGTCGATCTTGTGCACGATGACGAAGTCGGGCTTGAGTGTCTTGATGTCCCGCAGCATCTGTTGTAGCTGGTCGCGGTCGGCGGACCGGGCCGACTCGCCAGCGTCGACGTACTCCCGCTCGATCACCGCGCTGAGTTGAGCAGCCTTGGCGAGGCACGCGCCCCGCTGGGCTGGGATGGAGTAGCCTTCGATGCCGCCGCCTGTCCGCGCTTGTTCTTTGGTGCTCACCCGCAAGTATGCAAATGCCAGAGGCGTCTCACGGCCACCGGCTTGCGCCGTTGACTCGCCGGCGCTCCGCGTACGCCAGAACGGACGGCTTTGGGCGGCCTCAAGCGCCGCTTGGCGGGCTGCGTCGTCTTTGGGTGGGTTACTCGGCATCATGGGGCCTCCTCTCGTCCGGCGATTGCGTGCTGCCGATTTTCTGTGCGCTGATGAAGCGGGCTGCGGCTTCGACGCCGGTGATGGTGGCCACCTCAGCGCCAGCCGATCGAATCAGCCCAATGATTGCTTCCAACTGCGTCATATCGCGCGCGAGCCGGGCGTAGTCCCACACCACGACAAAGGTGACGTCACGGCGCTCATCCAACTCTGTCAGTAGGCGTCGCAAGGCCAGTTGCTGCCCCAAATGCGCGGGCTGGCCGTAGTCGACGTACTCCCGCGCAATCGTCAGGCCGTACTTCTCGGCAATGCGCTGGCAGTCGGCACGTTGACGGTCGATAGAGTCGTGGTCATCGGGGTGGGCTGACGCTACGCGCATGTACAAAACGGCCCGTTGAAGGTGGATTTGCTCGTTAGTCATGTGATGGTTCTCCTTTTAGCTTCGTGAAGCTGTTTTATCCAAATTCCTCCTGTATTTTTTCAGCATTTCTACACCGTGCCAAGAAAGGATATCCTGTCCTCTCTTGGATATCACGATTCCTCTCTTTCGATTTGTTGCGGGCGGTTGTCGAGAGTGTGGGGCGATGGGTAGCAGTTGATGACCGCTACCCATCGCCGTTCGAGGTGGAGTGGGCGGGAGGATTACCCTTCGGTCGCAGCCTTGCGACCGCGTGGACTTGCTGGCTTGGTTGGCACAGCCTCGTCGGTGTCCGGCTCTGATGTGCCAAACAGTCCCTCGATGGCCCCACGCCGTGCCGCGGCTTCGCGCTCGATTTCCTCCAGCGCAGCGGCTGCACGCTGGGCGAAGTCGGGTTCCTGTCGCTTCGTGCTCACGTATAGCTCGACCGCTCGCAGGGCAGCATCGCCCAGCGAAATGCCGTCAAGCTGCGCAACGAGCGTGAACTGAGAGTGCAATGTGTCGGGCACCTTGATCCCCAGCGTCTTCACGCCTCGCGGTTCAGACATTGCGTCCTCCTCGGTGTGGTGTGGCCGCCCATGTCCGCCGGTTGCGGGCTTGGATGGGCGGCCACAGGCCACCGACGAGGTCACGGGGACTCAGGCAGCGACGCCGCCGTGATCGGCACGCCACCGGGCAATCCGGGTGCGGGCCAACTCTGCGTAGGCGGGATTCAATTCGATTCCCAACCAGTCGCGCCCGTACATCTCCGCCGCGATGGCGACCGTGCCTGACCCAATGAACGGGTCGAACACAACCCCCGGTCGCCAGTCGGCATGACCGCAGGCGGTCCGCAGCGGCCCGGTGGCCAACCTCCGCCCGCCAATGACCTGCGGCGCTGGTCGCCACGGCGTGCCGCAGACGGTGCAAATCCGCTCCGGGCAGGTAGCTAGCAACGGACGGCGCACGAGTTCGACTGGGAAGGTAGCGAAGTGCGCGCCTCGGTAACTGGCGGTCGCTACCCGCCAGCAATCTCCGGGGTTCCTGCCCAGAGGGTGGCTGTCCCGCCCGGCCGCTTTCATCCCAGCCAGGCCCTGGTTGAGGTCGACGCGGGGTGCGGAGCCGTTGCCGAGCGACGGCACGGCTTCACGAGGCGGGTAGGCCGCACGCACCGGTCGCCGCTTGGTCGGCGCCGCAGGCCTGGTTGGCTCGCGAATCGCGTCCAGGTCGAAGTGATAGTAGGACTGACGAGTGAAGAAGTAGACGAACTCGTGGGTGTTCGTGAGCCGGTCGCCGACACTCGACGGCATCGGGTTCTTCTTGATCCACACCACATGGTTGCGCAAGACCCAACCCGACTGGATCAGTCGCAACGCGACGCGAGATGGACCAAGGAGCAGGCTTTTCCTGCTTGCGCCGTCACGCGGATGGCGCGCGTACGAGTCACCGAGATTGATCCACAACGAGCCAGTCGGCTTGAGCACCCGGCTCAGGTCCTCGCACACGGCTGCGATCTCGGTGGCCCAGGCTTCGACGTCGGCTTCTGCCCCAATCTGTCCACTGTGGCCGTAGTCCCTGAGATTCCAATACGGCGGACTGGTCACGATGCAGTCCGCCGCGGCGTCCGGTAGGTCAGCGAGCCGCGTGCGGACATCCCCGACCAGAATTTCATTCCGGGGGAGAGGTCGCGCGTTCATGCTTCGTCCTCCACCGGAGCTGTCAGCTCGACGGGGCCGTCGACCTGGAGGGCCACAGCGAACAGGTGACGTGTGTCGGCTTCCAACTGGTCAATCACCTCCCGGAGCCGATGGCGTCGGGCCTTGTCAGGAACCAGCCACAGCACCAGCGGAAAGACACCGTGGTCGTGCTGCTCGGTGCCGCTGCGCCAGTAGGCCAGGTAGATCAGGCACTTGCGCCGAACCGTGGGCAAGCTCTCGCTGCCCATGTCCAGTTCAATGAAGGCGCTGCGTTCGAAGGCACCGACACCCACCCGCACGGCCGCATCGGGCTTGAGGGTGGTCGGTACACCACCGTCACCGGTGAACCGCCGCCAAGCCGCTGGCTCACCATCGAAGGACAACAGGTCGATGTTGCCGTCGTTGCAGGCCAGCTCCGTCAGGCCCACGCACAGCTCGGCCACGGTCAGGACATGCCGGAGAAAGTACGGCTTGGTTTCCCACACCGTGCGCCGACGGCGCCCGTAAGGCCCCTGAACGTCGAGCACTGCCAGGCCAAGACCGGACAAGCCGTACACCTGGGCAGTTGAGCCCGGTTGCACACCACCCACGGTGCGAGCCAACCGCACGACCAGGCCGAGTTCGTTCAGCCGCTGGAGCAGGGCGCGAGTACGTCGCGCTTGCGTGAGCGCCGAGCCCTCCAGTACGTGCAGGCGCTGAATCTGCCGGGAGGTCAACAGCCGCAGCTGGTAGAGCGACTTCAGTACTTGGACGTCGCGGTCGCTGAGTCGTTCGCGCAAGCGGGCAGCGCGTCCCTGGGTAGATCGGTTTGTCATAGGTCACCTCCTGACAGGTAGACATTCGGTGGTATTTGCGGGCAATTCCTTGTGGTCGGGTGCAGGGCTACCGCTGAGGGAACGGCAGGCCGAGCGGTAGGCGCGGTGGTCGCGCCGCGCCCCGTCAAGACGACCTCCGGCGCGTGCCAACTCGGCCGTCAGGTGGCTCGTCCGGGCCGTACCAGCGCTGAGCCAGGGCTTCATCCAGTGCTTGGCCGTTGGTGGCGTACTGCTCCCGGCTCATCTGGCGCAGCACCGCCGGGTTCGTCGTCGGCTGTGTCAGCGGCAGGGTGGCGACGACGAACGGAGCCGTCATCGCGCTGTCAACCAGCAAGCGAACGCAAGCTTGGAACGCGCCCAGCCGCAGGAGATCGTCTGGGGTGACCGGCTCGCCGAAGACTGCCGCCAGCGACCGAGCGTCATCCTGGGACGGTCGAAACGACAGCCGCGAACGGGCGTTAGCCGTCACAGCCGCCCGCAAGCTGGCGTCCAGCTGAAGCAGGTGCTGGTGCGCGGCAGTTATCGACACACCAAGTCCTCGGCACTGCGCCAGCACCTCGCCGAAATCGAGCGCGCCGACGTAGTCCTGAAACTCGTCGACCACCATCATGACCGGGAACCGCTGCGTCTTCGGCAGCGTGGCCCGACGTTGAGCGGCAGCCCACGCCGCCGACAACAGGAGCGCCCCGAGCAAGCGGCTGGCCTCCGAGCCGACCACGCCGCGATTGAGGCTCACCAGCACCACCTTTGGCCGCACCAGGAACAGCTCGTCGAACGAGAATTTCGGAGCTGATTGATTCAACATCCGGCGGATTGGCCGGCGGGCCAAAAACGGAGTCAGCTTATTGAGCACCGGAGCCGTGACCTGCTGCTGCTCGCCCGCTGACAGGCTGTCAAATCGGGCCCACCAGCGGGACAGCACCAGCGGATCACCGACGGCCGCCAGCGCCCGGCGGCGGAATGCTGGGCTGAGCATCAAGATCGGGACGTCCCCTAACGTGCCGTCCGGCATCCGGGCTGCCGTCAGCAATCCGTGGAACAGCACGTCAGCCGAGCGCGGCCCAATGGCGCTACCGAAGATCGTCCGCAGCAAGCCAACCAGTTCGTCGGCCCGCTGCTCCGCCTGTGGCGCGGAGCCGGCCAGCGGATTGAAGCCGACCTGAGCTTCATCTGATGGGTCAATGACCACCAGGTCGCCGCGCCGGTGCTGGGGCAATCGCGCCAGCACGTCCTCGATCAGGTCCCCGCGCGGCTCAATCACCAGCACGCCATGTCCGGCTTCGGCATCGGCCAAGACGAGCTGCGCAAGCTCGCTGCTCTTGCCACTGCCGGTTGGGCCGATGATTTCGACGTTATGGCTGCTCGTGGTCAGCGGCATCGTGACCAGGCGGCCCTGGTCGGCCGGATGCAGACTCGCGCCCAGCACCCGCCGCCCACCAAGCCGTTTGACCGCTTCGGGCGACACCAGCAACCGCGCGGGGGCGGGCGCGAGCTGGGGCCGGGTTCCGGGCGTCGACACCGATCCAAGGGGCCAACCAAGCAAGACGGCGAGTTCAGCGCTACTGACCACCGACGACCAGCTCACGAACGGTTGGCGCACGGCGATGAGCTCGTATGCGCGGCGGGTCGTCGATAAGGTCATACGGATGGTGCAATGGGTGCTGTTGGCCAGCGCCAAGGCACTCACCAGCGAGCGAATGATCGTCGAAGCCCGCTGCGGGGTCGCGGCCGTCGCACCGACGCGACCTTGGACGCCGTAGAGCGGCTCTGACGTCTTGTTGCGCCACGCCTGCCGGTCGGTGGCCGTTGGTTGGGTAGCTGGCCGCAGGCCCAGGGCTTCGCTAACACTGAAGGCGTCCGGCCGCTGAGCCCGTTGATACGACGGTCCGAGCACCCACTGAAGACAGGCCGATTCATCTCCATGCAGCAGGTTGGCGGTCGCCAGCACTCCGGCACTCACGGCTTCAGCGACATCAAGCCGTAGCGGAAACGCGAAGCTGCTCAGTCGTACGTCAGCACCTACCAGCGGCACCGGCCGGGGAGGGTCTTCGCTCACCTTCAGTCCCAGCTTCGGCAGGTGGGCGCGGAATTGGCCTGGCACCGTGGAGGTCAGCCGCGGGTCCATGCCGAGCAACCATTCCACCGCGCCAGCGCGGACCCACGCTTCCAGTACCACGGGAGGTGTGCGCTGCATGAACCCAACGCGCGGCCGACTGGCCAGCGGTCGCAGCAGGGCGACGAGAGCCGGAAGATCGAGGTTGCGCGGTGGGTAGAGGTCGAACCACGCGAGATCAGTCATGGCCGACCTCTGTTCCCGCCGCTGGCACGTCGCCCGCTGACGTCGACGCTGCTTGACTGACCCTGAGCCTGGCCAGCGCAATCAAGGCCCGTGCCAGCTTGCGAATCGCCGGGTGCGCCCTCTCCTCTGCGGTGACAATGATCCTCTGATCCGAAACTGGCTCGGACATAACTCCCTCCTCTCGACTACTCTCGAAACAAGGGCTGAAGGCGCATATCTAATACGCCTCAACATGCTTGACACTGCCACAGGTGAGGCCATAAATTAGAACGCACACAGCTCCCTTGTTTCAAGGATTGTTGTGTGAACACCTGAACGATGTCGCCAGTGCAAAGCGTGCGGAGAAGAACTTCCTAGGGACTCTCCGTAGGTTGCGCCTGGCGGCGCGTCCAGGACTTTTCATTATTCCCGAGGCTTCGTAAGGCGATCAAGGTACTTATCCACAGCTCGCGAAGCGAACGGTAGGGCTGTATTACAGGAAGACGCCAGACGAAAGTTTCGTCAAAATCATGTAATTACCACAAATGCGATATGGTTGCTTGAACTGATATTTAAGATTCAGCGGCGTTTGACGGAATCAGGCGGCATGTTTGTGCGGCGACACGTGATGATCAGGCGCGGGTGAGCCTTCCTGACGCTCACGCCACTCGCGGTGCAACGCGGCGGACAGCCTGACTAATGAGCATTCGCGCAGGTATTGCGCGTATTGCTCGGCCCAGCAGTCGATAAGCTGACTGCGGGTTCTGCGCGGCATCTCCATCTCCTTCACGTGAGAGGGGTGGGCGGAGCTATCCCGGCAAAGTAGACATAGCTCCGCCCTGGGTTGAACTCTGAGAGAAGTGAATTTGAGCGTGTGAGCTAGTTCCTAGCGCCGCTTGCGCTCGATGTACAGACGAATCAGAAACAGCGCAGACAGGATGCCGAAAGCGCAAATCAGCTGGACTGGCATGGCGTGAGCGACACCGAGCCCGAACATGAGCACGATGATTACCGTCACGACCGAGCGAACCTTGCTCATCGCCTGGTCAAACGGCGACTTTGACTCACTCACCCGAACCTCCTTCCTAACCGCGGTTGCGCTCCCGCGCCCGCACGATCTCCCGATCGACTTCCTGCTGAGCTCGTAGCCACAATGCGTCGAGCTGGTGTCGCGAGAAGTTCGTCATGTCGTTCCTAAGGTGCTGCATCTGGGCCTCCACCTCTTGCATGCGAGCGTCTAAGCGCCTCAGATCGAAGCTGTAAGAGCCCAGCTGGCAGAGGTTGAAACCGATGAGCCCGACCACGATCACTGCGGATACGGTCATGACCATGCTCGGCTCACCACCGCCTGTACGGGCGGATGAGGAAGTCCTCCAGCATGTAACGGGCCCCGCGTCCGAAGGTGGTCAACATCTGCTCGGCGGCAGCTAGTCCCAGCAGGGAAGTTCCTTCGATGAAAGTCTGCTGGATCTCCGCATCGATCTCGGCTATGCCCCTTACAGACCGGATGGCGAGCTCCTTACCACTCTCGATGTGCATCGTTCCCCGATACCGACGATCTTCCTCGTTGAGGGCGCTCGACCAGCTGACGCATTGTGGGGCGTTCATGTCGCGGCGCGCAGGCCGTGAGTTGTGATCAGCTGCGCGTTGCGGTGCGACCTGGCCGCCGTTGACAGTTCGACTAGGGCTGTAGGTGATGGGTTGGATCTTCTCCATGGAAAGGGTCCTTTACTGTGAGCGCTTCTATGGACGAGAGTCGTTCGCCGTCCCTACTCCCGCTCGGGAGCAAGTGGCATCCCTAACTGCTGCTCCGTTTCACCTCAATGCGCGACCTATACACTGGTCATCATGCAGGGATGTCAGTTGATATCCCATAGCGCAAAGGAGGCATTTCATGGCCAATCTGGCGCCTCGCTCGCAGTCGGCTCAAGATGGCTTCAACTTAGGCTCAAATTTCGATCCGGAACGGCTCGCCAGGGAGCTGATCAGGCTTCGAGCTTGGGAAGGGTTGGTGCCTAAACGGGTCAAGGAATGCGCGGAATTGACCTCCCTCGCGCGAGTTTGGAAGAATGCCCAGACTCCTTCGATCTCTAGGCTGGACGACATCTCGGCCGCGATAGCAATGGTAAAGACTGTCTTGGAAGAGGAGCTGCCAGTTGAATATCGAGATAGTCTGAAGGTGGTCTATGGAATCGGAGTTAACGGCCTTAGTCGAGATGAACGGATACGGCACTATCTAGAACTACCTAGGGATCAGCAGAAGGTCTATTCCGATTCCAGTATTGAGAGATACTCAAAAGCGATGGCTGTGCAATTATCGGACAGTCTGGTGTCACTTGTACACCTTTCCGGAGCGTCCAGCGCGAAGGAACAGGCAGAAGGCGACTCAAAAGCTGTTTCACGCGAGCCGTTTACTATGGATAGCGTTCAAGCGAGATACCGAATGAGAGCAGGTCGGTTCCTTAGGGATGTCGTGTATCAACGGCGAATCAGTTGCATCTCGCCTGGTGATCACTATTACCTGACGAGTAATGTTCATTACTCAGATCTACGGCCTGGGGTCCATCGGCTAGAACCGGAATTCGGGTGCGAACTCGTGGATGAGTACTATGAAAATGGAACGTACTTCGGGAAACTTCGACTATGCAAGAGTCTTGCTGCAGGAGAGTCATTCGAGTTTATCTATCGGATGACTATTACTGCAGGTCAGCCATGCGGTCCCTTTATCTTGATAACGCCGAAGAATGACGTTATGGAATGGACTGCTAGTATCGAATTCGCCGAAGATTCAATTCCAAGTTCGTTCTGGACATTTGCTGACGCCAACTATCTGACTTCATTGAGTCAAACCAATCGGCGCAGTAATGCTCATGAGCACGATGGCTCTCGATACATTCGGGCAAGTTGGCGCAATCTCCGTCATGGTGCCTGCTATGGTATAGATTGGGAATGGTGACCTGTAATAGTCGGCACGCCAATCGTTCTTTGCTGGCTGATAGTGTATAATAGCTGCCGTATAATTAGCGAGGATGCAATGAGCGGCGAATCTTAAATCTCACGCGTCGAAGACGCATAAACCTTTAATCTTTCAAATGTCAAAAAAAATTAGACATTTTCATGTCCCTGTCTTTGTGCGAAAGACGGGGATCTTTGATAATGGCGTCAGCAGTCGTTTGGCAAATCCTCAATAGCCCGCGTGATCAGCGCCCGTGCCTGGGCTCCATGCACCGCTGATTGCCGCAGCTGTTCAAACATCTCGACGTATAAGCGGATCTCATTGGGTTGAACGATCTCCAGCTTGGCGGTCGGGGTTTCGACGCCCACCATGGCCTCGTCGTAGATCCAGAACGGGACTTGCGTGAAGGTTTTTCGCGGTGCAGCTTGCGGGATGATACCCAGGCTGACGCGCGGGAGCGATGCTACGGCCAGGAGCCGGTCGAGTTGGCCCGCCATGATCTCTGGGCTTCCAACTCGAGCGCGGATGGCGTTCTCCTCCAGGATAACGGCGAACCGCCGGTTGCCGGAGTAAATAATCTTCTGCCGTTCCATGCGGGCTTCGAGCGCTGCGTCGAGGTCGTTCGGGGCGTCGAGGAAGTCGATGAAGTAGCGCAGGATGACGGCGGAGTACTCCGCGGTTTGGAACAGGCCGGGTATGGCGCTGTGCTCATAGATCCGGAAGAGCGTCGTCCGTTCGTACAGCGGCACCGGGGCCAGCATGAGGCGCTTCATGCCGGCGCGGGTGTGACGCCGCCACTCGACGTACATCGACTCAATGGCGCGAGCCGTCGCGATTAGGTCGGGGATTTCACTGTCAGCGCCGCAGGTTCGGCACCAGGCCTTGATGTTGTCTTCCGACGGCGCTTGGCCGCCGTTTTCGATGCGACTGACCTTGGTGAAGTGGCAACCGATACTGACCGCCAGGGCTCGCCCCGTCAGACCGGCACTCTTGCGGATCTCACGAAGGCGAGCCCCCAGCGCTTCTCGCGCTTGCTGGGCGGGGCTAGTCAGGTTGGTACTCACTGTCGGGAATCGACAGCTGCCACACCGACTCGAACGCGTTCCGGCACAGTTCGATGACGGCCTGATCAGCGGTCTTCTGGCGCTCAATGACCAGGCCGTTACCGGCGAAGATCAGGAAGACGACGATCTCGTCATCGAACAGCCAGAAGTCGTTACCGGGTAGCGCTACAGCCGATACTCGGCTGCGCGGTACCCAGCGGATGTCCTCGCCTGCGTCAACGAACAGGTGCGAGTCCTTGAGCACCCACCGCTGGTAGTCGGACACCGGCTCGGACACGATCCGTGCCCGCCGGAAGACCTTGCCGGCTTCGGTAGCGGCGCGGACCCGGTCAAACCAAGGACGGAGCCATTCGGTGTCGTCGGGTTCACCGGCCTCCCACTTGGCGAGATGTGGTAACTCGGCGGCTGTCCCGTACGAGTCCCGCATTTCCAAGTGAACTGCTTCCAGGCGAAACGAGTTGATGAACTCAGTGAGTTCTTCGTAGGAGATACTGTCCAAACTAACTCCCAACAAGCGCCGCGACGGCTGAGCGAGAAACCTCCACACAGGTTTCATGGTCAGGAATGTTCATCTGACCGAGCGCCTCCTGGTCAGTAACTCGCTTTCCCCGAACGATGTAGTTACCGTTGTCGGCGACGTGGACGATGGGCGGGATCATGTTCACGATGTCGCCCATGAGCCCGTCCTTCGCCAAGTGCACCATGAGCTTGGGCGGCACCTCGACGATCGTTTCGTCATCCGCCACCACGATCGCGGCTACGATCTGCGGATCGGTGACGATCCAGCCCTGCACGATGTACGAGTCATCGTCAGTGGCGTACAAGGTCGGGGACTGATCGGGAACGGATTCCTTGCCGAGGAATGTAAGACGCATCGCTACTCCCTTGTCAAAATCGTTGCAGGTTGTTGCGGCTCCTTCAGCGTCCGTCAGCCCGATAGCCCACGTCAAGAGGTTGCACCCCATCGGTCGACATCACCTCAATTAGCTCTGACAACGGCCAGTTGATCTCATCCTCCTTCCCGGAGCGACGACTTGCTGCAACTTTCCGCAACATCGTAGCGAATCGCGCACCCGGCTTCATACAGTCGGCTTCGTGAGTAGTCATGTGAGTCGTGCTGGCCGTCGCCGCGGTCCGTCCACGGTGCACCGAGCCGAGGTGGCGTTGTTCGGCTTGGCGCTGGTGAGCTGGGGGCCGAGTGCTGGAGGATTGCTGTGATACCTCAGGCCAAGCTAACGCTCGACGACATGATGAACGAGCTGAGAGTGCGCCGATGGACCTTGCACCGATGGGGTCATGAGGATGACCCCGCGCTACTCGTTGGCCAGTACCACTGGACCGATGTCATCGACACGGTGATCCTCCGGCCCGATGGGCTTGGGTGTTCGTACCGGTGCCCGGCTGCGGTACCGGACCCGTTCCGGCCTGACGCGGTGGTTTTCCAGTGGGCGGGCGATGGTTTGTGGGCGCTTCGCCGCATCCTCACCTTGGAGCCTCCCGAACACCCGCGCGCGCCCACCCAATTGCAGACTCCGCTCCCGGAGTGCTCGATCCCTGCGGACCTTCCGGAGCCGCTCATGGTTCGGCCTCTGTCCCGAGTTTCGCCTACGCCGGGAGGGCGCCGTGCCTGACAGGTGTGGTCACGGGCACCTGCTTGCAGGCGACAACGTGAGGCGGACGACTCTCACCGAGAGCGCGAGATGTCGAGAATGCATGAGAGCGCACGCAAGGGCGAATCGGCGGAAGAAGTCGAGCCAACGGAAGCCGCGTGTCCCCCTCGACGCTGCGGTGGTCGCCCAGCTGCGCCAGGCGGCCGGCATCACGCTCCGTGCTCCGGTCATGTTCAAGCGCCCGACCGCTGACCAGGTCGCAAGGAGCCGGCGTGTCTGACGGCGACCGCCTCCAGCGGATGCAGGATTTCCTGGGCGCACGCTTGGGCGGTGCGTGGGAGATCGAGCAGTCGCCGATGGCTCGGATTGTTGTAGCCATGCGGCGGTGGGGTGACGGCACGTCCGACACGGTCTATGCCCTCGACAACGGCTACGCGTATGGACATCGCGACACCGCTGCTAAGCGAACCGTCATGGAAACCGAAGGCTTGATCTCAGCAGTCGTGCAGGCGATGGGTGACTGGGTTGGTCCTGACTGACGGGTTCCCGTTTTGCTCCGGGAGCTCTGCACGGAGTGTTCGCCTCGGCCATCCCCTGGGGCGCAGCGTGACGCCGGCGGCGAGGAGGCGGGTACGGATGGCGGTGCTGCTGACGCGATAGTGCTTGGCGATAGGGGTGATCGCCCAACCCGCTCGGTAGAACTCGATGATGTCCTTCAGTTCGTCATCGGTGATGGCGGCTGACCGAGTGTCGATGCCCTTGCTTTTGAGGTGCCGGCCGACGGTCGTGCGGTGGATGCCGAACTGGGCGGCAAGCTGGAAGACGGTAGCGCCGGCCTCGTAAGCCTTCGCGAGTTCGTCGACCTCGTGGGGGCTCAGCGGCCGTGCAGTGCGGCAGTCGGTAGGTGAAGGCGGGACGTTGGCCTGGGGTTCGTTGTTCCAGGCTCCAGCGATCTCCAGCAACCGTTTTGTCTGATATATCGCCTTGGAAAGGGCCTCAACTGCGCCCACCATTGTAATTATTTCATCTTCATTAGGCTCCCAACAGATAGAGGTAGGTACCGATCGCTAGTAGAAATCGCGACTCCTCTGTCATTTCAGCCAACAACTGTCCTCAAGTTCCTATCTGTTAGACGGTTCGAACCCCACCTCTTTCTTTGATCGGTACATGTTTTTGACCCATCTGCTCTATCTGGTAGATGTACTGATTGGCCGTAGTTGTAAAAAACCGGGGGGTAAATTATTAGTATCTATGCCTCGAGTAACCTTCGCAGAGTATCTCAAGCGCCGACAACTCCTTGTTCACGAGTACGAGAAGCATGAAGCCCGAGCACTCATGTTTTTATCAACCAGTCAGCAGTGGGACCTCTATGGCTACTTCTACCCGCATCGATCGCTCTCTGACATCCAACTGCGCGAACGTCACCGAACATGCCTGCAACGAGATCCATCCTTGCCTCATCGAGCGGGCAGGGCGCTCAAACGTATCGAGCCACTACTGCGGCTCTCGGATGAGCAGTGGATTGCTGGAATGACCCCGCTAACGCAAGGCGGGACAAAGCAGGTAAAGGTCTATCCCTTAGTGCTGCCCGAGCCGGACTACACGAAGCTTGCGCGAGCGTTCATTGCTTTGGCGCGGCATCGGCTCTAAATCTAAGCATAAGCGTATTTACAATACTGGACCAATATTGCATGGTGGAGATGTTCGGATTATGATTGGTTTAAGTAATGTATGAGGGTTAAAACATGTCAACATCAAATAATGGGAAACATTGGTCGAAGCAGGATGTTGGCCAACTCCGTCAGTTGGCCAAAGGTAATACGCCTACTCGTGTCATCGGGATTAAACTTGGTCGAACGCCTGGTTCTGTTGAGAGTAAAGCCTCTCAACAGAACATTTCGCTGAAGCCTACAAACCAGAGTCCATACAATCGACGTCCGAAGTCGTGAGTAGCTGTAAAAATGATTTTCTATGATCTTACCTACAAGATAGCTTGTAAACTCGCCCCTACAAAGGAGGCCCCTGACAATTCTGAGGTTCGCGCAGCCATCGGCATTGAGGGAAAAGTAAAGAAACTGCGTATGAACAACATCAAAGTGACGGGCATGAGGCTTATGGATGTTGGGGCTGACGCGGAACTTGAAGATGTAAAGATGCGGCGTATTAAAGTTTCGCTGCTACCACCACCGCAGCATGCGCCCGCATGGCTCCGATACCTCATTGATGGAACTGGCTTTATTGCATCGGTAATAGCGATAGTTCCAATTGTTCGTTATATACTTGAGAAACTTGAGCTCGCTCACTGAAACTTGGCCGGTCCGAAAACAGGCCGCTAGTCCCCTGGAGGTTAAGTCAGCGGAATGGCTGTCCTTTCGCCCAGTTCGGCCAGCCCCTGGGACGCAGCGTGACGCCAGCGGCGATGAGGCGACTACGGATGGCGGTGCTGCTGACGCGGTACTGCTTGGCGATGGGGGTGATGGCCCAGCCCGTCCGGTAGAGCTCGATGATGTCCTTCATCTCGTCGTCGGTGATGGCGGCTGACCGAGTGTCGATGCCTTTGGCTTTGAGATGCCGGCCGACGGTGGTGCGGTGGAGGCCAAACTGTATGGCCAGTTGGAAGACGGTAGCGCCGGCTTGGTAAGCCTTCGCGAGTTCGTCGACCTCGTGAGGGCTTAGCGGTCGTGCGGTGCGGCAGTCGGTACGGGGCGGAGGCGGGACGCAGGCTTGAGGTTCGCTATTCCAAGCCGCAGCAATCTCAAGTAACCGTTTTGTCTGGTATGTCGCCTTGGAAAGGGCCTCGACTGCGCCCACGCTTGGCCTGTTCGGCGCTTGCGCGCCTTCCCCAGGTCCTTGTTTGTTGTGGGGGGCGACCCCCCACACCCCCACGGTGCGGTTGGTTCCTGACCCAGCGTGGTTCTGGCTAGCGGGTCACTGGTCGTCGTGAGCGGGACATGAGCTGTCGGTGGGTGGCGAGTGCGTGGTGCCCCAGGACGATGGCTGCGGGGATGGCTTGCAGCGGGAGGTCCGTGACGTAGTCGGCGACTGGGGCGAGGATGACGAGGATCCACAGCGCCGGGGGTGCCCAGGGTTGGGTTGGTGGCCGGTGGCGGATGGGGCCCCAGGGTTTGGTGCGGGCGACCCAGGCGAGAGACGCGATTGCGGCGATCATGAGGGTGGTGGTCAGGATCAGGGCCTCACCAGGGATTGGACGGCCGGGTGCGGTGGCGTCGGCGAGTAGTTGGGTGAAGATCGCGCGGCTGCCGAGTGCGCAACCCAGTGCCAGGGTGAGCTTCACCGTGACCCACCAGAACCTGGTGTAGCCCCACGGCGTGAGGCCGGCCAGCATCAGGCCGGTGTAGACGGTCATGAAGGAGAAGTCGGCCAGTAGGTTGTCGTCGAGATAGGCGGCGACGGCGAGTATGTCGTGCCGGGCCGCTGGGTCGTCGAGACGGGTGGCGTGGGTGAACAGCAACAGCATGGCGGCGGAGATGGCCAGCCAACCGAACGCGGTCGCCATGTGCAGCAGCACGAGCAGTTGACGCAGTACCTTCAGCGGGGCGCGAGATGTTGTGGGCATGCCGCCCAGGCTGCCGTTCGGGCGGGGCCGTGTCGTCGTTCCGGGGTGGGCTTGTCGGGGTACCGCAGGGACAGTAGCGCGTTCAGGGCGCGGTGCTGACAAGTCCCGACTGGTAGGCGATGACCACCAGTTGGGCGCGGTCCCGGGCCCCCAGCTTGGTCATGGCTCGGTTGATGTGTGTTTTGACGGTGAGCACCGACAGCTGGAGCCGACCGGCAATGTCGTCATTGGACAGTCCAGTTGCGACCATGGCGATCAGCTCGCGTTCCCGGTCGGTCAACGCTTTCAGGTTCTCCGGGACGGCGCCGTCGAGGTGCGCCGGTTGGGCTAGGAACCGGGAGATGAGGCTTCTGGTCGCGGTGGGGGACAGCAGTGCGTCGCCGGCGGCCACGGTGCGGATCGCGTCGAGTAGGACGTTCGGGCGCACGTTCTTGCCCAGGAAGCCGCTCGCACCGGAACGCAGTGCCTGGAAGACGTACTCGTCGACTTCGAACGTGGTCAGTACTAGTACCCGCACACCGGCAAGGTTGTCGTCGGTGGTGATCGCCCTGGTTGCGGCCAGGCCGTCCAGTCCCGGCATGCGGATGTCCATGAGTACGACGTCGGCGCGGGAGGTGCGGACCAACTCGACCGCCTCGGTGCCGGTGCCCGCCTCGCCGACCACCTGCAGGTCGTCCGCGGCGTCGATCAGGGCGCGGAACCCGGCGCGGATCAGCGTCTGGTCGTCGGCCAGCACGACCCGGATCGTCACGGCCGTGCCCACGGCAGGGTGGCCTCGACGACGAACTCGCCGTCGGGCGCCGGGCCCACCACCAGCGTGCCGCCCAGCGCGGCGGCCCGCTCGCGCATGCCGGTCAGGCCATGCCCGCGACCGGCGGCACGCCTCGGCGGGCACGGGTTGCGGACGTCGATGCGTAGCCGGTCCGGACCGTAGGCCAGGACCAGCCGGGCGTGGCCGTTGCCGTGCCTGGCCGCGTTGGTCAACGCTTCCTGCACGATCCGGTACCCCGCCGCCGCGACGGTGTCCGGCACCGGCCCTGCCTCCCCGGACACCGTGTGGTCGACCCGCAGCCCGGCCGCGGCGAACGAGTCCACCAGCCGATCGAGGTCGGTCAACCCGGGCGTCGCCCCCACCGGCGTCGCCGGACCATCGGGGTCACGGAGTACCGCGAGCAGGCTGCCGAGTTCGTCGAGGACTTCCGCGCCGGCGGTCCGCACGTGGTCCAGGGCCTCGGCCGCGGCCTGGGGGCGTTCGGTCAGCAGGTGGCCCGCCACCCCCGCCTGCACGGTGACGACCGCGATGCGGTGAGCGACCAGGTCGTGCACGTCGCGGGCGATTCGCAGCCGTTCCTCCACGAACCGCCGGCGTGATCGCTGTTCGGTCGCCTCGCGCCGGCTGCGGACAGCGACCCCGAGTGCGGCGCCGACCACCAGCGCCGCCAGTGCCATCGGCCCCAGTTCCGTCCACCAGCCGTCCGCGACCAGCGTCGCCGCCACCGCGAACCCACCCGACGCCGCGGCGACCGCCAGCAGCACGCTGCGCTGGTTCGCGGCGACACCGAGGTAGTAGGCGGCCGGCAGGATCACGATCGCCGCCCAGCCCACCAACCCGAACGGGATCGCGGCCACCCCCAACGCGGCGGCGGCCACGACCGCGGCAACAGGCAACATGGGCCAACGTTAGGCCACCACCCGTTGCCCGAGCGTCCCACGCATGCGGTACCCCGCCGCTACGTCATCGGCGGTAGTCGGCCGAGGATGCGGTCTGTTCGGCGATGACGAGGTCGTTGAGCTGGCGGACGGAGCGTTCGCCGGTGTGCCGGGTGCGGGCGGCGGGCTGGTCGTTGACGCAACCGGGCACGTCGGCGACGGAGTCGCAGTTGTCGGGGTGGTTTCCGCTCACCGTGGCGCCGTTGGTCAGCGTGACGTGTGCGCTCAGGGTGTAGATGCCGCCGCCCGAGGCGGGGAGGGGGAAGGTGCCCGCTCCGGGGTCGCCCGCGGTGTTGTCGCTGACGGTTCCCCCGTCCAGGGTGAGGGTGTCGTAGAAGACACCGAGCCCGCCACCGCCGCCGCCGAAGCCGGCCCAGCCCGCGTAGCCGCCCGGGCCCGCTGTGCCGGCGTCGCCCCCACGGCCTGCCTGGTTGTCGGAGATCGTGGTGTCGGTGATCAGCGGGCTCAGAGGTTCGTTCGGCCTGGTGGCCACGAACACGCCGGCGCCGGTGCCCCCGCTGCCGCCGTCGCCCGCGCCGCCGCCGGCCGGGCCGCCCGTGCCGCCCTGCCCGCCGTTTCCGGTGGTGTTGCCGGTGATCGTGCTGCCGGTGAGCCGCAGGGTGGTGCCGCTGATCAGATCGACGCCACCGCCGAAGCCGCCTGAGCCGCCTCGGGCGCCCGGCTTCGTGCCGGTGCCGTTGCCGCCGCGGCCACCCGCGCCGGTGGCGTTGTCGGTGATCTGGCTGTTCGTGATGGTCAGCGGCACCGCGTCGAGATCGTAGGAGGACACGCCACCGCCGGTGCCGCCCAGGCCGCCGCGGCCGGCTCCGATGGTGTCGGTGGCATCCGGGCCGGGAGCACCCGCGCCGGTCGCGTTACCGGTGATCACGCTGTTGGTGATGGTCAGCGGGCCCCAGTTCTCGATGGCCCCGCCGGAGCCGCCCGGGCTGCCGTCTCCGCTGAAGTTGGTGCCGACACCGTCAGGGGTGTGGCCGCCGGTGAGGGTGACCTCGTTGAGGGTCAGGTCGCCCCAGTTGGAGATCAGCCGGAACCGCGGGGCGTCCTGGGCTCGGGCGATCGTGGCGTGGTTGCGTTGATGGTGAGCGTTCCGTTGATGGCGGGCAGGCCGGCGACCCAGGTGGTGTCGGCCGGTGCGGTGAGGGTGTAGACGCAGTTCGGCGCCAGGGACAGGGTGTCCGCAGCGGCGGACGCGTTGGCCGCGCTGACTGCCTGGACCAGCGCGGCCGGGTCGCAGGGCACGCCGGTGTCGGCATGCGCCGGTGGAGCGGCCAGGACGAATGCGCCTAGCACGGCTGCCGCGGGTACGACGAATCTTTGTGACGACGAGAAGCCCCAGTTCACCTCACGAACACTACGGCGAAAGGCTAGTGGGAGGTAGGGGTGTAAACGAGGGCCAGGACGCCGCTGCCGAACTGGTGTGTCGCGGCCAGGGTCAGCGCCGGGTCGTCGTCCAGGTCTTCGAACAGGTGGTAGCCCTTGCCCACGGCTACCGGGGTGAGCAGGAGGTGGAACTCGTCGATCAGGTTGTTCCGCAGCAGTGTCGTGCTCAGCGGGCCGTTGCCGTACTTCAGGATGTGGTTGCCCGGCCGCGTTTTCAGCTCCGTCACGAAGTCGATCACGTCGGTTTTGACCACCTCCGCGTTCCAGGTCGTGTTCGTCAGCGTGCGGGATGCCACGTACTTCGGGATGGTGTTCATGCGGGTGACGAACGCGTTGGGCGGCATGGCGGGGTAGGCGACCGACAGGCCCTCGTAGGTCTTTCGGCCGAGGAGCAGGGCGTCCGCGTTGTCCAGCAGGGACGTCGAGTACGCGAAATGGTCGTCGTCCAGGTAGGGCATGGCCCAGTCCAGGGGATCGATCGTGCCGCCCAGGGAGACGTGGGTCAGTTCGATCAGCTTGCGCATGACGTTACCCCAGTTCGGTCAGTAGGTCGGCGAGGCGCCGGGCGGATTCCCGGGCGCCGTACTCCATGTGCTCGGCGACCATGTCGTCGCGGTCCACTGTGGACTGGAAGACCGTCAGCGACTCGACCGTCGTTTCCGTGCCGTGGTCGGTGAACCTGTACGTGTCCAGTGACACCCGGCCCGGCACGCCCTCGTACTCGAAGGTCTGGACGAAGCCGGCCGGGGCCGGGTCGCCGTGGAACACGCCGTGAAAACCGTGCTCCACGCCCTCGCCGTCGGTGCTGACCAAGCGCCAGCGGCCGCCGTCGCGTAACTCGTAGCGGTCCACGCGCGTGCTGTGCTCGTCCATGCCCCACCAGCGCACCAGCAGGTCGGGCTCGGTGTACGCCCGGTACACCAACGCCCTCGGCGCGGCGAACCGGCGGGTGATCATGATCTGCGGGGTCCCGGGCGGGGCTGCCACGTGCGTGACGCTCATTGCTCGTCCTGTAGTTCGGCCAGCAGTGCGTCCAGGCGCTGGTGGCGGGCCGCCCAGAACTGCCGGTACTCCGCCAGGAACTCCGTGGCCTCGCGCAGGGGCGCCGCCTCCAGGTGGCTCAGCCGGGCGGTCGCCTTGCGGTGGCGGGACACCAGGCCCGCACGCTCCAGCACCTTCAGGTGCCGGGAGATCGCCGGCTGGGACATGTCGTGGGGGAGTGCCAGTTCGCCGACCGGGGCGTCGCCGTGGGCCAGGCGCGCCAGGATCGCGCGGCGCGTCGGGTCGGCGAGAGCCCCGAACACCAGGCTGAGGGTATCTGCTGCCACTTCATAACCAATCTGCTTTAGAACATCTCGGTTATGAAGATAGCGCCTCCGCGGTCAGCGCGCCACAAAGCCGTCGAGCAGGAGGTCGGCCACCTGGTGGCCGATGGCCGCGGGGTCCGTGCCGAGGCTGCGGGCGAACCGGGTGACGATGTGCAGGGTGCCGGTGATCGCCTGGGGGAGGAGCTCCGGCGGCAGGTCGGCCCGCAGCGCACCTTCTCGTTGGCCGCGGTTGACCAGCTCGAACACCGCCTGGTGCATGCGGCGGGCGGGTGGCGGCGGGGACGGGCGGTGCGCGTCGCCGGGCCTGGGTTGCCAGTCGGTGGACACCGAGAGCACGGGGTACCGCTGGATGATCTCGGCCATCTCGACGATGAGCGCCCGCAGGGCGGCGACCGGGTCGCCGGCCTCCGTGTCGGTGATGACCTGGTGGGCTTCGGCCGCCGCGGTGTCGAAGATGGCGCGGCGGAGGGCGTCCCGGTTGCGGTAGCGGCGGTAGATCGTCAGCCGCACGACGCCGGCCTCGTCCGCGATGCGCTGGATGCTGGCGTTCGGGTCCTCGGCCAGCACGCGGGCGGCCGTGCGCAGGATGTGCTCGTCGTTGCGGAGGGCATCGCTGCGGGGGCCGCGGCGGCGAGAAGTCATCTGTTAAGTGTTACACATGAGTCACTTTTAGCGGCCTACGCTCGCCAGCGTGATCATCATTCCCTCGGCCGAGCAGCCGGACTTCTTCGCGGTCAACGTCTTCCGGGTCCGTCCGGAGACCCAGCAGCAGATGATCGACCGCATCCGTCATGCCGGCGACCCCGCCGACCTCGACGGCCTGCTGTCGATGCACCTGCTGCGCAGCAAGGACGGCACACACGTCATCAACCACATGCACTGGGCGAGCCGGGAGCAGTTCAAGCGGGCGGGGTCGAACGCCTCCGTGATCGAGTCGACCCGGCTCGCGATCCGGCGGTTCATCGAGGGGGACGGACCCGTTCCCTACCAGGTCATCGAGGTGAAGGCGCGAGGCTAGTCGAAGTCTTCGGGACCGGGCACACAACGTGGTCGGTACATTGCCGGCGTGGCTGAGGGCGAGGGGCGACTGGTCGCCGGGCGGTACAGCCTGCGCCGGTCGCTCGGTCGGGGTGGGATGGGGATCGTCTGGTCCGCGTACGACGAGTACCTGCACCGGGACGTGGCGATCAAGGAGATCGCGCCGCGCGGGCGGGAGATCCGGGACACCGACCCGGAGGTCGCGCGTGCGCTGCGGGAGGCCAGGGCCGCCGCGAAGCTGAGCCAGCACCCCGGGATCATCACGATCCACGACGTGGTCACCGACAACGGCCTCCCGTGGATCGTCATGGAGATGCTGCACGGCCGGTCGCTCCACGCCGCCCTCGAGGCCGACGGGCCGATGCGGGTCGACCAGGCCGCGCGGGTCGGCGTCCAGGTCCTGCAGGCACTCGACTACGCCCACACCGGCGGCGTCCTGCACCGGGACGTCAAGCCCGGCAACGTGATGCTCGTCGGCGACAACGGCGACAACGGGGTCGACAAGGTGGTGCTCACCGACTTCGGGATCGCGTTGATCGACGGGGCCTCCGTGCTCACCGCGACCGGGCAGCTGCCCGGCGCGCCGGAGTACGTGGCGCCGGAACGGATCCGCGGCGACGAGGCGTCCCCGGCCGCCGACCTGTGGTCGGTCGGCGTGATGCTCTACGGCATGGTCGTCGGCCGCACCCCGTTCCACCGCGGGGACGTCCAGGCCACGATGGGCGCGGTGCTGTCCGTGCACCCCGACCCGAACCCGAAGATCGGGCGGCTGGCGCCGGTCATCGACGGCCTGCTCAACAAGCGGCCCGCCGAGCGGCTGACCGCCAGGCGGGCCATCGAGCAGCTCGCCGGGATCGCCGCCCTGCCCGCCGCCGCGCCGCCCGGGCTCCGGGTGCGCGTGGAGTACCCGACCAAGGCGGAGCGCCCGGCCAGCGACACCACCCTCGCCGACGGCACCGTGCCCAACACCCGCCTCGCGCCGCCGGCGTTCGCGCCGCAACCACCGCCGGCGCCGAAGGTCGCGCCGGAGGACCCGACGCTCGACCCGGCCCCGCCGCCGCGCCCGCACCTGCCGCCGCCACCACGCCGGCGCGCGCCCTGGATCGTGGCCGGCGCCGCGGTCATCGCCGCGGCCGTCGCGGTCTCGGTGGTCCTGGCCAACACCTCACCGGGTGACGACGACGCCGCGGCGCCGACGACCACCCAATCGACCACCACGAACGCGAAGGCCCCGCTCAAGACCTACTCCGAACGCCTCGGCTTCGAGCTCGCCGTCCCGCCGGACTGGGACCGCAGCTCCTCCGTCGAAGGCCCGCTCAGCGACGTCACCTGGGAGGGCGAGCAACCCGATCCGACCGTGGGCCCCCTCAAGGTGCAGGTGCGGCGGGACACGACGAAGGCGGGGACCTCCGCGATCGGCTACGTCACCGACGAGGACCGGAACCGGAGCGCGGACCGGGACAACGTCGCCTACCACCGGATCACCCGGTCCGGCGACGGCTCCGTAGCCGACCTCGCCTACACCTACCGCGCCGCGAACGGGTCGACGTACTTCCGCTTCCAGACGCGAGCCGTCGCCGCCGACAACGGCATGTACACGCTGACGTTCTCGTTGTACGCCAGCGACGCGGGCAGGCTCGCGCAGCGCTGGGCGGCCGTGGAACCACTGATCGGCCAGATCCAGGACACCTTCCGCCTGACCTGAGATCGCTCGGGGACCGGTCCCCGAACACCCCGGCTACCTTGCCGCCGTGTCCAAGAAAGCGCCGTACGCCGTGCTGGTCGTCGTCTGTGCGGCGGCCGTGGTGGGCGCGCTCCTCGGGGTGACCCCACCGCTGTCGGCGACGCAGTTCGCGAACACCGGCCACTGGGTCTACAACTCCGTGCTCCAGACGGTGTTCCACGTCGACGGCGCGACCACCAACATCGACGCCCAGCTGGCGATGGCGGCCGAGCCCGGCAGCCAGGTGCTGCAGAGCGACACCAGCGGCTTCGTCGTCGGCGCGGACCGGATCACGCGGTTCGACAAGGCGTCCATGCGGCCGCAGCAGTCGATCGTGCCGCCCGCGGACGAGTTCCCGCTGGGCATCGAGGTCGTCGGTGGCCCGTACGCGGTCTACCGCAACGCCGGCAAGATCGTCCGGCTCGGCGACCGGGCGGCGACGATCGACGCCGGCGGCCCCATCGGCGACCCGGTGGTCACCTCGGACGGCACGATGTGGTTCCACCGCACCACGACCGGCGAGATCTGCACGCTGGCCAGGGACGCGGTCACGGTCGCCGGCTGCCCGGTGTCCGCGCCGGCGGACCACGCCGGCGCGCTGACCATTGTGGACGGACGCCCCCACTTCCTGGACCTGTTCGAGAGCGAGCTGCACGACATCGACGGCGAGACGCTCGGCCCCGGGGTGCCGTTGGGCGTCCCGCTGTCGCCCAACGCCCGGCCCGCCACCCAGGACACGGACGGCCGCCTGGCGATCCTCGATCCCGCGCGGAGCAGCCTGGTCCTGGTGGACACCCGCGACCGGCAGGCCGAGCCGGTGACGGTCGCGCTGCCGTCCGGCGACTACGACGGCCCGGTGTCGACCGGTGACGTCGTCGCCCTGGTGGACCGGCAGAAGGGCACCGTCCTGACCTACGGCGCGGACGGGAAGCGCCGGGCGGAGGAGCCGATCAAGGACAAGGACGGCGAGCCGCGCCTGTCCCAGGGCGAGGACAAGCGGATCTACGTCGAGGACGCGGACGGCACGCAGGTGCTGGTGGTCGACCAGGACGGCAGCGTGCGGGACGTCGACGTGGCCGGAAAGCCCACCACACCAACGGAAGCGCCGCCACGGACGGAGCAGCCCGGCGCCACCGGCCAGCCGCAGGGCCCACCGGCACGGGAGACCGGGCAGCCCGCGGGCCCGCCCACGCGGACGAATCCTCCTCCGGTGCAGACACCGCCGCCGGTGCCACCGACCCCGCCCGGCGCCCCGGCCGGAGTCTCCGCACAGGCCGGCAACGGCTCGGCCGTCGTCAACTGGGGTGCCGCGCCGGACAACCGCGCGCCGATCACCTCCTACGTGGTGACCTGGCCGGGTGGGTCGGTCACGGCCGGCCCGGGTGCCGGGCAGGCGACCGTGCCCGGCCTGACCAACGGCGTGACCTACGTCTTCACGGTCGCAGCGACCAACTCCGCGGGCACCGGCCCCAGCGCCTCCTCGAACCCGGTGACACCGGGCGCGCCGGTCTCACCGGCGGCGGCGCCGGTCGGTCTGCGGGCCACCTACGACGTGGATGACCGCCCGACCCGGGACGTCACGCTGACCTGGGGTCAACCCGAGCTGAACGGCGGCACGCTGGTGCACTACGAGGTGACCGCCACCGGCCGGGGAACGCAGGCGGTGGCCGGAACCCAGGTTGTGTACCCGCAGGTCCAGTCCACGGAGGCCATCACCTTCACGGTCAGCGCGGTCACCAGGACCCCGGACGGTCAAACGCTCGTCGGTCAGCCCGCTTCGGCGACCCACGACGCGGACCCGCCGCCACGGATCAACCTGAGCAAGGGCCCGCTCACCGAGGACACGTGCGGTGAACAGCCGGACTGCGCCTGGATGCACGTCGTCATGACCGGGTTCGCCCCGAACACCGAGTACCACATCGAGCCGTACAGCGACGCCAACGACGGCTACGACAACCCCGGGTACACGACGACGACGGATGTCAACGGATACAAGGAGTTCGACCGGTTCGCCTACACCGGCCCCAACGAGACGGTGTGGGTCGAGGTGGTCCTGCCGGACGGCACCACCATCCGGTCGAACCGGGTGACCTGGTGATTTTCAGTGAGGGAAAGGGAAGTCGTGTCTGAGACCGCTGGTGAGGTGTACGAGCGGATCGCCGCCAACGTGCAGCGGGTCGTGCGGGGCAAGCCGCAGGTCGTCCGGCTCGCGGTGGCCGCGCTGTTCTGCGAGGGACACCTGCTGATCGAGGACGTGCCGGGACTCGGCAAGACCACGCTCGCGCGGTGCCTGGCCCGCAGCATCGGCGGCAGCTGGAACCGCATCCAGTTCACGCCCGACCTGCTGCCCGGCGACATCACCGGCGTCCAGGTGTACCACCAGAGCGACGAGAAGTTCGCGTTCCACCAGGGCAGCGTGTTCGCGAACATCGTGCTGGCCGACGAGATCAACCGCGGCACGCCCAAGACACAGTCGGCGCTGCTGGAGGTGATGGCGGAGCGGCGGGTCACGGTCGACTCGGTGCGCCACGAGGTGCCCCGGCCGTTCCTGGTGGTCGCCACGCAGAACCCGATCGAGATGGCCGGCACGTACCGGCTGCCGGAGGCGCAGCTGGACCGGTTCCTGATGCGGCTGCGGATGGGTTACCCGGACCGCGCGGCCGAGGTGCTGGTCGTCATGAGCGACTGCGCGGGCATCGACCCGGACGAGCTGCCGCCCGTGGTGGACATCCCGACGCTCCAGACGGCCGTGGCGCGGGTGCGTGCCGCCCGGATCGACCACGCGGTGGTCGACTACGCCGCCGCGATCACCTCCGCGACCCGGCAGCACTCGGACGTCCGGTACGGCGCCAGCCCACGCGGGACGATCGCGCTCGTCCGTGCGGCGCAAGCGATTGCGGCCACGTACGGGCGCCCGTTCGTGACGGTCGACGACATCAAGGAGGTCGCGCACCCGGTGCTCGACCACCGGCTGATCCTCAAGCCGGAGGCGGAGCTGCGGCAGCGCAGGGCCGAGGACATCGTCGGCGACCTGCTGGCGGAGATCCCGGTCCCGGTCGTGGCGGGAGCCTGATCATGCGGTTGACCCGGCGAGGCGTGTGCACGCTCGTGGCCGCGGTCGTGCTCGGCGCGCTCGGCCTGGTCGCGGGCTACCCGGTGCTGGTCACGCTCGGCGCGGTCGCGGCGGGTGCCGTCGTCGCGGCGATCGGGGTCGCGGGGCGGCGGCCGCGGGTGACGGTCATCCGGGAGCTGTTCCCGGACCGGGTCGAGCGGGGTGGCCGGGCCGGCATCACGTTGCGCGTGCACAACACGAGCACGCGGCGGCAGGCCGGTTTCGTCGCGGTCGACCGCGTCGGGCCGGACCGCGTGACGGTGACGGTCCGGGCGCTGGCGGGTGGCGCCGAACAGTCCTATCTGAACGAGCTGCCGACCGGGCGCCGCGGCCGGCACGAGGTCGGTCCGCTGTCGTTGCGCCGGGCCGACGCCCTCGGGCTGGGCCGGTCCGAGCTGCTCCTCGGCGAGACGGCCACGCTGTGGGTGTACCCGAAGACGCACCCGGTCCGCGCCCTCGCGGGCGGGCTTCCCCTGCACCACCACGACGGTGAGGCCACGGAGTCCTCGCCGCGCGGGTCGCTCGACCTCCGTGAGGTGCGGCCGTACGTGCCCGGGGACGAGGTCCGCCACCTGCACTGGAAGGCGACCGCGCGGACCGGGCGGCTGATGATCCGCGACTACGCGGACCCGCACCAGCCGCGGTTCACCGTGCTGCTGGACAACCGTCGCGAGGTCCGGGCGGGGTTCGAGGACGCGGTCGAGCTGGCCGCGTCGCTGGTTGTCGCGGCCGCCGACGCCGACCACCGGTGCCAGCTGGTCACGTCGAGCGGCGTCGACGTGGTCACGACCTCCGGATCCGACGCGGTGCCAAGGTATCTGGAGGAGCTGTGCCTGGTGGTGCAGGCGGAGGAGGCGGACCTGCCGCTGGTGCCCGGCGCGCTGGCGCGGGCCGGCGGCGGGACGCTCGTGGTGATCTCCTCGGTGATGACACCCGATGACCGGGCCGCGCTCGCCGGGCTGCGGCCGCGGTACGGGGACGTGGTCGTGATCGCGATGCGGGGCGCCGCGCCGGAGGTGCCGGGCGTGCGGGTGCTGCGGGCGGTGAGCGCGGTGGACGCGATCCGGCAGTGGCAGACGGTGATCGCATGAGCGGCGCGACCCAGCTGATGTCGCGGGCCCGGACGCTGTGGGTGCTGCTCGCCACCGCTGTGCCGGGGCTGCTGTTCGCGCCGGTGTTCGGGTTGTGGCCGCTGGTGCCGCCGATCGCCGCCGTCCTCGTCGCCTGCTACGCGGTTTTCGAGCTGTCCCTTCGGGTTTCCGCGCTGCGGCCCTGGCGGCCGGTGCTCGCGCTCGTCGTCGGGCTGCTGGCGCTGGTCGAGGTGTCGCTGTTCGCCACCACGAAGAGCGGCGTGCCGACGCTCGGGAGCCTGCGTGCGCTCCTCGCCCGGCGTGACCGACTCGTGGCAGCTCACCCTGCAGTCGACGTGGCCCGTGCGCCCGGACGCGGAGCTGCTGCTGTTCGTGCCGCTGCTGGTGCTGTTCACGGCCATGGTGGGGATGGAGCTGCTGCGGTGGCCGGCCGTGGCCGCGGTGCCGAGCCTCGTGCTGCTCCTGCTGAGCCAGGCCTTCGTCGCCGTGTCGGGAACGGTGGCGACGCTGGTGGCGCTGGCCTACGCGGTCGTCGTCGCCGGACTCTTCTTCTCCCGCGCTCGCACGGCCGTGGTGTTGACGGTCGTGCTGAGCGTGTTGGCCGGGGCCGCGACCATGACCGTCCACATGGGACCGCCGTATTCCGTGCAGCAGAACCAGGCCGCGCAGGTGCCGCTGCCGAGGGAGGTCAACCCCCTCAGTGAGATCGCGGCCCGGCTGGGGGACCCGGACCGGCCGGTGTTCAGCTACACGAGCGACGCGCCGGTCGACCGCTGGCGGCTGGTGGTGCTGGACGACTTCAACGGCGTCGCGTGGACGGCGAGCGACTCCTACCGCAGGTTCGGCGCCTCGGTGGGGCCGCAGCGTGGCGTCACCGTGCCGACGAGGTCCTACTCGGCCGAGGTCACCGTGCCGGGCGGCGAACCGTGGCTGCCGAGCCAGGCCATGCCCGCGTCGGTGACCGGCGCCTCGCCCCTGGTCGACCAGGACACCGGCACGTTGCTGCTGCCGGCCCGCGGGGGAGCGGTGGAGTACGACCTGCGCTGGTGGGAGCCGGACGGCGACCTGGCGGGCCTCGCCGACGCGGCGGTGTCCCCGGACGTCCCCGCCGGCGGCCTCGGCGCGGTGCCGGCCGGGATCACCGAGCTGGCCCGCACGGCCACCGGGGGCGCGCGGCCGACGTTCCGGACCGCGCTCGTGCTGGAGCAGTACCTGAGCCGCGAGTACAAGGTCGCGACGGGTGACGAGCTGCCGACGGGGAGCGGCTGGCCGCAGCTGCGTGAGTTCCTGCTGGAGTCCAGGCGTGGGACGAGCGAGCAGTTCGCGGCGTCCTATGTGGCCCTCGCGCGGATCGTCGGCATCCCGGCCCGGCTGGCCGTCGGCTACCGGGCGCCGCGGCAGTCGACGGGCGGGAAGATGGTGGTGCGCAACGAGGACGTGTTCGCGTGGCCCGAAGTCGCGGTGGCCGGGGTCGGCTGGGTGCCGCTGGACCCGGCGGGCGCGGCGAGCGGCGCCGGTCCCGCGCCGTCCACGCTGGCGCAGGTGACGGCGAAGGCGCGGGCCGACCTGCCGCCGCCGGACGAGAAGCTGCCCGACCCGGACGTGCCGGCGGGCACGCAGGCGGCCGACTCGGGCACCGGCCTCCGGTTCTGGCCGCTCGTGCCGTGGGTCCTGGCCGGCCTGGTCGCGTTGTCCCTGCTGGCGGTGCTCGCGATTCCGGTGGTGAAGCTCGCCAGGACCGTGCGGCGCAAACGTTTCACCGGGGTGCGTGGTGTGGTCGGCGCCTGGCGGGAGGCCCGCGACGTGCTGCGTGCGTACGGCACCCGGGTCACGCCCGGCATGACCGCACGCGACCTGGCCGCGGTCTCCGAAGGGACCATTGTGGACAGCCTGCGGCGACTCGCGGTCCAGCTGGACACGGCACTGTGGTCGGGTGCGGGGGCGAGTGAGGACACGGTGGCGGCGGCGTGGACGGCCGTGCGGGAGATCCGCCGCACGCTCGCGAGACGGTCGTTCGCCGCCCGGCTCAGGGCGGTGTTCGCGTTCCGATGAGCCAGCTGCTCGGCCGTGGCCCGGTCGCCGAGGTGTACGCCATCGAGGGGAAGGCCGTGAAGGTCTTCCCCGGCAGGTTCGACCGGCGCACGCTCGCGACGATCGAGCGGGAGCGGGACCGGCTCAGGCTCGCCGCACCGCCGGTGCTGGGGTTCGACGGCGTCGGGGTGGCGGACGGCCGGCACGCGTTGCGGATGGAGCTGTGTGCCGAGTCGCTGGCGGACCGCGTGGGACGGGACGGGCCGCTGCCGGTGGAGGAGGTGGCTTCGCTGTGCGAGGTCCTGTCCCACGCGCTGGCCACCGCGCACGGGCTCGGTGTGCTGCACGGCGGGGTGAGCCCGGCGAACGTGCTGTTCCGCGCCAACGGCGAGGCGGTGCTGGCCGACTTCGGGGTCGCGCAGCGGGAGGCGTTCCGCCGGGATCCCTTGCACGGCATCGAATGGGTGTCGCCGGAGACGTTGCGCACGAGCGCGGTCGACGAGCGGACGGACCTGTACGGGCTCGGCGCGGTGCTGCACTTCGCGCTGACCGGGGCGTCCCCGCACCCGAGCCGGATCGGGGAGACGACCGGCGAGCGGATCCTGCGGGTGCTCAGCGATCCGGTGCCAGCGGTGAGCCGGCCCGATGTCCCGATCGGACTGTCCACGGCCATCGGCCGGCTGCTGGCGCCGGATCCGGCGAAGCGGTCGGCACCCGTCGCCGCGGTCGCCCCGGCCGCGCCGGCGAGGCCGAGGAGGTGGTGGCCCTGGTACGCCGCCGCGGTCGTGGTGGCGTTGGCCGCCGTGCTCGCGATCCTCCTCTGGCCGCGCCCGACACCGGCCGCGCCGCCGCCGGTGACCGCGGCCGCGCGGGGTGCGGTGATCGACCTGGCCGAGCCGGACGTCCTCGGCGAGGAGGTCCGGCTGAGCTGGACCACGACCGACGACCGGCTGTACTTCGCGGTCCTGCTGTGGGCCGAGGGCGAACCGGTCGAGACGAGGCTGGCGGAACGCGGCCGCACGATGACGGTGCGGGTCGACCCGGCGCGGAAGTACTGCTTCGTCGTCCAGGGCACCGACGGGGGCACGGTTTTCGAGAGTCAGTCCAGGGCCGTGCGTGGGGCGGTCTGCCACAGGTGAGGAGGTAGGTGTGCGTTCGGAACTGGAGTACTCGGGCGGGCTCGTGCTGCCCAAGGGACACGACAGCCTGGCGATGGGTGTGGTGAAAGCCGTGCCGGGATCGGTGCACGCGCTCGCGCTGGGCGGCGGTTACACGGTGGGCCCGCGCGAGGGCCGGACCGTCTACTTCGGACGCAACCGACCGCTGGTGCACGTGTGCATCGGGGAGGACGACCAGCAGGTCAGCCGCAGACATGGCGAGCTGACGCACCACCACGGCCAGTGGTGGTTGCGGAACACGGGCCGCCGCCCGATTCGCCTGCCGCGGTCGCAGTGGCTGTTCGCCGAGGAGGGCGCGATTCCCCTGGCCGAGGGGTACACGCCGTTGCACGTGCCCGGGTCGCGGGACCGCGAGCACCTGCTGGAGATCTACGTGGCCGGCCCGGACGGCGGCCAGCCGCGGTCACGTCACGAGGAGGACACCGACCCGCCGCGTCCCCACGCGCTCACCGCCGACGAGCAGTTGATGCTCGTCGTGCTCGGCCAGCACTACCTGCTGCGGGACCCGAACCCGAAGCCGTTGACGTGGAAGGACGCCGCCCACCGGCTGGAGGAGCTGCAGCCGGACGCGGGCTGGACGCCCAAGAAGCTCGAGCGCCGGGTGAGCGCGGTGCGGGACCGCCTGTCGCGCCGGGGCGTGCCGTTCCTGACCCGCGAGGAGGTCGGCGAACCCGTGGGCAACACCCTGAACGACAACCTGCTGCGGGAGCTCGTGCGGTCGACGGCCCTCACCCCGAAGGACCTGGACCTACTGGACTAGCTGTGTCATGACCCGCCGGGCCTTCGTGACGGCCTCCTCGTCACCGAGGCGCAGAGCGGTGTTCGTGGCGGTGAGCACCGCGTCGAGCTGGAAGGCGGCGAGGTCGGCGTCGGGGTGACCGGCGTTGCGGAGCTCGGCCGCGAGCAGGTCGCGCCAGGCCCGCTGGTGGCGGACCAGCGTGTCACGGACCGGGCCCGGGCGGCTGTCGAAGTCGGGCATGTTCGCCGCCCAGAAGCAGCCACCGGGGAACAGCGGTGTTGCGACGTAGTCGAGCCAGCGGTCGACCAGGGCGCGCAGGCGCGGCGCGCCGGGTGGTTCCGCCAGCGCCGGGCCGAGAACGGCGTCGACGAACGCCTCCCTCGCGAACTCGGCGGTGGCGACCTGCAGGTTCTCCTTGGTCCCGAACAAGGTCTGGACGTTGCTCTTGCTCACGCCGAGATCCGTCGCGAGCCGGCCGATGCTCAACCCGTTGAGCCCTTCCAGCGACGCCACGTCGACCGCGTGCCGCAGGATCGCGCGCCTCGACTTCGCGCCACGCAGTAGGCGCCCGTCCGAGATGACCGCTGGCTCGCTCACCGGCGCCATCCTGCCACAGCTTGCTTATACGTACGATCGATCGTATTGTTTGTTGGTGAACGATGACCGGATGTTCGAGCTTGCGCAGGCGCTCGCGACGGCGAAGAGCCGGCAGGACGTGCCCGCGGCCCTGCGGGTCCTGCACCCGGACATGGTGCTGGAGGCGCCCGCCTTCGGGACCGTGGCCACGGGGCTGGCCGAGAACGAGCAGGCGCTGACCCGTTTCTTCCGCTCCTTCCCCGACTACGACGTCACCCTGCGCGGACACGCGGGCAACGGCGACGAGCTGGTCTGCTGGGGCACCGCGCGGATGACCATGACGGGCGACCGCTTCGGCGTGCGGCCCAACGGCCGCCGAGCGGAGGTGCCCGTGTTCATCCTGTTCTCCTTCAAGGACGACCTGATCGCCGGCGAGCGGTTCTTCTTCGACCTCTCGGTCCTCTGTGCTCAGTCGGGTGTCTCGACGGACGCCGTGCGGCGGACGGTGTTCGCATGATCGCGCGGGTGAAGGACGTCGGTGCGGTCGCCACCGAGCACCTCTTCGACATCGTCATCGACCTGGTCGAGCCGGTGAACTTCGGGGATGGGCCGTTCGGGCGGCGGGTGTTGTTCGGGGCGGCGGGTGGGACGTTCGAGGGGCCACGCCTGCGCGGGGTGGTGCTGCCCGGCGGCGGGGACTGGGCGTTGTTCCGCCCGGACGGGACGATGGCGCTCGACGTCCGGCTGGCGTTGCGGACCGACGACGATGCGCTCGTGCACATGACGTACGGCGGTCGCTGGACCACGCCGACGGAGGTGCGGGCCGAGCTGGCCGACCGGGCAGGCAGGCACCTGGTCGATCCGGCCCGGTACTACTTCCGCACCGCCGTGCTCTTCGAGACCGGTGCGCCGGAATACACCTGGCTGAACGACGTCGTCTGCGTCGGCTCGGGTTATCTGGTCGAGGGTGGGATCGCCTACCGGGTTTCCCGGGTGGTGTGAAACAGGCAGCCCACGCCCTTCTCGATCCATTCCCGGCCGGCCCATTCCGGGTGCCGGTCAGTCAGCAGAGCGGTGATCTCGTCGACGGTTTCCTGCTCGCTCATGGCCGAGTCGCGGCGGCGCCAGGTCTCGTCGCGCAGTAGTTCCAGGTAGGTCCGGACGTCCGTCAGCAGCTCGGGTCCGCCGAGGTCGCCGTGGCCGGGCACGACGACGCCCGCGTTCTCCGTCTCCAGCCGGCGCATGACCTCGATCCAGCGGATGCCGGACACGTCCACGTCGTGCGGCGGGAACCACGGGAAGATCGCGAACTGTCCCGTCTCCACCAGGTCGCCGGTGAACAGGACGTCGTCGACCCGGACCACCTGGTCACCCTTGCTGTGTGCCCGCCCGGTGGCACGCAGCTCCACCACGCGGCCGCCGAGGTCGAGGTGGTGGGACTCGTCGTACACGACGTCGGGCGTCACCAGCTCCACACCGTCGAGCTCCCGGGCGATGGCCTCGCCCAGGCCGCGGAACATCCCCAGGTAACCGGGTCCCTTCACCCGCAGGTCCTCCGCCTGCTCCCGGTTGACGACGTAGGTCGCGTCGGTGAACGCCTGCGCGCCGAACGCGTGCTCCGGGTGGAAATGCGTCGTGGTGAGGTACAGCCGCCGGCCGCGCGCGTACTCCGTCGCGAACTTCAGCACGTTCTCCGCGTTGCGTGGGCCCATACCGGTCTCCACGACCAGAACGGAATGCGTCCCACCGATGATGCCGACGTTCGGCACCAGCGGCACGCGCCGGTTGGGAATGACGACGAGATCGCGGGCGATGTCCTCCGCGCCGCCGACCTCGACGACGGGAGCCGGGTGTTCAGTCACACCGAAAGGCAATCGCAGCCGGGCGCGCACTGTCCAACACCGAACCCGGCGGCCCGATACCGGACGGGTATCGTCGCTGGTTGTGGAGCTACGCCTGCTGAACTACTTCGTCGCGATCGCCGAGGAACGGCATTTCGGGCGGGCCGCCGCGCGGCTACACATGACCCAACCGCCGCTCAGCCGCGCCATCAGGCAGCTGGAGACCGACCTCGGCTGCGTGCTCCTGCACCGCTCGCCGACCGGTGTGGCGCTCACCCCGGCCGGCGCCTCCCTCTACGACGAGGCACGGACCCTGCTCGCGCAGGCCGACCAGGCGCGGGTCCGCGTCGCGGCCGTGGCCGGCACGGACACCATCACCGTCGGCACACTCGCGGACAGCGTCGCCCAGGTCGGCGCCCGGCTGGCGGCCGCGTACCGGCGGGAGCACCCCGGGATCCGCTTCCGCATCAGGGAGTTCGACCTCACCGACCCCACGGCCGGGCTGCGTGCCGGCCTGGTCGACGTGGCCCTGACCAGGGCGCCGTTCGACGACACCGGCATCGTCACGCACGTCCTGCGTGCCGACCCCGTCGGCGTGGTGCTCCGGGACGACGACCCGCTCGCCGCCCGCGACGACCTGTGCCTCGCCGACCTCGCCGACCGCCGCTGGTTCCGGTTCCCGGCGGGCACGGACCCGGTGTGGTGCGCGTTCTGGCGCGCCGGCCAGGACGGCCCGGTCGTGCGGACCGCGCACGAGTGCCAGCAGTCCGTGCTGTGGAACGGGACCGTCGGGCTGATGCCGCTGACGCACACCCCGCCGGCCGGTCTCACCGCGGTTCCCTTGCGGGACATGCCGACCAGCGACCTCGTCGTGGCCTGGCCCGAAGCGGACCCCAGCCCGCTGGTCCGCTCGTTCGTCCGGCTCGTCGCGGCGGTCACCTCGCCGACGAGGAGCCGGTGAGTCAGGCATATCCGCCCTCGCGTCCGTGTTGTGGTGGGCATGGCGAAGGCAGTGCGGTTTGACGAGTACGGCGGACGGGACGTCCTGCGGGTCGTCGACGTGCCGGTCCCGGAGCCGGCCGAGGGGGGAGGTGCTGGTCGAGGTCAGGGCCGCCGCGATCAACCCCGGCGAGGTGAGGATCCGCGAGGGGGAGATGCACGCGCGGTGGCCGGCCACGTTCCCGTCGGGGCAGGGCAGCGACCTGGCCGGCGTCGTGGCGCGGACCGGCGCCGGCGTCGCGGGGTTCGCGCCCGGCGACGAGGTCATCGGCTTCACCGACGCACGTGCCAGCCACGCCGAGTACGTGCTCGTGGACGCCGCGGACCTGACGGCCAAGCCGCCGGGCGTGCCGTGGGAGGTCGCCGGCTCGCTCGCGATCGCCGCGTCCACCGCGTACGCCGCCGTGCGGGCGGTGGCGCCGAAGCCGGGGGAGACGGTGGCCGTGTCCGGTGCGGCCGGGGGCGTCGGGTCGGTCGCCGTCCAGCTGGCCAGGCGGACCGGCGCGGACGTGATCGGCATCGCCGGGCCGCACAACCACGAATGGCTGGCCGGCCACGGGATCCGTCCCGTCGCGTACGGCGACGGCCTGGCGGACGGGCTGGCCGGGGTCGACGCCTTCGTCGACACCCACGGCGACGGTTACGTGAAGCTCGCGATCGAGCTGGGAGTGGCGCCGGACCGGATCAACACGGTCGCCGACTTCCCCGCGGTCGAGAAGTACGGGGTGAAGGCCGACGGCAGCTTCGTGAAGAGCGCGGCCGTCCTCGCCGAGTTGGCCGGGCTGGTCGCCGCCGGTGAGCTGGAGGTGCCGATCGCGGCGACCTACCCGCTGACCGAGGTCCGCGCGGCGTACGAGGAGCTCGAGCGGGGCCACACGCGGGGCAAGATCGTCCTGCTGCCCTAGAAGGCGGTCCGGGCCCACTCGCGGAACGGGCGGGCCGGGTGGCCGGTGAGCCGTTCCACGTTGTTGTTGACCAGCGCCGGCACGCCGACCGCCGCGGCCATGACGTCGAGTAGCACTGCGGGGAGCCGGGTCTCGGCGAGCGCCTGCTCATGGGTCAGTTCGTCGATCGGGACGGGGCGCCCCAGCACCTCCGCGACGACGGCCACGACCTCCCGCTGCCGCAACGACTCCGGGCCGGTCAGCACGACCATCCGGCCGCGGTGCCGGTCGTCGGTGAGCAGGCCGGCCGCCACCTCGGCGATGTCGTCGATGTGGATCGGGCAGACCTGCGCGTCCGGGTACGCCATGCGGAGCCGGCCCCGCTCCCGGAGCTGCGGCACCCAGTCGCGAATGGCGTTCGTGGCCAGCCAGCTCGGGTACAGAACCGTGTGACTCAGCCCGGAACGGACGACGGCGGCCTCCATCGCGCGGTGTGCCATCCCGATGGGACGGTCGTACTCGCCCGGCTCGTAGGCCGCCGGCGACGACAGCAGCACCACGTGCCGGACGCCTGCCTTGCCTGCCGCGGCGAGGAAGTCGTCGACGTTGCCGCGCGTCGGGTACAGGAACATCGTCTCGACGTCCCGCAACGCCTCGGCCGCGTTGACCGGATCCGTGATGTCCAGCTGGACGTCCGCGGTGCCGTCCCGGGCCGAGCCGCGGACGTCGTGCCCGGCCTCGGTGAGCGTCGCGATGACGCGGCGGCCGATGTTGCCGCGGGCGCCGGTGACGAGGATGGTCATGTCGTTCCCTTTCGCCGGTACGTGCCGGGTGTCAGGCCGTGCTGCCGTTTGAACGCGGCGCCGAACGCGAACTCCGAGGTGTAGCCGACCTGTGCGGCCACCGTCCGCAGTGGAGCGTCGGAGGCGCGGAGCAGGCGGGCGGCGAGGATCATCCGCCACCAGGTCAGGTACGCGAGCGGCGGCTGGCCGACCAGCGAGGTGAACCGGCGGGCGAACGCCGCTCTCGACAGTCCCGCCAGCGCGCCGAGTGAGGCCACCGTCCACTGTTGACCCGGCTGGCTGTGGATGCCGAGCAGCGCGGCGCGGACGGCCGGGTCGCGCACCGCCGTCGTCCAGCCGCTGCCTTCCGGCTGGTCCTCCAGCCACGCGCGGATCATGTACAGGAGCAGGGCGTCCAGCAGCGCGGGCACCACCGCGTCGTGGCCGAGCCGGGGCCAGGCCAGCTCGGTGGCCAGCAGCTCGACGGCGCCCCGCAGCGACTGGTGCCGGCCGAGCCCGCCCGGCAGGTGGACGAGGTCGGGCAGCTCACGCAGCAGCGGGTGCGGCCAGGACCGGTCCATGAGGTACGCGCCGCACAGCATGATCGTGCGTGCGCCGGCGCCCTCGTCGGTTTCGCCGGGTTCGGTGAGCGGCGACGGCGGCACGTCGGTGGACGCCGCGGGGTCGCCGGCGAGGGCGTGTGCGCTGCCGTGCGGGAGGAACGCGACGTCACCGGCCCGCAGCTCGATCCGCGTGCCGTCCGGTGCGGTCAGCCAGCAGGTGCCTTCGAGCACCAGGTGAAAGCCCGCGCCCGCGAACGGCTCGTGCCGCACGGCCCAGGGCGCCCGCCGCTCGGTCCGCGTGGAGTGCGGCTTGCCGAGTCGCATCGCGGTGATCACGTCGCTGACTACGTCCACGTAGCGATCATATACGCCGCGAGACCATTACGTGTATATCGAAGACGATCGCGCATGGATCGTCTCTACATTCGGTCATAGCGTTCCGGGTATGAAGATTGCTGTGTACGGGGCGAGCGGCTTCACCGGCCGGCTCGTCGTCGCCGAGTTGGCACGCAGGGGCATCGACGCGGTGCTCGTGGGGCGGGACGCCGAGCGGCTGCGCCGGGTGTCCGACGTCGAGGTCAGGCAGGCGCCGCTGGACCACGCCGCGCTGGTGCGGGCGTTCCGCGGCTGCGCGGCCGTGATCAACTGCGCCGGGCCGTTCACGCTGCTCGGCGAGCCGGTCGTGCGGGCCGCCGACGCCGCGAGCTGCCACTACGTCGACATCGCGGGGGAGCAGAACTATCTCGCGCGGCTCTTCGAGACGGTGCGGCCGGACGTCAGCGTGGTGCCCGGCGCCAACGACGACGGGCTGCCGAGCGACCTGCTCGCGCACCTGGTGGCCGCGCGGGCCGGGACCGTGCGGGAGCTCGTCATCGGCCTCGACCTGGTGCGGGGTGGCGCGCTGCCGTCACGGGGAACGCTGCGTTCGGCGCTCGCCAACCTCGACACCTTCACCACGGGCGGCCTCGGCTACGCGGACGGCCGATGGGACCCGGCCATCCCGGCCCACCGCACGGCGATGGCGTTCCTCGGCGAGGAGGTGCCGGTCGTGAAGTTCCCGCTGCCGGCCGTGGTCACCGTGCCGCACCACGTGCCGGCGGGCCGCGTCGAGGGTGTCACCAGGCCCGAGCTGGTCGCCGGTTTCGCCGGTGCCACACCGGAACTCGTCGAGACCCTGCCGGAGGGACCCGCCGAGGCCGACCGCCGCGCCGCACGATGGGTCATCGTCGTCGAGGCGGTCGGAGAACGGCGGGCACGGGGCGTCGTCCAGGGTGCCGACGCCTACGGGACCACCGCGGTGATCGCCGTCGAGGCGGCGCGCCGGCTGGTCGTCGACGGCGCGAAGCCCGGGGTCCTCCCGCCGGCGCAGGCGTTCGACGCGGCGGACTTCCTCGCGTTCCTCGAAACCCGCGGCGTCACCCTCGACGGCGGGCGTCCACCTCGATCTCGATCTTGATCTGGGCGTCGAGGAGGTCGCAGACGAACATGGTCGCGGCCGGGCGGACCTCGCCGAAGTAGCGGCGCAGGACAGGCCAGCACGGCTCGAAGTCGCTCCGGTCGGGGAGCAGGTACCGAACGCGCACGACGTCCGCGAACGTGCAGCCCGCCTCGGACAGCGCGAACTCGATGTTGCGCAGGCATTGTTCGGCCTGCTCGACCACGTCGTCCGAGATCGTCATCGTCGAGTAGTCGTACCCGGTCGTGCCCGACACGTACACCTCGTCGCCGTGGACCACTGCCCTGGCGTAACCGATCTGCTCCTCGAAGGTGGACCCGCTCAAGATCGCCTTTCGCATGCTTCGAACGCTATCCTGCTGCCCACCTCGAAGTCGACCGGAAGCTGCTGCGCGGCGATATGCTCATTCACGCCATCTCCCGCGCGTGACCCCGCCAGGCTGGCTCGTGTCTATTGTGGAGATTTCTGTTGGCGAGCCAGGCCCCTACGGCATCACCATCGGTCCGGACGGCGCGGTGTGGTTCACCCAGGTACGCACCGGCCACATTGGACGGTTGGGTGACGAGCTCACGTGGCACCAGCTGGATCCGTCCGGCGGCCCGTCCCTCCTGACGACCGGCCCGGACGGCGCCATCTGGTTCACCGAGTCGCAGGGCAACCGGATCGGCCGGATCGACGGGACCGTCACGAGTTTCGACGTGCCGGGCGGTCCGTTCGGCATCGCGGCGGGCCCGGACGGCGCGCTGTGGTACACGGCCATGCACACCCACCGGGTCGGCCGGCTCACCGTCGCCGGCGAGGTGACGGAGTTCGCGCTGCCCGAGGGCAGCTTCCCGTCGATGATCGTCGCCGGGGCGGGCGGCGCGATGTGGTTCACCCTCAACCAGGCCAACGCGATCGGGCGGGTCACCGTCGACGGGGCCGTCACCACCTACCCGCTGCCGACCCCGGCCGCCGGTCCGGTCGGCATCACCCGCGGCGGCGACGGCGCGGTGTGGTTCGTGGAGATCCTCGCCGGGCAGGTCGGGCGGATCACGGTCGACGGCGACGTCACGGAGTATCCGCTGCCCGACCGGGAAGCCCGCCCGCACGCGATCGCCCCCGGGCCGGACGGGGGCTGCTGGTTCACCGAGTGGGGCGCGGGTCGCGTCGGCCGGATCGGCCCCGGCGGGGACATCGAGACCCGGGCACTGCCCGACCCCGCGTCCGAACCGCACGGCATCACCGTCGCGCCCGACGGCACGGTGTGGGTCGCGCTCGAGAAGGGGGCGATCGCGAAAGTTACCGGCAAGTAAATAGTGACTTGATCGAGCTTCCTACGTATAACTTGTTCTAATCCCGTGTCTGCGTGAGGAAGCCTCATGACTGAGACAACGCTGTCCGGCAAGGTTCCTAGCCACTTAACCCGCAGGTCGTTCCTCGTTGGAACTGGTTCTATTCTTGCTACGGTCGCCGTCGCCGGTCGCGCTGCTGCCGCGATCGGCGACGGCGCGCACGTGCCGGTGCTGGTGATCGGCACCGGCTACGGCGGCTCGGTCGCCGCGCTCCGGCTCGCCCAGGCGGGCGTGGACGTCCACATGGTCGAGATGGGCATGGCCTGGGACACCCCGGGCACCGACGGCAAGATCTTCGCCAACACGAAGAGCCCGGACTACCGCTCGTACTGGCTGCGCACCAGGACGAAACAGCCGATCAGCAACTTCCTCGGCTTCCCGATCGACAAGGACGTCCCGAAGTACACGGGCATCCTGGACGCGGAGGAGTTCGCCGGCATCCTCGTCTACCAGGGCCGCGGCGTCGGCGGCGGCTCGCTCGTCAACGGCGGCATGGCCGTCACCCCGAAGCGGGAGAACTTCCCGGCGATCCTGCCGTCGGTCAACGCCGACGAGATGTACACGAAGTACTACCCGCGGGCCAACACCGAACTGGGCGTCAACAACGTCGACCCGGCGTGGTGGGAGACCGTCGACTGCTACCAGTACGCCCGCGTCGGCCGCAAACACGCGCAGCGGTCCGGTTTCGCGTTCACGCTCGTGCCCAACGCGTACGACATGAACTACATGAAGCAGGAGGCCGCCGGCACCGTGCCGCAGTCCGCCGTGGCCGGGGAACTCCTGTACGGCAACAACTACGGCAAGAAGTCGCTGCCGAAGACCTACCTGGCGAAGGCGCGCGCGACCGGGCGGGTGCAGATCTCGCCACTGCACCGGGTCACGTCGGTCACCCCGGCGGGTTCGAGCTACACGGTCGTCATCGAGCAGCTCGCCACCGACGGCTCGGTCACCGCGACCAAGACCGTCATAGCCGACAAGGTGTTCTTCGCGGCCGGCAGCGTCGGCACGAGCAAGCTGCTGACCAAGCTGAAGGCCACCGGCGCCCTGCCGAACCTCAACGGCGAGATCGGCAAGGGCTGGGGCGACAACGGCAACGTGATGGTGGGCCGGGCCAACCACATCTGGGACCCGACGGGCATGGTCCAGACCTCCATCCCGACCGCCGGCATCGACAACTGGGCGGCCGGCGGCGCGTTCGCGGAGGTCGCGCCGCTGCCGACCGGGATCGAGACGTGGGCGTCCTTCTACCTGTCGATCACCAAGAACCCGAACCGCGCCGAGTTCACCTGGAACGCGTCGGCGAACCGCGTGGACCTGAGCTGGCAGACCGCGTGGAAGCAGGCCGGGATCGACATGGCGAAGACCATCTTCGACAAGATCAACGCGACCGAGGGCACGATCTACCGCACCGACCTGTTCGGCTCGTACAAGACGTGGGGCGACCACCTGACGTACCACCCCCTGGGTGGCGTCGTGCTCAACAAGGCGACCGACAACTACGGCCGGCTGCGGGGTTACTCGGGGCTGTACGCGATCGACGGCTCGCTGGTGCCGGGCAACACGAGCGTGAACCCGTTCGTCACGATCACCGCGCTGGCCGAGCGGAACATCGAGAAGATCATCGCTACTGATTTGTGAGTGACGGCAGCACGCACACACTGTCCAGACCGAGAACGCGGTTCAGCCGGCCGAACGCCAGCCACGAGCCGATGCTCATCGTCAGCTCCACGATCTCGGTCTGGCTGTAGTGCGCGGTCATCCGCGTCCAGAACTCGTCGTCGAGGTTGTGGTGGTCGGTCGCGTACCGCTCCGCGTACTCGGCGGCGAGGCGGGCGCGGTCGTCGAGGGCGTCGGTGGTGCGCCAGTTCGTGACGGCGTCCGCGAAGCCGTCCTCGACCTTCTGCCCGTCCCGCTCGGTGCGCCAGTCCTGGCAGAACAGGCACCCGTTGAGCTGCGCGATCCGCAGCCGCGCGGCCTCGAACTCACGCAGGCCGAGCGTGCTGTTCGCGTACACGGCGAGGGAGAACTTCGACGCGGCGACGCCGATGCCGGGCACCATCTCGCCCCACACGTACCCGATGGGGTCCTTGCCTTCCGGGACGTCGATGAGCATCACTTCCTCCTCAGGTGTCCGGGCCGGATGGGCACGTCCAACGCGTCGTAGAGCCCTGGTTTGGCGTCGGCGAGCCATTCGATGGCGTTGACCAGCCGTCCCGCCGCGGTGGCGTTCCCGCCGGCGGAGCGGTTCTCGCCCTCGTCGGTGGCCTCGACCGTGACCTCGATCCGCGGCCGTCCCTCGATGATCACGCGGTGCGCGCCGGCACCGCTCGGTGGCTGCGGCCAGTCCGGCGCGCAGGAGGGGTGGATGCGGGTCACGTGCTCGATCACGATCCGCGGCTCGCCGCCGACGATGCCCCGCACCTCGAACCGGACGGCGCCCTGGGTGCCCGCGGCGAACTCGCCCATCGTCCGCGTGGTCACGTCGTGCTCGAGCGGCCGCCGGTCCAGGGTCTCCGTCAGCTCGTCGATCTCCACGTCCAGGGCGCGGGCGATCAGCCGGACCTGCCCGCCCCAGACGATCGACGGCACGCCGGTCATGAGCATCGGCGGCTGGTAGTCCATCGGCTGTCCCATGCCGACGAGGTAGCGGACCGAGTCGGGTTGCTCGTAGGTGGAGTAGTCGAAGATCTCCTGGCAGCGCACGACGTCCACCGTGGACCCGAGGCCGCTGACGAGCACGGGCAGGATGTCGTTGCCCCACCCGGGGTCCACCCCGGAGACGAACAGCGTCCCGCCACCCTCGGCGACGGCCGCTAGAACAGGTTCTCTCAGCTCGGGGGGCGCGTTCCGCTGGTCGTAGAGCGGGTAGAGCGCCGGCGTGACGACCACCGCGCCGGCCCGCACCGCCCGCACGACGTCGGCGAGCGCGTCGTCGAACCGGACGTCGCCGGAGGCCGCGTACACCACCGCCCTGGGGCTCGCGGCGAGCACGGCGTCGAGGTCATCCGTTGCCGTCACGCCGAGTTCGTGACCGAGGTCGGCGAGCAGGCCCGCGTCCCGGCCCACCTTCGCCGGGTCGTGCACGACCACGGCGGTGAGCTCCAGTGCGGGGTTGGTCGCGACGGCCCGGATCGCGGCACGGCCGACGTTGCCCGTGCCCCACACCACCGTGGCAATCATGCCCATGAGGCTAACTGAAACACGTTCCAGTTCCTAGGGGTGGGGTTGGCCCTACCCCGTTGCTGCGGCTAGCCGGATGTCTCCGCACCCGCCGCGCCGGAATCCTTGGCGCATGCGAAAAATCATTCTCATTGCGAGCCTCTCCGCCGCTCTGGTCGCGACTCCCGCGATGGCCGAGCCCCACCGAAGATCCGGCCTGGAGTGGGGCGCGTGCCCGGAGACCGGCGTGACGCTGGACCCGCGCCAGGAGTGCGCGACACTCCACGTGCCCATGGACTACCGGCGCCCGGGCGGCGAGCAGCTCACGCTCGCCGTGTCGCGGATCAGCACGGCGAAGGCCGGCACGCGCAGGGGCGTGCTCCTGCTGATCCCCGGCGGTCCCGGTGGCGCGGGCCTCGCCCGGCCGACCACGCACGGACTCCGCCTCCCGCAGGCGGTCCTCGACCGGTACGACATCGTGGGCTTCGACCCGCGCGGGGTGGGTTCGAGCACTCCCGTCTCCTGCGACTTCGAAGCGCGGGACCTGGACCCGGTCACGTTCCTGCCGTGGCCCGGCCCCGGCGGTGACCTCACCGAGTCCACCGAGCAGGCCCGCCGGATGGCCGACGCGTGCGTGCGCAACGGCGGCCCGCTGATCCGGCACATCACCACCCGCAACGAGGCGCGGGACATCGACCGCATCCGGCAGGCACTGGGGGAGTCGCGCCTGTCGTACTGGGGCACCTCGTACGGCACCTACGCCGGCGCGGTCTACGCGTCGATGTTCCCGTCCCGCACGGACCGGGTGGTGCTGGACAGCAACGACGACCCGGACCCGAGGCGGGTGGCACGCGGCTGGATGGCCAACTTCGCCATCGGCGCCGAGGACCGGTTCCCGGACTTCGCCGCGTGGGCCGCCGCCCGGTCCGCCGAGTTCGGCCTGGGCGCCACGCCCGGGGAGGTGCGGGACACGTACCTCCGCCTCACCGCGACACTGGACGAGCACCCACGCCCGGACCTGACCGGCAACACCCTGCGTGCGCTGATGTTCAACTCGCTCTACGCCGACAGGGCGTTCCCGCAGGCGGCCGTGTTCCTCCGCGCGGCGAACACGGGCACGCCGGCGCCGCCGATCCCGGTCTTGCCCCCGACCTGGGGGAACACGCTGTCGGCACAGTTCGCCACCGCCTGCAACGACGTGGCGTGGCCGGGCCCGTCCCACGACTACGCCGGTGACGTCGCCCGCAACCGCGCGGCCTACCCGCTGACCGCCGGCATGCCGGTGAACATCCGTCCGTGCGCGTTCTGGCCGTACCGCCCCGCCGAGCCGGCCACCCGCGTCAACTCCCACGGCCCGGCGAACATCGTGATGATCCAGAACCGCCGCGACCCGGCCACGCCACTCGCCGGCGCCCTTCGCATGCACGAGGCCTTCGGCCAGCGGGCACGCATGGTCATCGTGGAGTCCGGCGGCCACGACGCCTACGTGGAAAACGGCAACCCGTGCGGTGACGCGACGGTAACCGCATTCCTGACCGACGGCACCCGCCCGACCCGACCAATAGTGACGTGCGAAACCTGAGGGGGAACTGAACGGTTTCCACCGCGGTAGTGCACGCCGTTTTCCCGCGGATTCTTTCGGTCCTCGTATCCCACCGACTTACTCTCCGTCACCGCCACCCGTCGAGTTGCCGGCGGGTGGCCGGCACGGTACGACAGGGGAGCGAGGTCGGGGGCGGACCGGTCGGCCAACTGGCCGGCCGGTCCGGCGTTCGTGCCGGGCGACCTACCATGGCCAGGTAGGCGCGCCTGGCACGGAGGTTCAATGGCGATCAGCGTGTTCGACCTGTTCTCGATCGGGATCGGGCCCTCGAGTTCGCACACCGTCGGTCCCATGCGGGCCGCACGCACCTTCGTCACCGGGCTCGCCGACGACGGGCTGCTCACCAGCGTCGCCACCGTCCGGGCCGCGCTGTTCGGCTCGCTCGGTGCGACTGGGCACGGGCACGGCAGCGGCCCCGCCGTCCTCCTCGGGCTCGAGGGGGAGCAGCCCGAGACCGTGGACACCGGCACCGTCGCCGAGCGGGTGGAGAAGATCAGGTCCACGGGCCGGCTGACGCTCCTCGGCCGGCACGAGATCGACTTCACCGACGACTCGCTGGTGCTCCACCGCCGCCGGAGCCTCCCATTCCACCCGAACGGGATGACGTTCGAGGCGTTCGACCAGGCCGGTGACTCGGTGCGCGCCCGCACCTACTACTCCGTCGGCGGCGGCTTCGTCGTCGACGAGGCCGCCCAGGGCGCCGACCGGATCAAGGTCGACGACACCCCTGTCACCTACCCGTTCCGCACCGGCGACGAGCTGCTCACGCACTGCCGCCGCACCGGGCTCGCCGTCAGCGACATCATGCTGGCCAACGAGGCCGCGTGGCGGCCCGAGGACGAGGTCAGGGAGGGACTCTCCCACATCTGGGACGTCATGCAGGAGTGCGTGCGCCGCGGCTACACCCAGGACGGCACGCTGCCCGGCGGGCTGAAGGTCCGCCGCCGCGCGCGGGAGATGTACGAGCACCTGTCGTCCGACCCGTTCTCCACCGACCCGCTGCGCGTCATGGACTGGGTGAACCTGTTCGCTCTGGCGGTGAACGAGGAGAACGCATCCGGTGGACGGGTGGTGACCGCGCCCACGAACGGGGCCGCCGGCATCATCCCCGCGGTACTGCACTACTACGCACGGTTCGTGCCCGGCGCCACCGACGAGGGTGCGGTCCGGTTCCTGCTGACCGCCGGCGCGATCGGCGTGATCTACAAGGAGACCGCGTCGATCTCCGGCGCCGAGGTGGGGTGCCAGGGCGAGGTCGGCTCGGCGTGCTCGATGGCCGCCGGCGCGCTGTGCGAGGTGCTGGGCGGCACGCCGGAGCAGGTGGAGAACGCCGCGGAGATCGGCATGGAGCACAACCTGGGCCTGACCTGCGACCCGGTGGGCGGCCTCGTGCAGATCCCCTGCATCGAACGCAACGCGATGGCGTCGGTGAAGGCGATCAACGCCGCCCGGATGGCCCTGCGCGGCGACGGCACCCACGTGGTCACGCTGGACAAGGTGATCAAGACGATGCGCGAGACCGGCGCGGACATGAAGATCAAGTACAAGGAAACCGCCCGCGGCGGCCTCGCGGTCAACGTCATCGAGTGCTAGCGGCGGGCGAACGCCGGGGCGTGCTCCGGGCGGATGCCGCGGCCCACGACGTACGCCGGGATCCGGCGGAACCACGGGAACCGCCGCATGATCCGTACCGGTAGCGGCAGCTTCGTCGCGCGGGCGATCTCGATCTTGCCGGCCAGTGCCGGACGCAGCACGCGCTTGTGCAGGAACCGTTGCGCGCCCTGGGTGGCCAGCGTCGGCAGCAGCCGGCGCCGCTGCACCTTCGCCAGGTCGCGGGTGGTGGCGGTGCCGGTCTTCAGCGGCTTGGCCAGCAGCCGGGCGGCGGCCACGGCATCCTGCACCGCAAGGTTGATCCCGACGCCACCAACGGGTGACATCGCATGCGCTGCGTCACCAATGAGCAGTAACCCGTCCTGGTACCAGCGCGCCAGCCGGTCCACCCGGACGTCGAGCAGCTTCACGTCGTCCCAGGACTTCACCGCGTCGACCCGGTCCGCGAGGAACGGCACCACCTCGGCGATGCTCTCGACCATCGCGGACACCGGCTTGCCGCGCTGCTCGGCGTCCGAGCCCTTGCGGATGAGCGTCGCCGTCTGCCAGTAGTCGTTGCGGTCCAGCATGACCACCGCGCGCGAGCGGCTCATGGCGCCGACCACGCCCTTCGGGTCGGTCTCCGCGCGCGGCAGCCGGAACCACCAGACGTCCATCGGCGTGGGGAAGTCGAGCACCCGGAGGTTCGCCGCCTTACGCAGCACCGAGTGGCGACCGTCCGCGGCGACCGTCAGGTCCGCGTGGATCTCGCCGGTGTCGCCGGCGGTCGTGCGGTACTTCACGCCGACCACCTGCCCGTGGTCCCTCACCAGGTCGACGGCCTCGGTCTCCATGCGGAGCGTGAACGTCGGCTCCTGTCGCGCCGCGTCGGCCAGCAGGTCGAGCAGGTCCCACTGCGGCACCATCGCGATGTAGTTGTGTGGGCCCTTCAGCTGCGTGAAGTCGCCGAACTGCACCACCCCCTGCGCGGTCGGCAACCCGACCTGCTGGACGTGGCTCTGCGGCAGCTTCGCGAACTCTTCCCCCAGTCCCAGCTCGTCGAGCAGGTCCAGTGTCGTCGGGTGCACGGTGTCCCCGCGGAAGTCGCGGAGGAAGTCGGCGTGCTTCTCCAGCACGGTCACGTCGACGCCCGCCCGCGCCAGCAGGAGCCCCAGCACCATCCCGGCAGGACCGCCACCGGCGACGAGGCACGTGGTCCGTTCCGTCATGATCCCTCCAGCTGAATTCATTCTCTGTTGAATAACTCCAGCATGCACCTACCGGCCACAGCAGTCAAGCTGGATATCCCCGGCCGGATCATGGAGCGTTCATCACGATCCCGACAAACCCGTAACGCCGCGCCCACGGCAAGCGATACAGCCTAATCGGCATTCTGCAAAGGACGGTTTTCTTAATCGTGTCAGTCGGTGAACAATCACCTCTATAGCCGAATCGGAGGATGCCCCGGGCGGCCTAATCTCTGCTGATGACCTTTGGGCTCGTGCCGTTCCCCGCTGCGTCCGACCGCTCACGCTCGCCGGAGCTGGCGGCCGAGCACCTGCCACCGCGGATACGAGCCGTCTGCCTGGACATAGACGACACGCTCGTCGACTTCACCAGCTCGGCGAGAAGGGCCCTGTGCGACCTCATCGGCCGGGACGACATGTGGCCCCGCTGGCAGCGCACGACGGACGAGCACGTGGCCAGGGTGGTGTCGGGCGAACTGTCGTACGACGCGATGCACAGGGCGCGTACGAAGGCCTTCTTCGCCGACCTGGGCGCCCTACTGGACGACGATGTGGTCGCCGCGCTGGAGGAGCGCAGGTGCACCCAGCTCCGCATGACGTGGCGCCTGTTCGCCGACGCCCTCCCATGCCTCGACTGGCTACGCGCCGCCGGCTTCAAACTGGCCGCGGTCACGAACGCGTCGGGCCGTCACCAGCGAGCCAAGCTGGCCGGCCTGGGCATAGCCCGCTTCTTCGACACCCTGCTCATAGCCGGCGAACTGGGCACCGCCAAACCCGATCCAGTGATTTTCCACACGGCCTGCACCCGCCTGGGCGTCCCCCCGTCGGAGACCATGCACGTAGGCGACCTCCTGGACACCGACGCGAGAGGCGCCCGCGACGCCGGCCTACACGGAGTGTGGCTGGCCCGCGACGCCGCCGGCCCATCCCGCGAGCCCGGCATCCAGACCATCGAAACCCTGTCTGACCTGCCAGAACTCCTGGTAAGCGAGTACCGCACCCCGAGTCTGGCCGTGTCCGAAGGGGTCGATTACCGGTGCAGGGAGGGCGTGGTCTAACATCTTCTGCGGTGCTGCTGGCGCGGGTAACCGCCCGGTTGCATTGGGGTATGGTGTAATTGGCAGCACGACTGATTCTGGTTCAGTTAGTCTAGGTTCGAGTCCTGGTACCCCAGCGGAGAGAGCAAAATCGCTTCTGATAAGGTTCTCTCTGGTCGCGGCCCCGTCGTCTAGCGGCCTAGGACGCCGCCCTCTCAAGGCGGTAGCGCGGGTTCAAATCCCGTCGGGGCTACCACATCTGACCAGGCCGTTTCCTTCGGGAGGCGGCCTGGTTCGTTTCTGTGGCATGGATTCGTGGAATGCCGGTCTCCGAAGTGAATCCCCTACGTGGCAGGTCTGCGGCAGCGTGGCTACACAGAGTTAGCGCGCTAGGGCAGGTTGAACGCATCAGTAATATGTCTGTGGGTGACATTAGCTTTTCGTGTGCCGGTGCGCTGGAACCGAATCACGCGTGCGCGGCCTATTAGAGGCCTAATAGAATGGGACCGCTTTCTGTCGATAGATGTCCATCTTCTGTCCCGTGCAACGCCGTGGTCCACCCGCTGCCAGAAGTAACGCCAATCCGTTGATCCCTTTAGTAGAGTCACGGTCCTGCCCGGTCCGTCACCCATCCGCAGGTTGCCGGTGCCGGAATCCGGCCGGGTTCGGGCTCAGCCGGACGTGTTCTCCGCCCGAGCGACGTGGACTCGCCACACCCAACAGATTCCGTCCGTCGGGGACAGTTGCGGTTGCATGCGCACCACCGCCTCCGAACTAACCTCGACGACCTCGCCCAAGAGGTCTACCAGTTCGTCGACGATGTCGCGCATGTCCTCCTCGTCGTCCTGGTCGGCCTCGCTCAGCTGAAACTGAACCACGACACCGTCCCGGTGAACCGTCACGCCGACGGCCAACGCGTGTTCCGGGATCAGCCCGAGCGTCGCCTGCACCAACTGGGCGATGACGTAGTTCCGCCACGCGAGGGGCGTCATGTCAGCCGGTTCGGGAAATCTCATGGCGTCCACTGTGGGTTGTAGGGAACGACGCTCGGGTGTCCGGTGCCCTTGATGAAGAACACGTCGGTCGGTTGGTTCAGATATCCAGCACTCGGGTTGTGATTGTATCCGGTGACGGTCCTGGACCGAACCGCGATATGGCCCTTCGACGTGACGCCCAGCACTTCGGCGGTGCCGTTGTGGAACTCGTCGAGGACGGTTCGCGCGTCATCCGGGTCGACGAAATAGCCGCCGCGTTTCCAGTCGTTGCCGAGAACGTGTCTGCGCTGCTTTTGGATCGATATCCTCGTCGCCACGGACGCGCGGTCGATGATGTCCCCACCCGCGGTAGCGATGAACCGCGGCACACCGAGGAGCTTCCCGATGGGGAGGGGGACGGCGCCCAGTACGGCGAGGGCGGCGCCACCGACTGACGGGTGTTCGATGGCGTCGACGACGGCGTCGATGCCGGTGATGGCGAGGAGGAAGTCTCGCGCGGTCATGGGCTGGGGGCGCGGAGGCTCGGGTGGGTGGGTGGCGTTGTATTCGGCGCGTTCGGCGTTGGTGAGGTGGTCGGCGCTGAATGTCGGGCCTTGGTGGATGGGTTCTACGCAGACGGGGACTGGTGTGAAGGTGAGGCCGATGATGATGCCTGGGACGTACGAGTATGAGGACGGTGGGCCCTGCACTCCCGGTGGGAGGTTGGATATCGCTACTGTGATGTTGATGATGGTGTAGTGGGTCTTGTATCCGTCTCGTTTTGCGTTGACGCCGATGTCGTGGGCGAGGCCGTAGGCTTTGTGGATGCCGCCTTCGCCGTGGCCGCGGACGGTTACGGGGCCTGGGCCGCCGCCACCGGCGCTTGTTGGCGGTGGTTGTGAGGGGCCGGTGCCGCATGGGTCGTAGGGGGCTGGGCCGCACCTGTCGGGGTCGCGGTACAGGCCGGTCGGGTCGGACCAGGTGATGGGGCTGTTGTTGCTGTAGGTGTAGCCGTTGATCTGTTGGGGGTCGGTCGGGTCGATGATCGGGTCGACGGAGATGAAGCGTCCGATGACAGGGTCGTATTCACGGGCGCCCAGGTGGGTGAGGCCGGTGCTCGGGTCGTGACTGCCGCCGACGAAGCCTCGCTGGCCTGGCCAACTCGGCAGTGGGCCGCGTGGAGCCCCGAACGGGAGTTGGCGGCGGCGCGTGACCTGCAGGGTTTGGGCGTCGATGGCGATCTGGGGGGACGCTTGGTGGTCGTTGGCGAGCCAGGTGAGTTTGCTGCCCTGGCGGACGGCGACAGTCTGTCCGCCGAAGGTGTAGTAGCGGGTGCATGTCGGGCTGGTGCTGCCTGCGTTGAGTCGGATTTCCTGGTTGTTGAGGTAGAGCGTGGTGCCTGACGGGTCCTTGCGGAGCAGTCGTTGTCCATCCGGGGTGTAGATGAACGATGTGGTTTGGCCGTTCTTGGTCGCCGTCGCGAGGTGGCCTTCGGGGTCCCAGGTGAGGGTTTCGTCTATACCGGGCTTGGTGCGTCGGGTGGTGTCGCCGGTTTCGTTGTAGGCGAAGGTTTCGGTGGCGCCGCTCGGGGTTGTGGTGATCGAGGTGAGCGTGTGGGGATGGGGTTGGCCGGCTGCGGGGTAGGCGTAAGCGCGGGTGATGTCACCGGTGGCCGCGTGTTGGGTCTCGGTGCGGCGGTTGCCTACCTTGTCGTAGGTGTAGGTGTGCCAGTACGGGGCCGGGCCGCCCAGTTGGTTGGTGGCTGGGCCGCTGGCGCAGTCGGTGGTGGGGGTCCATGCCTCGGTCAGGCGTCGCAGGTGGTCGTAGTCGAAGCACTGGATGTCGGCAGGTTGGTCTTGGGGGGTGTCGGCGATGGAGGTGATGTTGCCGGCTGGGTCGTAGGTGTAGTGGACGTCGGATTGCATTGGGTGTGGTAGTTCGGCGTCCACGATGGTTCGTGTGAGGCGGCGGGTGTGGTCCTCGTAGTAGTAGGACAGCCATGAGCGTTTGGTGCCTTCGCCCAGTTGGAGGCGTTGTGGTTCGCCGTAGCGGGTGTAGGAGGTGTCTGTGACCAGTTCGACGGTGCCGTTGTAGGTGCCCGAACTGGACTGGGGGCGTCCCCAGTCGTCGAGGACGTAGTTCACGGTCTCGGTGGGGAGGCCGCCGGCCGCTGGGTAGGTCTCGCCGGAGAGGCTGCCGTCCCAGCCGTAGTTGCCGTGCCAGGTGTAGGTTCCGGCCAGGGGGCCTTCGGCTTGAGGGATGGTGACTGAGACCTCTGTCGGCTGGTTCAGTGCGGTGTAGGAGTAGACGCTGCTGGTGTAGGCGTTTCCGTTGACGTAGCGGGTGGATGAGGCCAGTTGTCCTTTGCCGAACAGGGCGACGTCGTAGACCCACTCGCTGAGTTTGGTTCCGTCCAGAAATGTGCCGGTTTTGCGGCCGAGGCTGTCGTAGGTGTGGGAGAGCGTGATATTGCGGGCGTCGGTTGTGGACGTCAGCTGGTCGGCGTTGTCGTAGGCCATGGTGGAGGTGCCCTTGTCGGGGTCCTCGGATCCGATCTGCCGGCCGCGGAGGTCGTAGTGGTATCGCCAGGTGTTTCCGGCTGGGTCGATGATCTGTTCGAGGTCGCCGGCCGGGGTGTAGGTGTATCGGGTGGCGTCGTAGCCGCCGGTGGGGGTGGATGCCTCGTACTGGCGTAGTTCGATGGTTCGGCCACGTGCGTCGGAGACGGTGGTCGTGGGGGTGCCGCCTCGGGGTGGGGTGACGTGGATCCGGTCGCCGCCGTAGGTGAGCGTGGTGCGCCATTTCTCGGTGGCGCCGCCCTGGAATACCTGTGCCACGGCGCGGCCGGCGCCGTCGAACTCGGTGCGGGTCAACCCGGGCACCTCGACATCGGAGGCCACCCAGAGCGTGCCGTCCACGTCGGCGTCGTTGAAGTACGGTTGGGTGGATTTGAAGGCTCGGCCGTGGGAGTCGTAGCGGGTGTCGGTCAGCAGGCGGCCGCCGCCGACTGCCGGTGCCTGAGTCTGGCGTTTGCGGAGGAACCCGTCGAACAGTTCGCTGGCGCTGGTGAAGTTTCCGTTCGGGCCGATCGCGGTGACGGTGACGACGGTGGGGGCGTTGTTGCGGATCTGGTAGCTGAACCGCGTGTTTCCGCGTGGGTTGGCGGACTTGGGGCGGTTGGGGAGCCATACCTCGGTCTTGCGGCCCAGCGCGTCGTAGGTGAGTTCGGTGATGCGGTTGTTGGGGTCGACGACCAAGGTGGGTTGTCCGAACGCCGGCTCGACCGTGGTGGTGGTCATCAGGCCCGCGGGGACGCCGGGGGTGGGTGGGGTGGTCAGCACGGTCCTGGTGACCGGTCCGCCGACTGTGGGGGTGAACGCGGACCTGGTGGTGTTGCCCATCGCGTCGGTGGCTTCGGTGACACGGCCGTGCCGGTCGTACTTCGAGGTGCCGGTTGTGGTGTAGACCGGGCCGGAGGCGGGGCGTTCGCTGGCCACCTCGACCCTGGTGGCGTTTCCTGCTGTGGGTGGCGCGCCGGCCGTCTGCTGGTCGTAGGAGGTGCGGGTGTCGGAGATGGCGTGCTCGGGGAACTGCGGGGCCTGTCCACAGTTGACCGACACCGTCTCCACCCGGGACGGGAAGCTCAGTAACCACCGGTCGGTGTTGCGCACGTATGTGGTGCGGGTGCACTGGTCATCGTCAGGCTCGTCGACATCGCCCAAATCGTTGACGCGGACGGGTAGACCCCGGTCGTCGTAGGTGGTCTCGGCGCGGGTGGTTCGCCAGCCGCCGGACTCCAGCGCGGTGTAGCCGCGTTCTACGCCTGGCTTGACGATGTAGGCCTGGAACAAGCCGCGGGTGGCTGTCGGGCCCTGCCAAGATGGCTCGGTCAGGGTCTTGGTGATGGGTGGGCCGTGCTCGCCGTTGAACGTCGTCGTTTCGTAGCCGAAACCCTGCAACCAGTCGTGGTCGGTGTAGCGGCCGCCTTCGGAGTCGGTGACGGCCGCGGTGCGGGTTCCTGCGGGCAGCCGGTCGGCGTTCATGCCGCGGTAGAACCGTTGCTCGGTCATGGTGATCGGGCCGGCGGGGTCGTCGGACACGCCGGTGCGGACGCGGACTCGGCCGAAGCCGCGGAACTCGTTCCAGGTTTTCTTGTCGTCCTTGGCGAACTCGGACATGTCCCAGTGCCAGGCGGCGCCGTCCAGGTACTCGTATCTGGTGACCTGCTGGGTGCTGGTGGACAGCCGGTCCGACTGCACCACCTCGGCGACCACGTACTTGTGGAAGTAGTCGGTGCGCTCGGCCAGGTCCTTCTTGGTCCATCGTTGTGGGAAGCACCGCAGGGTGTTGGACTCGGGGTTGGTTGGGAGTGGGCGGCCTTCCCGGCATTCCGGTGGGGCGTACACGATTGAGGTGAGGCCGCCTGTTTCGGAGATGATGCCGGTGATCCGGTAACGGTTCAGGGGTCCGACACCATCCACCTGATAGACACGGTTGGCCATCTTGGCGCCCTCGAAGGTGACCGGTGGCATTTCGATCGCCCCGTCAACCAGGCCGGTATGGGTGATGGTTCTCAGCCACAGTGCGGCCTTCTCCCCGTCGCCGGGGTCCGGGAACTCCTGTCCCAGCGACCATCGGTCCACCGGCTCGTATGTCGAGCCGCGCCACACTTCGGTGGTGATGGTGGCGAGTCGTTTGGTGGACCAGAAGGTCGGGGAGTAGTGGCCCTTGCAGGTGGATCCGTCACATCGTTCGTCGAGCGGGGTGTCCGGCCAGTTCGGTTTGCGATCGAGTGCGCAGATGCTGTCCTTCACACACCGGTCCGCGGTGGCGAACACGACCCGACCGATGGCTGGGTTGCCCGGTAGGTCGTCGCGCAGCCCGTACTCGATTCGCCGCAGGGTGCCGCCCCGGACGTAGGACACCGCGGTGTCCTTGAGGTTCAGGCCGTAGTTGTTCGACTCGGTCTCGTAGAAGTACCTGACCACGTTGCCGTTCCGGTCGACGACCTTGTCCAGGTTCCACCGGTAGGCCTGCACGCAGTGTGCGGTGGCGAAGTCGTTCGTGTGGCAGGGTTCGTTGACGTCGTCGCCGAACACCGGAACTGTCCACGTGGAACCGGAGTCCGGCTGTGACCCGAACCAGTACTGGGTGCCGTCGACAGTGGTGATCCGCCAGTGCTCTCCGTCGTTGTCACCGTTGCCGGCGCCGGCGAATCGCTCGATCCGCGATCCGTTGTCGGTCTTCGACCGCCATGCACCGGTGGTGTCGTCGCGGATGAGCATCCCGCCACCACCTTCGAGGGAGGCAGTGGCGTTGTCGCTGCGCCAGCACAGGTCACCGGTGTTCGGCGGGTTGGTGCCGCCTTCGGTGTCGTCCGCGCATGCTCCGTAGGTGCGTTCGATGAAACCTGGCCACAGGCTCCACCCGTCACCCACCCAGGACGGTTGGTTGTTGGTCGCGCTGGTGTGTCCGTCCACTGCGGACGACCGGTACGACAGCGCGAGGTTCGGCTGCAGTCCGCCCGGGGCCGGGGGCACCCGCAAGGGGTATGACCAGGAGAAGTCGCCGGTGTACTCCGACACGTCCCAGGTGGCTGATGGCGACAGCGATGTCGCCGTGCTCGTTCCCCCACCGTCCGGCGAGGTCGACGCGCCTTGGTCGCCCCGCAGTGCGGAGGTCGTTGCCTGGTCCGGTTGCCGTGATCCCATCGACTGGGCCGTCACCGAAACCGACGGCGTGGTCGGCAGCAGCACCGAAGGACCACTCTCGGCCATCGCCGCGGGCGTCGCCTGAGCCAGCGTCGCCACCAGGACTACCGACAGGGCCAGCGTATGCGTTCTACGGACGCGTAGGTTCAGAAAGGAAGGCATCACAGCACCCTCTTCAGGCAGTTGCCGGGTACGACTGATAGAGCGTGGAGACCCGTGCCTTGTCCAGCGGACCGGTGTAGACGCGTACGTCATCCACTCCACCTGGCCAGAACTCGGCCGCTTGGCCGGCCACCTTTCCGTGACCGATGCGTAGACCTCCCGACGCCTGCCACGGGGTGTTGAGTGTGCCGTCGTCGACGCGGTCTCCGTTGACGTACAACCAGATCTTCTTCGCCGATGCGTCGTACACTCCGACGAGGTGCACCCAGGTGCCCACCTCGCCCGGTTCCACTGACAGCGCGGCCTCGGTCACCGGCGCGTCGTCGGTGTCCGACTCGGGCATCTCGAAAATCCACTTGCCCCGGGGCGCCTGGTCGCTGTCCATCACGTGGCCCAACTGGAACTTGCTCGTGCGGGCACCGTCCACGGTCACCGCGTCCACCACGCACCGCGACACGGCTGCCAGGTCGCAGTTCGTGCTGTTCAGGTACACCCACGCGGCCACCGTGAAGCTCTGGTCGGTGCGTAGGTCCACGCCGGCGGTGGACACGCCGTCGTCGACGCCGTCCAGCCGGGCCGAGTTGCCGACCCGGCCGGGGCCGTAGGTGGCGCCGCCGGTGGGTGTGCCGCTGCGAGCGCCGACCGCGTCGGCGGCCGGGCCGGTGGTTTCGTCGAGGCGCCAGTTGTGCACCAGACTCAGGTCGCGGCCGGCCAGCACGCGGATCTCCTCGGAGAACAGTGGTCGGTCGTAGACGGTGACGTCGTCGATCGCGCCGGGGAAGAAGTCGACGGGGTCGGTGTTGCCCCAGGTGGCCCGGCCGATCAGCAGCGGGCCTGGTTGCTGGTTCCAGGTTTGGGTGTGCTGTCGGCTGCCGGCGAGGACCCCGTTGACGAAGATGGCGAGCCGGCCCTGGACGGCGTCATAAGTCCCGACGAGGTGGACCCACACACCAGCCTGGGCCGCGGTACCTACCACGCGTGTTTCCGTGCAGTTCCACGAGGCGTCGCAACTGCGCATGGCGAACACCCACCGGCCGTCCCACGCGTTGTGCAGGTTGAACACGCTTATCCGACCAGCGTCCTGTGAGACCACCGCGGCGCCGGTGCGTGGCTGGTCAAGTCGCGCCCATGCGGCGACCGAGAAGCTCTTGGTCGGATCCACCGTGTTCGGCGCCGAGATGTACGACGACGTTCCGTTCAACCGCACGGCCTGATCGGCCGGGTTGGCAAGGCTGGTCTGCCCGTCTGTCCATGTTGGACCACCAACGGGGGAGCCGTGAAGACCGCGTCCGGACGTGTCGTTGGCGTTGCCGTCGAGCGTCCACCGCCCGGCGGTCACGTTGTTCTGGCTGACGATGGTCCGGAGGTCTATTTCGGACAGAGCGCGGGTGTAGAGGCGTACCTCATCGATCGACCCGGGCCAGTGTGAGGCCGGGCCACCACGCCACTCCCCGCGCCCGATCGCCACCGCACCCGTCGCATTCCATGTCGAAGACCAGGGCTGACTACCGGTGAGCTGACCGTTGACATAAATTCGCAGCTGTTGTGTGGCAGCGTCGTACACGCCGGCGATGTGCGTCCACCGACCGACGACCGGTTGCTGGGACGAGACCGCCGCACCCCACATCGTGTTGTCGGCATCCGCGGGGCTCATCACGAACACCCATCTCTGGTGTCCACTGTTGTACTGCAGTTCGAACCCGCTGCTGACCATGCCCAGTTGGGAGACGGCGGTCATGTGGGTGCCAGTAACCAACCGGTCGGCCTTCACCCACGCGGTGACCGAGAAACTCTGGTCCGTGCGCACCGCTGGCCCGGTTGTCAGCACAGCGTCGTCCACACCGTCGAAACGCACCGCGCCCTTGGTCGTGCCCTGCTCGGTGAACGCGGCCCCGTTGCTGAGTGTGCCCGCGCTGCCGCCGTCGACCGCGTTGCGGGCGACCGTGTTGGGGCGGCCGCTCACCGTCGGCTCGTCGTCGAACGCCCAGGAACCGGCGGGCACGTTGTCCCGGCTGACGACGGCTTTGATCTCCGGCTCGGCGACGACGCGGTCGTAGATCTGGACCTCGTCGATGCCGCCGCGCCAGTAGCTGTTGCGGGAACCGTTCCAGCGACTGGCGCCGATACGCGAATCGCTCGCGGCATGCCATCGCGACGTGTGCTGGGCCGTGACCACGCCGGATCCGTTGACGTAGAGACGCATCTCGTTCGTCGCGGCGTCGAACACACCGGTGAGATGTGTCCAGGTGCCCAGTTGAGCGGGCTGGGCCGACGCGGCGACGTCGATGATGGGGTTGTCGGTGTTGGTCCGTGGCATGAGAAACGCCCACCGGCCGCCATTCTCCGGCCGGTAGCCCAGCTCGAACCCCGCGACGCGGCTACCCACCTGGCTGACGGCGACCCGCGGCACGCTCCCCTCGGTGAGCCGTACCCAGGCCGACACCGAGAAGCTCGTGTCGGTGCGCACCACGGTCGGCGCGGTAGACGACGCGTCCTGCTCGATCCGCATGCCCGTGTCGACCGCACCGGGTCCCCACGTCGCCGGCCCGGTCACCGTGCCATGCCGGTCACCCAGGTAGGCGGTGTCGGTCACGTTACCGTCGAGTGACCACTGCGCCAGCGGCCCGTTTCCCGGCCGGACAAAAAAGTGATGCACCTTGGTGGGGCTGCGATGTCCGGCTCGGTCGACGCTCTGCACGAACAGGTCACGAGGACCGTCGCCCGGTGGCGTCAGCTCCACCGTTGCGCTGTCACCCAGCCTGGTCGCGGCATTAACCGTGTTCGTGGGCGGATCCGACCACCCCCACAGGTAGTGGTCGACGTCGTTCGGCTCGCCCTGCGCCAGTACCGGGGTGAACGTAAAGGCACCGGGTACGCCTGTCCCGCCATGCCAACGGTTGTCGTCGTCGTACAACACAGCCGAGATGTCCGGGGCAAGCCGTGGCGCGACTCTGTCGACGACGAACGAGCTCGGGCTGAGCGCCCAGGTGCTGGCGTCGAGGCAGCCGCTCTGGCTTCCCGCCCCGCAGGTGTTGTTGTCGTTGTCGCGGGTGTCCCAAGCCTGCACCTGCCACCGGATCCGCTTGTCATGGGCGTTGCGCAGATCGATGTTCGTGTCGTGAGTAGCCCCGGAGATCTGCAGGACTCCCCAGCGCTCCTCGGGAACCTCGTTGGTGTGCACGATCCACTTCGGCTTGACCAGGTCGTTGTCCGGATCGGACAGCACGGCCCGCAGCCGGATGAACTCGTCGCCGACATACGGTGTCCCGCTGCACCACCGGCACGGCGCCGGCAGCGGAGGATCGGTGCTGACACCGGTCGGCTGGTTGGGTCCTGTGTTGTAGCTGACCGACAGCCTCGTCCGGGCTGGATCGAGCTTGCGCCATGCCAACTGGTTGCCCTCATCGGCCGCCTTGAAGAAGTAGGTGGTGACCCCGGCCGTGTTGATCGTTCCCACACCCGCCGGCTTCGCCTCGGCACAGCGGTCGTGAACCGCCGGAGCCGGAAACTCCGTCACCGACGAGCCCGATGGGGCGTTCTTCCAAGTCGTGCCTGGACCGATCTGACCATCGCTTCGATAGAGTTGGTGTGTGTACGCGGTGCAGTTGGGGCTGTGCACCACCACGGTCTTCAGTTCCGCGCCGAGAATGCGCCGGCCTGCGAGGAAACTCGTGTCGTACTGGAAATACGCACGCACCGCCCCGATCGACGGGCTGCCGCACTCCCCGTCCTCGTTGTAACACTGACCGACCTGGGCGACCGTTCCCCCGTTGGGGGCCGCGCTCTGCCACCAGAACGGCGTGTCCGGTCTGCCCGACGCCGCCGACGCCCAGTTGCTCTTGTCCCAGGTGCGCAGGTCAGGATCGATCGTCACCGGGAACACGGTGGCCGGATCGGCCAGGAAGGCCAGATCCGGTGCCAGAACCAACGATCCGTCCCGCACCGTCACCCGCACCCGCGCCGACCTGCTCAGGGGTGCCGGCCCACTCGAGTCCCACATCACCGACGGCGGCGCGACGAAAACCGGCTCCCCCTTGTCGTCGACGGCCTGAACCACGCCTGCCTCGTCCGCACTCAGCTTCAGGCCGTCGGACTCGATCCGGAACGCGATCCGCGCCAGTGCCTGGTCCCGGGCGGCGTCAGCCGTCCTGACCACCAGATGCTGGCGATACCCACTCGGCGCGACGTGCATCACCAGGTCCACGCCCGGCAGTACGTTCGCGTAGGTCACCCTAGCGCCGTCCACCGTGGGTGCCGGCAGCCTTCCCGGCCAGTACAACGAGACGGACCTGCCGTTCTTGACCATACGCGCCAGCGGGGCCGCCGTTCCGCCACCCGACAGCGACAGACCCCCATCCGCTGCCCGCGGCCCCACCGTTCCATCAGCATGGGCAACCACCGTGGTGTCCACCGGAACCCACCTGTCGCCCTGTTTGACCTGGGTCGGTACCACGGACAGCTCCGCGGTCAATGTCCCGTCCGGGTTGGCGTACACCGCCCGCGTCGGTGTGCGTTGGTCCACCACCTCGACCCGCGACCCCCGCATCCCCGCCGTGACCACAGCCGCCGCAGTGTCCGGCGCCTCGTTCGCCGACGACTGCGACGGTCGCTGAGACGGTGCCGACGAGGACACCCACACCACCAACCCCGCGATCAACAACGACACCGCCAACAACAAAAACCCCCGCATACCGAAACGGGCGCGCGACAAGAACCATGGCGACATTACATACCCCCATAAATCAAGCCGACAAATCGGCTCACGCTCCTTCGCGACGCGCTTACATTTCTCTCGTGTTCCGTGGCCGTCGCGCATCCGTTATATGACTGCTGCCAGTCCGACGGTCTGGCAGTACGAGAAATTCTTCTGTCACCGCTGGGTGTACTGACTGGCTCAGTGCTTGTCCGATTCTGAGGTGGCAGCACTGGGTGAAACAGGTCGCGAACCAGTTATTTGTGACCGGTTACGCGTTACCATCCGAGTGCGGGGAGCGACATGCAGGTGGGGGTGCGGTGTGGATGACCAACACGGCAGGGTGGTGCGGCAATGGCGCATGCGCGCAGGGCTGACCCAGGAAGCGTTGGCTGAGCGTTCGGGCCTGTCGGTCAGCACCATCCGCGGTCTGGAGACCGGCGCTCGGCGTAATCCGCAGCTTCTTTCGTTGCGTCGGTTGGCCGAGGCCCTGGAACTGGCGCCGGAGGAGCGTGACGAATTGGTGGCGGCCTTGGGCGCGGTCACGATGCCTGCGATGTCTGCTTGGCAGCCACCGCGCCAGCTTCCGCGTGACCTACCTGTGTTCGTTGGCCGGGAGCGTGAGGTCACTGCCCTGGCCACATTGCTTGAGACCGATGCCGCGGCTTCGACTGCGAGCCCGGTGGTCGTCCTCCATGGTGCGGCAGGTGTGGGCAAGTCGACGTTGGCCATACACGCGGCACACCTGTCGACATCCCGGTTTCCTGACGGTCAGCTGTACGTGAACCTGCGGGGCGCCACACCCGCTGTAAAACCACTGTCCGCGCCTGAGGCTTTGCACCAGCTGCTGCGTGCAGTGGGCGTCGCCGGAACCGACATCCCGGCTGGTGTCGAGGAGGCTGCCGCGTTGCTCCGCACCGTGGTGACCGAGCGTCGGCTGCTAATCGTGCTGGATAATGCCGCCACCCCCGCTCAGGTACGACCGTTGCTACCCGGCTGCACCATGCTGATCACCAGCCGAACCCGTTTAGTGGCGCTGGAAGGCACCACACATGTTCACGTAGGCCCGCTCACCGCGGACACGGCCTACGCAATGCTCGACGGGCTGATCTCGGATGCCCGGCCTGCCGCAGAACCCGAAGTCACTCGACGGCTGGCTAAACTGTGCGGTTATCTCCCGTTGGGGCTTCACGTGGCCGCAGCCCGGCTCAACGCCCGCCCCAACTGGGCCATAAGCGATCTAGTTCATCGGCTCGCCGACGAACGGCACCGGCTCTCCGAACTCGTCGCCGGCGACATCGCGGTGCGCAGCAGCCTCGCGGTCAGCCACACCACCCTCCACGACAGCGATAACCCGACCGACCAGAAGGCGGCGCGAGCGCTGTGTCTGTTCGGCCTGCTCCCCATCACCGACATCGACATCCACCTCGCGGCCACGGTGCTCGACACCTCGCCAGCAGAGGCCGATCGAACCGTTGAACGCCTGGTGGACGCCCACCTGGTCGAGGAAACCACCCCGGGCTGGTTCCACATGCACGACCTGATCAAACTGTTCGCCCATGAACTCGGCACCGATACCATCTCACCAGACGAACAACACACGACATTCACCCGCCTGTTGAGTCACTACCTCGCCACCACCCGCCGGGCCAACGCGCTGGTGTATCCGCACCGAGCCCACCATCCGGCACCCGAAGTGGATGCCTCCCCCACGCCGTTGACAGATCATGACGAAGCGCAACGGTGGCTGGACGATCAGCGCCGCAACATGATCGCGGTCATCCAGCAAACTTGTTTCGGTCCCATCGAGCACGCCCGTCTCGCCGTTGGACTCGCGCTGACCCTGCACTGGTACCTGCACTCGGGCGCCAACGACCTGCAGCACACAATCAGTCTCCAGCACGACGTCGTCACAGCGGCCGAGCGTCTGGATGATCGTCGCTCACTCGCCTACGCGCACGGAAACCTCGCGGTGAACCTGAAGCACGTCGGTCAACTGGACCAAGCCTGCACTCATAGTACGGCCGAGCTCGCGATCTGCCGCGAGATCGGCGACCGCTTCGGTGAACAACGCGCACTGGGCAACCTCGGCCACACCCACCTCGCGGGACACCGCCCGGACCAGGCCATTGTCTACCTCCAACAGCAACTCGACCTCGCCCGCGACATCGAAGTGCCCATCGGCCAGGCATTCGCGCTGGTCAACATAGGCAAGGCGCGCCACCAACTCGGCCACTCCGACGACGCGATCAGAATGATCGAAAAGGCGCTGGCCTGGTACGAAAAGACCGGCGACCACTACCGGCAATGCGACGTGCACGAGATTCTTGCCCGAATACACATCGACCTCGGCCACTACGACCAAGCCATCACACTCATGACCCGCGGACTCGTCTACGCCCGACAGGTCGGCTACCGCTTCGGTGAGATATGGGCACTCACCACCCTCGCCCACACACACCGACTGTCCGGAGACAGAGGCCAAGCACGCTCCTATGCCGAACAAGCCCTCACAGCCAGCGAAAACCTCCACGGAACTCAAGCCAGAGCCGACGCACTCACCGAATACGCACAGTTACAACACGACAACCAACAATGCCACGATCATCCCGAATGATGTACGGTGGCGAAGGTGGCCGGGTTCGATTACATCGAACCCGGCCACCCAACCAACTACTATGGCCTTACTGGTAAGCAGCAGGAATTATCGGCCCCGCCGGCGATATTCTCTACCGTGACCCCGACGGGCGAGGATGAGAACAGGAGTAACAACATTGCACTTATCGCAAGCGCGATCTTGAATCTAGCCATGACGGATCTTCCCCATAGGTTTCTTTGATGAGTGTTGAGAATTCCCCTCGACGACAGCGAGACAGGTAGCTGACGCTCAATAAGCAGCGCGCCACCCAAGCTGAATCCTTGATGTATCGCCGACCATCGTTGCCACCTCCTTTGTTTGCCGTAATTTCAGTCCGCAGTTCCATGCGCTGAATTCAGGAATGCCGAAATGACATCATGACTGGCTCGACTTCTGCGACTTCTTCAGGTGACGTCGAATGCGATGTGGATCCGCCGGCGCGTTGGTCGGAAATATTTTGTTGCGCAAAAGACGCTTTCAGGTTTACGTAGGCGTCCGGCAACCGGTCACTACCCGGACGAGGACCGGATAACCTCACCAGCCCCGCCCTCGCGGGGAACTAGCCTCGATCGTTCGCTGAGTCGTTGTTGGCGACTGGTGACGACAAGTCGGCCGGCGATGTTGAAGATACGTAGACGTAGGGTTTCGGTTCGGCCACGTTGGTCTGGAGCCAGATCTGGATTCTGGACGAAGGTGTGGAAAGGCTGGTTGCGTAGGCCGGCGTCCGGCGCGGGCGCGGCGGTGCCGTAGTTCGGCGGTGTGATGGCGCTAAGTGAGTACGCGTCACGGCTCGGTGTCACTCGGAACCAGGTGCCCGCCGTCTTGCAGGCCTTGGTTCGGAACCCGTTGAAGACGAAGGGGCCTGGACCCATGATCTGCCACGGTGGGCCGCCCGAGTGGGGGCCGAGCCGGCGGAACAGCGGCACGGCCTCGGCTGCGCGGCCACTCCACACCAGGGCCACTGCAGCCCAGCTGAGGTCGTCGAGCACATGCACACCGTGCGCGCCGTCGGTGTCCAACCAGTGCAGCAGGATTTCCAGCGCGTCCCGCACTTTTGACTGCTGCCAAACGTCTGGACGGTGCGAATCGGACGCGGCCTGCAACAGCAACACGCTCAGGGACGGCGACTTCTCGGCACCCTGTTCGGCAAACGCGAACATTTGCTTCTCGGAGCTGTGCCACTTGGCGCACCAGTACTGCAGCGCGGTCACATGGCCGTACCGGTGTAGCGGCGCCCGCTCGACGATGCTCTGCCAGACACGGTCGAACCGCGCGTGGTCGTAGTGGAGACCGCGTGCGATCGCGCAGAGTTACGACGCGTTCTGGACAAAGATTCACCTCAAAAATCAAAGTTGATGGGCTATCAGGCGAGATTCTTGCTCTTTCGTGTGTGGTGCGGCAGTCGAGCGATCAAGGATGAGCAACGAGCCCCGGTCGCCTACGGGGCTTAGCAGTCCGGCTGGGCAGGACTCGGAGTCCGCGATGATTCCAGGCCTGGCGTGCGTCGTGCGGCCGCCCGTTGTAGGTGCAGTGGTGGCGTGGTGGGTGTCAGGGATACTGGCCATACCAACGTTCGGAACTGCTAGTACAACAGCGGCCACAATGGCCACTACGGTCGAGACCCTCTTGGTCCACATGCCGTTAGATCCTCCTTGAACGTTCCGTTGGCCCTCTTTCGTACCTTCACCAAAACAGCGCCGCCGGCAGCTCGGGGACGCGCCCACCCATCGGTGTGCCCTTCCGGCTTCTCGCCGACACAGTCCATTTCACCGCTGACAACGAGACCATCCGCACACCAAAAGGCGCGCGCGACAAGAACCGAACCGACATCACTTCCCCCCGTTGGATCAAACAAAAAACCAAGATGTCACGTTGGTCAGGGGGACGCTACCGCGTGCAGTCTCGGACCAAATTAACCTCCGAGTCGCGGTTGCTCAGATGATCTATTGACGCCAGCTTGCTTGCTCGGCAGGCCGTTCGTTCGGTATATTCCGCGCTCAGCGGACATGTCGGGGGGAATATCAACTCCGCTGAGGGGAGCCACATGTGCGCGGAGAGAACTCATATCAAGACCGAACTCGTCCGACTTCCCGCAGCGACCGGATCGCCACACGGAGTATTGAAACCCCTGCTCTCCCGCGGTTATGCGGGATTCGCCGAGGAGATCATGCCCTGTGGGCAGCTGACCTCCGCAGTCCTCGAAGCTCCGCCAACCAGAGCTGAACGCGACTCACGGGATATGGCTGAACGCTCGGAGACCGCGCCATCAATTCGTTCATGGAATCTTCTTTCTGTTCGATTCCCTAAACTCATCTCATCATCAATAGACGCGTTCATGGGCAACTCTGGAGCGATCTGGAGGACTCTGGAGTAGATCTGACAGGCACCGGTTCGATGCCACTGGGGGTTGGCATGCTCGCTTCAAAGAAGGATCTTGGTGTTGCGTTGAAACAACTGCTCGTCGTAGCTGAGCGGCGTGGCAGGTTGAAGCGGGCCGCATTGGCTCGCACGGTCGGGGTATCGCCGAGCAGCCTGTACGCCTATCTCGACGGCACGACGCTGCCGCCTGCCGACGTCCTCGGTCGGTTACTCGATGTGCTCGACGTGGATCCAGCGCATCGGCGGCATCTCACATCCGCTCGCGACACCCTTGATCCGCGCACTGGTCCGACGGCCCAAGCCACTACGGTCCCGACACCTTGCCAACTGCCGCCAGACGTGTTCGGTTTCGTCGGTCGAGACGTCGAAATGGCGAGGCTCGACGAACTCATCTCCAACTGCGGGCGACCAGCTCTGGTGATCTTCGCGCTCGACGGCACGGCCGGTGTGGGGAAGACCGCGCTGGCAGTGCACTGGGCACATCAGGTTCGCGACCGGTTCACCGATGGGCAGTTGTACCTGAACATGCGTGGCTACGGGTCAGACTCGCCGCTGTCCGCGCTGGAGGCACTGGTCAGGCTCCTACGCGCGCTCGGGACTCCTACTGAACAGATGCCGACGGACGTGGATTCAGCCACGTCGTGGTATCGCAGCTTGTTGACGGACAGACGGATACTGCTGGTGCTCGACAACGTGGCCAATGCCGAGCAGATACGACCGCTGTTGCCTGGTGGCAGTGGCTCGGCCGTGGTGGTGACCAGCCGGGATCAGCTCGGCGGACTGGTCGCTCGCGACGGGGCACAACGGCTTCACCTCGACGTACTGCCACCGCGTGATGCCAATGCCCTCCTCACCCAGATCCTCGGGCCGGCGCGAACCGAGACAGAACGCGACTCGGTCACCGAGTTGGCTGAACTGTGCGCACATCTGCCGCTCGCATTGCGGATCGCCGCCGCCAACATCGCCGTTCGCCCCAACACGACCGCGGCCGCCTACGTTGCCGAGTTGCGGTCTGGTAACCGGCTCGACAAACTGGCCGTCATCGGTGACCCACAAACCGCGGTCCGGCATGCGTTCCACCTGTCCTACCGGTCACTCGAGCCCACAACGCGACGACTGTTCCGACTCCTGGGTCTGGTGCCTGGACGTGAGTTCACCGCCGAGGCCGCCGCCGCACTACTCGACACCACCGGCGAACAGGCCGCTCGAACACTCGAACAGCTCGCGGCAGCCAGCCTGATACAGCGCCACACGACCACAGGGCGTTATCTGTTTCACGACCTTATCCGCCTGCATGCGGCCAGCCTGGCCGAAACCGACTCAGAACACGATGTGGCCTGGCGACGGCTGTGCGACTGGTACCTGCGCACCGCGGACGCCGCCGTCCAGTTCGAGTACGACTCGCGCATAAGACTGCCACGTCCGGCACCACACACCGACCGGTTCACCGACGAACGTCAGGCGCTGGAGTGGCTGGAGTCCGAGCGCGCCAACATGATCGCGTTGATCAGCCGTGCTGCCGACGTCGGCCCCACGGAGTACGCCTGGCAACTCGCCGACGCGATCCGCACCTACCTGTACCAGCGGCTGCACACATCCGAACTGCGCGACGCGGCCCTACTCGGCCTACAGGCCGCACAGGAAGCCGGCGAACTCCTGGCCGAGGGCGTGATGGAGCTGATGCTCGCCAACGCCATGGCAATGCTGGGAGACCCGCTCGGTGCGTTGTCACATGAGAAAATCGCGCTGGCCCGATTCACACAGCAGCGGTTCCCGCTCGCGGAAGCACTGATCTTGTGCAACATCGGCCTGAGTCACCACTGCCTCGGCGAGTCCACCACCGGCGCCGAATACCTCCGGAAGGGAATGGCCCGGCTTCGGCAACTGGACATGGCCAACCTCATCGCCATCGCGGCGTTGAATCTTTGTTCGATGCTACTGAGCCTAGGTCGGCTGGACGAGGCTCTCCAAGTTGGCAACGAGGGTCTCGCCGTAGACCGGAAACATCGAAGACATTCGACAAAAATGCTGCTGGAAACCCGTGCGGCAGCGTACCGACTCCGAGGTGAATACGACCTCGCGCTGACTGATATCACCGCCGCAGTCGCCGCATACCAGGAGACCGGCACCCGATATGGCGGCGCCACGATTCACGCGGAAGCGGCCCACACACATGCCGTCGCCGGACACCGGGCCGAAGCGATGAAACATGTGCAGTGCGCGCTCGCGCAGACCGGCGAGATCACAAACATGCAGGAGTGTTGTCTCGTCCTGGATTCCGTCGGCAACACGTATCAAGTTTGCGGGCAACCCAGGAACGCCCTCTATTACCACAGAGAAGCGCTCCGTGTCGCGGAGACGAAGGGCTACCGTAAGGAACAGGCCATGGCCCTCGTCGGTTCGGCCGAGGACCACTGCGATCTCGCTGATCTGTCCGCCGCGCATGCACTATCGACCGAAGCCCTTGCGTTGGCCGTGGACATGGGCCACCGAATCGTTGAATGCCGCGCTCTGATCGTACTCGCCAGGATCAGCGAAACCCGTAGCGAACTCGACGATACGGGCCACAACCGCAAACGGGCCCAGCAGATCCAGGACGAGACTGGCTACCATCCGCTCTCAAGGCGGTAGCGCGGGTTCCAATCCCGCCGGGGCTAGACAGGTTGACCTGGCCGTTTCCTCCGGGAGGCGGCCCGGTCCGTGTTGTGTGGCATGCCAGAATACTATTGTTGAATGAAGCTACTGATCTGCTCCACGAACGCGATCGAATCGCTGGATGACCCCGGACGGGGGTAAGTTCAGGTCGCTTGTGCGGGGTGGTCAGCGGTGAAGTTCTGTGTGTTGTCAGGGACCTGGGCGGAAGCTGTTGAGGATGGTGGTGAATGTGGGTTGTGCGTTCGACCAGTCAGGAGCCATGTTCGCCGCTGTGTCGGAGCGGACCTGGAAGATCAGTAGGTAGGCCCGCCCGTTCGGGGTAGTGATGTGGCGCAACAGTTCGTGATCGTAGGTTCCCCTGTGCGCGGTGTACTCCAGTTCGGCCGCCGTGCTGACGTCCTGGGTGGGCAGTTCGGTCAGCCTGATCCGTTCGTACTGGTCGTCTGGGCGGTCGGCCTGGATCTGTTGTTCCGTTTCGGCCAGTGCGGTCACGGGGGTTTTTCCTTCTTCGGGGACGATGTACAGGTACACGGCGACGAACGGGGACGGATCGAGGTTCGGGTGGTTGCTCCACCCTTGTGTGCCGACGTCCACCCACGTTTGCGGCACGGCAAGGCTGCCTACCCCGGGATTGATGGCGATCCTGAACCCGGCCGGTGGTGGCGGTAGAGGGTTGTCCGTGCTGGTCGAGGGAGCGGGGTGTGTTGAGGTCGCCGTGGAGGACGGGTGCGCGGCGGGGCTTGCTGGGGTGTCGCCTCGCGGCCAGGCCAACCAGACGGCCGTGCTGATCGCGAGCAGCAGTACCAACGGTAGGGCGAGGACGGCAATCCAGCGGCGGTGGCGTTTTCCTGGCGCGAGGATGTCGGTGTCGTTCGATGGCGTCCTTGTGAGGGGCACTGTTCGTGCGTTGTCCGGAATCGCGCTGCCCGGCCTGGTCGGCGTCGGCGGGGCATTCGTCACGGCGGCCAGCAGTGGGACGGCACGCTCGGCGGTGAGGCGTTGCGTGGGGTCTTTGTGCAGCAGGCCGGCTATGGCGGGCCAGAGCAGGTCTGAGCCGGGTGGTGGGTCGGGATCGGCGGTGAGCACGGCGGCGTAGGTGGCCTGGACGTCGCTGCGGCGGAATGGTGAGTGGCCGGCGACCATCGTGTAGAGGGTGATGCCGAGTGCCCAGAGGTCGGCGGCGGGGCCGGCTTTCTGACCGTTGATCCGCTCGGGTGCGATGTACTCGGGTGAGCCGATGAGGTGGCCGGTGGCGGTGAGGGTGGTGGCCCCGTCCATTGCGGCGATGCCGAAGTCTGTCAGCACGACGCGATCACCGTCGAGTAGGATGTTCGCCGGTTTCACGTCCCGGTGCAGGATCCCGTTGCGGTGTGCGGCGTCGAGTGCGTCGAGCACCCGTAACCCGATCTCGACGGCCCGTCGCTCTGGTAGCACGCTGTCGTGTTCGAGCACCTCGGCGAGCGAGTGGCCCTTGATCAGTTCCATGACGATCCATGGCCGCCCGTCGTGGATCGCCACGTCGTGCACCATGATGATTCCCCGATGGCGCAGCCGCGCGGCCGCCCTGGCTTCTCGTAACGCCCGCTGTGGGAGGGAGTCCTCGGGGGCCAGGCTGCCAGGCCGGTGGATCTCCTTGACAGCGACGTCCCGGTCGAGCAGTTCGTCGCGGGCACGCCACACCACACCCATCCCGCCCCGGCCCAGCGGCTCCATCAACCGGTAGCGCCCGGCGACTACCTCTGCCACACCTGGGAATGTAAACCGTCGAGCGTTCAGTGTTGATGCCGAGGCGGAAACTTCCGGCGGAACTCGGCAGGCCGAGTCCCGTCGGTTGGTGGTGCGTAGCCGGTAGGAGTCGGATACTGAGTCAGCAGGTCGCGACGCAGGTCTGGGCCGCGCTGGGCGACCTCGCATCCGGCCGGTGGGTCGAAAGCAGTGCGTTCCAGTTCAAGAGTTGAACCCGTCCGCGTGGTCCCGGACCCACGTCTCGAACGTGGTCGCCGGACGGCCGAGGATGCGGGGGATATCGTCGGTCAGTACGGCCGCGCCGCCGGTTCTACCCCACTCGAGGGCGGCGAGATAACCATCGACGATGGCAGCGTCCAGGCCATGGGCCCGGAACAGTTCCTCGATGGAAGTATGTGCCTGGGTTGCCGAGACGATCTCGGTCCGCACCGGGCGGTTCAGGACGCGAGACAGCACCGCCGCCTGGTCGGCGAGTGTGAGCAGCTCTGGTCCGGTCAGCGTGTATGTCTGTCCATTGTGGTCGGACGAGGTCAACGTGGCCGCGGCCACCGCGGCCACGTCACGCGGGTCGACCACCCCGTCCGGCACACCTGCCGACGCGTCGGCGATCGGCTTCCCCTCGGTGATCTCGGTCAGCCAGCGCAGGCTGTTCGAGGCGAAGTTCGTCGGTCGGAGAATGGTCCAGTCCAAACCGCTCGCGTGAACGGCCTGCTCGGCGTTGTGGAACCAGGGCCCCACAACGGAGTCCCCGACGCGCTCCCCGGTTCCGATGGCGGACATCAACACCACCTTGCCCACCCCGGCCGCACGTGCCGCGTCGAGCAGGGTGAGGTCCTGGCCCGGCGGGACGATCAGGAACATCGTGTCGACACCCGTCAGCGGCGGCGGGTTGCGGACGTCTCCCCGCACCACCGCCACGTCAGCGGATACCCGTGCTGGGTCGCGGGTCATCGCCTGCACCGCGACGCCGGCCTCGGACAGCAGCCGGACCACCTCACCGCCAATGGTGCCGCTGGCACCCGTGATCAGGATCATGCCCACCATGATCGCGGCCGGCACACCGCCACCGTTATGAAGTTTCGGCGGTTCTAGGGTGGGTGTCATGGACAGCGAACACCCGGTACCGGCCGAGCTTCGGCACCTCGTCCAGAGCATCAGCCTGTCCACCGGAACCGCGGGTGACCCGGTCACCGTCGCACCGGACACGGCCACCGGGCTGGTCTTCTGCGAGCACGGGGGCGCCGCGGTGATCGGACCACGCACGCGTGCCGGCTACCACGTCGGCGAGCCGGTGTCCCGGGTCGTCGTGCGCCTCCAGCCCGGCCGGGCCCGGCTGCTGCTCGGCCGGACAGCGAAGGACCTCGTCGACCGCGTCGTGCCGTTGCCCTGGGCCGGGATCGATCTCGACGGCGTGCTCGACGGCGAGCTCTCGGACCTGTTGCTGACCCGCGCGGCAGCCAGGTCCCGGCGCGAGACGGCACACAGCGACCTCGCACACCTCGCGGCCACGATCCTCACCCAGGGCACCGGAATCCGCGCCGCGGCGCGGCGACTGCACTTCAGCGAGCGGCAGCTGCGCACGATCTTCACCGACACCGTCGGCATCTCTCTCAAGCAGTTCACGCGCATCGACCGGCTGCGGACCGTGCTGGCTGGCGCCGGCCGAGGCAGCTGGTCGGACCTCGCGGTGGCGGCCGGCTACTACGACCAGGCCCACCTGACCGTCGAGTTCCGCACGATCATGGGGGTGCCACCCGCCTCGTTCATGTCCGGCCGGCTGCCGTCGGCCACCCTGTGCACGGTCACTCCATGATCAGATGGCCGTCGCCGCCCGTGACGGACGAGAGTGGGTGGCCGGGGTGGTCGTCAGTCGTCAACCGGTAGGGCTGTCTGCTCGAGGTGGCGCACGTCGCGGTTGATGATCATGCCTGCCATGGTCAGTCCGACGACGCCGGCGCCGGCCAGCAATGTCGACTCGACGCCGATCGCCAGCGCGGCTGGGCCTGCCGTCACCTGTCCCACCGGCACCGCCAGGTGGCTGCCGAGGGCGTCGTACGAGTAGACCCTGGCCAGTTTGTCGGCCGGGACGTGCCCCTGCACCGTGGTCTCCCACGCCACGCCGAACACCTCGATGCCCACCCCGGTGAGCAGCGCGGCGACCAGCAGCACCCCGACCTGCGGAGCGAGGGCCAGACCGAGAAGCAAGGACAGTTCACTCGCCGCGCACATCACGCCGGTCAGCAACAGGCGGCGCACCCGAAGTCGCATGGCGATCGCCGCGCCCACCACCGCGCCGGTGGTCTGGGCCGCCAGCACCAGGCCCCACGCCGCTCTGCCGATCGTCTCGTCGGCCACCGCCGGCCCCAGCACCAGCAGTGCGCCGGCGTAGACCGCGTTGAGGAACATGAAGCCGAGGACCACGACCCACAGCCAGGTGCGGCTGACGAACTCGATCCAGCCTTCCCGGAGGTCGGCCAGGATCCGTCGGCGTGGCGCCTCCGGGTCGCGGACATCCGGCACCCGCACCAGCGCGTAGCACACCGTGGCCACGCCGAACGTGGCCGCGTCGAACGCCAGCCCGAACCCCGGACCGACCGCCGCCACCGCGATGCCGCCGGCCGCCGCGCCCGAGATCGTGGCACCGCTGAGCCCGAGCCGGTTGATCGCGTTGGCCTGCTGGCGGATCTCTGCCGGCACGGTCTGCGGCAGCAGTGCCGACGATGCGGGGAACGAGAACGCCGACACCGCCCCGTTGACCACGGCGAGCGTGACGAGCAGCGGGATGCTCGCGTTGTGCGTGAGCACCGCCGCCGCGGCCAGCGCCTGAGACAGCGCCGCGAGAGCACTGGCAGCCATCATCACCAGGCGCCTCGGGAAAAGGTCGGCGATCACGCCGCCGACGAGCAGGACCGCCACGCTTGCCAGCGACCTGGCACCGACCACCACGCCGAGGTCCCGCACGGACCCGGTGAGGTCCAGCACCGTGAACGCGAGCGCGATCGGGGCGACCGCGCCGCCGACCATACTGATCGTCCGTCCCGTGACCAGCCAGCGGAACGGGGCGTGGCGCAGTGCCTCCAGCGAGCCGACGCCGATCATCCGCACACGCTCGTCGACGACCGGCGTCGCCGGCGCGTTCGAACATGGCAGTTCTTACTCGACCACATCGAATACCTCGCTGCCATGTGACGGTCTCGACATCTTAGCCAGATTCTTGGCGGGAAGAAGCGACCGATCAGGAGTCAGGTAAAAGGTGCCGGTTTGTTGCCGGGAACCTGCTGGTATTCCGCCTGGGTTGGCACGTGACCGAGAGCATACGTTGTACCAACGATTCCGTAGTACGCGGTGGGCTGTCGCAATTGGCCATTCGCGAAACTGGAGGTTGCTGTGACAAACCCATTCGAGAACGAACAAGGCTCCTATCTGGCGCTGGTCAATCACGAGGGCCAGCACTCGCTGTGGCCGGCCGACATAGCCGTGCCGGACGGCTGGACGACCGTGTTCGGGCCCACGGACCGGGGAGCCTGCCTCGACTACGTCAACGAGCACTGGGTGGACATGCGGCCGAAGAGCCTGATCGAGGCGATGGACGCCGCCTCCTAGGTGGCTGGTCGGTGACCGGGTAACGAGAAGAGTGACGATGCACCTGAATGGATCAGCGCTGGATGTCTCCGGGTCGGCACTGCGGCCGGTCGAGCCGTCACCACGTGACCCCGCGTGCACGCTGCCCGAGCTGTTCGAGCGGCAGGTGCGGCTCACGCCGGAGAACGTCGCGGTCAGCTGTGCCGACCGGTCGGTGACCTACCGCGAGCTCAACGCCGCGGCGAACCGGCTGGCCCAGCTGCTGATCGCGCGAGGTGTGGGCCTGGAGCAGCTGGTAGCTCTCCTGCTGCCCCGCTCGATCGATCTGGTCGTGGCGGTGCTCGCGGTCCTCAAGGCAGGTGCCGGTTACCTGCCGATCGATCCCGGCTACCCGGACGACCGCATCTCGTTCATGGTGGACGACGCGAAGCCCACCTGTGCGATCACGGCCACCGACCAGGACGAAGGCAGCACCGGCCGCAGGCTGCTCGACGCGTTCGACCCCATCGTTCTTGGCGATCCCGCGACCACCCGCCTGCTCGAGGACCAGACCGACCGGGACCCCGGGGCCGCGGTGCGACTGCGGCCACTGAACACCGCCTACGTCATCTACACCTCGGGATCGACCGGCCGGCCGAAGGGCGTTCTCATCCCGCACCACAACGTTCTCCGGCTGCTCGCCGAGACCGATCGCTGGTTCGGCTTCTCCGCCGAGGACGTGTGGAGCCTCTGCCACTCCTACGCATTCGACTTCTCGGTGTGGGAGATGTGGGGAGCCCTGGCCTACGGCGGCCGCCTCGTCGTGGTGCCCCTCGCGGTGAGCCGGGCGCCCGAGGAGCTGCTGAAACTTCTGGCCAGGGATCGGGTCACCGTACTGAACCAGACGCCGTCGGCGTTCTACCAACTCATGGCGGCCGACCGTGAGCTGCCCGGGTGCGGCGACCGGCTGAACCTGCGACTGGTGATCTTCGGCGGCGAGGTGCTCGATCCACGCCGACTGAACCCGTGGTGCGTGCGGCATCCGCTGGGCTCACCCGAGCTGGTCAACATGTACGGCATCACGGAGACAACAGTCCACGTCAGCTACGTGGCGCTGGACGACGGGATCCTCCACGGGACCGGTAGCCGGATCGGCCGCGGCATTCCCGACCTGCACGTGTACGTGCTGGACGGTGGGCTCGAGCCGGTGCCCCCAGGCGCCGCGGGCGAGATGTACGTCAGCGGCGCGGGCCTGGCTCGTGGGTACCTCGGCCGCCCGGGGCTCACCGCGGAGCGGTTCGTCGCCGATCCGTTCCGGCCGCCGGGAACGCGCATGTACCGCACCGGCGATCTGGCGCGTTACGACCGCGACGGCGCGCTGGAGTACCTCGGGCGGACGGACGACCAGGTCAAGATCCGGGGATTCCGGGTCGAACTCGGGGAGATCGAGTCGGTCCTCGGCCGGCATCCCGACGTGACGCAGGCCGCGGTGGTCCGGCGGGAGGACCGGCCAGGGGACGCCCGCCTGGTCGCGTACGTCGTCGCACGGGCCCAAGCCCCGTCGGAGCGGGCAGCCGGCGAGCTGGTGACCGAATGGCGTTCGGTCTATGACGACATGTACTCCGGGGACGGAGCGGTCGATCCGGGGGAGGACTTCACCGGCTGGGTGGACAGCTATTCGGGCCGGCCCATCCCGCATGACCACATGAGGGAATGGCGAGATGCCACGGTCGCGAGAATTCGAGAACTGAAACCGCGCCGCATCCTGGAGATCGGAGTCGGCAGTGGTCTCCTGATGTGGCAGCTGGCACCGGAGTGTGAGTCATACTGCGCCACCGACTTCTCCCACAGGGCGATCGACACACTGCGGCCGCTGGTCGCCGCGGACCGGCGGGTAGCGCGCCGAGTGACGCTGCTGTGCCAGCCTGCCGATGTGTTCGAAGGGCTACCCGAGGCCGGCTTCGACACCGTGGTGATCAACTCGGTGGCGCAGTACTTCCCGAGTGCGGACTATCTGGAGAGGGTCCTCGACGGTGCGGTCGCGGTGCTGGCTGACGGTGGCGCCGTCTTCGTCGGCGATGTCCGAGACCTGCGTACGCGGCGAGCCTTCCAGACCGCCGTCGCGCTCGAGCGGTACCCGAGTTCCGGAGATCTGGGGACACTTCGGCAAGCCATCGAACGCGGGCTGATGCTGGAGAAGGAACTGCTCGTCGCGCCCGAGTTCTTCGCTGCCTTCCTACGATCCCGGCTACCGGCCGGCGTGGCCACCACGCTGGTCAAACGAGGTCGGTACCGCAACGAGCTCACCCGCCACCGGTACGACGCGATCCTGCGTACCGGCGGGAGGGACGAATCCGGCGCGCCGGATGCTCCCACCATCCGCTGGGGCTCCGATGTGGCCGGCGTGCCGGACCTGGAGCGGCGCCTCACGGCCGCGGCACCGACAGGCCTGCGGGTGCTCGGCATTCCGAACGGCCGTGTCGTCGGCGAGGCCGCGGCCGGCCGGGCGCTGGCGGCAGGGGCGCCGATCGACGAACTGCGGCGCCTGCTCACGGCCGATGACGAGACCCTCGGGGCGGTCGACCCGGAAGAGCTCGCGGTCATGGCGGAGCGCGCCGGACGTCGCGCCGCGATCACGCCGTCGCTGGCTCGGGAGGACTGCGTAGACGTACTGTTCACAGCCCCCGGCAGGGAACCGGTAGCGCAGGCGGTGGGCGCGACGCGGAACCCGGTCGCGGTACCGCTGTCGTCATTCACCAACAACCCGGCCGCCGGCCGGGAGGTGGACCCGATGGTCGCCGCTCTGCGGGTGCATGTGGCGTCGGTGGTGCCGGACTACATGGTGCCGGCCGGGTTCGTGGTGTTGGACGCACTGCCGTTGACGGTGAACGGCAAGTTGGATCGCGCGGCCCTGCCGGCGCCCGATTATGCGGCGGGCGGTGCCTACCGCGCCCCGCGTACGCCGCAGGAAGAGGTTCTGTGCGGAGTGTTCGCGGAAGTCCTGGGAGTGGCTCGGGTCGGTGTGGACGACAGTTTCTTCGACCTGGGCGGGCATTCGTTGTTGGCCGCCCGGCTGATCGGTCGGATTCGGACGGTGCTGGGTGCCGAGCTCGACCTGCGGGCGTTGTTCGACGCCCCGACCGTGGCGGGTCTGGTGCGGCGGTTGACACCGTCGAACCGTCCGATGTTGACACCGATGGTGCGACCGCCGCGGGTCCCGCTGTCGGCGAGCCAGCAGCGTTTGTGGTTCGTGCAGCGCACAGAGCCGGGGACCGTGTACAACGTCCCACTGGTGTTGCGGATGTCCGGCGCGTTGGACCGGGCCGCGTTGCTGGCGGCGGTGGCCGACGTGGTGGACCGGCACGAGCCGCTGCGCACGGTGTTTCCCGACGAGGCGGGCGTGCCGTTCCAGGAGGTGCTGACCGGCGTTGAACCGTGGGTGCGGGTGGTGGAGACAGACCATGAGGAGCTGGCGGCGGGGTTGTCGGCGGCTGCTGGTCACGTGTTCGAGCTGGCGGCCGAGGCGCCGTTGCGGGTGACGTTGTTCGTGTTGTCACCTGCCGAGCACGTGTTGCTGTTGTTGTTGCATCACATCGCGATTGACGGCTGGTCGATGTCTCCGCTGTTGCGAGACCTGGGAATGTCGTACCGAGCGCGAGCAGACGGCGAAGTGCCACAGTGGACGCCGTTGCCGGTCCAGTACGCCGACTACGCGTTGTGGCAGCGGGAACTGTTGGGAGAACGGAACGACGAGGACAGCGTGGTCTCCCGTCAACTGGAGTTCTGGCGAGCTGCGTTGGCGGGGATGCCACAGGAGTTGAGCCTGCCGGCTGATCGACCGCGTCCGGCGGTGCCCAGCCGCACGGGTGCGACGGTGCCGATCGACATCGAACCACGGCTGCACCGCAGGTTGGTAGAGCTGGCAACAGCCACCAGGACGACCCTGCCCATGGTGCTGCAGGCCGGCGTCGCGGTGCTGTTGACCAGGCTCGGCGCCGGTACGGACATTCCCATCGGGACGTCGGTCGCCGGTGGCAGCGACGAGGCGCTGAACGATCTGGTGGGGTGCTTCGTCAACACCGTGGTGCTGCGGACCGACACCTCGGGCGGCCCGTCCTTCCGTCAGCTGCTGGCCAGGGTTCGTGACACCGACCTGGCCGCCTATGCACACCAGGATGTGCCGTTCGACCAGGTGGTCGCCGACCTCAATCCAGTGCGGTCGGCGAGCGTACATCCCCTGTACCAGGTGGTCGTCGACGTCGTCGACGACGACGGGGCGGGAACGGCCTGGCCGGCGGACCTGCGGGTCACCTGGGAGTGGGTGGACCTGCCGGTGGCGAAGTTCGACCTGATGCTGATGGCCTACGAGCGCCGGGACGAACAGGGCGCACCCGCCGGCGTCGCCGGCGCCCTGGAGTACGCCGCCGATCTGTTCGACGCGGTGACCGTGGAGATGCTGGCGCAGCGGCTTGTTCGGTTGCTTGTCGCGGTGGTCGATGCGCCAGAGCGCCCGGTGAGCGAGCTGGAGCTGCTCTCGCCGGATGAGCGGCGCGCGTTGCTGCTGGACTACAACGCCACCGAGGTGCCGCACCACGACAGGACCACTGTTCACGAGCTGTTCGAGGCGCGGGTAGGGAAGTTCGCCGGCCGGGTCGCCGCGTCCTGCGGTGGTGACGAGCTGACCTATGCGGAGCTGAACGAACGGGCGAACCAGGTGGCCAGGCACCTCACGGCGGCCGGGGTCACCTCCGGCGACGTCGTGGGTGTCCTGATGCGACGTTCGCTCGATCTGGTCGTCGGCACCCTGGCTGTCCTCAAGGCAGGTGCGGCGTACGTGCCTCTGACCGGGGGCAGACCACCCGCGCAGGTTCGAGCGATCATGAAGCAGTGTGGGAGTTCGACGATCCTGATCGACCCGCCCCACCGCGAGAGCGAGGTGGTGCGGGCCGAGTCCCTACACGGTTCCCGCATCGTGCTCATCGGCGAGCCTCCGGTAGTCGAGGCAGAAGCTCCGGCGGTGCGGGTGGTGGACCCGGCGCAGCTGGCCTACATCATGTTCACCTCGGGATCGACTGGCCGGCCCAAGGGCGTGGCGATCAGTCACGACAACGTCGTCGAGCTGGTCCGGGACTCGTGCTGGCGAGCAGAGAACCATGAACGGGTGCTCGTGCATTCCGCGTACGGGTTCGACGCGTCGACGTACGAGATGTGGTTGCCCCTGCTGTCCGGAGGGCAGGTGGTGGTCGCGCCGGCCGACGTGGCAGGCGTACATGGGCTGGCCGGGGTGATCGAGCAGGAGAAGGTCACGGCGGCCTACTTCACCACCGGGTTGTTCAACATCATGGCGGATGAATGCGTCGAGGCGATCGGCCGGCTGCGGGAGGTATGGACCAGCGGGGACGTGGCTTCGGCGGCGGCGATCCAGCGAGTGCTCGACCACTGCCCGGACACCACCCTGGTGCATGGCTACGGGCCGACGGAGACCACCGTGTGGTGCGGCTACCAGCTGCTCGAGCCGCCGCATCGGCGGATGACGGACCTGACGCTCGGCGTGCCGATGACCAACACGCGGATGTACGTGCTCGACGAACACCTGCGGCCGGTGCCACTCGGCGGACTCGGCGAGCTGTATGTCGCCGGCTCGCATCTGGCCCGTGGATACATCAGTGGCCCGGGACTGACGGCGTCCCGGTTCGTGGCGGACCCGACAGCCGGCGGCGGGCAGCGGATGTACCGCACAGGTGACCTGGTCCGCTGGAGTAGCCGTGGTGCGCTGAAGTTCGTCGGCCGGGTCGACGGTCAGGTGAAGATCCGCGGAATCCGGGTGGAGCCAGGCGAGATCGAGAGCGTCCTTGGCGGCGATGCCACGGTCGGCCAGGTCGCGGTGGTGGCCCGTGAGGACCGGCCGGGCGATCGACGGCTGGTGGCCTACGTGGTGCCCGCTGGCGAGGGCAGCCTGGATGTGCCGCGGCTGCGACAACTGGTGGCGAAGGTGCTGCCGGACTACATGGTGCCGGCGAGCTTCGTGGCGCTGGAGGCGTTGCCGTTGACCGTGAACGGCAAGGTGGATCGGATGGCACTGCCGGCACCGGACATCGTCGCGGGTGACTATCGAGCCCCTATCACTCCGCAGGAGAAGGTCCTCTGTGGTCTCGTCGCCGAGGTTCTCGGCCTACCGCGGTTCGGTATGGATGACAATTTCTTCGAGCTCGGCGGCGACTCGCTGCTCGCGGTACGCCTGGTCGCGCGCATTCGCGCCGAGCTGAACGCCGATCTGCGGTTACGCCTGATCTTCGAACGCGGACCGACCGTCGACAACCTTGCCGGACACCTCGAGCCACTGGGCACGAAGCTGCCGGCGCTGCGGCGGCGTCCGAGAGTGCGGGAGGAACCATGATTCCGTTGTCCTCAGGCCAGCAGCGGTTGTGGTTTCTCCACCGGACCGCGCCTGGGACGGCGTACAACGTTCCCTTGGTCGTGCGACTGTCCGGCAACCTGGACCGGGCCGCGCTGGCAACGGCGTTGTCCGATGTGGTGGATCGACACGAGCCACTGCGCACAGTGTTTGCCCACGAGGCAGGCGTGCCATTTCAGGAGGTGCTGGTCGGGGTCGAGCCGTGGATGCGGGTCGTCGAGGTCGATCAGGACGAGTTGGCCGCTGGGTTGTCGGCGGCCGCCGGACACGTGTTCGATCTGGCGGCTGAAGCGCCGTTGCGGGCGACGTTGTTCGCGGTGTCGCCTTCGGAGCACGTGTTGTTGTTGCTGTTGCACCACATCGCGGTCGATGGCTGGTCGATGACGCTGCTGCTGCGGGATCTCGGTGAGGCGTATCGGGCGCGGGTCGGCGGTGTGGCACCGCGGTGGACGCCGCTGCCGGTTCAGTATGCCGACTACGCGTTGTGGCAGCGGGAGTTGCTGGCCGCGACCGATGACCCGGAGTCGTTGGTGTCCCGGCAGCTGGAGTTCTGGCGCCTGGCGTTGGCGGGTTTGCCGCAGGAGTTGAGTCTGCCGGTCGACAGGCCGCGCCCGGCGGTGCCGTCCTGGAGCGGCGGGTGGGTGCCGTTCGAACTGGACGCGACGGTACACCAGCAGTTGCTCGGCGTGGCGCGACGTTGCGATGCGACGCTGATGACGGTGCTGCAGGCGGGAATGGCCGCACTGTTGACGCGGTTGGGCGCCGGTGACGACATTCCCATCGGGACACCCGTCGCCGGCCGTGCCGACGACGCGTTGAACGACCTGGTGGGGTTCTTCGTCAATACGCTGGTGCTGCGCGTCGACACGTCGGGTGATCCGAGTTTCGCGGCGCTGGTGGGACGCGTGCGGGAGGCTTACCTGACGGCGCTCGCGAACCAGGACGTGCCCTTCGACCAGGTGGTGGAGGCGGTCAACCCTGCCCGTTCGGCATCACGTCATCCGCTGTTCCAGGTCATCATGGCCTTGGACGACCGCCATGGTGAGGTCGACTTCGGTGAGCTGCGGGCGGAGTCGTCCTGGGACTACCTGGACGGAGTCACTACCGCCAAGTTCGATCTGTCCTTCAGTCTGGCTGAGCGGTGGGAGGGCGGCGCGCCGGGGGGTATCGAGGGGAAGCTGGAGTTCGCGGGCGAGTTGTTCGACCGGGAAACGGCGCGGGCGATCGCCGCTCGGTTCGTGCGTTTGTTGACGGCGGTGGCCGCCGACCCCCAGTTGCGGCTCGGTGCGGTGGAGGCCCTGGCGGCCGGTGAGCTGGACCAGTTGCTGCGGTGGGGTAGCGGCCGGGCCGTGCCGGCGGTGAAGGACAGCGTCGTCGGGTTGTTCGAGGCGCAGGTGGCGCGGTCTCCAGACACCACCGCGTTGGTGTCTGGGAGGGTCACGCTGACCTATGCGGAGTTGGATGCCGCGGCGAATCGGTTGGCGCATCGGTTGGTTGCGGCTGGTGTCGGTCCGGAGTGTCCGGTGGTGATGGTGCTGGAGCGTTCGGCTTCTGTTGTGGTGTCGATGTTGGGGGTGCTCAAGGCTGGTGGGTTCTTCGTGCCGTTGCCCTCGGGGTTTCCGCCGGCGCGGATGGCACGAGTGATCGCCGACCTGGGGGCGCCCGCTGTGGTGACCGATCGGGCGCTCCGCGACCATCCCGTGGTTGCCGGGTCGACTGTTCGAGTGGTGGTGGTCGACGACGAACACGACCGCACTGACGAGTGGCCATCGGTGTCGCCCGGGATGGCGGTGGATCCGGATCAGTTGATGTACGTGATGTACACGTCGGGTTCTACCGGGGAGCCCAAGGGCGTCGCGGTCAGCCATCGCAGCGTGGTGGCGTTCATCGCCGACACCTGTTGGCAGGAGGCGGACCGGCGGCTGGTTTTCACGCATTCTCCGCACGCGTTCGATCCGTCGATCTACGAGTTGTGGGCGCCGCTGTTGTCCGGTGGCGAGTTGGTGATCGCCCCGCCTGGGCCGTTGGACGCGGCGATGCTGGAACAGTTGGTCGCCGAGCACAGGTTCTCGTCGGCGGTGTTCGCGGCCGCGTTGTTCGATGCGCTGAGCATGGCCGCGCCGAGTGCGTTGAGCAGCATTCCGTTGGTGTGGACCGGTGGTGACGTCGTTTCCCCCGCGGCGATCGAACGGCTCCGGGAGGAGAACCCGAGCATTCGGATCGGCAGCGGCTACGGCGCCACCGAGGCAACGGTGATCTCCACGTGGTACTCGGTCGAGCCGGACCAGCCGGTGCCGGGCGTGCTGCCGATCGGCCGCCCCATGGACAACGTCCGCGTCTATGTGCTCGACGGCCGGTTGCGGCCGGTGCCGGCCGGTGTACCGGGTGAGCTGTTCATCGGCGGTTCGGGTTTGGCACGTGGGTACTGGCACCAGCCCGGCTTGACGGCGGAGCGGTTCGTGGCGGATCCGTTCGGTCCGGCCGGCTCACGCATGTACCGAACCGGCGACATCGGGCGGTGGAGCCGGGAGGGCTGCCTGGAGTTCCTGGGCCGCGTCGATGACCAGGTGAAGGTGCGGGGACATCGGGTCGAACCCGGTGAGGTGGAGGCCGTGCTGCACGGCCTGCCCGGGCTGCGGCAGGCAGCGGTGATCCGGCGCGAGGACCAACTCGGCGACCACCGGTTGGTCGCGTACGTGGCCGGGGACGACGGCGTCGAGTTGGACCCGATGCGGCTGCGCGATTCGGTGGCTGCGATGCTTCCGGACTACATGGTCCCGGCCGCGTTCGTGGTGTTGGACGCGTTGCCGGTGACGGTCAACGGGAAGCTGGACCGGACCGCGCTACCGGCGCCGGACTATGTCGTCGGTGGGCACTATCGGGCGCCGCGCAGTCCGCAGGAAGAAGTCCTGTGTGGAATCTTCGCGGAGGTGCTGGGAGTAGCCCGCGTCGGTGTGGACGACAACTTTTTCGACCTCGGCGGGCACTCCCTCCTGGCGGCTCGACTCGTCGGCCGGATTCGAGCCGTGCTCGGTGCCGAGCTTGACCTGCGGACGTTGTTCGACACGCCGACGGTGGCTGGTTTGGTTGGTCGGTTGACGCCATCGAACCGGGAGCCGTTGACACGGCTGGCGCGTCCCGAGCGAGTGCCGTTGTCGTCGGGCCAGCAGCGGTTGTGGTTCCTCCATCGATCCGAGCCCGGGACGGCGTACAACGTCCCCCTGGTCGTGCGGCTGGCCGGTGTGCTGGACCGGGGCGCGTTGCTGGCGGCCGTTGGTGATGTGGTGGAACGGCACGAGCCGCTGCGGACCACGTTTCCCGACGAGGCCGGGTTTCCCTACCAGCACGTGTTGTCCGGGGTCGAGCCGTGGACGCGGATCGTGTCGGTCGGCCAGGACGAGCTCGCCGGCGCGTTGGTCGCGGCGGCCGGCCACGTCTTCGAACTGACCGCGGAAGCACCCTTGCGTGTGACGTTGTTCGCGGTGTCGCCGTCCGAGCACGTGCTGTTGCTGTTGTTCCACCACATCGCGGTCGACGGCTGGTCGACGGCGCCGCTACTGCGGGATCTCGGTGTCGCGTATTCGTCGAGGACGGACGGCAATGCGCCGAACTGGCCGCCGTTGCCCGTTCAGTACGCCGACTACGCGTTGTGGCAACGGGAGTTGTTGATCGCGGGGGATGAGCCGGGGTCGCTGGTCGCCGACCAGCTGGAGTTCTGGCGGACCGCGTTGGCGGGCATGCCGCAGGAGCTGAACCTGCCGGCCGACCGGCCGCGGCCGGCGGCGCCGTCCTGGGATGGCGGGTGGGTGCCGTTCGAGTTGGACGCGGCGGTACATGCCGCGCTCGCGTCGGTCGCCCGGTCCTCCCACGTCACGCTGTTCATGGTGCTGCAGGCGGCACTCGCCGCCCTGCTGACCCGGCTCGGCGCCGGTACGGACGTGCCACTGGGCACCGCGGTCGCAGGCCGCGCCGACGAAGCAACCAACGACCTGGTCGGCTTCTTCGTCAACACCCTGGTGTTGCGCACCGACACGTCTGGTGATCCGACGTTCACCACGCTGCTGGGCAGGGTGCGGGAGCGGTATCTGGCGGCGTTGGCGCACCAGGATGTGCCGTTCGACCAGGTGGTGGAGGCGGTCAACCCGGTTCGGTCGACGGCGCGTCACCCGTTGTTCCAGGTGATCGTGGCGTTGGACGATCACGAGGATCCGGTTGATTTCGGTGGTGTGCGGGCTGAGCCGGTCTCGGACTACCTGGAGGGGATGACTACCGCGAAGTTCGACTTGACATTCGGCCTGGTGCAGCACTGGGACTGCGACGCGCCGGGGGGTATCGAGGGGAAGCTGGAGTTCGCCGGCGAGTTGTTCGACCGGGAAACGGCGCGGGCGATCGCCGACCGGTTCGTGCGTTTGCTGACGGCGGTGGCCGTCGATCCGGGAATACGGATCAGCCAGGTAGCTGTGCTGGAGGTGGGCGAACGGGACAGGCTGCTGCGGTGGGGCAATGGCCCGGAAGCACCCGTGGCAGAGGACACCGTCGTCGGGTTGTTCGAGGCGCAGGTGGCGCGGTCTCCGCGCGCCACCGCGTTGGTGTCTGGGAGGGTCACGCTGACCTATGCGGATTTGGATGTCGCGGCGAATCGGTTGGCGCATCGGTTGGTTGCGGTTGGTGTCGGTCCGGAGTGTCCGGTGGTGATGGTGCTGCAGCGTTCGGCTTCTGTTGTGGTGTCGATGTTGGCGGTGCTCAAGGTCGGTGGGTTCTTCGTGCCGTTGCCCTCGGGGTTTCCGCCGGCGCGGATGGAACAGGTGATCGCCAGTTTGGGGGCGCCCGTTCTGGTGACCGATCGGGCGCTTCGGGACCACGCTCCGGTAGCCGGATTGGCTGGGTCGGAGGTGCGGATGGTGATGGTCGACGACGAACACGACGTCGAGTGGTCCGCGCTGCCCCCTGGCGTGACAGTGGATCCGGATCAGTTGATGTACGTGATGTACACGTCGGGCTCTACCGGCGTGCCCAAGGGCGTCGCGGTCAGCCATCGCAGCGTGGTGGCGTTCATCGCCGACACTGGCTGGAAGGTGAGCGATCGGCGGCGGGTGTTGACCCATTCGCCACATGCGTTTGATCCCTCGGTCTACGAGTTGTGGGCGCCGCTGTTGTGCGGCGGGGAGTTGGTGATCGCTCCGCCAGGACAGTTGGACGCGTCGACGCTGAACCAGTTGGTCGCCGAGCACGAGTTTTCATCGGCGGTGTTCGCCGCCGCGTTGTTCGACGCGTTGAGCGTGGCGGCCACCACGGCATTGAGCAGCATTCCGTTGGTGTGGACCGGCGGTGACGTGGTGTCTCCCGCCGCGATCGAACGGCTCCGGGAGGAGAACCCGAGCATTCGAATCGGCAGCGGCTACGGCGCCACCGAGGCGACCGTGATCTCCACCTGGTATTCGGTCGATCCCGACCAACCAGTGCCGGGTGTCCTGCCGATCGGCCGCCCCATGGACAACGTCCGGATCCACGTGCTCGACGACGGGCTGCAACCGGCGCCGGTGGGGGTGCCCGGCGAGTTGTTCATCGGCGGTTCGGGGTTGGCGCGCGGGTACTGGGGCCAGCCAGGTCTGACCGCGGAGCGGTTCGTGGCCGATCCGTTCGGCCCGGCCGGCTCACGCATGTACCGAACCGGCGACGTTGGACGCTGGAGCCGCAGCGGGTGTCTGGAGTTCCTCGGGCGCGTCGATGATCAGGTCAAGGTACGCGGCCACCGAGTCGAACCTGGTGAGATCGTGGCGGTGCTGCTGGGTTTGTCAGAGGTGCGGCAAGCCGCGGTGATACTGCGTGAAGACCGGCCCGGCGACCACCGACTGGTCGCGTACGTGGTACCTGCCGACGACAGTGACCTGGACACCGCACTGCTGCGTCAGTTGGTGGCATCGACCCTGCCGGACTACATGGTGCCGGCCGGCTTCGTGCTGCTGGGCGCCCTCCCGGTGACTGTCAACGGCAAGCTGGACCGAACCAGGCTGCCGGCTCCCGACTATGGAACCGGAGAGGCCTGTCGGGCCCCTCGAACTCCGCAGGAAGAGGTCCTGTGTGGAATCTTCGCGGAGGTGTTGGGCGCGACCCGTGTCGGTGTGGACGACAGCTTCTTCGACCTGGGCGGACACTCCCTCCTGGCCGCCCGGCTCATCGCCCGGGTCCGTGCTGTGCTGGGCGCCGAGCTGGACCTGCGGGCGGTGTTCGACACGCCAACGGTGGCCGCGTTGACGAACCGGTTGACATCATCGAACCGGCCGGAACTGACATCGACAGCGCGTCCGGCGCGGGTGCCGTTGTCGTCGGGGCAGCAGCGTTTGTGGTTCCTGCACCGATCCGAGCCGGGGACGACGTACAACGTCCCGCTGGTTCTGCGGTTGTCCGGCGCGTTGGATCGGGACGCGTTGCTGGCGGCTGTGGGTGACGTGGTGGAGCGGCACGAGCCGCTGCGGACGGTGTTCCCCGACGAGGCGGGGGAGCCGTACCAGCGGGTGCTGTCCGGAGTCGCGCCGTGGACGCGGATCGTGGAAGTCGACCGGGACGAGCTCGACGCCGAGTTGGCGGCAGGCGCCGGGCATGTCTTCGATCTGGTTGCCGAGGCGCCGATGCGGGCGACGTTGTTCGCGGTGTCGCCGTCCGAGCACGTGCTGTTGCTGTTGTTCCACCACATCGCGGTCGACGGCTGGTCGACCACCCCGCTACTGCGGGATCTCGGTGAGGCGTATTCGTCGCGGGTCGGTGGTGAGGTGGCGCCGCAGTGGGCGTCGTTGCCGATTCAGTATGCCGACTACGCGTTGTGGCAGCGGGAGTTGTTGGCCGCCGGGGATGATCCCGCGTCGCTGATCTCCCACCAGCTGGAGTTCTGGCGGACCGCGTTGGCGGGCATGCCGCAGGAGCTGAACCTGCCGGTCGACCGGCCGCGACCGGCGGCGCCGTCGTGGGAGGGCGGACGGGTGTCGCTCGAGTTGGACGCATCGGTCCACACGGCCCTCACCGCGCTTGCTCGATCGTCGCATGTGACGCTCTTCATGGTGCTGCAGGCCGCACTGGCCGCACTGCTGACCCGGCTCGGCGCCGGCGACGACGTGCCACTGGGCACTGCGGTCGCCGGCCGCACCGACGAAGCGTCCAACGACCTGGTCGGGTTCTTCGTCAACACCCTCGTACTGCGCACCGACACCTCCGGCGACCCTGCCTTCACCACCCTGCTCGGGCGAGTCCGAGAAACCTGTCTGACAGCGATGGCGAACCAGGACGTGCCGTTCGATCGGGTCGTCGAGGCAGTCAACCCGGCCCGATCCGCATCCCGCCATCCACTGTTCCAGGTCACGCTCTCACTGAATGCCGGGCAGGTCACCGAGACGTCGCTTGGCGATCTGCGGCTGACAGTGGAGTCGGTCGAGGTTCCGGTGGCGAAGTTCGACCTCGGCTTGGGGTTGACAGAAAAACACGACAGGCGGGGAGCGCCGGCCGGCATCGACGGTGGGTTCGAGTACGCCACCGACCTGTTCGACCGCGCCACCGTCGCGATGATCGCCAGCAAGCTGGTGCGGCTGCTGGAGGCTGTCGCGGCCGATCCGGACCTGCGCGTCGGCGACCTGCCGCTGCTGTCCGAGCCGGAACGCCACCAGTTGCTGGTGACCTGGAACGACACCGCTCGCCCCGTGCCCGAGACCACCCTGCCGGAGCTGTTCGAGGCGCAGGTGGCCCGCACCCCGCACGCCGTCGCGGTGCAGGACGACGACAGCTGCTGGTCCTACACCCAGCTCGACGAGCGTGCCAACCAGGTCGCGCACTGGCTCACCAGGCACGGAGTTCGCGCCGACCATGTCGTCGGTGTGGCGCTGCCACGATCCACCGACCTCGCCGCGGCCATCATCGGCATCCTCAAGGTCGGAGCCGGGTACGTACCGCTGGATCTCGAGTATCCAGCGGACCGGCTGGACTACATGAAGGAGGACGCCGGAGTCCGGATCGTGTTGGGTGACGCGGAGATGGCGACGTCGAGATCGGAACCGACGGCCGGGGCGTGGCCGGCGCCGAAGCCCGACGGGGTCGCCTACGTGATCTACACCTCCGGCTCCACCGGCCGGCCGAAGGGAGTAGCGAACATCCACCGCGCAGTGGTGAACCGGTTGCTGTGGATGCAGCGGGAGCTCGCGCTCGACGAGTCGGATGTCGTCGTGCAGAAGACGCCGTCAGGATTCGACGTGTCGGTGTGGGAGCTGTTCTGGCCGTTGTTCACCGGAGCACGGCTGCGCTTCGCCCGCCCGGGTGGCCATCGGGACCCGGAGTACCTCAGGAACCTGATCGTCACCGCCGGTGTTACCACCGTGCACTTCGTACCGTCGATGCTGGCCGCGTTCGTGGCCGCGGATGGCCCACGGAAGGCACGCTCGCTGCGGCGGATGCTCTGCGGCGGCGAGGCGCTACCGCCGCATCTCGCCGGTGAGGTGATCGCGGCGGCACCGTGGTGCACGCTGTACAACCTCTACGGCCCGGCCGAGGCCGCCATCGACGTGACCTGGTGGCGCTGCGGTGCCGGCGATACCACCGTGTCGATCGGCCGCCCGATCGACAACATCCGGATGTACGTCCTTGATGGCGGGATGCGGCCGGTACCGGTGGGCGTGCCGGGGGAGCTGTTCATCGCCGGGACGGGCTTGGCACGTGGGTATCGGGCTCAGCCCGGGTTGACGGCAGAACGCTTTGTGGCGGACCCGTTCGGGCCGGCTGGTTCGCGGATGTACCGGACCGGTGATGTGGGCCGGTGGAACCGGGCTGGGTGCCTGGAGTACCTGGGCCGCACCGACCACCAGGTGAAGATCCGAGGTAATCGGGTCGAGCCGGGTGAGGTCGAGGCGGTTCTGCACGACCTGCCGGAGGTGTCGCAGGCGGCGGTGGTGTTGCGGGAGGACCAGCCCGGCGATCACCGGTTGGTGGCATACGTGGTGTCGGCCGACGACGGCTCTGTGGACCCGCTGAGTTTGCGCCAGTCCCTGGCGTCGGTGTTGCCGGCCTACATGCTGCCGGCCGCGTTCGTGGTGTTGGACGAGCTGCCGTTGTCCGTCAACGGCAAGTTGGACCGGGCGGCGTTGCCGGCGCCGACCTATGTGGTGGGTGGCGCCTATCGGGCTCCCCGTTCCCCGCGCGAGGAGGTCCTGTGTGGAATCTTCGCGGAGGTGTTGGGCGCGACCCGTGTCGGTGTGGACGACAGCTTCTTCGACCTGGGTGGTCATTCGCTCCTGGCGGCGCGGTTGATCGGCCGGGTTCGGGCGGTGTTGGGTGCGGAGCTCGATCTGCGTGCGTTGTTCGACACGCCGACCGTGGCAGGTTTGGTGGGCCGGTTGACACCATCGAACCGGCCGGTGTTGACACCGATGGCGCGACCGGTACGGGTGCCGCTGTCGTCGGGGCAGCAGCGTCTGTGGTTCGTGCACAGGTCCGATCCCGGGACTGCTTACAACGTTCCCTTGGTTCTGCGGTTGTCCGGCGCGTTGGATCGGGACGCGTTGCTGGCGGCTGTGGGTGACGTGGTGGAGCGGCACGAGCCGCTGCGGACGGTGTTTTCCGATGCCGCGGACGTGCCGTTTCAGCAGGTGTTGTCCGGGATCGAGCCGTGGACGCGGATCGTGGAGCTCGACGGGGACGAACTCGGCGCCGAGTTGACGAAGGCCACCGGCCACGTGTTCGACCTGGCGACGGACGCACCCGTGCGGGCGAGCCTGTTCGCGGTGTCACCGTCCGAGCATGTGCTGCTGTTGCTGTTCCACCACATCGCGGTCGATGGTTGGTCGATGTCGCCGTTGCTGCGGGATCTCGGCGTCGCCTACCGGGCACGGGCCGGTGGCCAGGCACCACGATGGACGCCGCTACCCGTTCACTACGCCGACTATGCGCTGTGGCAGCGAGAACTGTTGGGGGAACGCGAGGATGGCGACAGCCTGATGTCCCAGCAGCTCGAGTTCTGGCGTTCGGCGTTGGCGGGCCTGCCGCAGGAGCTGAGACTGCCGGCCGACCGGTCACGGCCGGCGGTGCCGTCGTGGGTCGGCGGTTGGGTGCTGTTCGAGTTGGACGCGGCGGTGCATCAGCGGCTGCGGGATGTGGCGCGGCACTGCGGCGCGACGTTGTTCATGGTGTTGCAGGCGGGGTTGGCCGCGCTGCTGACCCGGCTCGGCGCGGGTACCGACATTCCCATCGGGACGCCCGCCGCGGGCCGAACCGATGACGCGCTGAACGATCTCGTGGGGTTCTTCGTCAACACCTTGGTGCTGCGTGCGGACGTGTCGGGCGATCCGAGCTTCACCGCGTTGGTGGGACGGGTGCGGGAGGCCTACCTTGCCGCGTTGGCGAACCAGGACGTGCAGTTCGACCAGGTGGTGGAGGCGGTCAATCCGGCCCGATCGGCATCCCGGCACCCCCTGTTCCAGGTCATGCTCGCGCTGCAGAACAACGAAGAGGCGACGCTCGACCTCGACGGTGTCACGGTGGATCCCTCCTGGGATGACGTCGAGTTCGCCACCACGGCGAAGTTCGACCTGTCGTTCGGTTTGCTCGAGCGCTGGGAGGGTGACGCATCGGCTGGCATCGAGGGGAACCTGGAGTTCGCCGCCGAGTTGTTCGACCGGGAGACCGCGCGGGTGATCGTCGATCGGTTCGTGCGGTTGTTGGCGGCGGTGGCGGCTGATCCGCGGGTGCGGGTGGGTCGGGTGGATGTGTTGGGCGTTGGTGAGCGGGACCGGTTGTTGGAGTGGGGCAGTGGTCCGGATGCGCCGGTGGTGGGGGAGAGCGTCGTCGGGTTGTTCGAGGCGCAGGTGGAACGCGGTCCGCATGCTCCCGCAGTGGTGTCCGGGATGGAGTCGTTGAGCTACGCCGAGTTGAATGCGCGGGCGAATCGGTTGGCGTGGTTGCTGATCGGTCGTGGGGTGGGACCGGAGGATGTCGTTGGGTTGGTGTTGCCGCATTCGCCGGAGCTGGTCGTGGCGATGCTGGCGGTGCTCAAGGCCGGCGCGGCGTATCTGACGGTGGATGTGGATCATCCGGCCGAACGGGTCGGGCTGGTGTTGAGGGACGCCGAGCCGGTATGTGTGCTGGCCGTAGGGGCGACGGTGGCTGGTCTTCCGGGCACTGGTGTGCCGGTGGTCGTGCTGGACGACAGCGACGTGCACGCAGTGATGGCCGGCGGGCCGGCCGTCGATCCGGGTGATGGGGATCGCCGGTGTTCGTTGCGGGCGTCCCATCCGGCGTATGTGCTCTATACGTCGGGCTCGACGGGTAGGCCGAAGGGCGTGCTGGTCGAGCATCGGTCCGTGGTGGACTACCTGACCTGGACCAGTCGCTCGTATTCGGGAGCGCGGGGTGTGACGGTGTTGCATACCCCGGTCGGGTTCGACTTGACGGTGACCGCGTTGTACACGCCGTTGGTGACGGGTGGTTGCGTGGTGTTGTCGTCGCTGAAGGGCGACGAATCGCCGGTTGCGTCTGATGGGTTGCCGTTCACGTTCATCAAGGCGACGCCGAGTCATCTGCCACTGCTGGCTGACGCGGAATGGGACTTCGCACCCGACGCGGAGTTGCTGCTCGGTGGTGAGGCCCTGTCCGGGGAAGCACTCCAGAACTGGCGCCGCATCCATCCTGACAGCACTGTCTGGAACGTGTACGGCCCGACCGAGGCCACGGTGAACTGCACCGAGTACCGGATACCGGCGGGTCAGCCGATCCCGGCCGGGCGAGTACCGATCGGCCGCCCGCAAGGCAATGCTCGGATGTACGTCCTCGATGACGGGCTCCAGCCGGCTCCAGCCGGTGTGCCGGGCGAGCTGTACATCGCCGGACCGGGACTGGCGCGAGGATACCGGGGCCGGCCCGGCCTGACCGCCGAACGGTTTGTGGCGGATCCGTTCGGGCCGACCGGTTCGCGCATGTACCGAACCGGCGACATAGGACGGTGGAACCACGACGGGTGTCTGGAGTTCCTCGGTCGTGCAGATGATCAGGTGAAGGTGCGGGGGCATCGGGTCGAGCCGGGTGAGATCGAAGCGGTGCTGCTGGGCGTGTCCGGGATACGGCAAGCGGTGGTGATCCTGCGTGAGGACCAACCCGGCGACCACCGGTTGGTGGCATATGTGGTCGGGGACGAGGACGCCGAGCTGGACACGGTGCGACTGCGCCGGTTGGTGGGGGCGGTGTTGCCGGACTACATGGTGCCGGCCGGTTTCGTGCCCCTGGACGCGTTGCCGTTGACCGTCAACGGCAAGCTGGACCGAACCGCGTTGCCCGCACCGGACTACGTGGCGGGCGGTGCCTGTCGAGCTCCGTGTACTCCGCGGGAAGAGGTCCTCTGCGAAATCTTCGCCGAGGTGTTGGGCGTCGCCCGTGTCGGCGTGGACGACAGCTTCTTCGACCTGGGCGGACACTCACTACTCGCGATCCAACTCATCGGTCGAGTCCGCGTGGTGCTGGGTGTCGAGATCGACCTGCGGACGGTCTTCGACGCACCGACCGTCGCGGGTCTGCTGGCGGACCGGCCCGCGAGCCGGTCGCTGGATGTTCTCCTGCGGCTGGGGTCCGAGGGTGCGGAGCCGCCGCTGTTCTGCGTCCATCCCGCGCTCGGCATGAGCTGGTGCTACTCCGGGCTGGTCCGGAACATCGCGCCCGGGCGGCCGGTATACGGCCTGCAGACCAGAGGTCTGCTGGAGACCGACCGGCTACCGGGCAGCGTGGAGGAGATGGCGGAGGATTACCTGACCGAGATTCGGTCGGTTCAGCCGCACGGGCCATACCACCTGCTCGGCTGGTCGTTGGGTGGGCTCGTCGCGCACGCGATCGCCACCCGGCTACGTGACGAGGGCGAGCAGGTTGCTCTGTTGGCGCTGATGGACTCGTACCCGTTGGCCGGGCGTCTCCCCGCCGGGCCCGCGAACTGGCCCGAGGTGCTCGCCGTGCTGTGCGCCGAGCCGACGGCCACCGTGGAGTCCAGCCTGGGTGCGCTGCCCGCCGCCTCCGCGCCCGACGACGTCGCGGCGGTCGCGCGCGAGCACAACCCGGTGCTGGCATCGTTGGCCGTCCACGAGGTGACCGCGCTGACCAACGCCGTCGCCAACCATCTCGCCATCGCCCGGCGGTTCGTGCCCGCGACGTTCGACGGCGACGTCGTGTTCTTCAGAGCGACGGAAGGCAAGCCGGAGGGCGCATCGACCGTCGACCTCTGGCGGCGGTACGTGACGGGCAGGATGATCGTGCACGACATCGACTGCGCGCATCTGGAGATGACCGATCCGGTCCCGCTCACCGAGATCGGCAGCACTCTCGCGTCGTTCCTGGGATCTCTCCCCGCCAGGGTCGGCTCCTCGTGATGTGGAACGAAGGGCCGCGGGCGCCGGGCGTTACGGTACGGGTTGGACGATCCGTGCGCGCAGCGCCATCACTCCGGCGGTCGCGGCCCTCGCGGCGTCCGCCGGGTCGTCGCCGACGGCGATGACGTATCCGATCCGGTCCTGAAAGGAGTGTCGCAGCACAATCGGCTGCGCCGGCTGGCGGGTGAGGCCGACCTCCACGACTCCCGGAACGTGCCTGGCTTCGGCCAGGCCTTCGACGACGGTCAGGTAGCCGGGAGTCTCGGCGACGAGGAACCGGATCGAGGCCGCCCGGTCGCGCTTCCGCGTCGACGGTACGAGGTGGCCAGCCGCCCGGGCCACGGTCCGACCGATCAGATCGACTCCGGTGGCCTCGTGGACCATGCGCGGGATCATGCCACCGGCAAGCCGGGGGTTGACCTCGATGATCCGGGGCTGCCCGGCAGTGGACAGGCGAAGCTCCACATGAGCCGGACCCCACCCCAGACCGAGTGCGCGCAGCGCGGCGCCGGCCGCATCGCCGAGCGCGACCGCCACGCCGGGAGGGACTACGGCAGGGAAGTCGTGACCCGTTTCCACGAAATGCGGCAGCGGCCCGAGGTGCTTGCGGGTGACGCCGATGACCTGATCGTCGAACGTCTCCACCGAGTACTCGGTGCCGGACAGGTACTCCTCGACGAGAACCGCATGCTGTGGTGGGATGCCGAGCTGCTTCGGATCGGCGGTCAGCACCGCGCGTGCCGCGTGTTCGACCGACGCCAGGGTCTCGCACCTGCGGGTAGCGACCGAACCGGAGCCGGTGACCGGCTTGACGACCACCGGCAGCCCGATTCGTTCGGCCGCCGCGGCCGCCTCGGCCGGCGTCCGGGCCGCGGCGGACTCGGCACTCGGCACGCCGGCGGCGCGCAGCCGCGCGCGTTGGGTGGCTTTGTCCCGGCACCCGCGAACCGCCGGTGGGTCCGGGTGGGGGAGGTCGAGCATCCTGGCAACCTCGGCGGCGGTGGCGATGTGGTACTCGGAGCTGCTGAACACACCGGCTACCGGCCCGCGCAGCTCGGCACAGGCGGCACGGACCCGCGCCGGGTCGGAGGTGTCGATGACCCGGACATCGACCGAGTCCTCAGCGAGGTACGGATAGCGGTGGGGGTCGCGCGCCATCACGACCGGCCGCAGCCCAAGCTCGTGGGCCTTCGCGCAGAACAGCCGGCCGGACCCCGTGGTGTTGCTCTCGACGAGCACGAGCCAGCTCATGAGGCTCCCATGAACGAGTCCGCCGCCCGCGCCAACTCGGCGTCTGCGGTGGCCACCGACGTCTGCCAACTCTGCCGCCACCGCAGGTGGCCTGCCCAGGCGGCGTACGCATACCGGTACGCGCAGGAGAACGCACCCGGCCCACCGCCGTAAGCGAGCGAGCGCACCACCTGCGACGGATCGAGCTCGTCGAGCCCGAGCTCGTCCCGCCAACCAGCTGGTCCGAACGCGGTCAGCTCGGTCGAGCCGGCGTCAACGGCCCGCCGTACCGCCTCGCCCACCTGGTGATGAGCGGTGCGAAACGGCATGCCGCCGCGCACCAGCCGGTTCGCGACCGTGGTGGCAACGGTGAAGCCGTTCTCGGCCCGGTGCGCCATCCGCTCGCGGACCGGGCGGGCGCCACCGACAAGCACCTGGCCGAGTAGCACCGCCTCGTCCGCCGCGTGCAGGCCGGGCCACATCCGGTTGACTCCTTCGGTCCCGACCTCGATGGAGTTGGTGAACGGCGTACCGGCCATGGTGGCGGCCGCCGCGGCCCACGCGCCCAGCGCCTGGCCTGGCTTCGCCTTCAGGTGCTCGAGGAGAAACGCGTTGCGCTTCTGCGGCATCGCCGAGCTGCCGCCGACCAGCCGGTCCGGAAAGCCGACGAACCCGAACTCCGTGGTGCTCCAGAGCTGGAAATCGGTGGCCAGCCGGCTGAGCGTGACGCAGAGACCGGCTGCCGCGGCGAGCAGCCGCAGCAGGACGTCCCGGCTCGCCACGGCGTCCAGTGCGTGCGCGGTGGTGTGCGAGAAACCCAGTAGCTGGGCGGTTCGTGCCGGGTTGATCGGCAGGTCCGTCCCGGCTACCGCGCCGGCCCCCAAGGGGCAGGTGTCGAGCCCGTCGGCCGCCGCGACCAGCGCGTCGATCTCTCGACTCACCGCGCGCGCCACACCGAGCAGGTAGTAGCCGTAGCCGACCGGCATGGCCGCCTGGAAGTGCGTGTAGATCGGCATGACCACCGATTCGTAGACGCGTGCCCTGGCCAGCAGGATGGCCTCCAGTCGGGTGGCCTGTTCGGCGAACTCCAGCAGCCACCGCCGGACGCGTAGACAGACGAGGGTGGCCTTCAGGTCGTTGCGGGAGCGGCCGGTGTGGAGCACGCCACCGACCTCCGCGCCGAGCCGTTCGATCAGATACCGCTCATACATCAGGTACGACCCGTGCGGCGCGGGCCTGTCGGCCAACGGAGCCAAGTCCTGGGTTGCCAGGTCCGTCAGGCACCGCAACAGCGCGCGGGCGGCCTCGGTGCTGATCACCTGTTGTTCGGCGAGCATCACCACGTGGGCCCGATCCACGGTCATCATCAGCGAGAGCTCACCCTGAAGGCTGGCAGGTGACGGCTCGCCGTAGACCACCCGCTGCGTGCGCAGTCCCAGCTCGCCCCGAATCCTCCCGACGGGTGTGGTCATGACGAACGAGCCAGGGCCTCGGCACCGGACATCACCTCGGCGTAGGACCGGCGTTGCCAGGCATACCAGGTCCATACCTCGTCGGAGTAGGCCGGCCGGTCGACCTCGGTCGGCTCGGACGGCAACGGGGCGTGGCGGTGTCCCTCGGTGGTCAGCCACTGATCGTCGTACACGGTGTCCAGGTAGCGGTACCCCTCGTCGGGCAGCATCACGACGGTGAGCGCCTCCGAGTTGGTGCGAGCCCACCAGCGGGCCACCAGATAGGCCGCCCCGCTGGTCGGCCCCATGAACAGCGCGTGACGCTGGTGCAGCTGCCGGGTCGCGAGGTACGCCGCCGAGGCCGAGCACCAGTGCACGCTGTCGAACACGCGGTGATCCAGGTTGTCGGGCATCACGCTCATCCCCAGCCCCCGCAGCGATCGCGGACGGTCCTCGTGTCCAAAGAGGAGACTGCCCGGGGTGTCCACCCCGACCGCCTGGCACTCGGGAAACACGGAACGCAGACTCGTCGCGGCTCCGCACATCGAGCCGCCGGAGCCGACCGGACCGACCACGCAGTCCACCTGCCCGAGCGCCTCCACCAGAAGCTCCGCGACCACCGCGTAGGAACGGGGGTTGTCGGGATTGGTGTACTGCTCCGGGCAGAAACTGTCCGGATGGTTGGCCCGGATCTCCGCCAACCGGCTCAGCCGGGCGGCCTGGTAGCCGCCGACCTGGCTGCCGGTCTCCGCGCCGACCTTCTCCACCACCGTGCCCAGATCGGTCAACCTGCGAAGCAGCCGGTCATCGATGACCGGGTCGCTGACCAGAACCAGCTTCCGATTCAGGTGCACCGCCTGCATCGCCAGCGCCAGCCCGAACGTTCCCGAGGTGGTTTCCACGATCACCGTCTCGGGCCCCAGCAAGCCCTCCTCCGCGGCACGGCGCAGGATGTACCGGGCTGGGACCAGCTTCATCAGCGTGAAGCATGCCGCGTACAGGTTCGGCGCCAGCCGGACCAGCCGAGGCAGTTGGTAGGCCTCGGCCGACTCCGGGGAACTCGTGCGGATCCCCATCAGACGGGCACCTCGGCGTGGCTGTCGGGCCGGCCGCCGCTCGAGTTGTGGCCGAACGCCGCCACGGCCAGCCCGAATCCGACCTGTTCGGGGGTGAATGCGTGGTCGACCCGGTCGATCCCGATGACGGCGGTCAACGGTAGACCCAGCATCTCGATGGCGGCCTTGCACTCGGACACGGTCTCCTCGATCCCCGGTTGGCGTGCGTCGAAGATCAGTCCAGCCACGGTGCCGCTGTGGGCGACCTGCACCCCGGCTCCACCGAGCCGCCGGGACAGCTCGATCAGGTCGGGCAGGCTCGGCTTGGGCAGGAACCGCTGGTTGATCCGCGCGCTCGCGGTGGCCACGCGGCCGAGCAGCGCGACGTCGCCGGTGGCGACCGCTCGGCGCAGGCCCGCCCGCAGCACCCGGAAGCGGGCGAGCTCATCGTCGTGGTACCTGGCCGACGGCCGGCGCAGCGTGTCGACGGTGGCGCCCGGGTCGGTGTTGGCACCCACGACCGCCAGCGGAGGCAACCGATGCCCGAGGCTTTCCAGCATCAGCCCGTCGCGATTGGCGAACAGGACCACCCGGTCGTCGAACATGATGGAATCCGAAGCGGACTCCGCCTGTACCGCCAGCCGGCCCACCTCCTCGCGGGACAGTGCCACTCCGTGGTGACTGGCGACGGCTCGGATGGTGGCCGTCACGTCGCTGGTCGAGGAGCCCATCCCCACTCCATGGGGGACGTTGCTGGTGATCTCGATCTGCCCGCCGGGCACGGGCGACGTGTGCCGCCGAAGTTCGTGAAGCGTCAGGATCGCGGCCCGGCGTGACTTCGTCAGCTCGGGCCGGCACGCGATGTCGTCATAGTGACCGGGGTAGAACACCGCCCGGCTTCCCCAACCCGGCAGCGGCAGCGTCACGAGCGCACGCCGCCGGCGTCCGGCGTCTTCTTCGAAGGTGCCTTGTAACAGCTCTCCGTGATGAGCCAAGGCGTAGCCGACCCCTACCACGTCAGACCCGCGCAACCGTGCAAGTCGACGTCGGCGGCCGCTGGCAGTCCACAGTGGGCCATGCTGCCCATGCGGACCTGCCAAGCCGCGGCGGCGTCGAGGAATGCGTTGTTGCTCTCCTCTGCTCCCACCGAGACTCGGACACCCTCGTCTGGGAAGACCCGGACTCCGATTCCTCGTTCGTCGCACCACTGGCCGAATGCGCTCGACGCTCCGTCGAGACGCAGCCAGAGGAAGTTGGCCTCACTGGCGGGCACCTCCCACCCGCCGTCGAGCAGCGTCGTCCGCATCCGGGCCCGTTCGGCGACGACGGCATCGACCCGCTTCCGCACCTCGTCGCGCGCCTGGAGCGCCGCGATTGCTGCCGCCTGCGCTGCCGTGCTCACCGAGAAGGGCAGGCACGCCGTGCGCAGACGCGTGACGATGTACGGATCGCCGATCAGATACCCGGCGCGCAGGCCCGCGATCCCATAGGCCTTCGAGAAGGTTCGCAGCACGACCACGTTGGGGCGGCCCCGGCGCAGGCTGAGACCGTCGGGTGCGTCGGGGTCGCGGACGTACTCCCGATAGGCCTCGTCCAGGGCGACCACACAGTCCGGCGGCACCCGGTCGAGGAAGTCCTCGAACTCGGTCCGATGGACCACGGTGCCGGTCGGGTTGTTGGGGTTGCAGACGATGACCATCCGGGTTCGTGAGGTCACCGCGTCCGCCATTGCCCGCAGGTCGTGGACGTCGCGCACCAACGGGATCCGCCCGCTGCGAACGCCGGCCAGTTCGGCGAGCACAGGGTAGAGCTCGAACGAACGCCACGCGTGCAGGACCTCCGCTCCCGGCTCGGCGACGGCTTGGAAGAGCATCTGTAGCAAGGAGACCGACCCGGCGCCGAGCGCGATCTGGTCGTCGGAGACGCGGTACAGCGTGGCGAGGTCGCGGATCAGCGCGGCACCATGGAAGTCCGGGTAGCGGTTCGCCGCGGCGACCGCCGCCGCCACCGCCTCGACCACACCCGACGGCGGATCGTGCGGGGACTCGTTCGCCTCGAGCAGGTGCGTGTGGACGCCGGCAGAGCGCACGGCCGGTCCCGGCTGATACGCGGTGAGGTCGTCCAACACGGGACGCAATCGGGGGCGGCGCATCTGTCCTCCACGATGGCGGGTTGAGATATCTCATGAGCTCAACACGAACAATAGACGGCAATATTGTGGCGAGCAAAGGGTCGACGCTGTTGGGAACACAATGCCAGCTCCCACTGGACGACCCGCGATGGACATAGAAAAATAGTGTCGATCAGGAATACCGGACCTTGTTTCACTTTCTCACCATTGGAGTGACGTGTGAACAGTAACCTCTCCAGTGAAACCGCGGCTGATCTGGCCGCCACCGCGGCGCTGCTCGAGATCGCCGAGGGACTGGGTCTCTCGCCACTACTCGACCGAGCCGAGCCGTTCACGCTCGCGGAGCTCGCGGACACCGGCCGCTTCGCCGAGGAACGCGCCGCCGGACTGCTCGAGGCCCTGCTGGCCGCCGGCCTCGTGGAACGGACCGGTGATCCGCACAAGTTCCTGCCGTGTGAGGACATGGCCGACCGCCGGTACGAGTCGGGCTACCTGTCGTGGGCGCTGAACGCGAACCGTCCGTACGTCGAGAACGCGCCCGAGATTCTCCGAAGTCCCGACGGAGCCACCGAGAAGTACCAACGCGACGGTCGTCGGGTGGCGGTGTCCTCGCGTTGGGTCGGGTCGAAGGGCTTCTACCCGTCGGCGCTCTCCGCCATCCTCGAGTTCCAGCCGGGGCGGATCGCGGACCTGGGCGCCGGAGCCGGTGCGTTGGTGATAGATGTGCTGCGTACGCTCTCCACCACGAGCGGGGTGGTGCTCGACATGAGTCCGGCCGCCTGCGAGGAGGCCACGCGAGCCGCCGGTCGAGCGCGTGTGCGGGACCGGCTCCAGGTGGTGAACCGGCGGATCGAGTCGCTTGTGGACGACCCGTCGCCAGTGCAGGGCGCTGACCTCGTTCACGCGGGCTTCGTAATGCACGATGTCGTTGCCGATCCCGAAACATTCGACGCGGTCCTGCGCGGTTGCCGTGCGGCCATGGTGCCGGGTGGCCGGCTGGTGGTCACCGATGCGATTCCGTATTCGGCCGATTCGCGCGAGCGCAGGTTCAGTGCCCTTTTCACCTATCTGCATGCCGAATTCATGGGAGTCCGGCTGCCCACCGAAGGACAGTGGGAGGCGGCGTTTCGCGGCGCCGGCTTCGCGGAAGTGACCTGTGTGGAGCTGCGGCTGCCGACCGCCCGGATGTTCGTCGCCACCGCCTGAGGGACGCTTGACCCCGGCCAGCCGGTCTGCACACCTCACGAGGCGGTGGCCGCTTTCCGCAGCGCCAGGGCGACGTCGACGACGAGGTCCTCCTGTCCCGCAATCACCTGCCGCCGCCCCAGCTCGAAGAAGACATCGCGTGGATCGACTCCTTCTTTGCCGGCCACATCCAGCACGCGGTTCTTGAATCCGGAGAAGACGCCCGCGAGGCCGCTCACCAGGCTGACCGAACTGATCGTCGGGGGCGCCGGCATGAGCTCGCGCTCCGCGATGTCGGCCGCGTCCAGGAGGGCGTACAGGTCGATGCCGGTGGCGTACCCCATCCGTTCCAGAACCGGCACCACGACCTCCAGTTGGGTGTTGCCGGCTCCGGCCCCGAAACCTCGAGCGCAGCCATCGATGATCCCGGCGCCCGCTTCCACGGCCGCGACCGAGTTGGCCACCGCCATTCCCAGGTTGTTGTGTCCGTGGAAGATCACCGGCACGTCGACCGCCGCCGTGATGGCGGTGATCCGCTCACCGACGTCGGTCGGCAGGTAGTGGCCGGCCGAGTCGAAGATGCCGACGGCGGTCGCGCCGAACTCCACCATCTGGGCGCACTCGTCGGCGAGTTGCCGCGGGCTCGCCATGTGGCTCATCAACAACACGCCCTGCCCTTCCACCTCGGCGTCACGCAGGAAATCCAGGTGGCGCTCGGTGAGGTCGCTCTCGGTGCAATGGGCGCCGATTCGCACCACGTCGACGCCGCGCGCGATCGCGTCTCGCAGGTCGGTGGTGGTGCCCCAGCCGGGCAGCATGAAGACCGCCATCTTGCTGTGTGGCAGGGCATCGCGGACAACCGACTGCATCTCGGCGTCACTCAGCTTCGCGAGGCCGACCTGCAGCGAGGACGCGGCCAGGCCGTTGCCGTGGCCCACTTCGACCACTGGGACGCCGGCCGCGTCGGCGGCGGCCGCGTATGCGCGCAGCTGATCCTTGCCGAGTAGGTGGCGCACCGCGTGGTGACCGTCGCGAAGGCTTGGGTCGTAGATGAGCACCTGCCGCGGGTGGCCGGCGGTGGCTTTCGCGTTCTGGTTCATGGCACCTCCGCGGCGACCATCGGGATACGGCGGGCCGCGTGCTGCTCGGCGATGAGGATGGCGGCAGAATTGATGATGTCGAGGTTTCCGGCGTACCGCGGGATGCGGTCACCCGAGGCCGCGACCTCCACGGCGACGAAGGCCCGCTCCTCGGTCACCGTGCAGGCGGTCACCCGATAGCCGGGAACGAACGCGCGGACCTCGGCGGCCGCCGAGGCCGCGAGCGCGCGCACCGGTTCGGTCTCGAGCCCGGGCGCCACTATGGACATCGCGACGCGGAACATCGTCGGCGGTCGGGCAGGGCTGAGGTTGACGATGGTCTTGACGCGGTCGACGCCGGTGAAGGTACGGACGGCGTCCTGCGTCGTCTCGATGTACTCGTCCAGGTTGAGCCGGGTGGCGCGGCCCACGCTCCGGCTGGCGGCCGTCGTGACCAACTCGATGTACTCGGCCCGGTACCGCCGGGCGATCCGGTAAAGGACCGGGATGGCCGCCTGGCCGCCGCAACTGATCAAGTTGACGTTCGGGTATGCCGACGCGTCGTGCGCATTGACCGTGGGAACCACCATGTGCCCGACCATGCTGGGCGTCAGGTCGATCAGCGTCGTCCCGAGGGGTTGCAACCGGGCCCAGTGCTCGGCGTGCGACGTCGCGTTGGTGGCGTCGAAGACGACGTCGAACGGGCGGGTTGCCGCGACCACGGACTCAATGCCGTTGGCGGCCGTCAGATAGCCCATTTCGGCGGCGTTGCGCAGGCCGCGGGCCTGATCATCGCGGCCCACCACCAACTGACAGTCCAATGAAGACGACCGCCGGATCTTGGTGATCAGGTCGATGCCGATCAGGCCCGCGCCCAGCACGGCCACCGTCAAAGGTTCACGTTGGTTCATGGGAATACTGTCAGCCGTTTGTCGGGGTCAGCGGGGAGGACGTCCGCTGTGCCAGCAGGTCTGCGACATGGGCGACCGTCGCGGTGTCGACCAGCTCGTCGTCACTGACCTCGACGCCGTAACGCTTGCTGAGCACAAGGGACAGTTCCACCATCCCGAGAGAGTCCAGACCGGCCTCCTCGAGGGTGGCCTCGGGTCGTATGTCGTCCGCTACCAACTGAAGGTCGTTGACCAAAATGGACTTGAGCTGCTCGTACAAGGTTTCCTCCCAGTATGCATTGCTATAGAGGACTCTTCAGGTCGGGCCAGACGACCGTGGTCGCTCCCCAGGTCAGGCCGCCGCCGAAAGCCGTGAGAAGGATCCTGTTGTCCGGCACCAGGAAACCTGCCGCGGTCGCTTGTGCCAGCAGGATCGGTATCGAGGCGCCAGCTGTGTTTCCCACGTCCTGGATGTTCTGCGCTCGGCGTTCTGGCGGGATGCCCAACTCGGCCGCGACCGCCGAGAGTATGCGGGCGTTCGCCTGGTGGGCAACCAGCCAGTCGACCTCTTCCATGCGCCAACCAGCGGCCGCGGCGGCCGCTCGGGCCGACTGACTCATTCGATCCACGGCCATCCTGAACACCTCGCGCCCACGCATCTGGAAGTAGCCGCTCCGCGCGCCGGCTGGGTGTTCGGCGGCCGCCTGCGCCCCGTCGCGAGGGTTCACGGAGATGAGGTCACCCCGCTGGCCGTCGCTGCCGAGCGCGATCGGTCCGATGGCGCCCGGTTCATCGCTCAGCCCACTGCGCAGCACCACCGCGCCGGCGCCGTCACCGAAGATCGGAACGGTGGCCCGGTCGTGGGGGTCCAGGAGGGTGGTGAACTTCTCGGCCGCGATGAGCAGTATCCGGTCCGCGAGGCCGGAAGCGATGAATCCGACGGCTGTCGCCAGTCCGTAGAGAAAGCCCGTGCACACGGCGGAGACGTCGAAGGCGGCGATCCCGGTCAGGCCCAACCGGGCCGCGACGTCGGGGGCGGTCGCCGGGCATGGCCGGTCCGGAGTGGTCGTGGCCAACACCAGTGCCTGAACATCGCCGCCGCCCGCGGACTCGAGAGCCCTGGTTCCCGCCTCGACCGCCAGCTGCGCGGTCGTGATCTCGTCCGTGGCCACCCGCCGGGTCAGGATGCCGGTCCGGCTGCGAATCCATTCCTCCGAGGTGTCGAACCGCGCACAGAGGTCCTTGTTGGTCACCTCGAGGGGCGGCAGCCAGCAGCCGATGCCACAGACGACCGCGGCGTCGTCCCGCGCGCCGGCGGCCTTCATCGGTCCTCATCGGAGCGGAGTCCCGTCCGGAACAGCCGCCGCGTCATGCCTCGGCTCCCACGTGGACGGTGACCGAGCCGAGCCGGTCGAACTCGGCGACGAACTCGTCACCGGGATTCATGGCGACCGCGGCGTGCAGAGCACCGGTCATGACCAGGTGGCCGGCCTCAAGTGCGATGCCGTGCTCTCCGAGGGTGTTCGCGAGCCAGGCGACGACGGCGACCGGATCACCGAGGGCGGCGGCGCCGGCCCCGGTGGCCTCGAGCTCGCCGTTACGCGTGAACACCATGCCGATCAGCCGGGGGTCGAGATCCGCCACCGGTACGGCGCGGTCGGCAAGCACGACGGCGCCGTTGGACGCGAGGTCGGCGATGGTGTCGGCGAGCATGACCCGCCAGTCCTCGATCCGGGAGTCGACGATCTCGAGGCCGGCAACCACCTCCGTGATCGCCGCACGTGCCTGGTCGTGGTCCACGCCGGGGCCGGCGAGGTGGGTGCCCAGCCGGAATACGATCTCGGCCTCGACCTTGGGGTTGATGAACCTGCCCACGCTGATCGTGTCGCCGTCGGCGTACATGGTCGACGCCAGGACGGGTCCGTAGTCCGGTGTGTCGACACCGAACATGCGCTGCATCGGCGCTGAGGTCAGCCCGGCCTTGTAGCCGATGACGTGGTCGCCGTCGGCGAGCAGCATCGTCACGAGCTCCTGCTGGATCGCGTAACCGTCCGCCATGCCCAATGTCGGCTCCTGGTCGGTGAATGGCGCGATCGGCTTGCGCGTAGCGCGTGCCTCGTGGAGCGCCTGCGCCTTGGACTGGAGGTCGGGAACGGACATGGGGTTCAGCTCCTTTGTGTCCAACTGCGCGTCGCGCAAGGGTTGGACAACGCATCGCCGCTCATGGGTCAGGCCATCGTGCGGGTTTCGAGATCCTCCGCGAGCTGGAGCCACTCGTCTGCGCAACGACGCGCCAGCGCGGCCACGGAGTAGGTGCTGTGGGGCGGCACCTTGTCGACGACATGGTGTCTTTCCTCGGGTTGGATGGCACGAGAGGTGACCCAGCGCAGCAGCGTTCGCCCCGCCTCGGTCAGCCGCAGAGACGGGTCGTTCTTCAGGCCCTGCAGTATCGTGGTGACGGTGGTCTCGGGTGCACCGTTGACCGGCACGGGTACCGGTCGCCCGTTCTTCGGTGCGGGGGCGATGCGCCGGCGTCGAGCATTCCGGACCGGGTCTTCCCCGCGGCGGATGCGCTCGCGGACGTCGCGGACGGTGGTTGGGGATACGCCTGCGTCCTTCGCGATCTCCCGCAACGAGGCGGTCGGGCGGTTCTTGATGATCTCGGAGGCTCTTCGGCGCCCCACGGTGTTGTCAAGTGGGCGGACACGACCGTCCTTGCCTATCCGCTCGCCGGTGCCATCCTCCGTTCCCAGCCGCCGCCGGATGCCGCTGATGGTCCGGACTCCGAGTCCGGTGGCTTCGGCGATCACGGAATCCGACCAGGCTGGGCAGAAACCGATGATCCGCTCGGCGGCTGCCATCCGGTCGTGCAGCGACAGGGGGAGACCGTGCGTGATGTTCGCCTTGACGGCGACCAGGAACGCCTCGTGTTCCGAACCGTCGAACAACCTGGCTTCGATGGTGTCGTCGCCGCGAAGCAGCGCCGCACCGAGTCGGTGCACCCCGTCGATGATACGCATCGATCCACAATGGACGATTATGGGCGGAAGCTTCGCGTCGATACCGGCGAGCATGCGGACGTGTTCGTCGTCCGCGCCGCCCAGCCGCGGCGAGTCGGCGACCAGCACCGACCTGACCGGTAGCCGCTCGGTCTTCGTGTCGACGTGCCGGATGTCGATGTCGGGTAATCGCTCGTTGCGGCGTGCGTCCCGCTGCGCCCCCATCAATTGCCTCCGTCCCCTCACCGTTGACAGGCCCCCGGCCATACACGGAAATCGGTCTGCGACATAGCCAGGGATCTTCAGCGTCGACCATGGAGTGCGTGAGTGGCAGGTTCCCCCGGTAACCGATATGGCCGCTGACCTGAATTCAGCGTAGGCCGCCGGCCGTGCCGACGACAAGGCGGCTCCACTGATCCGGACGCCCGCGGTTCTGCCGGTGTTCTGCTTGCTTTCTGCCGGTGCACAGCTAATCCCGGTCGCTCGGAATGGCGGCTCGACTTCTCACTTGGTGGAGCTCGACACTTTCCGGAGCTTCGTGTTGACCGAGCCATCGGCCCTGCGGTCGGTCTCATCCGCCATGTCGGCGAGCTCAGCCGCGTAGGCGCGAAGGAGCTTGTGGGTCCCGAAGTGTCCCGGGCGTCGCTCCACGATCAGGTGCGCATGAGACAGCTCACCGAACGCGACCCGAGCTTTCCGCTCCGGGATGCCGGCGAGTATGGCTCCGGTCGCCGGTACGAGGTCGACGGTCTGTTCGCGTCCGAACAACCTGAACAGTTGTGCGGCTTCGGCGCTGAGCGCGTGGTACGACAAGCTGAAACTGGTCCGCACGTCCGAGCTCGTGTCAAAGCCGAAGGCATCCAGCGCTCGGTGCGCGTCGCGTAGCTCCGCGGCCCAGGTCGCCAAGGGAAAGTTGGGGCCCGCCACCGTCCGGCTGGCGAACATCGCCATGGCCAGTGGGAGCCGTGCGCATCGGTCGATGATCTCGTCGACGGCCGACAGCTCGGCCAGGACCCGATCTCTGCCGAGGCGGCGCGCCATCAACTCGCGCGCCTCCGTCTTGGTGAGCAGGTCGACCGTGAGCGGATTGGCGCCCTCCGCCGCGATCAGTCCGGTCAACTGGTGGCGACTGGTGACCACCACCATGCAGCCGGGCGTGCCCGGCAGCAGCGGCCGCACCTGCTCTACGTCTCGGGCATTGTCGAGCAGGATCAGCACCCGGCGGCCGTGGAGGAGGCTGCGGTACAGGCAAGCCTGTGCGTGCAGGTCCGGGGGGAGTTCTTCGCTCGGCACACCGAGCGAGCGGAGCAGGCTGCAGATGGCCTGCGACGACGGCAGGGGATCGCGGATGTCGAACCCGTGCAGGTCCACATATATCTGCCCGTCGGGGAAGCGGTCACCGACCCGATGTCCCCAGTGGACGGCCAGCGCGGTCTTACCGACTCCGGGCCCACCCACCACAGCGGCGATGACCACGGTAGGCGCGTTGTCCGCGCGCTCCAGGAGCGCGTCGAGCTGCGCAAGCTCACCGGCCCGGCCGGCGAAGACCGGCGTATTCATCGGCAACTGTGTGGGCACGGTCCACCCGGTGGGCGATGACCGCGCCGGCTTGCCGGCTGCCACGTCCGAACCGGCGGCGGCCGGCAAGGGCGGACCATCGGTCGCTGGGAGGGACGGCGCTGCCATCGCTGCCATCCGTCGTCGGTCCGCCAACGGTACGACTCTGGGCGTCCGCGAGGTCAGCTCGAATGCCTGTCTCGCCTCACCAGCGAGCCTCAGCGCGGCGGCGAGCAACTCGACCGACTTTCCGCGCGGATACGAGACGCGACCTCCCTCCAGGTCTCGAATGGTTCGTACTCCCAAGCCGGAGCGCTGTGCCAGCTGTTCCTGGCTGAGCAGTGCTCTCGTGCGTAACGAACGCAGCAGTTGGCCAAAGGGCGTCGTTCGCGGATGGCCACCTGACATCAAGGCGTCAGCAGGCATCTTGTTCCCCCTCGTGTGGTGCCGCACATCAACGTACGAAGCGAAGTCCTCGGCGTCGAGGCGCACCATCAAGCCAGCAGCGGTGAGCACTTGGTCGGACCGGTGACCGTGATGGCGAAGAAGGACTTCATCCCATCACCGAGTGCGAAGCCGTGCGACGGTTCCGATCGACCCCGCACAACTCAATACAACTCAATACAACACGGCTGACGGGCACGCCCACCGCAGAAGGCAAGCTAGAACCACGCCTGCTGTACGGACTTGTGCGGAGTTGCTCACCGGGCCCTCGTCGGTACCTGGACCGTGGTGAACTGTGTGTGGCGGACCCGACACCACTGTCACTGATCGTCACTACGCAGCTCGAACCTCACGATGTGTAACAGGGTGCAAGATGACTGATCCGGGTTCCCGCCTGGCTTTCACGTGGAGAGAACAAATGGAACGGATTCTGTTCTTTGATGGCACCTGTCGCGCTTGTGCGCCGCTCGCGCGCGCGATCGACGAAATGCAGTTGCCCGGCCTGACGACCCGATCACTGAATGATCCCGAAGTTGCCGACCTGTTGGGGCAGGCCGGACTGGCTGTTCCGGCCAAGCCGGCAATGCTCTGTATAGATGGCCGACTTGGCCCTCGGCTCAGTACGGGCATACGCATGCGAGTTGAGTTGGCTCAACTCATTGGAATCAGGAACTCGCGCAAAATAGTTCGTCTCGCTGTAGCTGAAGTCCGCGCTCACGCGGAACGGTCGATGGGTGGACGTGGCACCCTGTCCCGTCGGCACATGCTCACCGTGACCGGTGGTGCCGCAACAGGCCTGACATTACTCGGAGCCACGGGTCGGGCAGGCGCGGAGCCGCAGGACGCGATTGCCGTAGCCGCGGATGCTGATCTGGTCGAAGGGCTTCTGCGCATTTCTGATGTGCGGAAGGCGGTGGATTCATTTGGGGCGGTGGATGCCACCAATGCGATCAGGATCCTCAATGCCGGTGAACCAATAGTAGCCTTCGGGCACGCGGACTCAACAGTGGTTACGTTCGTGGGTCTCGCGCCGCGGAAGCCGCCACTGGTACTCGCCTATCGGCCTCTGTCGAATGAGTCGGGTTTCGAATATCTCACACCTGCGGGCAAGGTCATGGCCGCGGTCGTGTATCACGAGGGGACTCCGCAGGTTCGTCCGTATCAGCCGGAGCCCTCACCGGTGACACCCAACGCGGTTGACTTCGCATGCTTCGTCGCGTGTGTAGGCGGAAATGTTTCGGCGGACTGCTTCAGCGCATGCGTCGGCTGCGCGTTCGGCAGCGTGATCATCAAGGCCATCCTGTGTCCCATTTGCGCGGCTTGTTCCGCGGGGTTGGGAGTCCGGTGCGCTCGAGAATGTTCGGACTGACCCACGCTGAGCGCCGTACGACGACAGGCCGACGGGGTCGGGCTGGTGGGGACACGCGGCTCGCACGGGAGCTTGCCCCCAGCACCAGGGAAGGCGCGTCGTGCCAACGACTCTCTCATCCGGCAGACAAGTCATGTGAGGGGGAATCTTCGTGACACCACCGGGTTTCGTGGCTGATGTGGCGTCCATGGATGGCAGCGTGAACCTGCTCGTCGAGATCACCGCGGTCCTGCACGAAGGTCGCCTCGACCGTGACCGAGGCACTCTGGCCCGCGCGCCGCACTCCCATCACGAAGTCGGCGAGAAGGACGCTGGGTGTTCACGCTCAGGACGGCCAAGGGTCGTCGGTGGGCCGGCCACCCGTGAACTGATCGCCGCCAGGCTCAGCGCGGCCGCTGTCACCACAGCCAAAAGACGGGACACGGGCGATGTCGGGTCTCCGCTCCGCCTCCGGCGTTCGTCCTCTTATGGGCAGACTTTCCGGTAAGGCTCGTCGGGAATGGTCTTGGTCCATTCGGTTTCACTGATCGGGTCTCCCGCGTGCCCGCAGATGCGTCGGATGGCTCGTTGGGGATCGGTATCCCACAGGTGGATGTCGTCCGCGGCCGATGCGAGGGTGTGTCCGTCGGGGGCGAACTGGAGTGCCCAGGTCGTCGTCGCCGGTCCCTGCAGGATGGCCATCGGAGCCAGGTGGCGCCCTTCGGTGACTTGCCACAGCCAGGTCTGTCCGGCGCCGGCGCCGCCGGCGAGGAGGGACCCGTCGGGGCTGAACGCCAGCGCGTGGACAAATCCGTCCGGGCCGGTGATGGCTGGGCCGCGGGACCGGGGTGCGTGGGGATTCTCGATGTCCCACAACTCCACCGTGCCGTTCGCGATGCCCACGGCGAGGGTATGGCCGTCCGGGCTGATCGCGAGCGATCGCGCGTCGTCCGTGGCAATCCTGATCCGTCTGCCGATCGGTCGCGGCCGGTGCGGGTCGTGGACGTCCCACAGTCCGACGTAACCGTTTTGTGTCACGGCGGCGAGCAGGTCGTCGTTCGGGCTGAACGCCGCGGCGTACACGAAACCCACGTTCAGCTGGAACGTGTCCAGCTCGGTCGGCTTCCGCACGTCGGCGGTGTCCCACAACCGGACGGTGCCGTCGTCGCTGGTGCTGGCGAGGAGCCGTCCGCGGTGGCTGAATGTCACGCTTTCGATCAGGGCGGTGTGACCGGTGAGGTGGACCGGGTGCTGCTGTGGGTGGCGTGCGTCGGTCACGTCCCAGAGCAGGATGGTGTTGCCGGCGCGGGCGGCGGTGGCGAGTGTGTCCCCGTCCGGGCTCAGCGCGACGGAGCCGGTCAGCCGGTCGGGTGGCGCGGTCAGCGGTGGTCCGAGCGGGACGGGGTGGTCCGGAGTCGTCAGGTCCCAGAGCCGCGCGTCGATGCCGCCGTCGATGAGCACCGGCCGGTTGGGGTGAAATGCCAAGCCAGTGATCTGGCGCCCCTCTGTGGGCAGGGCGGGACCGGGTATCAGCCATCGGCGGGCGACGCCGTCGGCGCCGTTGGTGTAGAGCACGTGGTCGTCGTCGCGGAAGGCGACCGACGTGACGGGTTCAGAATGGGGAAGGTCGAGCCACAGCTGCCGGGTTGTCACGTCCCAGGCCTGGACCCTGGCCGCCGCGTTGGCCGCGGCCAGCAGCTTCCCGTCGGAGCTGAAGGTGATCGCGTTGATCCAGCCGGTCATGCCGGTGAGCGTGGCGGCGGCCGCGGGCCGCGCAGGATCGGTCATGGTCCACAGACGCACGACGGCGTCGTTGCTCCCGGCGGCGAGGGTCGTGCCATCGGGGCTGAAGGCAACGGTGTTGACCCGACTCGGCATCGTCAGCGGCGACCCGAGCGGTTGTGGGTGTTTCTTGTCCCGGATGTCCCAGACGCGGACCGCGCCGCGGCCCGTGATGCCTTCCGCGACGGCCATGAGGCTGCCGCCCGGGTGGAAGGCTATCGATCGAACCTCGCCCGCCGCCCCGGTAAGCGTGGGACTCGCGGCGACGGGACGTTCCTGGTCGCGGATGTCCCAGAGCCGCAGAGTCTCGTCGCGGCCGCCGATCGCCAGGGTGTCACCGTCGGGGCTGAACTCGACCGCGAGGACGTCACCCCGCGGTCCGGTGAGCGGCTGGCCGAGTGCTCGGGGACGCGCAGGGTTGGTGACGTCCCACAGCCGTACGGTTCTGTCGGCCGAGCCAGTGGCGAGGACGGCGCCGTCCGGGGAGAAGGCCACTGCGTAGATCTCTCCTCGGTGGCCGCTCAGCCGTGCGTCCAGCAGCGTCGGCCGGGTCGGGTTGTGCAGGTCCCACAGCAGCACCGTGGTGTCGGGTTCAGCGGCTCCGGCGGCCGCGACCAGGGTGCCCGCGGGGTTGACGGCGACTGCCTGCAAGGCGCCGCCGGGGCGGACCATCCGGGTCACGGCCGGTTGGCCGGCCGCGGTGATGAGGCTGGAGGTGGCCTCGACGGTCGGTGCGATGCGGTAGGCGGCCACCGCCAGCTGAGCGGCCAGGGCGGGGTCGCTGTCCGCCAGGCGGTTGGCAGTGCCCGCGACCTGCCGGGAGATGGCGAGGTTGCGTTCCCGGTTGGCCGCATCGGTCTGCCGTATCAAGGAGACCGTGGTCGCGGCGGCCACCAGCAACAACGCGCCGAGCGCGGCGACCAGCCACCGCAGGCGCCGCGTCCTGCGCCGCTCGCGGACGCGTTCCACCCGGGTCGCCTGGACACTGGCGTCAACGAACTCCTGCTCCAGTTGGTTGAGCTCGCCTCTGTGGTCCTGCCGTGTGATCCAGTCGACCGCTCCATCGAGCCGCACACCCCTGTACAACGCGCCCGGGTCGCGTCCGGTGTCCGCCCAGGTTGCCGCCGCGTCGGTCAGGCGCCGGTGCAGGCGCAGGCCGGACCGGTCGGTGTCGATCCATTCACGCAGCCGGGGCCAGGAGTCGAGCAAGGCCTCGTGGCTGATCTCCACCCCGTCGGCGTCGGCCGTGATCAACCGGCGGTCGACGTAGCGGCCCAGCAACTCCTGCGTGCTGGTACGGCGTTCGTCGTCGAGACCGCTGGTCAGCTCCTCGATCTGGACCCGTCGGCGGGTATCTGGACTCTTGTCCCCGACGTGCACCAGACGCAGGAACAGTTGGCGTGCCACGACCTGCTTCGACTCGGTGAGACCGGTGTAGACGGCTTCCGCTGTTTTCGCGACAGCACCGTGAATTCCGCCGCTCGCCACGTAGTCGGCGACGGTCATAGCGCGATGATGGCCCTGTTCCCAGGTCGCCAGCAGCGCGTGGGACAGCAACGGCAGCGCACCGTGCCGGGCACCCGCCGGCCCGAGATCGCGCAACAACAGGTCGACCAACCCGGTCTCGACCTCGAGCCCCGCCCGCCTCGCCGGCTCGACAATCGCCTGCCGCAACTCCTCGTTCGTCATCGAACCGATCGTGACCTGGTTGTCCTGCAAGCTTGCCGCCAGCGCTGGCCAGCGCAACGCGTCCGGGTAGAAGTCCGCACGCATACCGGCCACCACGCGCATCCCGTCGTTCGCCAGTGCGACCAGGGCGTCGAGGAACAGCCCTTGCTCAGCGACATCGGCGGTGCTCGTGAAGAGCTCTTCGAACTGGTCCACGACGAGGAGCAGTGCGCCGGTACGCCGAGCCCACACCCGGGACGCGGCACGCTCGGGCCGGTCACGAAACTCCGCTTCGACCGTGTCCGGCGGCATGTCCGTGATCATGGCGAGTTGGGCGGCCAGCGCGGACAACGGACGTGGGCCGGGTGTGAATGCGAGCCCGGTTTGCCCGTTTCTGCCCAAGGCCGGCATCAGGCCCGCGCGCAGTAGTGACGACTTCCCCGAGCCGGAGGAGCCAACGGCGATCACCAGTCCCGGTGAATCGGAGGTGAGCCGTTGCACCAGCGTCGCGGTCAACCGCGACCGCCCGAAGAACCAGTCGGCGTGCTCAGGCTGAAACGGTTCAAGCCCGCGATACGGCGTCGGCACGTCGGACCGCTGCTGTCCCAACGGCCGCCGCAACCGCAACCAGCACGCCGACCATTCCTTAAGATCCTTCTCGTCAATGCCGCACGCCACGAGCAACCGCAGAAAAAGATCTTTTTGTGCCAGGGTAGGTAGATGGCGACCAGTGCACCACCCACTCACGGTGCCAAGCGGTACGTCGATCTTTTTGGCGAGATCGCGAACCGTGAAGCCTGCGTCCTCCCGCGCAGCGGTCAATGCACGTCCAAAATCCCTCTTCGTCAGAATATCCGCTGGACGGGGAGTGTTCTCGTCGCTGCCCACCAGTCCTCCCGACTCGGTGCCCTGCGGCGAACATCATGTCTTTACTTACTTCAACACCCCGTGCGCACGACTGTACGGACTTGTGCGGAGCTGTCAATCAATTTTCCGCTGGGCGAACGTAATTCGATCAACGAAATGAAGGAAAGTGTGAAATAGTATTGACAATTACCCGAGTGATTGGACCGGCTGCATCACTCCGGACGAGGTGCTGGAGGCGGTCCGAGCGGTACTTGGCCGGCGAACCGCAGCCGCCGGATCTCCCGCACGTAGGCGTTGGACGACGGCAGGAAGAGCAGCACCACCGCCACGTAGAGCAGCGGCATGGCGACCAGGCCGACGAAGGCGGCGATCAAACCCACCCCGCCGCCGAGGTCGGCGAACACGAAGTCCTCGGCCGCGATCAGCACCGATCCCGACACCAGGAACACGACGACGAGGGCGAGCAGGACACGGACGACGTTGCCGCCGCCCCGGAGCCACAGGCCGAGTACCAGCATCGCGATCGGCGCCAGCCAGGCCAGCGGGCCGGCGACACCGCCGGACGTGCCGGCCTCCGGGCCGGGTGTCATGAACGCGGCGACGTGCGCCAGCAGCAGCAACAACCCCATGGACACGAACACCAGCCGCGCGAACCACAGCGCGCCAGGTAACGACGGAGCCTCCCCAGTACTCATGACCCCGAGCATACTTTCGCAAAACGGTCAGCTGTCTGTGGATGGGAACGTCCGAACGGAGGTGTCACGGACGGTGCGATCTTCCCTACCTTCGGTGTACCCGGGTCGAGGGCCCCGGGCCCAACATTGGAGATGGGTAGATGAGAGCACGATCCCTGCTCGTGAGCTTGTTCGCCATCGTCGCCACCGCGGTCGCCGCGCCGGCTACCGCGACGGCCGACGACGTGACGCCGTTCATCGTGGGTGGCGGCAACGCGACCGAGACGTATTCGTTCATGGTGTCGTTGCAGAGCAGTAGCGGCGGCCACTCCTGCGGCGGTTCGCTGATCAAGGCCAACTGGGTGGTCACCGCGGCCCACTGCGGCACGCCGTACCAGGTTCGGGTCGGCACCACCGACCGGACCAGCGGCGGTACCGTCGCGCGGGTGTCCCGCCGGGTCGCGCACCCGTCCGGGGACATCGCGTTGCTGCAGCTGGCGACCTCGGTCGGCCAGACGCCGGTCACCGTCGCGTCGTCCTCCGGCGCGGTGGGTACGGCGACGCGGATCATCGGTTGGGGCCAGACGTGCCCGACCCGTGGTTGTGGTTCGGCGCCGAGGATCCTGCAGCAGCTGGACACCTCGATCGTCAACGACAACGAGTGTTCCGGCGGCGGCATCAGCGCCGCGACCGAGATCTGCACCGACAACCCGGACAACTCCCGGGGCGCCTGCTACGGCGACTCCGGCGGCCCGGAGATCAAGCGGGTGAACGGTGTCTGGCAGCTGATCGGCGCCACCAGCCGCTCCGGCGGCAGCGCCACGTGTGCCCGCGAGCCGTCGATCTACGTCGACGTGCCGTCCTTCCGCAGCTGGATCAGCCAGTACGCGGGCGCGGTGTAACCCGTGGGGCCCGCCCCGGCCGACACCGGGGCGGGCCACCGCACCGCGGGATCCTGATGGCCGGACGTCGCCAATCCGCGCATTCGCACCAACGCCGCGGTCCCGTGCTGGCATGATCCCCCGATCCGTACCGGATGAGGGGGTTGCGGTGGTGCGGTCCACTGTGGGGGTTCTGTCATGCCTGGTCACCGTTCTGAGCGTGTGTGCGGCCGTGCCGGCGGTCGCCGGTGCGAAGCCGTACGGCCAGATCGTGGTGGTGGCCGGCAGCGGTGAGACGGGCTACTCCGGCGACGGCCACGCCGCCACCGACGCACGCATCGGCGACCGTGGCGGTATCGCGGTCGGGCCGGACGGGATGCTGTACCTCGCGGACAGCTGGGGTGGCCGGGTCCGGGCGGTCAACGGCGACGGGGTGATCGACACCGTGCCGGGCACGCGGGCGCTGCGCTCGCCGGAGACCGACGGGCCGGAACGGAACGGCTGGCAGTACAGCCCGAGTGACCGGCCGGGCTCCGTCGCGATCGGGCCGGACGGTGCGCTCTACGTCCTCGGCAACATGACACTCCGGCGGCGCGGGCCGGACGGGGCGTTCACCACGATCATCGAGACCACGGCGGCGGGCATCGACGACCCGCACGACATCGCGGTCGGGCCGGACGGCAGCGTCTACCTCAGCGGCTCCATCGCCGAGGGGGACGGTGCCGGCGTCGTCCGGATCGACCCGGCCGGGAAGCCCGCGGTGATCGCCGGCGGTGGCCCGCTGGATCCGTTGGGCGCCAACGGGAGGCCCGCGACCGAGGCCCGGCTGGCCGGCCTGTCCACCCGGATCGCGGTCGACGCCCGCGGTGCGGTCTACCTTGTCGCGCCGGGAGACTCGTACTCCCCGCGCCGACCGTCCACACTGCACAGGATCGATCCGGACGGGACACTGCACACGGTCGCGGGTGCCGGGGAGGCGGGCTTCTCGGGCGACGGCGGCCCGGCGGACGCGGCAGCGCTGAGCGGCGAGCTCGGTGGCGTGGCCGTCGCCGCGGACGGCACGGTTTTCTTTCACGACAGGATGAACAGGCTGGTGCGCACCATCGACACCCGCGGTGTCATCAGCTCCGTCGCGTCTCCGGTGCCGTTCGACGCCGAGGGCGCTCCCGACCTGGCCATCGGTCCGCACGGCGACGTGTACCTCACGAGCGGCGCGCGGGTGTACAGGATGGTGCGCGACGGAGACGAGCCGGCGGCCGGGTCCGGTCGCGCGCCGGACTACCCCTCCCGGTTCCCCGACGACGAACCCGGCACGGTGCGCACCGTCGTGGGCTCCGGCCGGGACGAGGACGTGCGGGAGCCGCGGTCGGCCGAGCGGCACGAACGGTTGCGGATCGAGGTCGGCCCGGACGGCTCCCGCTACTACGCCGACGCGATGCGGCACCGCGTGATGAAGGTCGCCGCGGACGGCACCAGCACGGTTCTCGCCGGCACCGGCGCCGCGGACTTCGCCGGCGACGGCGGCCCGGCGGAACTGGCGGCGCTGAACGCGCCGACCGGGTTGGCCGTCGGTGGGGACGGCAGCGTGTACATCGCCGACTCCGGGAACGAACGGCTGCGCAAGGTCGACCCGAAGGGCGTGATCACGACGGTCGCCGGGAACGGAGAGCAGGGTGACCCGGGCGGCACGTGGGGCGAGTACGTCACCGTGCACGGCGACGGCGGACCGGCGACGGCGGCGACCGTGACACCCGCGGACGTGGCCGTCGGCCCGGACGGCAGCCTGTACGTCGCGGAGGACGACGACGAGCGGGTCCGCCGGATCACCCCGGACGGCGTGGTCAGCACGCTGGCCGGCGGCGGTGACCGGTACGAGGAGGAGGCCGACGGCCATCCGGCCGCCGAGACGGACTTCTTCCGACCGATCGCCGTCACGGTCGCGCCCGACGGGAGCGTGTACCTGCTGGAGGACGACGTCGAGACCGGCGCACCGGCGGTGCGGGTGATCGACCGGGCCGGCATCATCCGCACCGTCGCGGGCGACAGCTACCGCTCCGAGTACGAGGCCGGCTTCGCCGGTGACGGCGGGCCCGCCGTGGGGGCCGACCTCAACAACCCGCGTGACATCGCCACCGGTCCGGACGGCGCGCTCTACATCGCCGACAGCTACAACGGCCGCGTTCGGGTCGTGTCCCCGGGGAGCGGAACGATCTCCACGCTCGCCGGCACCGGAGAGCGTGCCGACTCCGGCGACCGCGCCGCCGCCACGAACGCCGCGGTGAACGAACCCCAGACGGTCGCGGCCGGCGCCGACGGCGTGGTGTACCTCATCAGTACGCCCGGCGACCGGATCCGCGCGATCAGGGGCGGCACCATCACCACCGTCGCCACGATCGCCAAGCCGGACGCGACGCCGGCGAGCGGCCCCGCGACCAGGACGGCAGTCAGCGTGGAGGCAGTCGCCGTCGACCACGACGGCAGCCTGCTCGTCACCTCGCGGCAGGGCTGGCTCGGCAGGGTCGACGCGAAGGGCACGTTGAGCAGGTTCCCCCAGCGGCCCGACCTGGAGATTGTCGACTTGGTCGCCGTGGCGCCGGACGGCACGCGGTACGTCGAGTCCGGAGACGTCGTCTACCGCCTCTCCCGGGACGGGGTGCCCGAACCGGTCGCCGGCGGCGGCCCGGCCCAACAGCAGGTCAACGACCAGGTGGAGCCGGGCCAGGCAGCGACCCTGGACACGTTCGGCCCGGTAGCCGACCTGGCCGTGAGTCCCGCCGGCCGCCTGTACGTCGCGACGGACGGCGGCGTGTACCGGCTGGAGGACGACGGCACGTTGGCGGCCCGGTACCGCGCACAGGGCGAGGAGGAGGTGCACGGCATCGCCGTCGACGCGGAGGACCGTCTCTACGTGGCCGCCGGCGAGGCGGACCGGGTGTACCGCGTCGCCGCCGACGGCAAGCCCACCACGTTCGCGGGCAACGGCCCTTCCGTCACCGACAACGAGAACGGCGACGGCGCCACCGAGGCGTCCCTGAACTACGCGTGCGACGTCGCCGTGGACGGCGGCGGAAACGTCTACATCGGCACCTTCGACGGCGTCCGCCGGGTGGGCACGGACGGCACGATCACGACGGTCGCCGGAAACTCCGGCATCGACGGGACCCGCGGCCAACTCGACTCGATGACCTTCGACCGCCACGGAAACCTCTACTACGTCGACAGTCTCCGGCACCAGGTACTGGCGGTCGTTCGCCCCGGTGAGCTCAGCGACCCGTTCCCGTGGGGCACCGTGATCTGGCTGTCGGCCGGCGCTCTCGTGCTGCTCGCCGCCGGCTGGTTCGGCCTGCGCCGGTGGCCCCGCCGCGACGACGAGGCAACCGAACCACCAGCCGGCCCCGACTCGACGACTACACCGGATGCCGAGTCCGCGGAGGAGGGGTGAGGGGCGCCCGATACCGCCGAGTCCGGCCCCGAGCGCCACGAGCGCCGCCGACAACACCGCCAACGGCGCTCCGCCGGCGAGGACGAACACCCCGAGTCCGACACCGGCCAGCGCTGCTCCGGTGAGCGCGACCATCCGTGGGCCGAGGTGATCGGCGGCCCTTCCCGCGACCGACAGCCCGGCCATCAACCCGAGGCCCTGCGGTGCCAGCAGCCAGCCGACCTCGGCCACCGGAGGAGATATCCCGGTCGTGACCCACTGCGCCACGGTGACCGTCGTGCCGAACTCCCTCGTCAGGTCATCGATCGCGACGACGACGATCGTCGTGTCGAGCAGTGCTGCCCACGCGCCGACGAGCAGAACGCCCATCAGGCGCAACAGGCCCGGTCGATGCGCTCGACCCCCGCGGCTTGTTGGGGTGCTTCGGTCTCCGGTCCCATGTCAGTCGGTGGCGGGGAACAGCGCCGCCGCGGCCGCCCAGGCTCGGGCGAGCCCGAACTCGGCGAGGCCGCGGATCAGGTCGCGCAGGGTCTCCTCGGCGGCGCCCGCGGTCCGGGCCAGGCCGGCGTGCAGGCGCAGCGACGTGCCCAGCGTCTGGTAGAAGACGTCCACGACCAGACAGGCGATCGCCCGTTCACGGACGCTGAGGTGCGGGCGCGCCCAGCGCTGGCTCAGCTGGTCCTCGGTGAAGGCGGCCAGCCCTGGTTCCACGGCGGCCAACTCGTGGACCGCACGCGCCAGCTGCCCGGTCAGCGGGATCGGTTCGACCGGGCCGGTGTCCTGTGCTTCAGGCAGGCCGAGTTCGGCCAGGCGCTGGAAGGCGGGGACCAGGATGGGATAACCCACGTAGGGCGCCAGGTGGCGGTACAGCTCCCTGATCGACTCGGCGTCCACACCGTTGTCCAGGGCCATCCGCAGGTGCATGGCCAGGGGCAGCTCCAGGTGGGGGTGACACAGGTCGGCGGTCAGGCTGACGAACGCCTTCTCGCGTGCGGTCAGGTGGGGCAGGCCCCACAGGTTGTGCCCCGCGCTGACGGCGAACCGAGCGAACACGGGGTCGAGTGCGGTCAGGGCATCGGCTCCGGCGAGCTGGGTCATGTGTCCGTCCTTTCTGGACCGCGGGCTACACCCGGCGGTAGATGATGGGTTGGGCGGCGACGCCGTTCGCCTTGAAGTTGGCCAGCACGAAGCTGCGGAAGGTGGGCCGGAACATCAGGCTGGGCATGAAGGCGCGCCGGGTCGGCCAGCTGGCGTGGTTGACGAGCCCGTAGTCGGCGGGTTCTCCGTCGAGCGGCCGCATCAGCGCGGAGTCGGGCAGTGCGGTCCTGGCCTGGAACCATCCGGCGGTGTACTCCCACACCTCCAGCAGGGTTTCGCGGTCGTCGGCGTAGAAGTAGTTGAACAGGAAGTAGCGGTCCCGGCCGTGGTCCACCTCGCCGAGGTATCCGGCGTTGCTCGCGACGATCTCGTGGGTACGGCGAGCCGCCGCACGTAGCGTCTCGGCCAGCTCCTTGTAGGTCTCGCCGTCGCGCACCGCCAGCGCGGCAGCCACGGACTCGGTGCGGATCAGCACGACGACGTCGTACCGCGCCGGGTGGACACCCCTGCTGGCAAGCAGTTCGTCGCCCTCGCCGGGGGTGCGGAACCGCGCGCGGAACACGGTGACCTCGCGTGCCTCGATGGGGATGGCGAGGGCCTTGAGCTCCGCGGCCAGCCGGGTGGGAGCGGACGGGAGGTAGCCGCGCCAGGCTCCGACCTCGCCTGCGAGCATGACGTAACCGTCGCCGGTCGTGGGCAGCACGTGCGCCTTGATCGCCAGATGGTCGTTGACCAGCTTCATGGTGTTTCTCCGGTTCAGGACAGGCCCAGCGCCCGCAGGCGCAGGCGGTCGAGGGTGTACTGGGGGACGATGCGGCCGAGCGTGCTCATGAGCCGCGACTTCCTGCCGACCGGGTAGCGGGAGCGTGGCTTGCGTGCGGTCAGGGCGTGCAGCACGGCACGGGCGACCACGTCCGGGCTGGAACCGGAGCGTTCCTCCCTGAGCCCGCTGGTGACCATGGTCCGGTAGGCGGTGCCGTACAGTCGCCTGCCTTCGGGGCCGAGGGTGGCCAGGCGGGGTTCGACCTCGCCCGCCAGCTTGTCCACCGCGTCGGTGTGGATCGAGCCGGGTTCGATCAGGACCGCCGCCACGCCGTATGGCCTGACCTCCATCCGTAGCGCGTCGTTGAGCGAGCGGATGGCGTGTTTGGACGAACACAGCGGGCCGCCGAAGGGCAACGTGATCCAGCTGCCCACCGAACCGACGGTGACGACCCGCCCACGCGCGGCGCGCAGCATCGGCAGCATGGCCTGGGTGACGGCCACCTGACCGAACACGTTGACCTCGTACTGCCGGCGCAGTGCGTCCAGCGGTACGAACTCGACCGGTCCCGTGACGCCGATGCCCGCGTTGTTGACCAGTGCGTCGAGGCGGCCGAGTCGTTCGGCGGCGTCGGCGATCTGGCCCGCGTCGGTGACGTCGAGCCTGATCGGTGTGACGGTGGGGCCGAGTGCCTCCCCGTCGGCCTCCTTGCGTACTCCGGCGTGGACGGTGAAGCCCTCGCGGGCCAGCAACAGGGCGGTGGCCCGCCCGATGCCGGTGGACGCACCGGTCACCAACACGGTCTTGGACATGAGTGTCCTTTCTGGTCAGTAGTAGGCACGCGGCAGCGGGAGACGCCCAGCAGGTTCGGCCGGTCCGAGGTGGTTCTCGTCGAGACGGATCACCGCCTCCTCGGTGTTCCAGTCGTCGTCGAACGCCTCGACGCGCCCGCCGACCACGCGGCCGACGGGCTGCACGGTGATGCCATCCACGACAGTTCCTCCACGGTTGCGGCGACTGATCACGACCGTAGGGCGCCACCGGACCTCGTCGAATCAGTCACCGTGACTGAGATCTGGCGCGGCCTGCGCCGACGGGTTGGGTAGGGTCGGGCCGTGATCGGGCGAAATGCGGAGATCGCGCTCCTGTCTGGACTGATCACCGAGTCGCTTTCCGGGCAGGGCAGGGCGATCGCCGTGCATGGCGAAGCCGGTATCGGCAAGTCGGTGCTGCTGGCGGAGGTCGCCGGGACGGTGGCCGACGACCTGCTGGTGCTGCGGGCGACCGGCGTCGAGGCCGAGTCCGAACTGCCCTTCGCCGCGTTGCACCTGCTGCTGCGCCCGGCCCGAGGGCTGATCATCCGGCTGCCCACCACACAGCGGCAGGCGTTGCGCCGCGCGTTCGGCGAGGAGGAAGGGCCGGCCCCGGACCGGTTTCTCGTCGGTCTGGCCGTGCTGACCCTGCTTGCCGAGCTCGCCGAGGAGCGGCCGCTGCTGTGCCTCGTCGACGACGTGCAGTGGTTGGACCGCGCCTCGCTGGACGCGCTGCGGTTCGCGGCCCGGCGGCTGGCGGCCGAACGGATCACCATGATCTTCGCCGGCCGGGACCGGCGGGAGCCGGCGGTGCACGGCCTGCCCGAGCTGCGGTTGTCCGCACTGTCCAGAGCCGACTGCGAGCGGCTGCTCGCCGAGCGTGCGGGTGACCTCAGCCCCGAGGCACGCGACCGCGTGATCGAGGAGGCCGACGGGAACCCGTTGGCCCTCCTGCACTTCGCCGCCACCCTGACGGCCGAGCAGCCGGCGCCGCTCGCGCGGCCGCTGCCCCTGCCGCGGCAGGGGCTTACCTCGGCCAAGCGGCTCGAGCAGTCGCTGCGTGCCGCGATCCAGCGGCTTCCCGACCGTACCCGGCTGCTGCTCCTGGTCGCCGCCGCCGAGGGCTCGGGCAACCTGCGGCTGTGCCTGAAGGCGGCGCAGGCGCTCGGCGCCGGGCCGGACGACCTGGCACCCGCCGAGCAGGCGGCTCTGGTCGAGGTCTCCGATGACCGGCTGCGCTTCCACCACCCGCTGATCAAGGCCGCCGCCTACCAGGACGCGCCGCTCGCCCGCCGCACGGCCGCCCACCAGGCACTGGCCGACCTCCTCACCGGCGACGACCACGCCGACCGCCGGGCCTGGCACCTGTCGGCCGCCGCCCTCGGACCGGACGAGGAGCTCTCGGCCGTCATGGCCGCCACCGGCGAACGCGCCCAGGCACGTGGCGGCCCCGCCGCGGCCGCCGCGGCCTACGAACGAGCGGCACAGCTCACCGTCGACCCGGAACTGCGTGCTCGGTGGCTGGCCGCGGCGGCGGAGGCAACGCTCGACGCCGGCCAGCTCGCACGCGCCGCGGCCACGGCCGAACGGGGATCCCGGTTGGCCGTCGACCCGGTGCTGCTGGCCCGGCTGGCCAGCGTGCGTGCGACGGTCGACTCCGAGCAGGGCGGCCCGGCGGTGGCCGCGCACACGCTGATCTCCGCGGCCGCGAACGTCGTCCCGGCCGAGCCCACGTACGCGGCGTCCCTGCTCGCCAAAGCAGCCATCGAAGCCTGGTCCGGCGGGGATCACGGCGCGCTGAAGCAGGCCGCGGAGCTCCTGGCCGGCCTCGGCTCCGCCGTCGAACCCCGCCTGGTTCCCATGGTGGCGGCGGTACGCGGCATGGAACGGATGGCCGGCGGCGACCCGGCCGCGGGCCTGCCGCTCCTGCGCACCGGCCTGCCCGCCGACCCGACCGCTTTCACCGACCGGGTCACCGGTACCTGGGCCGTGTTCAGCGCCCTGATGACCGGCGACGACGACGCGGCCTGTGCACTGGCCACCGCCCGGGTGGACGCCTGCCGCAGCCAGGGGCACATCGGGGCACTGGCGCACGCGCTGCAACTGCTCACCCAGGCGCGGATCCTGCTCGGCAGGCACGCGGAGGCGGCGGAGTCGGGCGACGAAGCCATACGCATCGCACGCGACACCGGTCACGGGGGACGGCTGCGGCTCGTGCACGGCAACCTGGCGCGCCTGGCCGCCATCCGAGGCGAGGACGAGGAGTGCCGCCGACTCGCCGCCCTCGCGGACAGCGCGGTCCGCGAACGCCACGGATCCGGCTGGGGCAGGTGCGCCCTCGCCCTGCTCGACCTGGTGCGAGGCCGCCATGGCGCGGCGGCCGACCGGATGGCGCAGGTCCTCGACGGCCCGCTCGGCTACACCGTGATCGCCCTGTTCGCCATCGCCGACTACGTCGAGGCGTGTGCCCGGCTGAACGAGCCGGACCGGGCGTCCGCCGCGTTCGCCCGGTTCGACGCGTGGGCCACGGCCAGCGCCCAGCCATGGGCGGCGGCGGTCGCCCACCGCTGCCGGGCGCTGCTGGCCCCACCCGACGGGACCGAGGCGCACTACGAGGCCGCACTCGAACAGCACGCACTGGGCGGGCGGCCCTTCGAACGGGCCAGGACCCGGCTCCTGTACGGGGAGTGGCTACGACGGGCACGGCGCCGCACCGACGCCCGCACGCACCTGCGCGCCGCGCTCGAGGAGTTCGTCGCGCTGGGCGCGACACCCTGGGCCGAGCGAGCCGGACGAGAACTGACCGCGACCGGCGCGCGCCTGGTCGAGCTGGCACCACACGGTGCGAGCGCGGCACTGCGCGTGCTGACCCCGCAGGAGCTCCAGGTGGCAAGGCTGGCCGCGACCGGAGCCACCAACCGGGAGATCGGCGCCCAGCTGTTCCTCAGCCCCAGAACCGTGGGCTCCCACCTGTACCGGGCCTATCCCAAACTGGGGGTGTCCTCGCGCGCGGAGCTGGCCGGCCTCGACCTCGGCTCGACCGCACACGCCCTCGACCACCCACAGGTCGACGACAACACCTGAGCGCAGTCGGCTCAGCCGTCGAGGAAGTCGACGAGCAGCGGGTTCACCCGGGCCGGGTCGTCCTCGTGCACGTTGTGCCCGGCACCGGGAACCACCGTCACCTCCGCGTCGGGGATGCGGCGGCCGTACTCGTGGGCGTAGGAGACGGGCAGCCACTGGTCGTCCCGTCCCCACACGACGAGCGTGCTGGCGGTGATGCGGCCCAGGCCCTCGTCGATGGGGCCGAACTCCTGGCCGCGGACGAGCTCGACGAACGCCTCTCGTCGTTCGGGCCTGGACAGCCAGGCCCACGTCTCGTCGACCACCGCGACGGTGACCCGTTCCTGGTGGGCGAACGCCGAGCGCAGACTGGTCTCGAAGTCCGTGCGGCGCATCAACTTCACCGCGACCTCGCCCACCACCGGCACGTCGAAGACGGCCGTCTGTGAAGCCGGCTCCTTGTCCAGGCCGGGCGAGTCCATGAGCACGAGCCGGTCCACCCGCTCGGGATGGCGCTCGACGAAGGACAGGCTCCACGCGCCGCCCCACGAATGCCCGACCAGCGACGTCTTCTCCAGACCCACCGCGTCCAGGAACGCGCCGATGGCGTCGGCCATGGCGGGGATCGTGTAGGAGAAGTCCTCGGCCGCCTCGGTGTAGCCCTGGCTCGGCAGGTCGACGGCGTAGACCGTGTGGTTCCTCGCCAGGGCGGGGATGGTGTCCCGGTAGGAGTACAGCCACTGCGCGCCACCCGCGACCAGCACCACCGGTGTGCCATGTCCGGTCTTCGTGTAGTGGAAGCGCGCCACGTCGGTGTCGACGTACAGGGAACGCACACGGCTCAGGTACGGCGAACGGTATCCCTCCACAGCGGACGGCTGCCACACGTACGCGATGAACAGGACCGCCACCACCAGCAGCGTGACCGCGCCTGCCAGCCATCGGGGCCAGCGTCGCCGGCGGGTCCGCTTGCCCGAAGTGGACGGTGTCTCGTCAACTGTGACCATGATCTTCCTTTGTTCCCAGGACGGCTGCACACACCGGGACGGGGGCGGCACCGCCCGGCGTGACAGGTGCGCCGCATGATCTGGCTCACGTGTCGCGGGAGCTGACGGCAGCGGCGAAGAAACGGCGGCGGTCTCCTTGTGTTAGGGCCGTGACAGCGGCGGCTGTTGTACTCCGCGTCGTACCGGGTACGAGGCTGGAGGGCCCCCAATGAACTGGCGAAGAACGCTGCCTGCCCTGATCACGGCTCTGCTCGGGGTGGGTGCGGTGGTGACCGCGGCCTATCCGGTTGAACCGCCGGCAGTCGCGCTGCCGGCCATCACCCACTCGGCGGACGCGACCGTGGCGTTGGCGGCGGCCCGGCGGCAGCACCAGCCGGTGGAGGTGACGTCCGAGGAGACGCCCACGCGCCGGGTGACCGCCCAGCCCGACGGCACCATGACCGCCGAGTTGAGCGCGCAGCCGATGCAGGTCAGGCGCGGTGAGGTGTGGGTGCCCATCGACCCGGACCTCACCAGGAATCCGGACCGGACGGTCAGCCCGAAGGCCGTGAGCACCGACACCACGCTGTCCGGCGGCGGCACCGGCCCGCTGTTGCGGTACGGCCCGCTCACGGTCACCTGGCCGGGCACGCTCCCGGCACCCGTGCTGGACGGGCCGACAGCCACCTACCGCGACGTGCTGCCCGGCGTCGACCTGCGGATGATCGCGGACGACGACAACATCGCCCAGCACCTGGTCGTGAAGACCCCGGCGGCCGCGCGCAACCCCGCGCTGGCCCGGATCAGGCTGGGCCTCGAGGCCGACGGCCTCGACCTCGCCGTGACCGACGGCGCCATCCAGGCCAGGGACGCGAGTGGCGCGGTCAGGTACCAGACCCCGCCCGCCGCCATGTGGGACGCGGCCACCACGCGCCGCAGCGCCCCGGTGGGCCTCGAACTCGGCCAGGGTGAGCTGACCCTGGTCCCGGACCAGACACTGCTGACCGACCCGAACGCGACGTTCCCGATCACCATCGACCCGGACTGGCACACCTTCAAGGACAGCGACTGGGCCAAGGTGTTCTCCGGCAAGTCGAACCGGTCGTACTTCTACGGCGACAACGACATCGAACCGGACGGCACCCGGTGGGCCAAGGTCGGCAAGTGCGACTTCAACTACTGCAACGGGATCGGCACCTCCCGGACGTACTGGCAGTTCGACACCAGCTTCCTCGCGGGCAAGACCGTCCGCACCGTCTCCTTCGACATCACCACCGTCTACAGCCCCAGCTGCCACGCGACGGCCGACAACGAGCTGTGGATCGCGGGCAGCACGTTCGGCTCGGGCCTCACCTGGGACACCCAGCCCGGTGGCACCAAAGTGGACACCCAGTCGATCCCGTTCGTCTACGAGGGTTGCGCCGGCTACAAGGGCGTCTCGTTCAACGTCGGCGGCTACTACAGCCCGACGGGTTGGTCCGCGTACTACCTCAAGGGGCGGACCGAGGGCACCAGCGACGAGTGGCGCAAGTACGACCCGAAGTCGCCGAGGATCCGCGCCAACTACAACACCAAACCGAGCCAGCCGACCGAGCTGTCGATCGACACGAACCACGGGGTGTGCACGTGGTGCGGCGGCAAGCTGTACCTGGGTGGCGACAACATCCGGGTCAAGGGCCGGATCCGCGACGGGGACGGCGCCGACCAGCTCACGGCGAAGTGGGACGTGACCGGGGCGCCGAAGCCGCCCGACGGCCCGACCCTGACACAGGGCAGCATCTTCAGCACCAACCTGAACCTGAAGGACCTCCCCGAGGGCAGACAGGTCGACTGGAAGCTGTCCGGCAACGACGGGTGGGACACGGGCCCCAGCAAGGCGGGGCAGAGCTTCGTCGTCGACCACACCGAGGTGACCCAGCCACCGGCCATCAAGGCGGGTCTCTACCAGGCCGACGGTCGCTGGCACGGCGGGGTCGGCGTGCCCGGCACGTTCACCTTCGAGGCGAACGGTGTCGCCGACATCGACCACTACGAGTACGGCTGGAGCGATCCACCGTCCACTCCGGTCGACGCGGACGCGTTGGGCGGCAAGGCGACCGTGACCCTCACGCCACCCGGCGACGGGCCGCGTGCCCTGTACGTGCGCAGCTACGACCGTGCCGGCCACTACAAGGACGCGCAGCCGTACCACTTCTACGTCCGGCCGGGCAGCGGCGCGCAGGCGCAGTACTCCTTCGAGGGCAACGCGTCGGACACCGCGTTCCTCGGTGACCGCCACGGCACCGTCACGGGCAACGCCGCCTACACGCAGGGCGCCGTCGGCACGGCGATCACCCTGGACGGCGCCACGCAGTACGTGACCGCACCCAACACCGTCCGCACCGACACGAGCTTCACGGTGTCCGCGTGGGCGAAGGTCACGTCGAACGCGAGTGCGCAGGCGATCGTCAGCCAGGACGGCACCACGTTCGCCGGCTTCACCCTGTGGTACCGGCCGGACGACGGCGGGCGCTGGGTGTTCGCCATGGCCAACCCGGACGCCACCCAGGGCGCCGCCGACCTGGCGACGTCGGCCGCCCCGGCCCAGCTGAACACGTGGACACAGGTCACCGGCGTGTACGACGCGCCGGCCAGCCAGCTGCGGCTCTACGTCAACGGCGTGCTCTCGGCGACCGTCGCCAAGGCGAACGTCCGGCCGATGGTGTCCACCGGGCCGGTCCGGATCGGCCGGACCATGTGGGACTCGCACCCGGACGTGGACTTCTTCACCGGCTCCATCGACGAGGTGAAGATCTACGACCGGGTGATGTCCGGCGGCGAGATCCTGGCCGGCGTGAACCGGGACAACGTCCAGGTCGGCAACTGGAAGTTCGACGAGACCAGCGGGTCGACCGCCACGAACGCGGTGCCGACCGGCGGCCAGGCCGTGCTGCGCGGCGGCGCCCACTTCGTGCCGGACGGCGCGGTCAACGGCGCGGTGCGGCTGGACAACCCGAACGACCTGGTGCAGACCGACGGGCCGATGGTGCGTACGGACCAGAGCTTCTCGGTCGCGCTGTGGGCCAGGGCGGACAAGGTGCCGGACGGGACCACCGGCATCGGCACCGTGATCTCCCAGGACGGGAACGTCAACAGCGGGTTCCTGGTGGGCTTCCGCAACGGCACGGGCGGCCCGAAGTGGGAGATGTACACCTTCGGCGCCGACGCGAAGACGCATCCCGGTGACTCCGTGGTCCAGAGTGGACAGAACGCGAAGCTGGGGGTGTGGACCCACCTGGTGGCCGTGTACGACGCCGGGACCAACCAGATCAGGCTCTACGTCGACGGCGCCCTCGCCGGGACCGCCAGGCACAACGGCGGGTTCGACGCGACGGGGCCGATGATCCTCGGCCGCAACAAGGACGGGGGCAACCTCGGCAACTGGTTCTCCGGTGCGGTGGACGAGGTCCGCGCGTACAGCCGGCTGCTGTCCGACGAGGAGATCCGCGGCATCGTCAGCGTCGACAACGTGGCCCTGGCCGAGTGGAAGCTCGACGGGAACACGGTCAACTCGACGCCGGGGGGCGTGACCGCGAACCCGGTCAACGGCCCCACGTACACCGCGGGGCAGTCGACCATGCCGACGTCCACGGACCTCGCCGTCCGGCTGGACGCCGTCAACCAGTCCTACGTCTCCGCGCCGCACGTGGTCGACACCGACCGCAGCTTCTCGGTGTCGGCGTGGGCCAGGGTGGACAAGCTCGGCGCACTGTCCACGGTGGTGTCCCAGGACGGCGCCCAGATCAGCGCGTTCAAGATCCGTGCCACCCAGGACGGGCGCTGGGGCTTCGTGATGTTCAACAGCGACAGCACGAACGCCACGAGGGACGAGATCGTCGCCGGCAGTGTCCAACTGGGACAGTGGACGCACCTGGTCGGCGTGTACGACGCCGGCACGCAGCAGCTCCAGCTGTACGTCAACGGTGTCCTGCTCAGCTCGGTCAAGCACGTGCCGTCCTGGAACGCCGCTGGCGGGCTGCAGATCGGCCGCGCCAAGTGGTCCGCCGGCCCGGTGGAGTACTTCACCGGCGCCGTCGACGACGTGTCGGTGTACGGCCGTGCGCTGTTCGCGTCGGAGATCCAGGCCATGGCCGGCCGCGACCTGTCGCTCGTGCACGACTACGCGTTCGACGAGTCCAGCGGCCGGGGCGCCGCCGACTCCGTGGGTGCGCGCGGCGGAACGCTGGTCGGTGCGGCCACCTTCACCTCCGGGCGGGTCGGCAACGCGGTCACGATGACCCGGCCCGGCGACGCGGTCACCACGACCGGCGTGGACCTGCGCACCGACCAGGCCTTCACCGTGTCCGCGTGGGTCTCGCTCGCCAGCAGCTGCGATCTGGCCACCCAGCCCGCCGGCTGCAAGTACGACGCGGTCACGGCCGACGGCGACCGGACGAGCAAGTTCCGGCTCGGGTACGTGAAGGACAGCGGCGACAACCTGTTCGGCAACTGGACCTTCGAGATGCCGGAGTCGGACACGGACAACGCGCCCGTCACCCAGGCCGCGGTGTCGGTCATGCCGGGTGAGGTCGGCGCCGGCCACTGGACCCACCTGGTGGGTGTCTACGACCCGGCGACCAGGAAGGTCTGGCTCTACGTCGACGCGATCCGTGTCGGCGACGGCACGGTCAACAACACGTGGCAGGCCAAGGGCGGCCTGGCCGTCGGCCGGGGCAAGGTCAACGGCGCCGCGGCCGAGTTCTGGCCCGGTTCGGTCGACGACGTCCGCCTCTACACCGGGCAGCTGGACTCGGACCGCGTCTCGGCCCTGTACGCCAGCTACGCGGCGGCCACCGGCTCGGCGGACATGCCGACCGCGGACCGGGCGGACTGGCGGTTCGACGACAGGGCCGGCACGACCGCGGCCGACGCCAGCGGCCAGGGTGTCGACGCCGCGCTCACGGGCGGCGTGTCGTGGATCGGCGGCCGGCACGGGCCATCCGCGGCGAACTTCGACGGTACGTCCGGCTTCGCGCAGACCCCCGGACCGGTGGTGGACACCAACCAGAGCTTCACCGTGGCGGGGTGGGCGTACCTGCTCACCGCGGCCGGCGACAACCGGGCGGTGATCGCCCAGGACGGCACCCGGCTGAGCCCGTTCGCCTTGGGCTACAACGGGGCCGCGAAGAAGTGGATGGCGCTGGTGCCCACGGTGGACGTGGACAACCCGGGCCAGCGGGTGACGATCCTGAACTCCACCGAGACGGCCCAGCCCGGCCAGTGGACGCACCTGGCGATGTCGTACGACGCCCCGCTGCACCAGCTGCGGCTCTACGTGAACGGCATGCTGTCGGGTGTCCAGGTCGGCGTGACCGTCCTGCCGGCGCCGGGCCCGATGTCGGTCGGCAGAGCCAGGTGGAACGGCCTGAACTCGGCGTTCTTCCCCGGTGTCGTCGACGAGGTCCGCGTGTTCGGCAAGGCGCTGTCCGACGGTGAGGTCCGGCGCGTGCACGACGACGTGGTGGACGCCGACCTCGGCTACTACACGTTCGACGACGGCACCGCCAGGGACAGCTCGTGGCGGAGGTACGACGCCACGACCACGGGCGGGGTGGCGTTCGGGGCGGGTGCGATGCAGCTGGACGGCACGTCCGGCTTCGCCACCACCCCGTCCGGGCTGCCGATGCGCGACAGCTTCACCGTGTCCGGCTGGGCGAAGCTCACCAGGGCGGACCAGGTCGCGACGGTGGTCAGCCAGGACGGCGACCGGATGAGCGGCTTCGCCCTGCAGTACCGGCCGGAGCTCAACCGCTGGGTGTTCGCCGCGGCCACCGCGGACGCGGACGAGTCCCCGCTGGTGTACGCGATGTCCCCGCTGCCACCGCGGCTGGGCGAGTGGACCCACCTGACCGGTGTGTACGACTACCCGGCCCGGCAGCTGCGGCTGTACGTGGACGGGCAGCTCGTCGGCACCCGCGGCGACGCGGTGCTGTGGCCGGCCGGCGGCAGGGCCGTGATCGGCCGGGGCAAGGCCAACGGCGTGCCCGCGGGGTTCTTCCCCGGCGCGCTCGACGGGATCCGCCTCGGCGAGGGCGTGGCCACCGACGCGACGATCGCGCGGCGCGGCACGTGGGCGGCGCCGGCCACCGAACAGCTCGGCCGGTTCGTGAACACGGCCGGCGACCACTACACCGGGCGGACCGACCAGGTCCGGGCCGGCTACCACTTCGAGGGCACGCTCGGCCGGCTGGCGGCGAGCGGGCCGAACACGCGGACGCTCTACGCCTGCCAGGCCGGGACGGACGCGTTCACCTCGACGGACAGCGCCTGCGAAGGAGCCACGAAGGTGGAGGACATCGGTTTGGTGTACACGGTGAAACCGGCCAACATCCCGACCATCCCGATCTACCGCTGCCTCGGGGGTGCCGACCGGTTCGAGTCGCGCACGGACACCTGTGAAGGCGGCACCCAGCAGGCCCTGCTCGGCTACACGGTGGCCTACGGCACGCTCGTGCGGTACGCCGACCCCGGCTTCGACCACCTGACCACCGTGGACGGCGCACCCGTGTCGTACGTCAACGAAGCCTCCCTCGGCATGGTCGTCCTGACCTCCACGGTGGACACCCAGCCGTTGATGAGCTGCCGCGACGGCCAGGACCTGTTCGCGTCCACCGACGCGGCGTGCGAGGGCAAGACGGTCGTCGGCTCCGTCGGCAGGATCTGGCCGGACGCGCCGGGCGCGCCGAACCGCGCGATCTACCGGTGTCGGCTCGGGACCGACAGCTTCGTCTCGGTCGACGCCGGCTGCGAGGGCGCGACGGTCGACCGGCAGCTCGGCTACGTGCTGGCCGGCGTCCCGGCGGACGCGGCGGTGTTCGCGGCATGAACAGACTCAGCAGAAGAACCAGCCTGGCCCTGCCGGTGGTGCTCGCCGCGTCGCTGCTGACGTTCGTCAGCACCGGCACGGCCTCGGCCGGCCCGTCGGTGGACACCCCCGTGGTGCCGTCGGTGCCGGTCGCCCAGCAGACGAGGACCGGTGCGCAGCCGGAGGACCTGGCCTCGCTCAACGCGCTGCACGGCGACCAGGCGCCGACCGCCAACACGGTGGACGGCGGTGGCACGGACAGGGCCACCTCCCTGGCGCCGTCGGCGTCCTGGACGGTGTCCCCGGAGACGGGCGACTTCACGTGGTCCTACCCGCTGCGGGTGCCGCCGTCACCGGGCGGTCTCGACCCCGACCTGGCGCTGTCGTACCAGTCGTCCAGTGTGGACGGACGGACCGGGGCGACGAACAACCAGGCGTCCTGGGTCGGCGACGGCTGGGACCTGTCCGCCGGGTTCGTCGAGCGGTCCTACATCCCGTGCGCCAACGACACCATGGGGGACGTCACGCCGCCGAAGACCGCCGGCGACCTGTGCTGGCGCAGTGACAACGCGACCGCGTCCTACGGCGGCGGGGGTGGCGAGCTGATCCGGGACGACGGCACCGGCGAGTGGCGGACCAGGAGTGACGACGGCTCCCGGATCCAGCACGTGTTCGGCGCCGGCGGCGTGGCGAACGGCGACGACAACGGCGAGTACTGGCGGATCACGTCCCCGGACGGCACCCAGTACCTGTTCGGGTCCCGGCCGGACGCGGGCTCGACCTGGACCGTCCCGGTGTACGGCGACGACGGCGGGGAACCGTGCCACGCCACCGGCTTCGACGCCTCGCACTGCGTGCAGGCGTGGCGGTGGAACCTGGACAAGGTCATCGACCCGAACGGCAACGTGATCCAGTACGACTACGCCCCGGAGACCAACTCCTACGGCATGGGCGGCAAGGACGCGGCCGTGTCGTACGTCCGGGGCGGCACGCTGAAGTCCGTCGACTACGGCCTGCGCGATGGCACCGGCCAGCCCGCCACCGGCCAGGTGGTCTTCGCCACGGCCGACCGGTGCGTGCCCGGCAGTGACTGCCGGCCGGAGAAGAAGGACAACTGGCCGGACGTGCCGTGGGACGACAAGTGCGACACGGCGACCTGCAAGGACCGGCACAGCCCCTCGTTCTGGTCGACCAGACGGCTCGCCACGATCACGACGAAGGTGCGGTCCGGGACCGGGTACGCCGACGTCGAGTCGTGGAGCCTGGACCAGCAGTTCCCGAAGAGCGGTGACGGCGAGAAGCCCGCGCTGTGGCTGAAGGCCATCAACCACACGGGTCTGGCCGGCGGCACCCCGGTCACGCTGCCGCCGGTGAGCTTCGCGGGCAAGGGGTTCGAGAACCGCGTGCTCAAGCGGGACGGCATCGGCCCGCTGCTGCGGTACCGGATCACCGCGGTGATCTCGGAGACCGGTGGGATCACGACGGTGACCTACGCCGAACCGGACTGCGTGGCGGGCGGGCCCCTGCCGGCCAAACCCGAGGGCAACACCATGCGGTGCTTCCCGATGAAGTGGGCGAAGCAGGACTTCACCGAGCAGACCGACTGGTTCCAGAAGTACGTGGTCGCGAAGGTCACCGTGTCCGACGGGCTGAGCTCGAGCACCGAGGAGCAGGTGAGCTACGAGTACCTGGACGGCGCCGGGTGGGCGTACGACGACTCGGAGTTCACCAAGGAGGACCGCCGGGACTGGAACGTGTTCCGCGGCTACGGCCGGGTCCGCATCCGGCACGGCCTGGCGAACGACCCGGCCGGGCCGATCTCCATGACCGAGCAGCGGTTCTACCGCGGCATGGACACCGGCAAACAACCGCCCGTCACGGTGGCGGACTCCGCGGGCGGCAGCCGCGTGGACTCCCGCTGGCTGGCCGGCACGTCGTTCGAGAACCAGGTGCACGACGGCGCCAGCGAGCGGATCGTGTCCAAGACGATCCTGACCCCGAGCGTGCAGGGGCCGACGGCGAACCGGGCCGGCCGGACCGCGTACATCGTCCGGCCGGGCCGCCAGACCGACTACATCGCCCTCGCGGCCGGTGGCTGGCGGACCACGCGCCTGGACCAGTCCTATGACGACCGGGGCGTGCTGACCGAGTCCAACGACCTCGGCGACACGGCGGTCACGACCGACGACAAGTGCACGACCACCTACTACAAGCGCAACACCGACAAGTGGATCATCAACCTGGCGTACGAGAAGCGCACGGTCTCGGTCGCCTGCACGACCACCCCGAAGCTCCCGGACGACGCCGTCGCCGCCAACCGCTACTTCTACGACGGCAACCCGTTCAAGGCCCCACCCACCAGGGGTGACGTGACCAGGACCGAGGAGCTGGACCGGTGGACCGGCGACGACCCGGTCACCACCCTGGTGGCCACGACGGAGTACGACGCCTACGGTCGTACGACGTCCACGACGGACGCGAAGGGCCGGACCTCGACCACGGCGTACACGCCCGACGCGGACCACGGCGGCCCGTTGACCCAGGTCGTCACGACCGACGCGATGAAGTTCGCCACGACCACGACGATCGACCCGTCGTTCGGCCAGCCCACCGTGTCCGTGGACGCGAACGGCCGCAGGACGGAGACGGCGTACGACGCCCTGGGGCGCAGGACCGAGGTGTGGTTGCCCAACCGCACCCGCGGCCCGAACGTCCGCGGCAACCAGTACTTCGAGTACGCCTACCACAACGACGCGCCCACGGTCGTCACCACGACGTCCCTGGGCCCCAACGGCAACTACACCAGCGGCAAACAGATCTACGACAGCCTGCTGCGGATCCGGCAGAAGCAGGAGCCGGCGAAGGACGGCGGCCGGCTCATCACCGACACCCGGTACGACTCCCAGAGCCGGGCGTACAAGACCACGGCGCCGTACTTCAACAGCGCTCCCGTCGACGACAGGATCTGGATCGCCGACGACACCGACGTTCCGAAGTGGACGCTCACCGAGTTCGACGGCGCCGGCCGCCAGAAGACGGTGACGGTCAAGGGCGGCACCAGGGACCTGTGGCAGGGGAGCTACGAGTACGGCGGCGACCGGACGACCGTCATCCCGCCCGACGGCTCGACGGTGACGATGGGCATCGTCGACGCGCAGGGGCACACCGTCGAGCAACGGCAGTTCCACGGCCGCACGGCGACGGGGGCCTTCGACTCGACGACCTACACCTACACGCCGTCCGGCGACCTGGCGTCCATCACCGATCCCGCGGGGCAGGTGTGGCGGCGGTCGTACGACCTGCACGGCCGGCAGACCGTGGACGAGAACCCGGACACCGGCACGTCCACGTTCACCTACGACGAGGCGGGCCAGCTGGCCACCCGGAAGGACGCCAAGGGGACGACGCTGACCTACACCTACGACGACGACGGCCGCGTGACCGAGGAGTCGCAGGGGACGACCACGCTCGCCGAATGGACCTACGACACCGCGCCCTTCGGCAAGGGGCTGCCCGCGTCGGCCACCCGGTACGTGGACGGCTACGCCTACAAGTCGACCGTGACCGGGTACAACGCGCTCAGCAAGCCGATGGGCAACACCCTCACCATCCCGGCGACGCCGCCGGAGCCGTCGTTCGCGGGGACGTACACGAGCCTGACCGCGTACAAGGACGACGGCAGCACCCGGGGCGTGTCCTACGCCGCGGTGCCCGGCCTGCCGGCCGAGTCGGTCAGCTACACGTACAACGACCTCGGCGGACTGCGGACGGCCGACGGCGGCTACGGCGGGCAGACGTTCCACTACGTGACCGACACGCAGTACACCCGCTACGGCGAACCGGAACGCACACAGCTCGGCGTCGACGGGAAACGCGTGTGGCTGTCGCGCTACTACGACGCCAACACCCGGTTCCTCACCCGGTCCATAGTGGACGCCGAGCTGCCGCAGGCGATGCAGGCGGACGTGAACTACACGTTCGACCCGTCCGGCAACGTCACGTCGGTGGCGGACGACGCGCCCGGTCAGGCGGACACCCAGTGCTTCCGCTACGACTACCTGGCTCGGCTGACCGAGGCGTGGACACCGGCCAACGGGTGCACGGCAGACCCCACGGTCGGCGCGCTCGGCGGGGTCGCGCCGTACTGGCAGTCGTTCACCTACGACAAGACCGGCAACCGGCTGACGCGGACCGACCACGCGGCGGCGGGTGACACCGTTCAGACCTCCACGTACCCGCAGCCCGGGCAACCGCACGCACACCAGGTGAGTTCGGTGTCCACGAAGGGCCCGGGCGTCGACCGGACCGACGAGTTCGGCCACGACGCCAACGGGAACGTCACGAAACGCGGCGGCCAGACCCTGGACTGGGACGCCGAGGGGAACCTGGCCAAGGTCACCGAGGGCGGCAGGTCGACCGAGTTCGTCTACGCGGCCGACGGGTCCCGGCTCATCCGCCGGGATCCGACGGGCGCCACGCTGTACCTCGGCGGGCAGGAGCTGCGGCTGACCAAGGCGACCGGCGCCGTCACCGCGACCAGGTACTACGTGTACGGCGGCCAGACCGTGGCGATGCGTGACTCGTCCGGCCTCACCTGGCTGGCCGCGGACCCCCAGGGCACGGCGCAGCTCGCGATCAACAGCGGCTCGATGCAGGTCGTCCGCCGGCGGCAGGCGCCGTTCGGCGACGCACGTGGCGCGGCGGTCACGTTCCCCGGCGAGAAGGGTTTCGTGGGTGGGACGAACGACCCGTCGACCGGGCTCGTCTCACTCGGTGAGCGGCTCTACGACCCGGCCCTGGGCCGGTTCATGTCGGTCGATCCCGAGCTGCACAGGTACGACCCGCAGCAGATGCAGGGCTACACCTACGCCGACAACAACCCGGTGACCAACATGGACCCGACGGGTCGCAGCTTCTGGAGCGTCGTCAAGGGGATAGCGCGGGTCACCGCCTTCGTCGCGAGCGTGCTGGCGATCGCCAGCGGGCCGTGGGGCTGGGTCGCGTTCGGGGCGACGGTCGTGGACTTCGCGATCTCCAGGGCCCAGGGCGACAAGGAGGGGGCGACACTCGCGGCATTCGGCCTCATCACGTTCGGGTTGGGGCGAGCGGCCGCCGGCGCGGCAGAAGGCGCGGAGCACGTCGCGGGCATGGCGACCGCGGCGAACTGGATGGAGGCGGGTGCCAATGCGAGCGACCTCGTCGCCGTGGGCCCGGCGGTGCCGGGTGTGTACCACACGTTCCAGAGCCATGGCGAGGACGGCGAGCCGACCTACGCGGCGGTCCAGCTGACCCCGGACCAGGAACTGCACCGGAGCGACTGCCTGCGTGCCACCATCGACGCCCGCAACCGGCAGGAGCGCGAGTCCTCGGCCTGGAACGACGGGCGCAACCGCGGTGTCGCGGCCAAGGCCGCCGAGGCGGAGGCGGCCCAACGCCAGATCGACATGGTGACGGCCATGGGCACCGACTACTGGCCGACCACCGACATGGCCGGCATGAACAACTGCTACCACGTCGGTGTCGCCACGGCGGGCGCCGGTTCGTACCCGTGCGGCGCGCTCGGTGCGATCCTGGGCAAGCCGCGCAAGGCACAGAAGTGCACCGACCTGTCCTGCGTGGGCAAGGGGAAGGGGTCGTACTTCGTGACCAGGAACAGCAACCTGGGCAACGGCACGTACAGATCGCACACGAACCCCGTGACCGGCCAGCCCAACCCGGGCGAACCCACGTACAGCAACCCGAACCAGGGAGGCTATTACCTGACGAAGAACGGCGACTACCGCCTGACGAACGGCACCGGCCGAGCGATGTCCTGACCCGGGGAACAGGTGCCGGTGAGCGTGCTCACCGGCACCTGTTGTCCTACCCGATCAGCGCGGATGCTCGTCGAGCTTCGCCCGTACCGCCACCCCCTCGGGATGGCACAGGTTGTCGAATATCTCCGCTGACTCTCGCCATACCGTCAGTGCCCGGTCTCGTTCGTCCAGGCCCTTGAGCAGGATGCGCGCTACCTGGGGTAGCCACAAGCATCCGGTATTCGATATGGGCGCCATCCCCGCTTTCTGTATTGAGTCGAAACAATGACCACCAGCCGAGGTGACACCGCCGAGCAGGTGCGTTTTCGAGGGAATATGCCGGTCGGATCGTGGAATCTCCGGGTCACGCTGAGCGCGGTCTTCGAGCACGCCGCGGATGCGGTAACTTCGCATAGGTGCCAGCCGGTCGAGCGACGCCGGTGGATTGCCGCGACGTCCGCAGCCGGACGTGACCAGGAGGACTTTCAGTGAAGTGGGAGCGGGCTCCGCACCGGCTCGCCAGCACCATGTCGTCGCTGCTCGTCGGGCGGGACGGCGCGGTCACCGAGATCCTCGGCGCACTGTCGCAAGTGGACGATCAGGGTAGGCCCGCGGAGCGGTTGATCACCCTGCAGGGACCACCGGGTATCGGGAAGACCCGGATGGCCGTGGAGATAGTCGCGGCCGTGGCCGGCCAGGGGCGGCGTACCGCGTTCGCCTACCTCGTCGGTGTGGACGGCGGCCAGCAGGACCCGTGGGAGTACGACGAGGTCCCGGACCTGGAGAACATCGCCCGGGCGGTGCAGGCGGCGCTGGGCATCACGCACGTCTCGTCCGCCGACCCCGTCGAGGTGCTCGTGTCTCACCTCGCCGGCAACCTGGAGGACCGCCCGTTCGGGCCGCTGCTGGTGCTGGACAACTGCGAACGGATCCGGACGGCGGTCGGCGACCTCGTCGCGATCCTGCTGGACGTCGCTCCTGGTCTGCAGGTTCTCGCCACGTCCAGAGCCGAGCTGGGGCTGCCCGCGGAGCGCCTGGTCCCCCTGCGGCCGCTGTCGCTCCCGCCGGAGACCGGTGACGAGGACACGGGGGAGGACACCTCCGACGCGATGACGCTGTTGGTGCACCTGGTGCGCACCGGTGGGGGCACGATCTCGCCGGAGCAGTGGCCGCACGCGAGGGCACTCGTGCGCTGGTCCGGTGGACTGCCGCTGGTGCTGGAGTTCATCGCGGCGCGGCTGCGGTCCGGGCTGACGGCGGAGACGGTGTTGCGGCGGCTCGACGGTGGCGGGCTGCTCACCGCGCAGGGCACGCGCCGCCGGGCACAACCCCACCAGCGCACCCTGCGGCAGGCCCTGGACGACTCCTTCGAGCTGTGCACGGAAGGCGAACGCACCCTGTTCATCCGCGGCGCGTGCTTCGCGAGCGGCTTCGAGCTCGACGACGCCGAGGTGGTGTGCGCCGGCAACGGCATAGCGCGGGAACAGGTGATCGACCTGCTCGGCGGCCTGAAGGAGAAGGCGCTGTTCACCGTCGACGGTGACACGGGCCGGTTCGGCATGTTGCCGCCCATCGCCGAGTACGCGGAGCACAGGCTGCGTGCGCGCGGTGAGGAGGACCAGGTGCGGCGGGCACATGCCGAGCACTTCGCCCGCCTGGCCCGCACCGCCGCGGACACCTGGCTCACCGGGGCGGGCGACAGGAACGAGCTGGCCTGGCTCGCCGTCATTGGCCGGGAGCTGGACAACCTCCGTACGGCGATGACGTGGCTGCGTGACCACGACAGGCCGGAGATCGCGCTGGAGATGGCGCTGAACCTCGCGCGGCTGCGGTTCTGGTGGTTTTCCGGTCTCCTGCCCGAGGGCAACAACCTGTTGCGGCGCCTGCTGGACGCCTGCCCACCCGCCCCGTCGCCGCTGCGGGTGGCGGCCACCGCCATGAGCGGGTGGATGGCCCTGTGCCGCGGTGACCAGCGGATGGCGCTCGCCGAGCGCGACCACTGCCGCGAGCTGGTGGCGGCGCTGGGCATGCGGGACGAGCCGCCCGCGGTCGCGGACTTCCTCGAGGGCACCCACGCGCTCCTGGTCGACGCCGACGCCACGACCGCGCTGCCGCTGCTGCGGCGGGCGGTGGCGAAGCTGACCCGCGAGGTGGACGCCGGACTGCCCGTCGACGGCGACCGGCACCAGATGCACCTGATCCTCGGGCTGGCGGCGGGCCTGATCGGTGACGACGAGGACGAGGCCGAGCGGACCAGCTCCGCCGTGCTCGCCGAGGCCCGCGAGGCCGGGGCGGCATGGGCCGCCAGCTGGGCACGGTGGAACAAGGGGCTCGTCCCGCTGCTGTTCAACGCCGATCCCGAGGAGGCGCTGGCACATTTCCAGGCCAGCCTGCGCACCCAGGTCGAGATCGGCGACCAGTGGGGCACGGTGTGGTCGGTCACCGCGATCTGCTGGGCACTCGCCCGCGCCGCGGCCAGCCGCCGCGCCGCGGTCCTCCAGGGCGCGTCGAGCCGCCAGCAGGACCGCGCCGGCTCGGTCGCCACCGGCCTGAAACCGTTCCGCCAGCAGACCGACCTCGCCCGCGAGCTGGTCGTGGGCCACATCGGCCCGCGACTCTACGACGAGGAGTACACCGCCGGGCGGGCAATGCACACGAAGGACGCGTACGCGTTGGCGCTCCGCCCGCTCGCGGCCACCCAGCCCGCCACGCCGGCGCGCGGTACGGACGTGACACTGGACGTGCTGACCCCCGCGGAGTCCCAGATCGCCCGCATGGTCGCCGAGGGCCTGCGGACGAACGACATCGCCGCGCGGACCGGGCGGTCCGCGCGCACGGTGAACACGCACATCACGCGCATCTACCAGAAGGTGGGCAGCGTGAACAGCCGGTCGGAACTGGCGATGTGGGTGCAGCGGATCATGATGGGCCGCGAGGACGGCCCGCCGCGCCGGGACAGTCCCTGACCGGCGGACGGCTCACCTGGCCTGCCCGATCCCCGGTCCCGGGGTGAGCACGCCTCTCGGGTCCCACCGGTGCTTGGCCAGCCGCACGTCGTCCCACGTGTCGCCGTAGTGGTCCCGCCAGTCCGCCGCCGTCCACCGCTGCGCGCCGATGGGGTAGACGAACCCGCCCAGCGCCCGAGCCTCCTGTGCCCAGGTGGCGTTGCGCTCCAGCACCCGTTGCGGGAACGTCCCCGGCGCTCCCACGTCCTGCGCGTCGGTGCTGAGCACGTCGCACAGGTAGACCCGGCGCGTGCCGCCCGGCACGCGCAGCCGGGGGCAGGTGAACCCGTCCGCGTCGTGCGGGAACACCAGGACGAAGCCCGTGCCCGGCGAGAAGTCGGCCGTGGTCATGCGGTTGACCACCGACGTCATGAACGAGGCGGCGTGCTCCTCGGGGAGGAACGCGTCGAACCACGGTTTGCGCAGCCGGTCCCAGGTGCCGTCGGCGCGCATGGCGTCGATCATGGCGTCGTTGCTCACCGCGTAGTCCAGGTAGGGCAGGTCCTGGTGCTGCCGGTCGCGTGGCTCGGGCAGCCCGTCGAGCAGGTCGCCGGCCGGGGCGCCGAACTCGGTGACGAACAGGCGGTAGGTGGGGCCCGCGGCGCCGGCCGGCGGCAGGACCATGCAGTACAGCTCGTCCGCCTGGCCACGGTCGCACAGCACCCGCATGGCGGTGAACGCGTCCTCGGCGCGGGCGGCCGGGTAGTCGAGCAGGTGCAGCCGCACCGCCTCCGGGGTCGCGGCCATCCGCAGCCGGACGCGGGTGATGACGCCGACCTGGCCGAACCCCGCGAGCGTGGCGAGGAACAGGTCGGGCTCGCGTTCCCGCGAGCACCACACGATGTGCCCGGTGCCGGTGACGACCTGCAGCTCGTCGACGAGGTCCACCTGCGCGCCGAGCCGGTAGGCCGGGGAGATGCCGCCGACGCTGAGCGTGCCGCCGACGGTCAGCCTCAGGTAACCGGTCAGGGCGGGGAAACGCGCCCCCACGGTGTCCGCCCGCTCGACGAGCTCACGCCACGTGAGCCCGGCGTCCACGTCCGCGCGGGTCCGGTCGACGTGGTGGACCCGCCGCAGGCCGCGCATGTCGATCACCAGACCGTGCGGCGCCAGGCCCTGGCCGTAGACGGTGTGCTTCTCACCGCGGGCGGCGACGGGGATGCCGTGGCTCGCGCAGAAGCGGACCATCGCGGCCACGTCCTCGACGCTGCCGGGCAGCAGCACCGCCGACGGCGCGCCGAAGACCAGGTTCCCCAGGTCGCGCGCGTGCTCGGCGCGTACCTCGGGGGTGGCGACCAGCTCCCCGTCCAGCCGGGGAATCCGCTTCTGCACGGTGTCGGCGCTCGTCGCGAACAACCACCGATCGGTCACCGGGTCTAACAGGGCGCCGACCACCTGCCCGCCGGGCTGGCCGGTTCCTGTGCTGGCGGCGACCATTGACACGAGACCTCCTGGTGGCGCCCACTACCCAGCGACGGCTGACAGCGCCACGTCGCAGCCGCAGGCCGCAGTCTCCCGTGGCCCGGCGGGGCCACGAATCCGTCTTTTTCCGCTTTTCGCAACTTGCATACGTACATTCGCCTACGTACTCATTCGCCGCGCCACCACCGGGCGAGCGCGGCGAGCACCCCGGCCCGGACCCGTGGGGGCGGTGGGACGCGGTGCTCGCCCGGCACGGCGGTGGGCGGGCCCGCGGAGAGGTGCCGGGGTGTCACAGGCGCGGGTGGGAAGGTCACCGGGAGCGCGCTCAGTCCCCGGCTGAACGGGCTGGCCCGCCACGGCAGCTGCTCCACCGGGCAGGCCAGGGCCATGCCGGGCAGCCGTTCCAGCACCCGTTCGATCGCGGTCGCGGCGAGCAGCAACGCCATCTGGGGCACCGGGCACGCGTGCGGACCCGAGCTGAAGGCCAGGTGTGCCCGGTTGCCCGCGTGCTCGTGTTCCCGGCCGGCCGCGGCCGGGTCGGCGTTCGCGGCGGCGAAGCTGATCACCACGGGCTCGCCGGGCGGCAGCAGGTTGCCGTACAGGGAGTAGGGCCGCACCGGGTAGCTGATGCCGTAGTTCGACATCGGCGGCCGCCGCCACAGGATCTCGTCGATCGCGGCGTCGACCGCGACCGTGCCGCCCGAGAGGCCCTCCGACAGGTCCGCGTTGGTCAGCAGTTCGACCAGCGCGCCGCCGACGAGGTTGGCCGCCGGTTCCGACCCGGCGCCCATCAGCACCAGCACCGTGTGCTTGAGCTCCTCGTCGGACAGCCGCGCACCGCCCGCCAGCAGCCGCGACACGACGTCGTTGCCGGGAACCCCGCGCTTGTAGTCGAGCAGCTCCTGCATCGTCTGGTCCAGCGCGCGGTTGGCCTCGGCCGCGTCCGTGCCGTCGAACAGGCGCTGGACGCCGAGCATGACCCGTTCGGCCAGCTCGTCGGTGCAGCCGAACATCCGGGTGAACACGATCATCAGCAGCGGCAGCGCGTAGCCGGCCATCAGGTCCGCCCGGCCCTCGCCGGCGACCCGGTCGATCAGCCCGTCCGCGACCGCGACGATCTCGCGCCGCAGCACGCCGTGGTTGACCTGCCCCAGCGCCTCCGTGATCGCGGCCCGCAACCGGTGGTGCTCGTGGCCGTCGCTGAACATCGCGTTCGGCCGGTAGCTCATGGTGCCGAGCACCGGGCTGTCCTGCGGCACGCCGTACTGCCAGGGCCGGGGGTCGCGGCGGAAGCCCACCGGGTCACGCAGCACCTGCAGCGCCGCGCGGTAGCTGAGCACCAGCGTCGCCCGCACCCCGGGGGCCAGCTCCACGGGGGCGCAGTCCCCGTAGCCGGCCCGCAGGTGCTCGTAGGTCCGCTCCGGGTCGGCGGTGAACTCCGGACCGTACAGCGGGGTCAGCAGGATCGACGGCTCCTGCGCCGGGTACCTGGTGGTGGTCCGGGGTCCGTGGAAGTGCGTCATCAGGAAGCCTCCTGCTTGGCGACCAGGAGGTACTCGACCAGGGCGATCAGCGCACGCAGGACCGAGCCGCGGTCGCGGGCGTCGCACCGGACCAGTGGCGTGGCCGGCTCCAGGTCGAACGCCTGCCGGTACTCGTGTTCGGGGTGGCGCGGCGCGTCGTCGAACTGGTTGACCGCCACCGCGTAGGGCAGGCCCATCTCCTCGAGGCGGGTCATCGTCGTGAACGAGTCCTGCACCCGACGCGGGTCGGCCAGCACCAGGGCGCCGAGCGCGCCCTCCGCGAAGTCCCGCCAGAGCGGCACGAACCGCTCCTGCCCCGCCATGCCGAACAGGTACAGGGCGAGCGCACCACCCGGCAGGGTGCGGCGGCCGAAGTCGATGGCGACGGTGGTCGTGGACTTGCCCCGCACCCCGGCGAGGTCGTCGACCAGCTGGCCCGCCTGCGTCATCACCTCCTCGGTGCGCAGCGGCGGGATCTCCGACACCGTGCCCACGAGCGTGGTCTTGCCCACCGCGAACGGCCCGGTGACCAGGACCTTCACCGGCCGCACCCCGCCGTCCAGGTAATGCGGCCGGGAGTCAGACGAGCGCATGCAGGCCCTCCAGCACTTGTCGGAGCAGGTCCGCGCTCGGTCCCTGACGGGGGACCGCGGGCGCGGCGCCGGTGTTCAGGTGGCCGCTCACGACCAGGTCTGCCACCAGGACCTTCACGACGCTGGAGGGCAGCGCGAGGTGCGCGGCGATCTCGGCGACGGAAAGCCAGCCGCCGGAACACAGGCGCACCACCGACCGCTGCTCCGGTGACAGCCGCGGGTGGTCCCGCTCCGCGCCGACCGTGACCAGGCTGACGTGGTCGAGGGTGCTCAGCACCGGTGCGGCCCGCCCGCCGGTGATCACGTGGGAGCGCACCAGCGCCGGTCGTCGCCGCGCGGTCACGCGTCCTGCCGGGCCGCCGTCGCCATGGCCTGCCCGAGCCGCTGCACGACTTGCTGGACACGGACCGACAGCGACTCCATGTCCACCTCGCGGTCGGCGACCACGGCGAGGACCGTGTTCCGCGCCGCGGCCACGCGCAGCAGGTAGCCCCACGGGTACTCGTCGAGGCCCTGCCACCACTGCCCGGCGTCGGACCGCACCGTGCGCTCGCAGTTCTTGGCCAGCGAGACCAGCCCGGAGACGGCCGCGGCCAGCGAGTCGGCCTGGTCGCGGGCCAGGCCACCGCGGGAGCTGTTCAGCAGGCCGTCGCTGGTGACCAGGATGGCGTGCTGGACGTGGGGCACGCGCAGTACCTCGTCGAGCATCCAGCTCGTGTCGTGCTCCATGGCGGTCGACATCACGAGGTCCTCTCCTGGGGGTGTTCGGATGTGGTGAGCTCACGTCCGGTCGCCGTGCCCCGCTGCCACGCCCCGAGCACGGCCGGGCGGAGGTCGGGTGGTGTCGTCCAGTGCGCCGCGGGCGCTGGTTCGGGCGTGGGCGCCGACTTCTCCCTGCGCCGGACCGGTAGCCCGCCCGGTGTCGTCGCACCCGTGTCGCCGGCGGGCGGAACCTGTGCCGGCACGCGCCGCACGGGGGCGGGGAGCGCCGCGGGCACGGGTTCCGGCGCGGGTTCGTGCACGGGGACCAGGAGATCGGTGGGTAAGAGCACGATCGCCTGCGTTCCCCCGTACGGGGACTGCCGTCCGACCGTGATCGTCAGCCCGTGCTGTGCGGCCAGCACGCCGCAGACCGGGAACCCGACCTGTGCCGGGTTGCCGAGGTCCCGGACGTCGACCACGAGCTGGCCGGACAGCAACCGCTCGGCTCGCTCGACCTGCTCCGGCGCCATGCCGACACCGGCGTCGTCGATCTGCACCACCACTCCCCGGTCCACCGGGAACAGGCTGACCCGCACCTTCGTGCTGGGCGAGGAGCCGCGGGCCGCGTTGTCCAGGAGCTCGGCCACCACCAGCACGATCGCCTCCACCCCCGGTCCCCGCACCGCCCACGGCACCGGCGCCCCCAGCTCGACGCGATGGTGGTCGCGGATGCGTCCCATGGCGCCACGAACCACCTGCTCCACCGAGGTGTCCTCGCGCTGGATGCCGGTGCTCGAGCCGCACAACACCCCGACGCCCACCACCCGGCGGGCGAGCTGGCCGGCGGTCAGGTCGATGTCCATCAGACCGGCCAGCACGTCGGGGTCGTCGAAGGCGCGCTGCATCTGCTCGATCGCCGACTGCTGCTCGGTCACCAGCGCGCGCAGGGTCCGGGTCACCCCCATCAGCGCGGACTGGGCGTCCTCGGCGCCGCGCCGTGCCGCCGCGCCCGCCGCGACCCGGGCCAGGGCGATGACCCGCTCGCCGTACCCGTCGAGCTCCGGGACCCGGTGCGCGCCGACACCCGGACCCGGTGCGGTGGGGTCGAGCGCGGCGGGCAGGTGCACGTCCGCCAGCACCCGCAGACCGTCCCGGTAGGCGACGAGGCGCCCGGAGAGGCGGCGGGTGACGTTGTACTGCCGGGCCAGCAGCACGCCGACGACCAACAGGGCGATCAGCAACGCCACCACCAGGGTCACCCAGCCGGCCCCCGGAGTGCCCGCACTCGACGAGAGGGAGGGAAGGGTGTGCGCGGCCGAACCTGGCAACCGGAGAAACACCCGGGCGAGTGTGGCCGTGAAGTTGATCGCCGGCGTCGGTAGTTTTCTGTCTCCGTCGATCAACCGCGCATCGCGCTGGGAACGCGTGGAGTACGGGAAGCGGCCCGGCCTACGCACTTTGACGTAGACCCCGCGTCCCGCCGGGCCGGGTTGAGTGGTCCGGCGGCGGTTCTGGATCTTGCCGTCGTCCGGGTTTTCGCGTGGCTCAGCCCAGAGGATCGGTGCCGCACGCCACCCTGGGCGGCGCGCGGCACCGTCGGAGTTCAGCCTGACGGGACCGTCCAGCGTTGGTTCGTGCCGCCGTGGCAGGTCCAGATGATCAGTTGGGTGCCGTTGGCGGTGGACGCGCCGTTGGCGTCGAGGCACTTGCCGGAGTTGGGGTTCATCAGCGACCCGTTCGACTGTGGTGTCCAGTTCTGCCCGGCGCCGCCGTTGCAGGTCCACAGCTGCACGAGGGTGCCGTCCGCGGTGCCCGTTCCGTTCACGGTGAGGCACTTGCCGAGCGCGCGGAACGTCGAACCGTTGCGTGTCCACTCCTGGTTCGCCGCGCCCGTGCACGTCCACAGCTGGACCTTGGTGCCGTCGGCGGTGCCGCCGCCGTTGACGTCGACGCAGGTGCCGCCCGCGCCGGTGATCGGGCCGGCGCCGGTCCCGGTGCCCGGCGTGCCGACGCCGGGACCGACGAAGGTCAGCGAGTCCAGGTCGTACGGGGCGGACGCGCTGGACTTGAACACCACGAACAGCTCGACCGTCCCCGACGGCCGGGTGACGGTCACCGGCGTCAGGTTCACGTAGTTGTCCCACCCGCCCGTGCTGGTCACGGTCGCCGTGGCCACCAGCTGGCCGGTCGGGGAACCGGCGCGCAGCTCAACTGTGCCGCCCGGCCCCGGCGAGGACACCCGGAACGAGACCTGGTCGATGCCGGTCAGGTTCATCGGGGTGAACGAGATCCAGTCGTTGTTGTCGATGTCCCCGATGCGCTGGCCGGCCTCCGCACCGGCCTGGGACACGACCCGGATCCCGGACGAGCGGTTGAAGTGCTCGGCCTGCCGGTGCTTGGGTTGCAGCACGACCTGGGTCCGCCCGGTGAGCGCGGGCACGCCGGACGCCCCGTTGTCCGTGTAGACGGCGTCGGCCGCGTAGAACAGGTTGGCGTCGGCGCTGTGCCCGCCGTCCTGGGTGGCGATCACCCCGGAGCAGCCCGGCTTCGGGTCGAGCGGGTGTGCGTGCGCGTCGTGCCCCAGCGCCGGTGTCGTGATCACGCGGGTGCAGTCGATCGTGCCGTCCTCGGCGTCGGTGACGGTCACCGAGTACGGGATCTCGTCGCCGAAGTCGAACATGCCGCCGTGCGGGGGTGTGGTGATCCGGACGGTCGGCTCGGTGTTGCCGACCGTGACCGGCACGTTGGCCACGCCGGTCCGCCCGTTCGGGGCGGTCACGGTGAGCTGGGCGTTGAACTGGCCACGCGCGGTGTAGGTGTGCGCGGGGTTGGCCGTCGTGGCGGTGGCGCCGTCGCCGAAGGTCCAGCGGTAGGTCAGCGCGCCGCCTCCCGGGTCGGACGAGCCGGCGCTCGAGAAGCTCACGGTCAGCGGCGCCGCGCCGGAGGTCGGGGTGGCGGTCGCCCGGGCGACGGGGGCGCGGTCGCCGGAGGCGTAGTCGATCCGGTAGAGCGCGGAGTCGGGGTTGTCCCTGCCGAACCCGCTGCCCCACTCCAGCAGGTACATCGAGCCGTCCGGACCGAACTTCGCGTCCATCGGGGACCTGAAGGTCAGGTTGGCCAGGAACCTGTTTATCTTCAACAGGTTCCCCGAGGAGTCGAGCCGGAACTCGTGCATGGTGTTGCGCGACCACTCGCCGAAGAACGGCGTCGCGTCGAAGTACTGCGGGAACTTGGTGGCCGACGGGTTGTTCGCGTCGTAGTGGTACACGGGGAAGGCCATCGGGGCCTCGCCGCCGCTCCCCATCTCCGGGAAGGCGTTGCCGTTGCTGCCGTTGCCGTACCAGACGGTGGCCGGCCGCGCGGCCGGCAGGGTGGTGAGCCCGGTGTTGTTGGGGGAGTTGTTGACCGGCGCGGCGCAGTTGAACTTGGCGCCGGAGGTGTTGTTCGCGAAGTTGAAGTCGTTGAACGGGATGTTGTTCGCGACGCAGTACGGCCAGCCGTAGTAACCCGGCGACTTGATCACGTTCCACTCGACCAGCCCGGCAGGGCCGCGGTTGGCGTTGTCACCCCCGGCGTCCGGGCCGTAGTCGGCCACGTAGATCGTCCCGTCGGTGTCCACGGTGAACCGGAACGGGTTGCGGAAGCCCATCGCGTAGATCTCCGGCCGGGTCTGCGCGGTGCCGGGGGCGAACATGTTGCCGCTCGGGACCGTGTACGTGCCGCCCGGCTCCGGGTGGATGCGCAGGATCTTGCCGCGCAGGTCGTTGGTGTTGGCCGCCGTCTTCTGCGCGTCGAACAGGCTGCGCCCGGAACGCTCGTCGATCGGCGCGTAGCCGCTCGACTCGTTCGGGTTGGTGTCGTCACCGACGCCGACGTAGAGGTTCCCGCCGGGACCGAACGTGAGGTACCCGCCGGTGTGCCCCGGCTCGGACTGCCGTGCGGCCGGGATGGACAGCAGGACCTGCTCGCTGCCCGCCACCAGTGTGTCGCCGCTGACCGTGAAGCGCGACACCCGGTTGACCTCCTGCGAGCCGGCCGGCGAGTAGTACAGGTACACCCAGTTGTTGGTGGCGAAGTTCGGGTCCAACGCGACACCGGCAAGACCGTCCTCACCGCCGGTGTAGACGCTGAGCGTGCCGGCGGTGACCGTGGTCCTCGTGCTCGGCTTGTAGACCTTCAGCTGCCCGCCGTACTGGGTGTAGAAGACCCGCCCGTCGGGTGCGACGTCCAGCGTGCCGGGTGCGGTCGTGTTGCCGTCCAGCTCGACCTTGTCATAGCTCGACCACACGGTCGGACCGCAGTCGGCCGGGACGGAGCCCGCCGCGGACCGGACGCCACCCAGGATGTGTTGCCGGAACAGCGGTTCGGAGTACGCGGAGGCGTTGTGCCCCATGGCCGTCGCCCACAGCCGGCCGCCCTCGACGTTGCGGCACCAGGAGATCGGGTGGTCCTGGCCCATGCGGGACGAGCCCGGGTCGTAGGTAGTCTCGTCGGCGGTGACCAGCACGTGCACGTCGCCGCGGGCGCTGCGGTTGAAGTTGTACCACTCCTCCGTGCGGTTCCACCGCTGCGGCAGTCCCTGCCCGGACGGGTGCACCTGGTCGGCGACCTTCGCCGTGCCGGCGACGATGGCCGAGTGCTGGGTCATGGTCATCCCGAGCACCTGGTCCCACCACGGGAACTCGTTCTCGATGTTCATGTCCGTCGCGTTGTGGATCGCGACGATGCCGCCCCCGCCGCGCAGGTAGTTCTGGAACGCCGTCCGCTGCGCCGCCGTCGTCCAGACCATGCCGGAGGTCTGGAACATGATGACCACGTCGAAAGTGGACAGTGTGGCGTCGGTGAAGACCGTCGAGTCCTCGGTGTGCGTCAGCTGCCACCCGTTGTCGGCGGCGAACTGCTGGAACATCGCGACGCCCGCCGGGATGGAGTCGTGCCGGAAACCCGTGGTCTTGGTGAACAGCAGTACTTTCTCGCCCGCCGCCGGCGCGGCGGGGGTGGCGGACGCGGTGAAGGTGGTCACGAGCAGGGCGCAGGCGAGTGCGGCCAGGACCTTGGCGAGTGCGTGTCTCACGGTGGGGCCTCCAGAGGCAGGGGAGAGGCGGCGGTCGCGTTCGAGCCGGGGGTTCAGGTCTGCTCGCTCACCTCCGTTGGGAGCGCTCCCAGCCCGCTGCGCGATCGCCGTGGCCCTGGCTCGGGGTAGGCAGTCCGCGGGACCGAATAGGTCGGACTCATGGGGTCGTCAGTGTTGCCCGGGTCACAGGATAGCGCTCTCTCGCCAGGTGGAGTCAAGCGCTGGTGTCAGATAGGTATGACTCATCGGTGCCAGGTGCTACGGGTTCTGGCGCCGATGGGGCCCTGTCTGACCAGCGGGTTTTCGGCTGGATGCAAACCCCCTTCTGGAGAGCCGAGCGGAGCTATACGGTCGGCCGGATTTAGTCGTCCTGGGGTTCTCGGGGAGACCACACCACGAGGAGGACACGTGCTGCACACGTTGTCGCGTCGACTGGTCAGGCCCGCCGCGCTCGTCGTCGCGGGTGCCGTCATCGCTCTGGTCCCGAGCCCGGTCCTCCAACCGCCCGCGGTGAACACGGCGCTGCCGGCGGACTTCGCGGACCTGGCCCCCGAACCCACGACGGGGCTTCCCGGCCTGCCCGGCGCGACCAAGCAGGCCAACCCCATGGCGCTCGCCTCCAACCCGGTCGACTACGCGTATGACGCGGCCGGGCAGCTGCGTGGCGTCTCGCAGACGGGCACCGGCGGGGCCACCGGGCGGTACAACTACGACCCGGCCGGCAACCTCACCTCGATCGACCGCTACAACTCGACGACCCTGTCGATCGTCGGCATGACGCCCGGCCGGGCACCGGCCGGCGCGAGCGTCACCGTGAGCGGCACGGCCTTCGCCACCACGGCTGCCGGCAACACCGTGCGGTTCAACGGCACCGCGGCGACGGTCACCAGCGCGTCGGCGACCCGGCTCGTGGTGACCGTGCCCGGCGGGGCGACCTCGGGCGCGGTCACGGTCACCACCAGCGGCGGCACCGCGACCAGCCAGGAGGCCTTCACGGTCGACCCGGCCGCCGTGCCGCCGGCGGTGACCGGGGTGTCGCCGGTCGTCGCCGCGGCCGGGACCGACGTCACGATCACCGGCTCCGGGTTCGATCCCGTGCCGGGCAACAACAACGTGGCGTTCGCGCGCACGCGGGCCCGGGTGAAGACCGCCACGCCGACCAGCCTGACGGTCACCGTCCCGGACTCGGCCGGCGCGGGCGCGATCACCGTCGCCACCGCCGCCGGCAGCGCGAGCAGTAGCACGATCTTCACGCCGGTGCCGGCCAAGTACGCCTCCGCGCCTATCGCGACGACGGCCGGGTTGACGATCGACGGCGCGGCCACCACCGTCACCATCCCCACCGCGGGCCAGAAGGCGATCCTGCGGTTCACCGGCAGCCAGGGGCAGCGGCTGAGCCTGGGCTTCAGCGGTGTCACGATGGCCGACTTCTACGCGGTGCCGTACTCGCCGTACGGCGGTTCCTTCGGGCGCGCGCAGTTCGACCTCGGCTGGCGCTACGCCGGGGGTGACCAGCAGACGCTGTTCGGCGCGATCCCGTTGCCGCCCTTGCCCGTCAGCGGCATCTACGAGGTGGTCATCGATCCGGTGGGCACCGCGACCGGGTCGGTCACCGCGACCCTGTCCTCCCGCGTCGCCGGCACGTTGAGCCTGACCGGCGCCGGCACGACCGTGAACCTGAGCCGGGTGCAGCAGCAGGCCGACCTGACGTTCTCGGCGACCGCGGGCCAGCGCATCGGGATCGGTGTCAGCGGCTCGACGTTCCCGGCCGGCACGGTCGCGGCGGTGCGGTTGACCGAGCCGCACGGCGCCGCCGTGTTCTGGCGGGACACCTTCGACGTCGACCCGTTCAGCCTCGACGGGGAGGACCTCGACTTCACGGCGGCCGAGACCGGCACCTACAGGTTGATCATCGGCGCCACGAACGCCGCCACGGGGTCGATCACCGTCACCGCGTCACCGGAGCTCGCGGCCGGCGCGCTGACACTGGGCACGGCGAAGACCGTGACCATCAACCGGCCGGGACAGGACGCGCGGCTCACCTTCAGCGGTACCAAGGACCAGACCCTCGGGTTCGACATCACCGCCTACAGCTTCACGTTCAACCCGTTCGTCACCGTGTTCAACCCGGACGGGTCGGTGCTGTTCGCGTCCAATGTGAACAATCCACATGTCGACCTGCCGAAGCTGCCGGCGACCGGCACCTACCAGCTGACCATCAGCCCGTACTCGAGCACGGGGTCGCTGACCATGGTGCTCAGCCAGCAGGGGGCCGCCGTTCCCGTCACGGTCGACGGCGCCGCCGCGACCGCGTCGATCACGTCCGCCGGCCAGTCGGTGCGGCTGTCGTTCACCACGACCACGGCGAACAAGTGGGTGACGTTCGCGTTCACCAACTACACCCTGTCCACGACCATGTCCGCGCAGGTGGTCGACTCGAACGGGATCGTGGTCACCAGCTACACGATCGGCTCGCTCAGCACGTTCTCGGCGATCCTGGCGGCGCCGGGTACCTACACGCTGATCCTGAGAGCCAGCAACGGCACGAGCACCGGCTCGACCTCGGTGACCCTCTCCAGCCAGGTCAACGGCGGCGCCTTCACCATCGGCACGGCCAAGAACCTGTCGGTCACCCGGGTGGGCCAGACCACCGCGTACACGTTCACCGCGACGGCCAACCAGCGGCTGAGCCTGTCGTTCGGCTCGTACACCTTCACCTACGTGCTGGGCGTGATGGTGCTGCGGCAGGACGGCTCGGTGCTGCAGGACACCCTTCTCAACACCACCCAGCTCGACCTCGGGCCGGTGCCGGCGGGCACGTACACGTTCGTCATCCACCCCTACGCGGAAACCGGCTCCAGCCAGCTGACCCTGCTGGGCCGCACCGACGCCGGGGCGTCCACCGTGGGCGGTGCGGCCAAGGCGCTGACGGTCAGCCAGGCCGGTTGGCTCGTGGAGACCAGCTTCACGGCGACCGCCGGCGAGCGCGTGTCGTTCGGCTTCACCAACTGGACGTTCGCCGCGAACGCCACCCTCCGTACCCGGGTCGTCGACGCCACCGGCAAGGAGATCACGGATCTCCTGATCGCCAACGAGTACTCCGTGGACACGACGATTCCCACGGCCGGCACCTACCGGCTCATCGTCGGCTCCACCACCTTCAGCACCGGCAGCGTCACGGTCACCCTCTCCGACCAGCAGAACGCCGGCGCCATCACCGTCGGCACGGCGAAGACCGTCACCTTCGGACGGGTCGGGCAGAGCGCGCGGATGACCTACGCCGGCACCGCCGGCCAGAACCTGGCGCTCAACTCCAGCAACGTCACGCTCAAGTACTACCCCGCGGTGCGCGTGGTCAGGCCGAACGGCGCGGTGCTGGTCAACAGCGCGGGAGCGGCGAGCGTGAGCATCCCGAGCCTGCCAGCCACGGAGACCCTCGAGATCATCGTGTCGCCGTACTCGTTCACCGGCGCGGTGACCTTCACACTGGCCACCCGCGGTGCGGCCCCGGACGAGCGCGACGAGCAGGGCGCCGCCGAGGCGAAGACGATGCCGAAGGGCGCTGAGCGCGCGCCGGTCGGGTTCAAGGACGCCGAACGCGGCTCCACCGCGACCAGCCTCGCGCCCATGGCACACGCGCGTGAGCACCGGCCACCCACCACGCCGGCGCTCACCCCCACCGCGGCGGGCACCGACCAGACGTGGACACCCGACCCACGCAACCTCGCCGGCGCCGACTGGAACGCGCACCTGCCCGCGTCGCCCGACGCGAAGGCGGCCACCGTGCGGGCGCCGTCCGGTGTCACCGCGCTGGCCGGCCGCGTCCTCACGGTGGACGGCACACCACTGGCCAACGTGACGGTCAGCATCGAGGGCACCAGGACGAAGACCGACAAGACCGGTCAGTTCCTGCTGAGCAAGCTCAAGGCCGGGCACCGGGTGCTGCGTGTGGACGGCGCGAGCGCGAGCACCGAGGAGACCAGGTTCGGCCTGCACGACATCGGCGTCGACATCACCGCCCGGCGGACCGCGGTGCTGCCCTACCCGGTCTGGCTCACCGCGTTGGACACCGAGCACGTCGTGCGGTTCCCGTCACCGACGACGGACCAGACCACCATCACCACGCCCGCCATCCCCGGGCTGCAGGTGCAACTGCCCGCCGGCGCCGTCGTGCGCGACGCGCACGGCAAGGTGGTCACCGCGCTGGGCATCACCGCGATCCCGGTGGACCGGGCACCGTTCCCGCTGCCGCGCTCGGAGGTGCCGGTGTACTTCACCGTGCAGCCGGGCAGCTCGTACGTCTTCCCGACCGGCGCGCGGATCATCTACCCGAACTACACCCACGACGCGGCCGGCAGCCGGATGGACTTCTGGCACTACGACCCCGCCGGCAAGGGCTGGTACGTGTACGGCCACGGCACCGTCACCCCCGACGGCACGCAGGTCGTGCCGGACCCCGGCGTCGAGGTGTACCAGTTCACCGGCGCCATGCTGATCACGCCTGGTGAGGACCCGCCGCCACCGGTCGGGCCGCAGCCGGGTGGGCAGGCCACCGACGCCGACCCGGTGGACCTGGGCACCGGCCTGCTCGTCGACCGCGCCACCGACCTCACCGTCGACGACGTGCTGCCCATCGGGATCACCCGCACCTACCAGCAGAGCGACACCGGCCGCCGCAGCTTCGGCATCGGCGTCACCAACGAGTACGACATCCGGCTGTTCTCCAACCAGCGGTTCGTCGAGGCCGACGTGATCATGCCGGACGGCGGGAAGGTGCACTACCGGCGCATCACCCCCGGCAGCGTGGGGAACAACGACTTCCTCAACGCCGCGCTGGCCGCGGACCCGACGCCGACCGCGTTCAACGGGTCGATCCTGGCCTGGAACGGCAACGGCTGGGACCTTCGCCTGCGCAGTGGCATCACCTACGTGTTCGGCGACGAGGCGCCGCTGCGGGCCATCCGCGACCGGTTCGGCAACACCGTGACCATCATCCGCGCCCCGGCCGCGGCCGACACGGACGGCATCGTGCGGGACAAGGGCCCGATCACCCAGGTCACCTCACCCAGCGGGCACTGGATCAGGTTCACGAACGACACCGGCAACCGGGTCACGAAGGTCGAGGACAACGCCGGCCGTTCGGTGTCCTACACCTACGACGCGAGCGGCCGGCTGTCCACGGTGACCGACGTGAACGGCGGCGTCACCACCTACACCTACGACGGCAACGGACGCCTGCGCACCATCAGGGACGCCCGGAACACCGTGTACCTGACCAACGACTACGACGCCAACGGCCGGGTACGCAAGCAGACACTGGCCGACGGCGCCGTCTACGTCCTCGACTACACCACCGACTCGGCGGGCAAGGTGACCACCACCTCGGTCACCGACCCGCGGGGCCACGTGCGGCGGCTGACGTTCAACGCGGCGGGTTACGTCCTCACCGACACTTCCGCGAACGGCACCGCGAACGCGCAGACGGTGACGTACACCCGGAACACGACCAGCAACCTGGTCACCGGGACCACCGACGCACTGGGCCGGCAGACCACGTTCGGATACGACAACTTCGGCAACCCGACGACGATGGTCGAGCTGGCCGGCACGGCGAACGCGCGCACCACCCGCGTCGCCTACGACGGCCCGTACGACCAGATCAGCAAGATCACCGACCCGTTGAACCACTCCTGGCTCTTCGACTACCAGAACAACGGCGCGCTGGCCAAGGTGACCGACCCGGTCAACCGGGTGTCGACTGTGGACACCGACGAGGCCGGCCAGGTCAGGAAGGTCACCGACAACGCCGGCAACCCGACGTCCATCGGGTACACGCTCGGCGAACCCACCTCGGTCACCGACCCACTGGGCCGAACCAGCAGCCAGGTCTTCGACCCCGCCGCGCGCGTGGCGCGGCTCACCGACCCCGCCGGTGGCACGACCTCCTTCACGTGGGACGCGAGGAGCAACGTCGCCTCGGTGACCGACGCGCTCGGCCGCCGGACCAGCTTCACCTACGACCCGAACGGCAACCTCCGCACGGTCACCGACGCCCGGCAGAACACCACGACCTATGGGTACGACACCTCGGACCGCCTCGAGTCCGTCACGGACCCGTTGAACCGCACCACGACCTACGGCTACGACGCGATCGGCAACCTGGCCACCACGACCGATGCCCGGGGCAAGCGGACCAGCTACACCTACGACGAGCTCGACCGCTGGCAGACGGTGCGGTACGGCGTCTCCAGCAGCGGTCAGGAGAGCCAGACCAGCTACACCTACGACGCGGGTAACCGCCTGCGCACGGTGGTCGACACCGCGGGCGGCACCACCACCCTGACGCCGGACGACCTCGGCCGCCTCACCCGCGCCGTCACGCCGCAGGGCCAGGTGGACTACACCTACAACGCCGACGACAGCCGCCGCACCATGACCGTCGCCGGCCAACCCACCACGACCTACGCCTACTTCGACGACGGCCGGCTCAGGCAACTGACCCGAGGCAGCGACACCGTGAACCTCGGGTACGACAACGTGGGCCGGTTGCAGACGAAGACGCTGCCGGGGTCCGTGACCCAGACGTACGCGTACGACACGGCCGGCGAGGTCAGGTCCATCACCTACACCGGCGGCGCCGGTACGACCCTGGGCGATCTCACCTACACCTACGACGCCGCAGGGCGCCCGACCCACGTGGGCGGCAGCTACGCACGCGCCGAGATCCCGGCCGCCTACGGTCCCGCCACCTACGACGCGGCCAACCAGTTGAGCAGCGTCGGTGCGACGACCTACAGCTACGACGACGCCGGCAACCTCGCGAACGACGGCACCACCACGTACAGCTGGAACGCCCGCGGCCAGCTGACGGGGACCGCCCGACCCGGCCTGACGGTCGACTACGGGTACGACGGCCTCGGCCGGCGCGCCACCAAGGCCAGCGGGGGCGCCACCACCGGGTACGTGTACGACGGCCTGCAGCCGGTGCAGGAACTGTCCGGCGGCACACCGACGGCCAACCTCCTCACGGGCGGCCTGGACCAGGTGTTCACCCGGACCACGAGCGCGGGCGAGAACTCCCTGCTCACCGACGCGTTGGGCAGCACCCTGGGACTGGCCGACGCGTCGGGGAACGTCACCACCGAATACTCCTACCAACCGTTCGGCGCGACGACGTCGTCGGGTGCGGGCAACGGGAACCCGTACCGGTTCACGGGCCGGGAGGACGACGGGAACGGCCTCTACTACGACCGGGCCCGGTACTACTCGCCCGGCCAGCAACGCTTCGTCAGCACTGACCCGCTGGGCATCGACTCCGGCGACGCGAACCCGTACACGTACGCGTTCAACCAGCCGACGGTCCTCACGGACCCGTTGGGCACCAAGCCGCAGGGTTCCTCGGACACCTGCACGACGAACAGCTTCGCCGGGGACACCCCGGTCCTGATGGCGGACGGCTCGCGCAAGCCGATCAGCGAGGTGAAGCCGGGCGACCACGTCATGGCCGCGAACGCGGAGACGGGCAAGGCCACGCCGGAGACCGTCAGCGCCGTGATCGTGGGCACGGGGGAGAAGGACCTGGTCGACGTCCAGGTCAAGGCGGCCGACGGCACGACGTCGACGCTCACGGCCACGGCCGGGCACCCGTTCTGGACCGACGGCGACGGCCGGGCGGACACCCCTGGCGGGCGGTGGATCGACGCGGCCGAACTGCGCCACGGCCAGTGGCTGAAGACCGCGGACGGCCGTCTGGTGCAGGTGGCCGGCACCGCGGCCCGCGACCAACACGCCCAGGTCTACAACCTGACCGTCGAGAGTGGACACACCTACTACGCCATCGCCGGCGACACCCCGGTACTCGTCCACAACTGTGCGGGCGGGGTCGCGCCGAACGGAAAAGCGTGTTCCTGCAACGGCTCCACGAACCCGTCGAACGCCGATCTCATCCAGGCGATCGCGACGCGCGCCGAAGCCCGCATCGGCGGCACGGGACGCTTCGCCGGTACCACGAAGCACGCCTACGCGAGGAAGATCCTCGACCGCTACCAGGGCATCTACGGATCACGAGGACTGGTGACCGAACAGGACTACCTGGCCGGCCGGCCGGTTCCGCCAGGAACGAAGGGAGCGGCTCGACCCGACGTGTACGATCCGGCCACGGGTATCGTGTACGACTACAAGTTCACGATCAGACCTCCCGCGCTGACCCAGAAACAGATCGACCTCAACGCGAACAACGTGCCCGGAATCGCCTACACCATCGAAGTGAATCCATGACCGTTTTCGATGCCGGCACGAAGAGGCGGATCACGCGCCAGTGGTCCTCGCTCTTTCCGTACCTCACCGCATGGAAACCGATGCGTCTGGTGCGCAGGGTCGGCCCTGTGGTGCAGGGCATCACACTGGAACGATCGACGTCCGGTCCGCAGTACTTCGCGACGTCGCATCTCCACGCGCTGACTCGTCCGTTTCCCGTCGTCTCGCTTTCGCTCAGCCACCGGGTTCTCGGGGCATCCGGTCAGCCGGAGCGGATCCCCGTGGACGAGACCGACCTGACGGAGGTGGCGGAGCGGCTGGTCGAACAGACGTCGCACTCGCTGGCGGAGACGGCGCCGACCGTCGCGGAGTTGGTCGGCGTCTACCACGCCGCCGCGGCAGAACTGCAGCGAACGGGTGGACCGCCCGCGGTGCTGGAGGTGGAGGACAGCATCCTGGTGGCGTCGGTCATCGGAGACGATGATCTCGTCGGCGTGGGGCTGAGCCTTGCCGAGGAGTTGGCCGGACTGTGGCCCAGCGCTCGACTTCCACCGGACTGGACGACCGCGGCCGACTGGTTGGCCGGGCTCGCCGCGCAAGCCGGTAAGCCGTCTGCTCTCGCCGAAACCGTCGCCGACGAGATCAGGAACCACCGGCTCGAAAAGGTCCGAGTGGTGTGATGGGCTCGAAGATCAGCCGGCGTGGACTACTGGCCGGTGGGGCGTGCGTGGCCCTCACCGCCACCGGTTGCGCGGCAGGTGCCAGCTCCGACAGCCGGCACGCGACGGCAGAGCCACCGCACCAACCAGGCATCCTCACGGATCCGCCTGGCAACGCCGTTTTCGCGGCCTTCGACGTCCAGGTTGCCGACCGGCACGCGCTGGCGGGGATGCTGAAGGTGATCAGCACCCGGATCGCCACCGCGTCGGCGGAGGTGCTGGTGTCCGTCGGCGCCTCGCTGTTCGACGACCGGTACGGCCTGGCGGCGCGGCGCCCGGCCGCGCTGACCACCATGCGGCCGTTCCCCAACGACGTGCTCGACCCGGCCTGGTGCCACGGCGATCTGCTGCTGCAGGTGTGCGCACCCGACGAGGCCACCGTCCACAGTGCACTCACCGCCGTCGAGCAGGCCGCCGGCGAGGCCCTGGCCCCCCGCTGGCGGATGCCGGGGTTCCGGCCGGAGAACACCAGAGCCGCCAACGGGCGTCCCACCACCCGCAACCTGATGGGCTTCCAGGAAGGCATGAGCAACCCGGACGTGCGTGACGCCGCCGGCATGGCCCGGCTGGTCTGGGCCGGCGAGAACGAACCGGCCTGGGCCGCCGGCGGGTCGTACCAGGTGGTCCGGCTGGTGCGGTTCGCCACGGAGTTGTGGGACCGCGAGCCGCTCGCGGTGCAGGAAGCGGTGTTCGGGCGCCGCCGGTCGGACGGGGCGCCGCTCGGGCGGGACGCCGGGACCGAGGACTTCACCTACGCCGACGACCCGGCCTACCGGTTCGTGGCCAGGGACGCCCACATCCGCCTGGCCAACCCGCGCACGCCGGAGACCGCGGGCAGCCGGATCCTGCGGCGCGGCTACTCCTACCGCACGGACACCGACGGGGGAATGGCCTTCGTCTGCTTCCAACGGGATCTCCGCGCCGGCTTCGAGACCGTGCAGCGCCGGCTCGCCGGACAGTCGCTCGACAAGTACCTCCTGCCCTTCGGCGGCGGGTACTTCTTCGCGCTGCCGGGCGCGGCGACCGGCGAGCACGTCGGCACCCGGCTGCTCGACACCTGAAGCGGGTTCACACCATCAGGCCAGTCACCTGCTCGGCGGTCGGCGGATCGGCGCCCGGGCGGGCACAGGCCAGCCCGGCCGCGATGATCGCGTAGTCGAGGGCCCGGGCGAGCTCGTCCGTGGTCAACCGCGCCAGCGCGGTGCGCTCGAGCCGGTCGTGGGTGGCGAGCCAGTGCAACAGCCCGCCACTGAACGCATCCCCCGCACCCACGGTGTCCACGACGGACACCGGGCTGGCGGCACGCCGGACCACGCCGGCGGCGTGCACGGCGACCGCGCCGCCGCTGCCGAGCGTCACCACGACGAGCGCCGGCCCCGGCGCGCGGGACCAGCGCCGGGCCACGTCCACCGGATCCTCACCGGGGTGCGCCCACGCGAGGTCCTCGGCGCTCACCTTGACGATGTCGCTCGCCGCGACCAGGGCACGCAGGCGCGGCAGATAGGTGTCCCGGTCGCCGACCAGCCCCGGCCGGATGTTGGGGTCGAGGCTGGTGACGCGGTGCGGCCGCTGGCGCTCGAACCACCGCACCAGCGCGTCGGCCCGCGCCACCGCCAGCGAGCCGGTGTGGACCGCCAGCACCTCGGGCGGCAGGGTGTCCGGGAGCTCGCCGTCCGCCCATGCCCAGTCGGCGGTGCCGGCGACGTGGAACCCGTAGGTGGGCACACCGTCGGCACCGAGCGTGACCACGGCCAGGCTCGCCGGTTCGGCCGCCTCCACCGCGTAGCGCAGGTCGACCCCGTTGTCGGCCAGGTTGGCCAGCAGCAGGTCGCCGAACCGGTCGTTGCCGAACCGGCCCGCGAACGCGACCGGCGTGCCGAGCCGTGCGATCGCGATCGCCGTGTTGGCCGGGCTGCCGCCGGGACACGCCACGGGATGGCGCGGATCGTCCGGCACCAGCAGGTCGACCAGCGCCTCTCCCGCCACGAGGATGCGGGCACTCATTCATACGCCCCGATCGGCGGGGGTGGTTCGGCGGCGCCGGTCATGATCGCGACCGCCTCGGACATGGTGTGCGACTCCGGGGTGATCACGGTGGCCCGGCGGCCGAGCCGCTGGATGTGGATGCGGTCCGCGAGCTCGTACACGTGCGGCATGTTGTGGCTGATCAGGATGACCGGCAGGCCGCGGTCACGGATGTCGCGGATGAGCTGCAGCACGCGGTTGCCCTCCTTGACGCCGAGCGCCGCGGTGGGCTCGTCGAGGATGACCACCTTGCTGCCGAACGCCGCCGAGCGGGCCACCGCGACACCCTGGCGCTGCCCACCGGACAGGCTCTCCACCGCCTGGCCGATGTCCTGCAGGGTCGCGATGCCCAGCTCGCTCATGTGCCGGCGTGCCTCGGACTTCATGTGCTTGCGGTCGAGCATGCGGAACACCGACCCGAGGATGCCGGGCTTGCGTTCCTCCCGGCCGAGGAACAGGTTGTCCGCGATGTCGAGCCCGGGCGCGACGGCGAGGGTCTGGTACACCGTCTCGATCCCGACCCGGCGGGCGTCCATCGGGTTGTGGAAGCGAACCGGCTGCCCCTCCAGGTAGATCTCGCCCGCGTCCGGGATGAGCGCCCCGGACAGCGCCTTGATCAGGCTGGACTTGCCGGCGCCGTTGTCGCCGATGACGGCCAGGATCTCGCCGGGGTAGAGCTCGAGGTCGCTGCCGGCGATCGCGGTGACCGGGCCGTAGCGCTTGACCAGTCCCCGCGCGCGGAGCACGGGTTCGCGAGTCACGGTGGTCATGCCTTCACCTTCCTGATCCACTGGTCGATCGACACGGCCGCGAGCACGAGCAGGCCGATGGCGAAGCCCTGCCAGACCACCTCGACGCCGCCGAGCTGCAGGCCGTTGCGGAAGACGCCGACGATCAGCGCGCCGACCAGAGTGCCCAGGATGCGGCCGCGGCCGCCGAACAGGCTGGTGCCGCCGATCACCACGGCGGTGATGGAGTCCAGGTTGTAGTCGACGCCGATGTTGGGGCTGGCCGACGCCAACCGTCCCATGAGGATCCACGCGCCGACGGCGTAGACCAGCCCGGCCACCACGTACACCGACAGCAGCACCCGGCCCGTGCGGATACCGGCCAGCCGCGCGGCCTCGATGTCGTCGCCGGTGGCGTAGACGTGCTTGCCCCAGGCGGTGTTGGCCAGCGCGTAGCTGAAGAACCCGAACAGCGCCAGCATGAGGATCGACCCGTAGGTGATCCGGAAGTCGCCGAGCGGGAACGTGGTGCCGGTCCACGTCAGCAGGTCCGGCATGTCCGTGCCGCGGATGGTCTCGCTCTTGGAGACCACCGAGTTGAGCGAGAAGAAGATGCTCAGCGTGCCGAGGGTGACGATGAACGGTGGGAGCTTGAGCCGGGTCACCAGCACCCCGTTGACCATGCCCATCAGCGTGCCCAGCACGAGCCCGGCGGCCAGCGCGGCCCCGCCGGGCAGGCCGGCCTTGACGGCGAGGTTGGCCATGAGGATGGACGAGAACACGGTGATCGCGCCGACGGACAGGTCGATGCCGGCGGTCAGGATGATCAGCGTCTGGCCCAGCGCGAGCGTGGCGATCACCGTGACCTGGGCGAGCACCAGGCCGAGGTTGGCCGGCATCAGGAACCGGTCGCTGACCACGCTGAAGGCGATGATCGCCAGCACCAGCACGGCGACCGGACCCAGCACCGGGTGGGCGTGCAGGGTGTGCTGGACGCGCAGCACCGGTGAGGGCGCCGGGCGGTCCTCGAGATCGGGAGCCGGCGGGGGCGCCGGCGCGGTGACGGACATGTGACCTCCTCAGTGCTTGTGGCGGGCCGGGTGGGGTGCGCGCCCCACCCGGCCCGGGCTTCCCGTCAGCCCCAGCAGTTGTCGGTGCCGAAGGCCGTGTCCTTGGACGCCACGCCGTCCTGCGGCTTGTCGGTGATCAGCGTGACGCCGGTGTCGTAGAAGTCCTTGCCGGCGGTCGTCTCGGGCTTCGCGCCGTCGTCGGCGAACTTCTTGATCGCCTCGACGCCGAGCTGGGCCATCTTGAGCGGGTACTGCTGCGAGGTGGCGCCAATCTGGCCGGACTTGACCGCGGACACGCCGGGGCAGCCGCCGTCCACCGACACGATCGTCACGTCGTCCTGCTTGCCGGCCGCCTTCAGCGCCTGGTAGGCGCCGGCCGCCGCCGGCTCGTTGATCGTGTAGACGAGGTTGATCGACGGGTCCTTCTGCAGCAGGTTCTCCATCGCCGTGCGGCCGCCCTCCTCGGCGCCGTCGGTGACGTCGTGGCCGACGATCCGTGAGTCGTCCTCGTCGCCGATCTTGGTCTTGTCACCCACCTTGACCCCGAAGCCCTCGAGGAAGCCCTGGTCACGCTGGACGTCCACGGAGACCTGGTTGGCGTTGAGGTCCAGCATCGCGATCTTCGCCTGCTTGTTCTCCGTGGCGAACTTCGCCTTGGCCCACTGGCCGATCAGCAGCCCGGCCTGGTAGTTGTCGGTGGCGAACGTCGCGTCCACCGCGTCCGCGGGCTCGGTCTGGGTGTCCAGCGCGATCACCAGCAGCCCGGCCTGCCTGGCCTTGTCGATCGCGGGCACGATGGCCTTCGAGTCGTTCGGCGTGATCAGGAAACCCTTGGCGCCGGCCGAGATCAGCGACTCGATCGCCTGGACCTGCGACTCGTTGTCCCCGTCCTGCTTGCCCGCGAAGGTCTGCAGGGTCACGCCCTGCTCCTTGGCCGCCTGCTGGGCGCCCTCCTTCATCTTCACGAAGAACGGGTTCGTGTCGGTCTTGGTGATCAGTCCGACGATGAGCCCGTCCGACCCGGCGTCGGCACTCGACCCGCACGCGGTCAACGGGAGGACGAGAGCGGCGATGCCGGCCAGCAGCGCCGCCTTCCGTGGTGTCCGTAGCTGAAACATGGTGAACCTTCCTTGGGACCCAGAGCGACGGCGCATCAACGCTGTCAGACAACGTTGTCAAACGAGACTGAACGAGAAACATGCGGTTTACAAGGGGAAACAAGTGTGACGTGAGTCACGTCACACCAGGGTGTTGCGCTGAGAAAGACAACGATGTCTTAATGGTCCCCGGGAGCGCGGAGATCCCGCGGACGGGAAAGATGAGGGCCGATGAACGAGCTACCCCCTACCGCGGGCCCTCTCGCGGGCGGCTCACCGGCGGTGGACGCGGTGGTCCGTCGACCAACCATGCGTGAGGTCGCCGCCCGGGCCGGAGTCAGCGTCAAGACGGTGTCGCGCGTGGTGAACGACGAGCCCGGTGTGTCGCCGTCGCTGGTGGAGCGCGTGCGTGAGGCGATCGACGAGCTCGACTTCCGGCCCAACACCGGGGCGCGCTCGCTGCGCCGCGCCGACCACCGCTCCGCCTCGATCGCGTTGCTGCTCGAGGACGTCGCCAACCCGTACTCCGCGGCCGTGCAGCGCGCGGTGGAGAACGTCGCCGTGCCGCGCGGGGTGATGGTGTTCTCCGCCAGCCTCGACGAGGACCCCACCCGGGAACGTGCGCTCATCAGGGAGTTCAGCGTCCGGCACGCGGACGGGTTGATCATCGCGCCCGCCGGCGAGGACCAGTCGTACATCGCCACCGAGCTCCGCGCGGGCACCCCGGTCGTCTGCGTCGACCGGGAGGTCCACAACCTGGCGGCCGACTCGGTGGTCGCCACCAACGCGCTCGGCGCGGCCGAGGGCGTGCGCCACCTGATCGCCGGCGGGCACCGCCGGATCGCCTTCCTCGGCGACAGCTCCCGCATCGTCACCGCACGGCAGCGCTACGCCGGCTACGCGCAGGCCCTGGGTGAGGCCGGCATCCCGCTCGACCCGGGCATCGTGATGTACGAGGTCGGCGACTCGGCCGCGGCCGACGGCGCCATCACCGCGATGCTCAGCAGGCCAGACCCGCCGACGGCGCTGTTCACCGCGCAGAACCTGATCACCATCGGGGCCGTGCGCGCGTTGCGCCGGCTCGGCCGCGAACACACCACCGCACTCGTCGGCTTCGACGACTTCCAGCTGGCCGACCTGCTCACCCCCGGCGTCACCGTCGTCGCCCAGGACCCGACCGCCATCGGCCGCTTCGCCGCCGACCTGCTCTTCGCCCGCCTCGACGGCACCGCCGGCGCGCCGAGCGTGTACCTCGTGCCCACGGCCCTCGTTCGCCGCGGCTCGGGCGAGATCCGACCGGCCGGCTCAGGGCGGTGATCCTCTCGGGGCACCGCGTTATGGCGTCCACAGTCGCGTCGAGGTGCGGAGGACCAGCTGTGGTGCGGTGGGGTCGGTCGGCGCCGGCAGGGCGAGCAGTCCGTCGATCACGTCGGTGAGGTCGCCGGCGTGCTCCCACACGATGCCGCCGGTCTGGTCGCGGCGTGATCCGACCGCGTCGGTGGTGAACCGCACCGCGATGGCGTCGACCCATCCGTCCGGCCACACGCGTACGCCGCGGACCTCGACGACCTCTCCGCCGGACGAGGCGGGCAGGAGCTGCCAGCCCGCGCGGAGCAGGTCGATCAGTCGCCGCAGCTCGGGGAACTCGGCGAGCCCTGCGGTATCACTACTGGTCGCGGCTTCGACGGTCACTCAGCGCTTCCTCCACACCGGAATCGGTCATGCGAACAGCATCGTCCGAGAACCGCGTGTCCGTATCGGGAGACACCCGTAGTCACTACGGAGATTGGCGCGATCGGGAGGCTGTCGTGAGGCGTTCCACGGCGTCCCACAGGTCGCGTTCGCGGCGCGGGTCGTAGGACTCGTCGGACGACCGGGCCACCCGGCGGCGGTCGACGTA